>Ga0126313_10000889_pt1 | contig 15042 bp, 13 predicted proteins | sample Plot105A_FD_89954 | JGI IMG/M metagenome (GOLD analysis project Ga0126313, IMG submission 89954) | Serpentine soil microbial communities from UC McLaughlin Reserve, CA, USA - Plot105A | ecosystem: Environmental > Terrestrial > Soil > Grasslands | place: USA: UC McLaughlin Reserve, Lake County...
CAGCAGCGCCGGGTCGAGGATGTCGGGCCGGTTGGTGGCGGCGATGAGGATGATGTTGTCCTTCATCTCGAAGCCGTCCATCTCGACGAGCAGCTGGTTGAGCGTCTGCTCGCGCTCGTCGTGGCCGCCGCCGAGCCCGGCGCCGCGGTGCCGGCCCACGGCGTCGATCTCGTCCATGAAGATGATGCAGGGCGCGTTCTGCTTGGCCTGCTCGAACAGGTCACGCACGCGCGAGGCGCCCACGCCGACGAACATCTCGACGAAGTCGGACCCCGAGATCGAGAAGAAGGGCACACCCGCCTCGCCGGCCACGGCGCGGGCGAGCAGGGTCTTACCCGTCCCCGGGGGACCGTAGAGGAGGACTCCCTTGGGTATTCGCGCGCCCAGCGCCTGGAACTTCTTGGGGTTCTCGAGGAACTCCTTGATCTCGTGCAACTCCTCGACCGCCTCGTCCACTCCCGCCACGTCCCGAAAGGTGATCTTGGGCGAGTCGACCGACATTCGCTTGGCCCGCGACTTGCCGAAGGACATGACCTTCGACCCGCCTCCCTGCATCTGGTTGATGATGAACAGCCAGAAGAGCAGGAAGATCACAAAGGGGAGGATGTAGGTGAGCGCGGTGAGCCAGCCCGAGCCGCCCTTCGCCTTGACCTCGATCTGGACGCTCTTGGACTCGAGCGTGTTGACGAGGTTCTGCTCCGTGTTGTCGGGATAGGCGGTCTGGTACTTCTTGCCGCTGTCGAGCTGGACGTCGAGCCGGTTGTTCTTGGTGTTGATCGTGACGTCCTTGACCTGGTGCCTGTCCACCTGGGCCAGGAACTGGCTGTAGTTGGGCGTCTTCTCCCGCTCGCCCGGGCTGATCAGCTTCTGGGCGAAGAAGGCCAGAACGACGACGATCAGGATCGGAAAAGCTGCGCTCTTGAAGAATCTGCTCACGGTGAGCCTCCACCCCGTCCCTTACGCACCGGGTTCCGTTTCAGCTCAGCGTCCTCCGGAGGGCGCGACGAGGGGTGAAACGCAAGCGTAGCAGTGGTTTATGGGCGTCCTTACCCCGTTTCGGTCTCCTGCAAGACCGCAACGAAGGGAAGGTTCCGGAACCGCTCCGCGTGGTCGAGCCCGTAGCCGATCACGAACCGGTTGGGTATCTCGAAGCCCACGTAGCGGATCGGGAGCTCCACCTTGCGCCGCTCCGGCTTGGTCAGCAGGGCGCACACCTCGAGCGAAGCGGGGTCGCGAGCCTTCAGCGTGCGGAGCAGGTAGGAGAGCGTCAACCCAGAGTCGACGATGTCCTCCACGATCAGTACCTCCCGCCCCTGAATGGGCGAATCCAGGTCCTTGAGGATTCGCACGATTCCGCTCGAGTCGGTGGAGGAGCCGTAGGAGGAGACGGCCATGAAGTCCACCTCGCAGGGCACGCGCAGGTGGCGCATGAGGTCGGAGAGGAAGAACACGGCTCCCTTCAGGACTCCTGCGAGGAGCAGGTCGCGCCCCTCGTAGTCCCGCGAGATCTCCTCGCCCAGCTGGCGCACGCGATGCGCCAGCTCGTCCCGCTGCACCAGGATCTCGCCCACGCCGGGCTGGGCCACGGCCCGGTTTATAGCCCTTATGGCGGGCGCCCGGCGCCCGCCTTCGCCCAGGCCCGAGCGGTTAGGTCGCCGCCCCGAGCGAGTGCTCCCGCCGCCCGTCGCGTTCGCCGGCGTACCGACCCCGGGTGCGAGCGCTCGGGAGTGCTCAGGGGACGACCTTCTTCGCGGACAAGCCCACGCCCTGTTCCTCGTGGGCGGTGAACCGCTCGTCGAGGGCCACCCCCGCGACCCAGACGATCCGGCCGCCAGCTTCCACGACCGGAAGCGTGCGGCGCAGGGACCGCGGAACCTTGCGGTCGGTGAAGAGGTCCTGGAGCGTCTTGGTCCCATCCAGGCCAACCGGGCGCATGCGGTCGCCTTCGCGCCACGGCCGCACCACCGCCGCCGGCCCCAGCTCGCGCGCGGAGACCGAGACGTCCCCTGGGGCGCCGAGCCGGGCCTCGACCTCCCAGTCGCCGAACCGCGCGCTCCCCGGTACCGGCAGCTCGGCCGGCTCGGGAGGCGCCGCGTCCGGATCGCGGGTGAAGCGCAGCGTCCCATACTCGGCCACGGCGCGAAGGCCCCCGCCCAGGTCGAGCGATCTGGTTCCCCCCCGCTGGCCCAGGGCGAGGACCGCGTCCGCCTCCTCGCGCGACAGTGGGCGGGCGCCGCCCTCGGCCGCCTCGGCCAGGCCGCGGAGGACCAGCCGCGCCAGCGCCGGCGGTTGCGCTCGCAGGTCGGCCAGCGAGACGGCCGGTCCCCCGCCGAGCGACTCGAGCGCCTCCCCGGCCGCGCGTTCCAGCACCTCGGCCTCGTCGCGCAGCTGCAACGCCGTCTCGGCGATCGTCCGCTCGGCCGCCGGGTTGAGCGAGCGCAGCGCGTCCAGCAGGTCGTGGCGCACACGCGCACGGGCGAAGCGGCGATCGGCATTCGAGGGGTCCTCGCGCCAGTCGAGGCCCCGCGCGTTGCAGTAGGCGCGTGTCTCCTCACGGGTGACACGAAGCAGGGGCCGGACGAGCCGCCCGCGTCGCGGCTCGATGCCCAGCAGCGCGCGCCGTCCCGGCGAAACCGCGAGCCGGTAGAGCACGGTCTCGGCCTGGTCGGAGGCGGTGTGTCCGGCCGCGTAGTCGCGCTCGGCGCGCCGCTCGGCGAGCGCGTAGCGGGCCTCCCGGGCCCGCTCTTGGAGGTTCCCCCCCTCGGGTAGCTCGACCCGCTCCACGGCGAGCGGGACGCCGCCCCGCTCGCAAAGCTCGCGGCAGAAGGCCTCGTCGGCGTCGGCTCCCTCTCGCAACCCGTAGTTGACGTGCAGCGCCTCCACGCGGGCTCCGAGGCGCAGCGCCACGTCGAGCAGGCATACCGAGTCGCCGCCGCCCGAGAGCAGCACGAGCAGTGGCTCTCCCGCCCGGACGAGCCCGGACTCGCGCGCGGCCTCGAGCGGGCGCTCCATCGCTACTCCCGCGCGTAGGCGCGGAACAGCTGTGCCGGCTCGTCGAAGCCCTTCAGCTTCACGCTGCCGATGCCCTCGAAGCCCAGGTGCGCGGCGTCGCGCACGGCCTCCATGACTGCGTCGGTCACAAGGACCTCGCCGCCCCGGGCCCGCGCCACCACGCGGGACACGAGGTTGACCTCGCGACCGTAGTAGTCGCCGTCGCGGTAGAGGGTCGCGCCGTAGTGGATCCCGATTCGCGGCTGCGGACGCTCGGGAAAGAGCGTCATGAAGCCGACCGCCCAGTCGGTCAGGGCGCCCACGTCCTGGCCGACGACCATCGCCTCGTCTCCGATCGTCTTCACCACGCGGGCGTCGTCCGGGAGTGTGGCCGTTATGCCCTCGACGAAGCGCTCCACGAAGGAGAGCGCCTCCTCCTCCCCCTCCTCCTCGGTGAAGCGGGTGAAACCGGCCAGGTCCGCGAAGGCGATCGCCACGCGCAGGCGGCCGAGCTCTTCGTCCCCGAGCTCGATCTCCATGTGGCCGACCACGTCCTGCTCGATGTAGTGCTGGAGGAAGCGCTGGTGGACGTAGTCCATGAGCGGCGACGCCAGCGGCAGGAGATCGCGCGCGAGGTGCTCCATCTCCTCGGCCATCTCGAGGCCGGGCACGCCCTCCCGGATCAACGGCTCGTGCACGTAGATGTGGAACAAGCGCACCTCTGCGTCCGCGATTCGCGCCAGGGCCTGCCCGTAGACGCGGCAAAGCTGGAGGAAGGCGACGAGGGGGAAGCCCGCGGTGAGCACCGCGGCGACGTATTGGAGGGCGTGGACGTCCTCGTCCGTGAGGTGCTCGAGCGTCTGGGGCGGGAGTCCGATGCTGGAGATGAAGCGCTCGATCAGGGCCTGCTCCAGCCCGCTCTCCTCCGTGGCCTCGACGAGACTGCGCAGCTCGCGGTCCATGGGGAATAGCTCCTCGACGAAGCCGTAGGCCAGCCGGCCCTGTCGGCTCGCCTCCCTGATCAGATCCAGGCTGTGCCCCCGCTCGCGCAGCCTCGCCACTATCCGGGCGTGTGCCGCCGCCGCCGCGGTCCAGCCGTCCCCGCTCCCGTCGACCTCCGGGATCACGCCGCTCTCCGCCCAGCGTCTGAGCGTCGACGGCGACACGCCGGCCCGCTCGGCGGCCTCCCTGAGGGTCAGCCTCTCCTCTTCCACGGTCCTGAAGCTACAACGGCGGAGCCAAGTGAGCGGCTCCGCCGTTGCGCGCGGGCGTTACGGCCCGCTACGTATGCCGGCGACGTCTGTTTGGCGCCTCGCGGTGGATCTCCTCCCCACTTTCCGGCCTTCCGGCTCGCTTACCGCAAGTTTCGCGCGCGCGCGTGTGAGGGTCAAGCGTTCAGCCGCCGGATAGACTCGCGGCGCTGGTAGGCCACAGGGATGGAGGAGCTTTGAACTACTTCGTCACGGGTGCGACGGGCTTCGTCGGCAGGCACCTCGTCGCCGAGCTCTTGAAGCGCGACGGGACCATCTACGTGCTGGTCCGAGAGGGTTCGCGCGGCAAGGTCGACGCCCTGGCGGAGCGTCCCGACGCGGAGGAGGGCAGGATCGTCCCCGTCGCCGGAGACCTCTCCAAGCCGGCCCTGGGCGTCGAAGGCTTCGACGAGAAGATCGACCACCTCTTCCATCTCGCCGCCGTCTACGACGTGGACGCCGAGGAGGAGGCTTCCATCAGGGCGAACGTGGAGGGCACCCGGAACGCCGTCGAGTTCGCCAACTCGCATGACGTCGGCCGCTTCCACCACACGAGCTCGATCGCGGTGGCCGGCCACTACCGCGGCGTCTTCCAGGAGGACATGTTCGACGAGGGGCAGCGCCTGCCCCATCACTACCACCGCACCAAGTTCGAGTCCGAGAAGCTGGTGCGCGAGGGCGTGCAGACTAAGACTCTCGTGTACCGCCCGGGGATCGTCGTCGGCCACTCGGAGACGGGCGAGATGGACAAGATCGACGGTCCCTACTACTTCTTCAAGCTGCTCCAGCGCCTCCGCCACGCGTTGCCTGAGTGGTTCCCGCTCGCCGGCCCCGAGGGCGGGCAGACGAACATCGTGCCGGTGGACTTCGTCGCCAAGGCGATGGACCACATCGCCCACCTGCCGGACGAAGACCTGCCGTCCGACACGTTCCACCTCGTCAGCCCGGACCCGATGACCGTGGGACAGACGATCAACGAGTTCGCCAAGGCGGCCCACGCGCCGCGCTTCGCCATGCGGATCGACCAGAACATGACGAACGCCATCCCCAAGCCCGTGCGCGCCGGGATCAAGGCGCTGCCGACGGTCAAGAAGATCCGCGAGCAGACATTGCGCGACCTGGGCATCCCTCCGGCGGCGATGGAGAACCGCGACTTCTTCTGCACCTTCGACGCCCGTGACGCGCAGCGGGCGCTCACGGGCACCGGCATCGCCGTGCCGCCCCTGTCCACCTATGCGCCGCAGTTGTGGGACTACTGGGAGCGCAACCTGGACCCCGCTCTCTTCCGGGAGCGGAGCCTCGCGAGCTCAATCAAGGTCAAGAAGATCCTCATCACCGGCGCCTCGAGCGGCATCGGCCTCGAGGCCGCGCTCAAGGTGGGCGAGGCGGGTGGCGAGGTGCTGCTCGTCTCACGCACGCGCGAGAAGCTCGAGGAGGTGGCGAAGCAGGTGCAGGAGCGGGGAGGCACCGCGCACGTCCACCCCGCCGACCTCTCGGACCTCGAGGACATCGACCGCATGGCCCAGGAGGTGCTGGACGAGCACGGCGGCGTCGACGTCCTGGTGAACAACGCGGGCCGCTCGATCCGCCGCTCGGTCAGGGCCTCCTACGACCGCTTCCACGACTTCGAGCGCACCATGCAACTCAACTACTTCGGCGCACTCAAGCTGATCCTCGCCTTCCTGCCCGGCATGCGCGAGCGCAAGTCGGGCCACATCATCAACATCTCGTCGATAGGCGTGCAGACGAACACCCCGCGCTTCTCCGCCTACGTCGCCTCGAAGTCGGCGCTCGACGCCTTCTCCCGCTGTGTGGCGCCCGAGGTGGTGGGCGACAACGTCAAGTTCACGACCATCTACATGCCGCTCGTGCGGACGCCGATGATCGCGCCGACGGACATCTACAAGGCCTTCCCGACGCTGACCCCCGAGGAGGCCGCCCAGATGATCGCCGACGCGATGATCGACAAGCCCAAGCGCAAGGCCACGCGGCTCGGCACCTTCGGCGAGGTGCTCTACGCGCTCTCCCCGAAGACGGTGGACCAGGTGATGAACACGGCCTACGGTCTGTTCCCGGACTCCCGCGCCGCTAGGAAGAAGAAGGAAGAGATCGAGGCGGGCAAGCAGGATGAGAAGGGCGAGGAGATGTCAACGGAGGCCGTTGCCATGGCGTATCTCATGCGGGGGGTTCACTTCTAAGGCTGACAGCTGGCAGCTGGCGGCTGGCAGAGCTTTTCTTCAGAGGAACGCCGAGCCTCGTTTGACCAGGTTTTCGTAGAGCTTTTGTTGGATCGTTTCTCGTACGCGCTCTGAGAGCTCGAATACCAGTGATCTGTCGTCGGCTGCGTTCGGGCCGTAGTCGGCGATGGGGATGGGTTCGCAGAACTCGATTCGCCATTTGGAGGGGAGTGGGACTGCGCCGAGGGGACCGAGCCAGGGGAACGTCGGCGTGAGCGGGAAGTAGGGCGCCCCCAGGAGGCGTCCGACGGCGGGGGCGTCTCCCAGCTTCGGATAGATCTCCTCGCTTCCGACTATGGCCACAGGCACGATCGGAGCGCGGGTGCGCAGCGCGATCTCCACGAAGCCGCCGCGACCGAACCGCTGCAGCCGGTAGCGCTCCCGGAACGGCTTGCCGGCACCCTTGACGCCCTCCGGGAACACAGCCACGAGCTCGTCCTCCTCGAGCAGCTGGAAGGCGTTGTATGGGGAGGCCACCACGCCCCCGACCTTCCGCATCGCCACCGAGATGACCGGCAGGTCGAAGGCCCAGTTGAGCACCAGAAAGCGGGGATAGCGCGGGAGCGGATGCTCTCGCTGGATCGCGAACGAGAGCATGGTCCCGTCCCAGGGCAGGATGCCCGCGTGGTTGGCGGCGAGCAGCGCCCTCCCGTGCGAGGGGACGTGGACCACGCCGCTGGTCTCGACTCGCCACCAGCGGTCGTAGAGGAACTCGAAGAAGGGGAAGACGAGCTCGACGAACTCCTCGTCGAGGCCCCAGTCGTCCTCGTCGTAGCCGCCCGCCCGGCGCCGAGCCGCCCGGCGCACCGCGTCCCGAGCGCCGCCTGGCAGCCCGGCCGCGCCGCGGGCGGCGGCCTCGGGAAGGTCCAGGCCGGCGTCAAGCCCCTCCCGAAGACGGCGGAGGAATCCAATTGCCGGTGCGGCGTCCGCAGCGTCGAAGCGGATCCGCTCGCGCTCGTCCACCCGGGCTGCGCTCACGGCGCCACCGCGTGACGAAGCACCGGGAGGAGGCGCCGACCGCCTTGCGCGCGCAGGTAGTCCCGCACCGCCTCGACCGTGGTGAAGCGCGGCCGGCAGCCGACCTCCTCGACCAGACGGGTCGTGTCCGTCGCACGGCCGTACCGAAGAAGGCGGGTGAAGTCGTCGGAGAGGTCGAGCAGTCCCAGCCTCTTGCCCACGCCGGTCACCCCGTCGAACAGCGGCGGCACGATCGGCAGGGTCGGGCGTCCCGCCAGCCGCACCATGCGGGTGAGGCCGATCGTGCCGGGCGCGGCCACGTTCACGGCCCCCCGCACTGGGTTCCTGACCGCTGCGACCAGCGCCTCGAGGGCGTCGTGCTCGTGCACGAACTGCAGGCGAGGATCGAAGCCCAGGTAGGTCGGCACGACCGGCAGCGACAGGTAGCGGGTGATCTGGGTGTCCTGTGACGAGCCGATTCCCGGCTGGTAGCGGAGCATCGTGCAGACCGCTCCGGGATGCCGGCGGGAATAGGTCTCGAAGTAGTTCTCGATCTCAGCCACGTCGCGCTGGAACCGGGTGCGCATCGGGAACAGCCGTGTCATCTCCTCCCTGAAGAACTGCGGCGCGTGAGGCTCGGCACCGTAGACGCCCGCCGAGCCGCGTATGACGATCGAGCGAACCGAGTCGGCCTTCTCGCAGGCCGCGAGCAGCTGGAGCGAGCCGATGACGTTGATGTCGTGCATGGCCTGGGGGGAGATCCCGGGACCGGGGCGGCGGACGATCTGGTTGTGCACGACGGTGTCCACTTCGGCCGGCGGGATCAGCCTGGCGATCACCGCGTTTCTGATGTCCGCATCGATCAACTCGGTGCTCTCCAGGGACACCCGTGGCCTGCGAGTGTCGAGGCCGGCCACGTACTCGAACTCCGGGTCGCGCTCCAGACGCCGCGCGAGCGCCCCGCCGAGGTAGCTGCCCACGCCGGTGATCAGGACACGGCGACCCGCCACTACGCGGGATTGCGCTTTGCCGGCAGGCGCTTCTCGATCGCGTCGAGCCTACGGCCGATCGCGCGCAGCTCGGCCTTGAGCTCGCGGATGTCGTCGTGCGTCGCCGGCCGTCGCTCCTCGATGGCGCCCGTGACGGCGCGGCGGCTGCCTCGCACCAGGTCGTCGACAGTGTCGACTACGTCCGCCGCCGCGCCCTGCGCGCGGTCGCGCGTGCGCTCGGCTGAGCCGACCGTTGCCTGGACGGTCCGCTCGACCGCTTCCCGCACCGCGTCGGGCAGCTCCCTTGGAGTCGTGCGCCGTCGTGCCATCGGACCGAGGAGTCTCCCATACGGGCGGGTCCATCGTGCCCGCGCGCCGCTGGAGGACCCTCCGCACGATCCACCTCGAGCCGACCTGCGAGCCCGCTGAGCGGCGGCCACCGCGATCGGCGGCGGCCGGCTGGTGCGGATCGGGCCTCAGGAGTCGGTCACGGTCAGCCGTTCCTGCGAGGCCGGGGGCGGCTCCTCTCCGGGTGCGACGGCCTGTCTGAGGGCCGCCAGGTCGCGGGCGATCTCGTCCAGTCGCTGCTCCACCACCTGATTGCGGGGGCCGGCCGGAGGCGCAGAGGGAGCTCCAGCCGCCTGAGCCTCGAGCCGGTCCAACGCGTCCTCTATGCCCTCTAGGCGCTGCGACACGGAGCGAAGCCGCCGAGTGATGCGCTCGACGTCCGCGGAGGAGGGGATGTTGAGGGCGCCCATTGCGGCCTCTTGGGCCTGGGCGGCCTTCTCCCGTGCCTCCAAGGCCCGGGTCAGGGCGCCGCTGACGAGCGGGTTCGCGATCAGCTCCTCGGCGATCCTCCCGAGCGCCTCCTCGCCCTGCCGCGAGAGCCGCTCCACGAGCCGCTCCTCTTGCTCCCTGTCCGTCATGCGCGCGCAGCCTAGCGAAGCGGGGGTGCTTCGCGCGAAAAAGGGGATGCGTCGCCCGAAGCAGGGGGTGCGTCACGCGAAGCCGCGGATGCGTCGCCCGTCGGAATGAGAGGGTCAAGCTCTAGTTGAGAGTCAGGCCGACCCGTGACCTGCAGGGGCCCTAGCCCCGGGTTTCGCGTTCTCTCGGAGCGGGCACTGAGGACCTCCACGCCCGTGCGCGAGACCCCGCCGCCCATGGACGGACGAAGGGTCGGAACGGTTCCCCATTGCGCCCTCAAACCCCCCGGTAGCGTTTCCTGGGCGGCGGGTGGTTCTAGGTTGCGCGTCTAGAGGGGCCCCGACGGGCCGCACGGGAGGATCTGGACACCGCAAGGATGAGGTCGAGGCTCCTTCACATCTTGCTGTCCGCAGGGGTGCTCGCCGTGGCGATCCTGACCGGCTGCACGATCCCGGCCTCAGCGGCGACGCGGACCGTCTCAGACAGGCCCTGGCGGTGCTCAAACCGGGCCAGTGGTCCGATCTGCTCTCGCGCCTGCGGCGGATAGACAATCCCGAGGTCCCCATGCGACCCTCCAGATACGCCATCCCCGTCAAAAGCAAACCCGGCCGCGCCAGCGGGGCGCACCGTGGCGACTAGCGCCACGACCGACCTCTTCGGCTTCGTTCAGCTCGAGTTCGGCTTCCTTCTGGGGCCCCCGGACGGCCGCTACCTGGTTCGCGACCAGCCCGGCGCGGACCAACCGGACAACGAAGAGCCGGACGCGATCTTCATCCTGCGAACCCTGGGGGCTCCCGAACGGCGCCTGCTCCGACGGCGCCGCGGCCGGGCCGTGCAGGAGGCGGAGCCTGAGCCCGTGCCAACCTCCCGCGCCACGCTGATTCGTACGGAGCCCTTCGGATCGCGCGACGAGGCGGAGAGCTGGCTGTCGGGAGTGCGCCAGGACAGTGAGCGCGCCGACGCGGAGCTGCGGCTGGCGGTCCGCCGGCTGAGCCACGCCCTGCACGCGCAAAGGGTCGCCGCGGCGGATCCGCACGTCCCCGAGGCCACTCCGGACAAGGCGTTGGCGGTGAGGATCGGCTTCGGTGCCGGAGAGCAGGTTGCGGACGGCCGCTACACCTCCGCCTGGGCGCTCCCCGGCGAGGCCCGGCGGCGGGCCAAGCGCTCCATGGAGGCGCCCGACGAGCGATTCGCGGCCATCCTGGGTGGGCGCGAGCAGGTGCTCGCGAGCGAGGAGCTCGTACTGCGCGCCCGCTCGGACCTCGACGCTGGGCGCACCCGCGAGGCGGCGCTCCAGGCACGGGTCGCCCTCGAGGCGCTGCTCGCGGAGCTGCCCGCCGCCGACCTGGGCGGAGACCGGGGGCCGGTGGGCGCGGCCGCCAACGCGGCGCTGCGGGGCAATCTCTCCAACGAGTCCGCTGCCGGGATTGCCGAGGCCGTCGAGCGGATGGAGGCCGCCCTCAAGCGTCGCCGCCTGGGCGCCTGACACGGTCCCAAGCGTCGCCGCCTGGGCGCCTGAGACGGTCCCAAGATCTTTACCTGGGGCTCATGGACAGCTGGTCCAATTCGCCCCGCGTGATTTTGGCGGCGGGTCCCTAGGAGCCGGCCTTGAGCTCGGTGAACATTCCCCGCGTGACGAACCCGTTCATGACACTTGCGCACCGCCGGCCGTCGCGACGGCGCACCGCGCCGCTCGATAGCGACCGTGGGAGGAACGCCGGCGGGACGCGGGGCCGGGCCTGGATCAACGGCCGCGAGGTCGGGGGGACGGAGGCCCGCTTCGCCCACCTCGCGGGCGGGCACGATTAGAGCGCGGATCGCGGTCCAGGGCGGGCTTGGCTCAGCGCCGCCAGCACGGCGCGCAGCTCCTCGACCACGTCGCCGTCCAACCTGACCTCGGCCTCGGCGTCGTAGGGCGTCGGCCCCTGGGTCACGAGCGCGATGCGGCCGCCCGCCCCGCGGGTGACTGCCGGCAGCCCAGCCACCGGGTAGACCTCGAGCGAGGAGCCGACGCACAGCATCAGGTCGGCCTCGAGGGCGAGCGAATGGGCCTCGTCCATCGCCTGTTCCGGGAGCAGCTCGCCGAACAGCACGACGTCGGGCTTGAGAGGCGCGAGGCAGGCCTCGCACTCGGGGGCCCCGCCTCCGGACTCCTCGATCATCCGCACCACGCGGTCGAGCCGCACCCTGCCCCGGCACTCGAGGCAGATGCTCCATTCGATCGAGCCGTGCACCTCCACCAGCCGCTCCGTGCCGGCCAGCCGGTGCAGGCGGTCCACGTTCTGCGTGATCACGCCCCGGATCAGACCCCGGCGCTCGAGCTCGGCGATCGACTCGTGCGCGGCGTTGGGCCGCTTGTCCCTCAGACTGGCGAAGCGCTCCGAGTAGAAGCTCCAGAAACGGTCCGGATCACGCCGCCAGGCGTCGATGTGGGCGACCTCCATGGGATCGACCTTCTCCCACAGCCCCGTGCCCGGCGACCGGAAGTCCGGAATCCCCGAAGGCACGGACACCCCCGCACCCGTAAGGACAACCGCGCGCTCGGAGGCAGACAGCAGCTCAGCGAGCCTGACGACTGACGACTGGCCACCGGCGACTTCGGTCATTTTCCTTGGAACTTCGGCTGCCGCTTACCGAGGAACGCGCTGATCCCTTCACGCGCGTCCTCCGACCCGAATACCTCGCCGAACCCAACCGCCTCGGCCTTCAGGCCCTCGTCGAGGTCGCCGTTTGCCGACACCTTCTTGATCTGCTCGATCGCGAGGGGCGCCTGACCCGCGAGCTTCCGCGCCCAGGCGATCGCCGCGTCGAACAGCTCGTGGTCGGCGACTACCTGGTTGATGAGGCCTACTCGGAGCCCTTCGTACACGTCGATCGGGTCGCCGAGCAGGTTCATCTCGAGCGCCTTGCCCTCGCCCACGAGCCGGGAGAGGCGCTGGGTCCCACCGAAGCCCGGGATGATCCCCAGGTTGATCTCCGGCTGGCCCAACGTTGCCGACTCGGCGGCGATCCGGAAGTCGCAGGCCATGGCCAGCTCGCAGCCGGCGCCGAAGGCGATCGAGTTGACCGCGGCAATCGTGGCGGTGCGCGACTGCTCCATCGACCGCATGAACCGGTGGCCCGACTTGATCAGGTCGCGCCCTTCCTCGTCCGGCTTCATCTTCGTGAACTCCTTGATGTCGGCCCCGGCCGAGAACGTGAAGATGTTCGAGGAGGCGAATACGACCGCACGCAGATTGCCGTCGATCTCCTGCCACAGCTCCGAGAGCTCGCGGATCACCTGCGGGGACAGCGGGTTGGCCGGTGGGCGATTGAGCCACACGATCCCGATGTCGTCGCGGGTCTCCAGCAGAACCGTCTCGCGCGACTGGCCGTCGTCGGGCTGCGGGTAGGGGAAGAAGCCCTGCCCGCGCTTCTTGCCGAGGCGGCCCTGGGCGACCAGCCGGCGCAGGATCAGGGGCGGCTCGAACGCCTCGCCCCACTCCGACTGGGCGCGGGCGAGCGCCTCCAGCACGTCGTCGAGGCCGCGCTCGTCGGCGCGGGCAAAGGGTCCCGGCAGGATTCCCGCACCCATCATCATCCCGATCTCGATGTCCTTGAGGGCGGCCACGCCCTCCTCGAGGACGAGACAGGACTCGACCAGCGCCTTGAGCGAGAAGCGCTCGACGAGGCTCTCGGTGGCCGTACCGCTAGCTGCCGTGCTCATAGAACCCCTTCCCGGTCTTCTGGCCGAGATTGCCGGCCTCGACGAGCTCCTTCATCTTCGGCGAGACGTAGAAGCGGTCGCCGTAGGAGGCGCGCAGGTGCTCGGCCACGTGGAGGACGGTGTCGAGGCCGAGCAGGTCCGCCAGGAAGTACGGGCCCATCGGTGCGGTCTTCGACTCCTGGACGGTCTTGTCGAACTCCTTGTAGTCGAGCTCCTCCTCGTCGACGGTGCGCCAGAGCTCGGACACCGCGGAGTTGAGGATGCGGTTGACGACGAATCCGGGCACCTCGCCGCAGCGAACGGCCGTCTTGCGGATGGCCTGGGCGAAGTTGGCGGCCGTCTGGAGTGTCTGGTCGGAAGTCTCCTCCCCCTCGATCACCTCGATCAGGCGCATCACCGAGGCGGGATAGAAGAAGTGGAAGCCCACGACCTGTTCGGGCCTGCTCGTGGCTTCCGCCATCTCGCTGATCGAGAGCGATGAGGTGTTCGAGGAGAGGACCGCGTGGCCCGGAGTGACCGCATCGAGCTCCGCGAAGACGGTCTGCTTGATCTCCATACGCTCGGGCACGGCCTCGACGACGAAATCGACGCCTCCGAAATCGTCGTAATCCGTCGTCCCGGATATGCGGCCGAGCGTCTCCTCGAGCTGGCGATCGGCGTCCTCCTGGCCGATCTTCTCCTTCGAGACGAGGCCCCCAAGCTGGCCCTGCGTGACCTCTCGCGCCTTCTCGAGACCCTGGTCGACGAACTTCTGCTCCACGTCCTTCATGAGGACCGGGACGCCGGCTGACCCGATGACCTGGGCGATCTCGCCGCCCATCGTCCCTGCGCCCACCACCGCGGCTTTGAATACCTCCACCGAGAGTCACCTCCTTCGCTCCGCTTCGCTTCGCTCACACCGCTTCGCGTGCGCGGAGCGCACGCTTCGCCCGTCGGCGGCGGGCGAGACCCTATCGAAGGGTCGATTCCTCTTCCGCCTCAACGACGAAACGGCGAAGCGTGCGACGGAGCGCGTCGCGCAGAGCGCGGCGGATGAAGAGGAAATCCGCAAGCGCCCGCAACGGGCCGTACTTCGACAGCTCATAGCTGAGTGTCAGCTCCACCCGCGTCCCCTCGGCGTCCTCTGAAATCCGCACCGCCTGCTCGCCGCTGAGGGCATCCTCGAAGACCTGCGTGACGAACCGGCCCGGCCCGCTCATGGCCACCTTCTCGGTCACCCTGCCGCGGCCGCCCGGGATCGACTCCCACACCACCTTGGCGCCCTCGGCCGGCCAGTCGTCCGAGACCTCCAGCGCACGCGCGAAGCCCTCGACGAAAGTGGGCCAGCGGCGCACGTCGGTCCAGAGCTTGAGCGCGCCCTCCGGCGCCAGCGACACCACCGCCGCGGCGCGGGCGGTTCGCGGCATCAGCCGTAGACCTCGCGCACGATCTCGTCGATGCTCGACTGGACCGAGTCGAGAAAGGGCCGGACCTCGTCGACGAGCCGGCGGTACTCCTCCTTGCCCGCGCCGGTGACCGAGTAGTAGCGCCGCGTCCGCCGCTCGGGGTGCTCCCACTTGCCCTCGATCAGCCCGCGCTCCTCGAGCTGGCGCAGGAGGGGGTACATCGTGTTCGGGTTGACCGACAAGACCCCTTCGGTCATGTCCGCGATCTGCTCCATGAGCTGATTGCCGTACGAGGGACCCTGGGAGATGAAGTGCAGGACGAGCAACGGCAGCACGTCGCGCCGCCGCAGCCCGCCGGTGAAAGGGTCGCGGGCCGCGGGCGCGACGCCCGCGTGTGCGGCCGCCTGGCGGGCCGCCTCGCGGCTCCGCTCGTGCTTGGTCTTCCCGGCCCGCGCCATGGCGGCCCCAATCGTGACACGGGCCTCCGCGATGGGGTTTCGGGAAAGCCTCGGCGTCTCCCTGTGCCCGGCCGCGATGTCGGGCCGAGCCCGCTTGCCTACGGTCGGCGCAGGGCCTCCCGAACTGGGCTCTTTCAGGCCCGTA
>Ga0126313_10000890_pt1 | contig 15038 bp, 13 predicted proteins | sample Plot105A_FD_89954 | JGI IMG/M metagenome (GOLD analysis project Ga0126313, IMG submission 89954) | Serpentine soil microbial communities from UC McLaughlin Reserve, CA, USA - Plot105A | ecosystem: Environmental > Terrestrial > Soil > Grasslands | place: USA: UC McLaughlin Reserve, Lake County...
GACCAAGACCTCGCCGCCGTCGAACTCATCCAGGCCCGAGAGGCAATTCAGCAGCGTGGTCTTGCCGCAGCCCGAGGGGCCCATGACGGCGACCATCTCGCCGCGGGGTATTAGGAGGTCCACGCCCCGCAGGGCGTGCACCCGCACCCCGCCGGCCGCGTACGTCTTCTCGACGCCCCGGGCTTCGACCATAGACGTGTGGGTGTGGTTCTTTTGTGCCACCGTTTTACTCGCCTTTCCTATCAAGATCCTCTCCTTCGTCCTTGAGCATTGAGGATTCGGCCTGCCGCGCGGATTCGTTTCTCATGTCGAAGCCCCAGAATCTGTCATCTCTTGCAGTTCGTGGAGGCTCAGATTGTTGGCGCCGCCCGCGATGGTCACGTCGTAGCGATCAGCAGCGCGGTCGTAGTTTCGGCTCTTGAGATCCAGCTCGCTGCCGGCGGCGCCGATGCGCCGGTCGTCGAACCTCAGGTTGGTAACGCCGCCTTCCACGCGGAGCCTCGCGGCTACGCCTTCGGGGCGGCGGATGGCAACGTTGCTGGCGCCTCCGAGGATGAGTACGGCTACGGTGTCCGAGGGGGCAGGAAGCATCACCTCGATACGGCTGGTGCCGCCTTCCAGGCGCAGAGATCTGAGACGCAGCCCGCGCAGGTCGGCGAGAAGCCTCGAAACGCCGCCGCAGACTTCGATGTCCCAGGGGATTTGCGCGTTGAGCGTGACCTCCGCTGGACGCTCCGACCCGCAGTCGAGCCAGTCGTCATTCGGGAACCGGGGGTAACGTATCGTCACGATGCCTCCCCGCACCCCTACCATGGGCGTCCGATTCTCGAAGCGGGCGCGGTAGAGGCCCCGCAGATGCAAATCGGCCTGGATGACGACCCGATGAGCACCGCTCGTAAACCGCAGGCGTCCGTTCCTCGACGAACCGAGCGGGGCTGTGAAATGCTCGCCGCCCTTTTCCCGGTCTTCCAGCGGCGTGCGACGAGCTGGGATTGTGTTCCTGGGATTAATCGGATGAGTGCCCTCTGGTTCGTCCATGCCGTCCTCTCCATGTCCTGGTGAGCTTTCTCGAGCTTCCCGGCGTTGTGGCTCCCGGCTACCGTTCGCGAAGGGCGCCCTACTCGCCTGCCGGCCGGTAAGTGAGAACTACGACGCCCGAGTCGAACGCCTTCGTGTCCACAAGTTCCAGAAAGGTGGTGTCGAGTCCATCCCCGAAGAGACGTTTCCCACTTCCCAAGACGATGGGAAAGACCATGAGCCGGTACTCGTCGATGAGGCCATATTGCATCAGCGTGTTCACGAGATCTGCGCTGCCGAAGACCAGGATGTCCTTCCGGGCTTCTGCTTTAGCCTTGACACTTGCTCGGCGACGTCTCCTTCGATCAGGGTCGAGTTGTTCCACTCCAGGAGCTCTTCGAGGGTTGTCAAGACGACGTGCTTGGGGTAGCCGTTCATCATGTCGGCATATTCCTGGAGTTCTGCGCGGCGGGGACCTTCGTATTGCTCCATCATGCTGGGCCAGGCAGCTGCGAAGCCTTCGTAGGTCACACGCCCCAGCAGAAGGGCGTCGCTCGCGGCCGGTTCGTCAAACTTGTATTTTGGCTGCTCTTCGCCAGAGAATTGGAAGGTCCACCCTGGATCTTCCACGACGCTGTCCAGCGTCAGGAACTCCGACACGTTCACCTTTCTCATAAAGACCTCCATCGTTGGAAACAGGTGCCTTCGATGGTATTGGGAGACCGGGGGAGAGGCATCGGCCAAAAGGTAGATTGGTAGGGTAGAGATCCTCGCGACCAAGCCGTCGGTGTTCCGCACCACAACCGTGAGTGTCGGATGGCCATCGGGTAGGAGCGCGGCATTGGAGGTTTCCGGCCACGATTCTGTCGAAGCGCCTACACGATACGCGGAGTCGGCGCGGAGTGGGTGTCGCAGTGCGTTCTGCCGGCGCCGTCCGGGCAAGCTCCTCCGGCCCCTCCGGCGGCTACTTGACTACGCGGAACGTCAGGTGTGTCACTCCCTCGGATCCCTCCATGATTCGCGTGCGCTCGAGCTCGATGGGCTCAGCGTCGAGATGGTCGAACAGCCTGACGCCGTCACCCAGAGGCTCTCCCGCGCGGGGATCTGGCCCGGTAATGAGGCCGTCGAGTGACATCGAGAGGCTCAAGAATAGCCTTCCCATCGTTTCCCTACCTTTCTGCTTGTCGTTCCGTTATGGCTGCCTTCCATGGTATTTCGAGACCGGGAGGTGAGGCATCCACCGAAAGGTAGATTGGCAGGGTAGAGATCCTGCCCGCGTCACAGGCTCCAGAGCCCTAGACGACCCAGGCCGGTGCTACCTTTGTCGGCGCCGCCCTGGCAGTCGGGACGCTTCTGCTGGCGTACCGGGCCATCCGATGGCGCAAGGACCCCTCCGCCTGTCCCTACTCCCAGCGGCTGTGGGTGGAGCTTTCCCGTCCCTTTCTCGGCCGCTCCCGGCTGCGGCGGATCCTCGCGCCGCAGCCTCGACAGAGGGTGCTTGAGGTCGGTCCTGGCACGGGCTACTATGCCCTCCGCACCGCGCGGTGGCTCTCGCCGGAGGGAAGGTTGGACATACTGGACGTCCAGCAGGAGATGCTGGACCACACGATGCGCCGGGCGGACCGGCTCGGCCTCGCGAACATCGTACCGGCGCGCGCCGACGCCAGGGAGCTCCCTTACCAAGACGGCTCCTTCGATGCCGCCTACCTGGTTGCCACCCTCGGGGAGGTTCCGGAGCAAGACCGCGCGCTCGAGGAACTCCGCTGCGTCTTAAAGCCTGGGGGTCGCCTGGTGGTCGGCGAGGGCCTTCCGGATCCGCACATGGTCCGGTTCGGTAGCTTGAGGGCGCAAGCAGAAGCGGCAGGCCTTGCATTCGAGCACCGGATCGGCGGCGCCCTCGGCTACTTCGCCAGCTTCCGACCCTCGCCGTAGCAGCCACCTGGCCCGTTGCATCCTGGCGCGGTTTGTCGAGCTAGCGAGGATCTTGGGACCTCCGCGTAGCGGATTCTGTCCCTGAACGCCGCACATGCCACGTCGGCCCTCGCGCACGCAAAGGCGATGACAGTCTGCGGCAGGAGATCGCCGTGAAGGTGGTCCAGCCGCGGGTTGCTAGAGCAGCTTCAGTTCCCTGGCCCGCGCCACCGCTTGCGTGCGGCTGTGCGCGTCGAGCTTGCGGTAGACATTATTGATGTGGGTCTTGACGGTGCCCACGCTGACGAAGAGTTCCGAGGAGATCCGGCGGTTGGTCTTGCCAGCGGCTATGAGCTGGAGGACCTCCAGCTCGCGCTCGCTCAAGGGCTCGGAAAGCGCAGCGGTCTTCGACCCGGCTCCCGAGGCGTCCCGCTCCAGCGCCGCCAGAAGCTTCCTGAGGTAGCGTGCAGAGACGCGGCTTCGCGAATCCGCTCGTTCTCTCCGCTGGGCTTCGAGCACCGCAGAGAGGAGTTCGGCCATCGGGGGACCCTCGTCCGCGAAGGTCCTGACGTAGCCCTCTGGTTCGGCCAGGGCGAGGGCTGCCGCCAGGGTGCGCGCCGCTTGCTCCTTCTCGCTTTTTGCCCGCAGGGCCAGCGCCCGAAGAGTCAGTATCTCTATCTTCCTGGCCGCCGTCTTCGCCGTCTCGTGGAGTTGCGCCAGCAGCCCCAGTGCCTCATCTGACTCGTTTCGGGCGATCAATAGTCGAGCCAGCATGACACGCTCCAGCTCCCGCGAGTAGCGCCGAACCTCGCCCACGGCGACCGCCCTTCTGTGCTCCGAGGAGGCGGACGCCGGATCGCCCCTCATCAGGTGCAGCCGAGCCTTCCAGGTCGCCGCGTCGACGACCGCATGGTCAATGCCTGAGCGTCGGGCCACTCGTTCCGCTTCCCCGGCCCTCTCCAGGGCGCCATCGGCGTCGCCCCGGGCTTGCCTCACCGCGGAGAGGGCGACGTGTCCCCATATGAGGATCTCGACGTCCCCAGTTCTCCCGGCGAGATACACGCCCTCTACCAGGTGGCGCTCCGCGGCCTCCAGGTCGTCCCGCTCGTAGAGAAGCTCGCCCATCCCTATGCGCACGCTGCCCACGGCCGGCAGCAACTCGCTCCCGCGCTCGGTTGCGTATTCGAGGGCACGACTGAGGACATCGTCCGCGTCCCGGAGCCGGCCCTGCGCCAGTTGTAGGTGCGCTTCGGAGGCCATGGCGCTGAGGGCGACATAATCGTGGCCTGCGGCTCGACCAAGAGCGCCGGCCTCCGAGAAGGCCGCGATCGCCGCCTCGCCGTCGCCGGCTGCCGAGTACGCCTCCGCCAAGCAAAGGGTAACAAAAGGGCGGGGGTTCAGGTTGTCCACGGGCAGAAGGGCGAGCGCCCGTCGGGCGTACTCTACGGCTTCCTGCCCATCACCCAAGCGGCGGGCGCGCTGGGATCTTACGGCCGCGGACGTTGCCAGCACGTGCTGGGGGTCGCCATCTTGCGGGCAGACGTTGCCCTCCGCTTCGTCCAGGAGGACCTCGGCGCCTTCGGGCCTGCCGGTCAGCAGCAGCGCCGCGGCATACCAGACCATGAGGAGCGGACGGTCGCGCATCGCTTCTTCGCGCAGCCTCCCGAGCCAACCGAGCAGCGTCGCCACCTCGCCGCGGTACCAGGTATGCCCGATCCCACGCTCCATCAGCCGCGCCGCCCGCTCGTGGTCGCCCGCCGAGAGCGCGTGCTCGATGGCTGAGGATACCTCCCCGTTCCGCTCGTTCCATTCGGAGGCGTTGAGGTGCAACTCGCCCACGCACTCGGGACTTTCGCGTCTGAGGCGATCGCGCAGGAACTCGGCGAAGAGGGGGTGGTAACGGTACCAGCGCCGCTCCTCGTCGAGGGCGACTACGAAGAGGTTATCCCTTTCCAGCCTCTCGAGCATCTCCTGACCGTCGGAGCGGTCGGTCAAAGCGTCGCACAGCGGGCCCGTTAGGCCGTCGAGGATCGAGGTCCTGAGCAGGAACTCGCGCACGTGCTGGGGCTGGCTTTCGAGGACCTCTTCGGCCAGGAAGTCCAGGACTCCCCGGTGGCTTCCGGAGAAGGACTCGATGAAGCCCGAGACGTCCTTGCGGTCGCGCATGGAGAGGGCGGCGAACTGGAGACCGGCGATCCACCCTTCTGTGATCTCTTCGAGCGTCGCGACGTCCTCCGCCGAGAGGTCCAGCCCCATCACCCCCTTCATGAACGCCGCGGCCTCCTCCCGGGTGAAGGCCAGATCGTCCGCCCCGAGCTCGGCCATCTGGTTTCGGGCGCGCAGCCTGGCGAGGGGCAGAGGTGGGTCCACACGGCTCGAGAGGACGAGGTGCGCACCTTCCGGCAGTCGCTCCAGCAGAAAAGAGACGATTCTATGGACGCCCTCGGAGTCGATGGCGTGGTAGTCGTCGAGGACGAGATCTAACTCGCACGGGAGATCGGAAATCTCGTTTACGAGGGCGCCGAGCACCGCCTCCGGCCGCGGCGGCTCGGGCGAGCGTAGGGCGGCCAAGACGCCCGCTCCGAACCCTTCCAAGTCGACGGTCCTTCCGATCGCGGTAATGAGGTAAGACAAGAAACGCGTCGGGTCGTTGTCACCGTCGTCCAGAGAGAGCCAGGCGGCGCAACGTTCTCCTCCCGCGCGGCCCTTCCACCACTTGCCAAGGAGAGTGGTCTTGCCGAAGCCCGCGGGAGCCGAGACGAGCGTCAGCCTGCGACCCGTCTCCGGATCCAGCCTCTCTGCCAGGCGAGGACGCGCGACCAACTTGGGACGCGCCTGCGACGGACGCAGCTTGGTCGAAACGAGCGGATCCAACGCGTGGCCTCCCTCACCTTCCAAGCCTTGATTCTACCCCGCGGTGTGCCGTCGGGCTCCACGTAACGGTATAGCGCCGCTCTCGAGCCGCCCACCGCTTCGCAGACTTGGGACACGAGCCTCTCCCTCTCTTAGAGCACCTGCCGAAGCGGTCGAGCTTCCACACCACCAGCGCTTCACCGTCCCGCACGTACTCCAACGCGGCCTCGAGCTCGGGCCGGTTCTCCTTACGGGAGCATATCTGCTCCTCGAAGAACCTTTCGCACCCGGCCGCCACGAGGTCCTTTCTGTGTAAGTCCGGGTTCTGATCCTTCTTGCTGTTCGTGATGTATTCCACCTTCACGGTGCCATCGTCTCATTTTCCAACCGTCTACACCGGTTCTGATCGATTGTCTTGGAAACGGAAAGCGAGGGGCGGAAGCGGGCAGAGAGCGCGTCACCGTGGACGTCTCGCCTCGCAGACGACCGTTGTGGAGACGGCGGCGTCACGGTCAAGTTCCCCTTTGATCACCCTCGCCGATGTCGGGGAGGGCCGGAACATCCCAGCAACATCTTCCACAAGTTCGACCATGGTCTTGACCATAACCCCGTGGGGGTCGAGGCAGAGGTGCAGAGGGGTCTAGCGAAAAGCCCAAGAAGAGAAGGCCCGCAAACCTGGGCTTATCGGTGGCTGCCGGATTTGGATTCGAACCAAGACTAAGTGATTCAGGGTCAGTCGTGATCAAGCTGGAGGATCCCACGGAAAGCCGTTGCTCTCATTCTCCTTGCAAGGACGAAGATCGGCTTTCTGCGGCGCCAGGAGAGTGGCCCGTGGGTCCCGGAGGTACGCACATGAGTTGACCACGAATCAGGAGGTCGCGAATACAAGCAGGCCGTGCGCAGCCACTACCATAACGCGGAGGAGGTTTATGGAGGATATGAAGAAAGTGGGAAATAGAAAAGCCCCGCAAAACGGGGTATCTGGGGAGCTGCAGGAGAAGGATTCGAACCTTCACTAACTGATCCAGAGTCAGGTTCGGTACGTTCGTAGCTGTTGCTCGTTGTTAGCAGAACGGCTTAGATAGGCCGTTTCTCGCATGAAGTGTTCCCAATGTTCAGCGGTGTTTATGGCGGGTTGGTGTATTAATTGGTGTAGTAGCCGAGGCGTAAGCGGCGGTTTTCTACTCCTTGGTGCCCAGGCGGTGGCCCAGTTAAGTAAGAAAAGGAATCAGGAACAGTCGGGCTGCGCGAGTAGGATCCCGTGCGGCCGTGGCGACCAGTTTGCAGCTTTACGCGTAGGAGATAGTAGCGACAGTATTACTAGAGCCTGAGTCTGCTTCGGAACCAGAACTCCACTTCGGTGATGTGCATAGTGGCCGCCGCCCGAGCGAGCTCGGCGTCTCTATCTTCGATGGCTTTATAAATGGCGGCGTGTGCACGCTTGGTCTGTTCCAATGCGCCTTCGTCGGCGAGGCCCCGCCATATCCGCGCTCGGAGTGTGCGCCCGGCGAGGCTCTTGATCAGCGAAGCCAGGGTGGCTTGTCCGGTGGCGTCCACGATGACATCGTGGAACTCGTCGTCGGCTTCCACAAGTTCTGCTACGGTGGAAGCAGAATCCATGCGTCTTCTGCATTCCAGCAAACGCGACAACTCTAGTTCGCTAATCCTTACCGCCGCTAGTGCCGTCGCCGTAGGCTCGAGCAGGCGTCGCACTTCGAGCAGTTCCAGCAGAGCCCGGTGGTCCTGCAAGAAATCGGCAACGAAACTCGTCGCTTCTAGTAGTAAAGGGGGTCCCAAGCCGGTCACATAGGTTCCGTCGCCCTGCCGAGTGTTCAGCACGCCGATCAGCGCTAACGCCCGCACCGCTTCGCGAAGGGAACTGCGAGAGAGACCTAGCTGCGCGGCGAGTTCGCTTTCCCTCGGCAGCTTTTCTCCTGGGCCAATCCGACCGGAAATGATCAGTCGCTTGATTTCTAGTATGGCGTCGTCAGTAACAGACATGCGCTCTTCAGCGCTCCCTGTCCGAAGCGAGCAGCTCGCAAGCCCTATTCCAGCACGACCACCGCATGAGCGCCGATCGGCGGCATGTCGATAGTCGCGTACTCGCCCTCCTTCTCCAGAGGCAGTGCCTCGCCGTCAGGAGCCAGGTAAGCGTTCCTGACCTCCCGCTCGCCACAGAGAACCTTGACGTTCAGCCCGGAGGTACTCCAGGCCTGGTCCACGTGCTGGATCGGCTGCATCGTGCGACGAGGGTGATAAGAGACCAGGTGGAGTATGTACCGCTCGGGACGATCGTCACTCGCCGACTGTGTGTGGAGCGTGGCTTCGACCCAGCCCGGGCCGGTAAACTTCACGAGCGGCTGCGGAAGGAAGGCTCGAAGAGCATTCAAAGCGATGGCACGATAGGCCCAGTAGTCGTGCTCGCGGTAGGCGCCGAACAGAGGGCAGGCGAAGTAGAGTATGTTCTCGCCCTGCACCGCGAGCGGCGCGTCGAGGTAGTCGCCCACTGGGGCCTGAGCATGGCTGGTGAAGTGTTCCCAGGTTCGGTTGAAGAGGGCTCGACGTAGCTCCCCGTGCGTCGTCGCGTTTCCTGCGGGGCTGACCCGGTGTGCCTGCTCGTAAAACACGTAATCGTAGTCGCTCGCCAACTCGGTATAGCCGACAAGTGCCTCGTCGAGGCGGAGGAAGCTGGGAACCGTGGGAGCCGGTCCCTCGTAATGGATGGGAGCCTCGATGTCAAACTCCCCAGTATCTGGATTGAGCGCGGCCGTACCGCTCATGACGAGCTTGCCTCCCGCGTCCAAGAAGCTCTCCAGCCTGCCACGCAACTCAGGATCTACCCTGGTACCGTCAGGAAGTACCAAGGTCCTGTAGCCGTCGAAAGAGTCCGTCGCTGTGTCCACGATGTCGAACTGGATGGCCGCCTCCAAGAACAGCTGCGCCGCACCATCCACATCGGTCACGTTAGCATTTACGGGTATGCTCCCTAGATATCCCGGCTCATGTCTCGACAGGATCGCCACCTCCGCCAGTGGGGTCGCTTCCCTCAGCCAGGGCTCCAGCTTCTCGATTTGTCCGAAGGAACCTTCCAGCAACCGGTAAACGGCCGGATCCAGCGCACCGCTCGGGTGTAACTGGTCCCCGACGGATATCTCGCCTCCAGCGGCAATGATGGTGCCACACTCGTAGTCCAGTTGGTCCCGCGTTTTCAAGCCGCCGAAGTCGGCCCAAGCCTTGTGGAAGCGCCCGGTCATCCCCAGGAACGGAACGCCGTACGTGCGAGCCTGTCGAGCCATGATCGGGTAGTGTAGATAGCCCCACAATCCCGACGACGTCGGCAGGCTCTCGATCTCGAAATGGGTCTGGTACGACAGCGTCTCGGCCATCCTGGGGTTGACGGTCCCGTTGTAGAAGATGGTGGCCTCGGGTGCCCTGGCGCGGACCGCACTACTCATCCGGTCGAGAAACTTGGCCAGCTTCTCCTCCGCGAACCGGAGCACCTCTCCGTTGTTGTCCAAACGTATGCCAGCCTTGCGCATCTGCGCCTGGCCCCAGGGCGAGTAGTTGGGGATCGGGAAGCATATGTCGAAGAAGAACCCGTCGACATCGTAGCCGTCGCAGATCTCCTCGACCTGGGCCACCAGATAGTCGCCGTACTCTGTCGACACGTCGAGCGTGGTCCAGCCCCATCCCCCAGTAAGAGGGGATTCGGCCGAGAGTGGAGGACGGATGAGCAGGCTGCCGTCTTTTCGGGCTATGACCCAGCTGGGGTGCTGTTCGCCGGCAAGGTCGTCCCACATGATACTTACGTAGATGGGAGCCCGCACGCCTGCAGAATGCAACGCCTCGATTTGCTGCCCCATAAGGTCGAAACCGAGGTTGGGGTGCGTCGTGCCGACCTTCGTCGGGTAATACGAGAAGCCGTGGTGGCACTTGGCAAAGATGGTCATCGAGTCCACGTGCCCTGCCCGGACCATCCTTGCGAAAGTCTCTGGGTCGAAGCGGGCCCCGACATCTTCGCAGTCGGCCGAGGTGTGGAAGTCCAAATGGACCTGGCGGTACCTGCGCTCGCGTCCGTTACTCATGTCGCCTACCCCTTGAGGAACAGCTCGATGACGGGCACTTCGACCGGCGGCCTCGTCACCGGCAGTTCGAGGGTGAGAGTGCCTGGCGGTATGCCGCCCATCGTGGTGTTCTGTGCCCTCTGGTTCGGGTCTACCACGAACATCCTTACCTCGGAGGCGTCGTTGAGGAGTTGAGCGTAATCGACCCTGTCGGCTAGTCCTTCAAGGTGGATATGCCTGAACGGCCAACCGAAGAGGTGCAGATAGAGCCTATCTCCGTTCTGCGTGTAGCGGCAGTCGGGCGGCGGGTTGAAGCTGCTCGCCGTGCAGCCGCGGATCGAGCGCTCGTGCAGCCGCATCCACTCCCCGACGCCATGCAGCCTTTCGACAGCCTTCGGCTCGAACTCGCCGCGGGCGTTGGGGCCGACGTTCAGGAGTAGGTTGCCACCCTTGGAGACGGTGTCCACGAGCATCCGGACCAGCATGTCCGTGGGCTTCCAGTCGAGATTGTCACGGTCATAGCCCCAGGAGCCGTTGAGGGTCTGGCATGCCTCCCACCTGAGCGGTCGACCGTCGAGCTGCGGCCAGCTTCTCGGCTGGTACTGCTCGGGGGTGACGACATCCCCGCCGATCTCGAGCCGGTCGTTAACGATGATGCCCGGTTGCAGCTCGCGTACCATCCGCATCAGCTCGTCGGAACCCCAGTCCTCCTTACCCTTGCCGCCCCAGGTGCGGTGCGGGTAGGAGAAGTCAAACCACATAATGTCTATATTGCCGAACCGGGTGAGGAGCTCGCGGGTTTGACCGTGTAGGTACTCCCGGTAGCGGGCGATGTCGCGGCCCCTGTTCGCTTCAATAAAATCGCGGTTGTCGCGCATGGGGTGGAGGCCGTCCACGGGGAACTCGGGGTGGTGCCAGTCTATGAGGGAGTGGTAGAAGCCCACCTTAAAGCCCTCGGTGCGGAAGGCATCGACCATCGGAGCGAGCAGGTCTTGTCCCCAAGAGGTGTTCGTCGCCTTGTAGTCGGTGAGGTCCGAGTCCCACAGGCAGAAGCCGTCGTGGTGCTTGGTAGTGACGACGAAGTACCTCATCCCCGCCCTCTTCGCCTCGCGGGCCCAGGCTTGCGGGTCGTAGAGGTCGGGGTAGAAGGCGTCGAAGTACCTCTGGTAAGCACCGTCGTGGATGCGCTCGCGCTGCTTTACCCACTCGTGGCGGGCCGGCAGGGAGTAGATCCCCCAGTGGATGAACAACCCGAACCGGTCTTGAACGAACCAACTCGTGTCGGCGTCAGTGGATTCCTGCAACTGTTGCAAAACCCTCCTCCTATTCATAGCTTCACCAGCTGCGGCCTCCGTGAGCCGGAGCACGTCTCTCCTAACGGCCTCCGAACCCCGACATAGTTATGCCCCGCACGAACCAGCGCTGCGCCAGCAGGTAGACGATTATAGTGGGGATGGTGGCGATGGCGGCCGCAGCCATCAGCAGATTCCAGTCGGTGCCGTACTGGCCCTGGAAGTCGCGCAGGCCGACCACGACCGGGATCGTCGCGTCGCTGTTGGAGACCACCAGGGGCCACAAAAGATGGTTCCAGTGGAACAGAAAGGCGAAGACTGCAAGCGTTGCGAGCGCGGGGCCTGATAGCGGCAGAATGATGCGCCAGAAGCACCCGAAACGTGTGGCCCCGTCCACGCGGGCCGCGTCTTCGAGCTCTCGAGGAATCGCTAGAAAAAACTGCCGCAGGAGGAATACCCCGAACGCCGTGAACGCCTGCGGAATGATCAAACCCTGGTAAGTATCTACCCAATTGAGCTCCTTTATCAGGATGAACTGTGGGATGACGGTAACCTGCGGCGGGATCATGAGAGTGCCGAGATAGAGCAGGAAGATCAGGTCCCGCCCCCTGAACTGCAGCCTGGCGAAGGCGTACGCCGCGAGCGCCGAGGTCACGGTCTGCAGGAGGCTGATCCCTCCCGCCATGATCAGGCTGTTCATCAGGTAACGCCCGAAGGGCGCGAAGTTCCACGCCGCGACGAAGTTCTCTGGGTGCCACTCCCTGGGCCACCACGTCGGAGGTCTGGCCGCGACCTCGGGGGCTGACTTGAAGGCGGTCAGGATCATCCAGACGATCGGAACGAGGGTCAGGAAAGCCGTCGCAACCAGGGCGGCATAGATGATCACGGGCCAGTACGTCGTTGCTCCCGGCGAGGCTCCCTTGCCCTTGAGGACTGCGCCCACGGAGTTGAGTACGCTCATTGCCACTCCTCAGTCGTAGGTGACCCAGCGCCGCTGGAACATGAACTGCACGACGGTAAAGATGAAGATCGCCGCGAAGAGCACCAAGGCGACCGCCGCCGCGTAGCCCATCTCGAAGGACTGGAACCCGACCTGGTAGATGTACAGCACGAGCGTGGTCGTGGCGGTCCCCGGACCGCCATTGGTCATAATCAGAGCCTGATCGAAGACTTGGAAGGAGGAGATGATGGAGATAACCACGACGAAGAAGGTCGTGGGCGAAAGCATGGGGAGCGTAATGTGCAAGAACCTCCGCCACCCCGTCGCGCCATCGACTTTCGCCGCGTCGTAGAGGTGCTCCGGTATGTTCTGGAGCCCGGCGAGGAAGAGAACCATGTTGTACCCGAACGACTTCCAGACGGTCATGATGATCAGGCCGGGCATCGCCCACCTCTCGCTGGTCAGCCAGGCGGGACCGTCTATGCCGATGATCCCTAGAGCGGAGTTGATCAGGCCTATATCCGGCAGGTAGATCCACTTCCACACCAGCGAGAGCGCGACCGTAACCGTGACATACGGCAAGAGGAAAATAGAGCGGAAGACGACCACGCCCCGCAGAGCCTGGTTCACCAGCATGGCGGCGACGAGGCCCAGCACGACGGAGAGCGGCACGCTGACGGCCGTGAAGTAGACCGTGTTGAAAAACGCCGCCCGAAAGACCTCGTCGGTAGTAAACAGCTCACGGAAGTTCTCCAGTCCCGCGAAGCTGGCCCCGAGCAGTAGGTCGTAATCGTAGAACGCAAGCAGGAAGGCCGCCCCGACGGGTATGGCCGTGAAGATCAGGAAGCCGACCAGGTTGGGCAGGAGGAAGAAGAGGGCCGCGAGCCCCTCCCGGTCGCGCTTCGGCCTCCGCCGGAAGATCGACGAACGCTCAGTGCCTGTCGTACCCGCCATAGAAATCTCCCCCGCTCATTCTCCGGGCAGTCAGCTGCAACCCACGGTCACGACTGCTTCTCCAGGATCTCCTGGTGCTCCTGAAGAAGCTCGTCGAACTGGGGCTTCACCTTCTCGACGGTGTCCCGGACGCTCTGCTTGCCGAGGAACACGGGGCTGAAGTCACGCCCCAGCATCACCGTCGTCTCCTGCCAGGTAGTCGTCGTCTTGAAGGACTTCGCCTCGGCGATCTTGTTGGTCAGTATGTCCTGGACGATGCTATCGTTCGGCGGCGGGGCGCCGGGGTCTTCGAAGGCGGGCACCGCGGACTTGCGGGCCGGGTAGCCGCGCCCGGCCTTCGCCGTCTTCTTCAGGGACTCGGTGCTGGTTATTACCTTGAGCGCCTCCCAGGCCGCATCAGGGCTGCCGGTGCTGTTGGATATGCCGAAGCCGGATCCGGCAGCCCACGTGACGCTGCCAGCCGGGCCGGCAGGCATGGGCGCGATGCCCCACTCGAAGTTGGAGTTCTCCCCTATGTTTATGAACTGCCAGGGCCCGTCGATGTGCATGCCGACCTTCCCGCTGTAGAAGGTCTCGACCCCGAAGAGCGGGTTCGCGAGGTCGGTGATGGGGGCAGCGATCTTGTCCTTCGTGAACATGCTGACTACGAACTCTATGGCCTCGATGGACTCCGGCGTGTCGAGCGTGCACTCCGTCTCCGCAGCGTTCATGTAGTCCCCGCCACCCGACCACAACCAGGGAACCATGAAATCGAACACCGGCTGCATGACGTACCCGTACTCCTTGGCGCCAGCGTTCGTCAGCTCCGTAGCGCTCTGGCGAAACTCCTCCCAGCTGATCGGCTCGTCCGGCGGAGGAGTAGGGATGCCCGCCTTGTCGAAGAGGTCCTTATTGTAGTAGAGCAGGATCGGGCCTATATCGTAGCCGAAAGCGTAGATCTCCTCACCGACGGAGAGCCCCTGTCTTATGGGATCGAAGAAGTCGTCGACGTTGACATCGGGATCGTCGTCTATAAAGGGCTGCAGAGGTTGCAAAGCCCCGCGGACAGCGAAACCGGGCATGCGCAGGCTCTGCATGGCGACGATGTCCGCCTCGTTCTCGCTGGCGAGCTGCGTGGACAGCTTGTTCCAGTAGTCCGTGAAGGTGACGGTCTCCAGCTTTACCGTGATGTCCGAGTGCTTCTCGTTTACGTCTTTGGCGAGTTCCTGCCACACCTCGGTCTCCTCCGGCGTGGCAGACCACATAGACCAACGCAGGTCACCGGAAGCTTCGCCACCACCTCCCCCACAGGCCCCAGCGCCCAGCAGACCAACCCCGGCAAGCCCGAGACCTCCCAGCCTCAGAAAGTCCCGGCGATCCATCGCCCTTCCGGTGAGTGCTCCCGCGAACGGCCCTACTGCCCCGACGCTCACCCTCTGTTCGCCGCCCATCCTTCTCCCTTCGCCCGTACCCAGCCAGGTTCTCGAGCCGGACGCACCCGCGAGAGAACACCGCAAGGGTAACCACCCGAACGCCCGGTTCCCCCCGTCGTGCGTCTATCACCCTAGTAACGGACATTACCCGCCTCGATTACCCGAGTCAAGCGATATGTAGGATGTTTCTTCACTCGAGTGATGACAGCGGCGCGAGAAGCGAGATCTTGAATGCTAAACATCCGTCCTTTGACTCGATCATCTTGTTCGGCTTCCATTTGACTCGGCGCGGAAATGCCGCGAATATTGGCTCTGGGAGTACCGGTGGGCGCTGCCAGGGGAGAGATGCCCCCATCCGCACACAGGAGGTGTGAACGCCGATGTCCGAAAGCCTACGCATCTTGCTGGTCGGCGGCCCGATGTACGACCCTTTGTACGTGCGTCTCGGGGAGTTCGAGGAGCGCGAGGGGGTAGGAGTCGAGGCGGTCGTGGCCCCGACGCACCCAGATCTCAACGAGCGCATCGAGGAGGAGTTCGGTTCGGGGGTGGCCCCGTACGATTTGATCTCGACGCACACCAAGTACGCCCCGAGCCA
>Ga0126313_10000891_pt1 | contig 15038 bp, 17 predicted proteins | sample Plot105A_FD_89954 | JGI IMG/M metagenome (GOLD analysis project Ga0126313, IMG submission 89954) | Serpentine soil microbial communities from UC McLaughlin Reserve, CA, USA - Plot105A | ecosystem: Environmental > Terrestrial > Soil > Grasslands | place: USA: UC McLaughlin Reserve, Lake County...
CAGACCACCTGGTCGTAGTGCTCGCCCCAGACCATGCGGGGGTGCCAGCCGAGCACCTCGTCGCAGACCCGCTCGCCGGTCAGCACGGTGACCTGCCCGGCGCGTGCGGCCTGCTGGAGGGCTTGCAGCAGCCGGGGCCGCATGAGCGCATCCAGGGGTTGCTGGCGGCGTCGGGCGTAGCCGCGCACCGCCTCCACCAGGGGCGCGGCAGGGAGCCGGCGCCAGTCGATCGGCTGCTGGTGCCCTTGATGGTGGCCCCGTGGTGGGCTGCTGGGTGGCATGGCTACCGCTCCGGGCCGCCGGGGGCACGCTCGACCGGTGGCTGGTCGCGGCCGGCCAGGACCTTGAGGTAGTAGGCGTAGGGCACGCTGTCGCGTTCCAGCGCGTCCACGGCGTGGTGGAACTCCTGGATGGGGCCGTCGAGCCGGTGGCCGCGGTACCGCGGTGGCCGCTGGGCCGACTGGTCGTCGGTGGCGTCGCGGGTCGGCGCGGCCGGCTGGTGGGTGGCACTCACCGCTCGGCTCCTGACCGCGCCGGGCCGCCGCGGGCCCGCTCGGGCACCCGCCGTTGCGGCAGTCGCCGCGTGCTGGTGAGCTCGGCCACCCGGCGGGCCTCCTCGTGGGTGGGAGGGTCGTCGCCGGCAGCGTGCAGCCTGGACTGGACCGCGACGCCGGCGACTGCGCGCTGGCGCTGCTGGGGGTCGGGATGGTTGTGAGCGCGCAGCGCCTCGGCCGCCCGGGTGCCAAGCATCAGGGCCTGCTCGCGGCCGGCGGCAAAGCGGTGCTGCTGAGGGTCGCGGCCATCGGGCAGGACGCCGAAGTCGGGGTTGAGCGCGGTGAACGCCGCCTCGGCACCCTCCCTGGCGCCGCGCCGAAGGGCATCGACGGCGCGATGAACGACCAGCAGCCGACGCATCCAGGCCGGGCCGGTGTTGTCGATCCTGAGGTGGTTGTCGGCCCGCCCACCCAGCGACCGGTAGGACTCCCACCCCTGCACAGCCCGCTGCCGCTCGGGGTCGTGGCTGTCGACGTCGAGGTCGAATTCGGGGTTGAGCTGGTTGAAGGCCGCATCGGCCGCCTCGCGGCGGGTGCAGGTGCGGTGGTGGGTGTGGCCGTAGATCCAGTCGCGGTGGTCGTGGTCGTGGGCGGTGTAGGGGTTGTCGTCCGCCCAGGTCCCGGCCGCGGCGATCTGCGGGTGCTCGGCGGCCAGGTGCGCGGTGACGTGCGCCCGGTGCCAGTCGTCCGGGTCCTGTTCTAGCGCCGCGGCGGCGAGGTCGGCGGTGGCCTCGGGGTCGTGGGAGGGTAGGGTGTCGAACGCTCCCATCGGGTTCCTCCGTGGGGGTCAAGGGGGTGGGGCGTGCCCGGTTCGCGGTCCAGGCGTCAGGTGCGCCCCTCCCCGGGTCGAGACGGCGGGATGGGCGAGGTCGCTGGCGTCACCCCCTCTCCGGGCCGGGGCGGGCTGGCTGCTGCGCGCGTCCCCGGCTGCCGTGGTCGTGGGTTGCTGGGAGTCGCTGAGCAGGGGGGGTGGGCGTGGTACGGGTCGAGCGTTCGGGGACACCGCGGGGATGGGCCATCCCGATGCGGCGGGCAGAGGCGAGCGTCAGCCGGGTCGCCTTGGCCTCGGTGCGAAGCAGCCCGCACCGCTCGGCGGCCTTGAGTAGCTCCCGCTCGACCTGGGCCTCTTCCAGCACCCCGCCGGCGACCAGCGAGTACAGCCGAAGGCCGGCGTCGAACAGCCGCCGGTTGCGGCCCGAGTCGGGCGGCATGGCGGCAAGCTCCCGGCACTCGCCGTCCAGCGCCGTCTGCGCGTAGGGGTGGCCCGGCTCCACCGGGCGGGACGGCAGCGGCACGGCCCGCTCGACCCGGCGCGGTCGCAGTAGCACTTGGAGCGCTGGCGGGGCCGGCGCCAGCGGGGTGTCGAGCCCGCGAACCCAGGCATAAGCGCCACGGGCATGGTGGGAGGGTGGCGCGATCGCGTAGGCGCCCTTGCCACGCCAGTCCACGTGGGCGAGTAGCTCGGGGTGGATGGGGTTGCGCGGCCCGGTGCCCGAGGGTCGCAGGTACAGGTGCCAGCCGCGCCCGGTCCGCACCAGCGGTCCGCTTGGGGTCCAGCCGTGGGTGGCGGCGAACGCCCGCAGCGCCGCCACGCCCTCGGGGCCGTCCAGGTCCAGCACGTCGACCACATGCCCGGTGGCCAGGCCGATGTTGGCCAGCGGCGCCCGCCGCCACCACCCCTCGATCCGCTCGCGGTCGCAGGTGGCCTGCGCGACGCCATGCCGAACGAGCTGGATGCGGGGATGCTTGCCGGGCCGGTCGCACCCCTGGTCGCCGCAAGAGCACCCCACGGCAACCACCGCCTGATCGTGGTCGGCCGTGATGGGGCGGAGCTGGGGGGTGTGCAGCGGCAGCACGGGGATGCCGCGGGCGGCGTAGCCGAGCGCCGCCGCACGCAGGTCCCTCGCGCGGCCATTCTGGTCTGGTCGGGGTGGGAGGAGCGTGCGGCCGGCGCTGGTGACCAGGGCGACCGGGTAGCCGCGCTTGCGCGCCTCGGTGACACAGTAGCGGGTGCCCTTGGAGCAGTCGTTCAGGTCGTCGTGGAAGGCGACCACCAGCCGCTCGCCCTCGGCGTGGTCCAGCCGGTCCAGCATCGCCCGGTTGCGCTCTGGGCCCGCGGCTCGGCGGGGTTTGCCCTCGGCGGCCAGCTGCGCCCAGCGGGCCGGGACCACCTCGACCGGCACATCGCGGCGCTCGGCCCACGCGCGGGCGTGGGCGTCAGCACCGGGCGCGTCGCCCACCAGCAGCCGCACCCCGCCCTCGGCCTCGGCGGCCTGGTCGAGCACCTCGGCGACCCGGCGGTCGGCCGACCAGTCGCGGGCGCCGGTCACCATGACGGTGCGCGGAACCGTGGGATGCCGAGCGCTCACCGGGGGACCTCCGCTCGGGTGAACGCGACGAGCGCCCGCTCAGGCGGCTGGCCGTCGCGGTCGGGCTCGGGCTGGCGATCAGCCGTCGCGGTGTGCTTATCGTCCAGCCCGGCCGAGCGCTCATTGACCCGCTCACCGCTCGCAACGGCCGGGTGGGCGGCAAGCTCCCGCTTGACCCGGCCGAGCAGGCGGCGGGTGGTGCTCGGCGGGAGCTGAAGCCGACGAGCGATCTCCTCGGCGACCGTGATCCCGTCCAGGTACAGCCGCCTGACCTCGGCGGCGCGGGCGCTGACAGCCGCGCGCTGGCGCTCAGGGCCGCCGGGTGCGCTCACCCTCACCGGCCGCTCACCGCGGCGGGGTGTGATGGCCGCCGACCGCCCATCGGCTGGCGTAAGCGCCGTCGTGGCGGTCGGCGTGAGCGCGATGGTCCGCTCGCTCGTGGCGTCGGCCTGCTGGCCGCTCAGCCGGGTGACGCGAGCGGCGACCGCTCGGCGGACGATCATCATCAGGATCTCGAAGGTGAGCACCAGCGCCGCCGGCGCCAGCGCGGCGACCACCCGCGCGCCCAGATGCGTGGGGGCGTGGGCGATGTTGAGCGCGAACGAGCCGCCCGCCGCCACCCCCAGCAGCGCCTTGGGCAGCCAGGTGACCGCCCGCTGCCAGACGCCCTCGGCCGAGCGGGCCGCGCCGGTCGCCGAGCACCACAGGTCGGCGGCGGAGGCGACGAAGATGAACGAGTCGACCAGCAGCGGCGCCAGCCACGCATGCTCGGGGTTGATCCCGCCCGACCGCTCGGCGAAGTCGCGGATCGCCTCGAACGAGGTCCAGAACGCCGCGGCCGCCACGCCGCAGACGACCGCGGTCATCACCAGGACCACCCCGAACAGGAAGCGGCGCAGCACCGTGTCGGTGAACACCACCGCCACCGGCGACGCCGGCGCGGTCGGGGCGATGGTGGGGTCAGGCATCGGGCGCCTCCCAGTCGGGGTCGTGCTGGACGGCCAGGTGGGCTCGCCAGGTGGGGGAGCGGGGCGGCCAGGGATGCGCGGCCGGTGCCAGCCGCGCTCGACCTGGAGGGCGCCGCACCAGCAGCGGGTGAACCAGTCCGGCCGGCACCACGCCAGCGCCACCCGCACGCGGCCGGCGGGCCGGTGCCGGTGGCCCCACCAGGCCCGCGACCGGGGGTGGCCGCGGGCCAGGCTGGGGGCGTACCGCCAGGTGACCAGTCGCGACTCCCGCTTGTCGAACGCGACCGGCGCGCGCGGTGGCGGCCGCCAGGCGGGCACGTCCCCGAGGGTGGCATGTACCGGGCAGGCCGGGTCGAAGATGTACGGCGGCGTCCAGCCCAGCAGCGCCCGCCAGGTCGCCGCTAGGCGGCAGGCGGGCCGGGGGCCGCCAGCGCAGGTGCACAGCCGCACGACCTCGACCATCTCGTCGGCGGCCGGGTCGACGGGATCGTCGCCGACGGCGCGGGTGCGCGCCCACAAGTCCACCGCAGCCTGGTCCTCCCCGCCCCTGCTCAGCGGGCCCGGGTGCTCAGCGCTCATGGCCACCCTCCCGCGCTGGTCGTTGCCGCTCGGAGTCGCGCCGGGCGATGTCTGGCGGCTCGCGCCGCGCGCCTGATCGGGGCTGGCGCTCCGGCAAGCCTCGCCACGCGTCAGCGCCGTCGATGCGTTGTCTGGGCGGGTCGAGTGGGCCGGACGGTTGACGGCTTAAGGTCAATCTCCGCTCGGGCTGGAACGGCTCTTCACAGCTGCCGCAGATGATCGGAGCCTGCTCCAGCGTCGTCCGGGAGACCCGCAGCTTGCGGCCACACTCACACGAGCACGCCAGCAGGTTGCGAGAGCCGCCCACCGGGCCGAGCTGCCGCTCGGTGTGCCGCCACAGCCCCAGCGCGGCGTCCAAGCCGGCGAGCTGATCGGCGTAGCGGGTGGCGAGCTGGTCGGTGAGGCTGGTCTGGGACCAGCCGGTCCCGGAATCCTTGACCACCCGCAGGCCAAGCTCGCTGGCGAGGGCGGCGAAGCGGCGGTTGTGCCAGCGGCCTTGGCGGCTGGTGTCCTTGACGCTGCGGGTGTTGGCCAGGCCGTGGGCGGCCTCGTGCAGCAGGGTGGCCAGCACCGCCCGCGCGCCTCGCTTGAGGCCCTCACCGGAAACCAGTACCTCGGGACGGTTGGCGTCGGCCACCTGCCAGCGCGCTGCGGCGAAGTGCCCCCATTTGAACAGGCCCCGCCGGCTCTCGCTGCCGGCTCCAAGGATGACCACGACCCGGGGTACGTCGGGGTGGTAGGCGCGGATGGCGGTCCAGGCGCGCTCCAGCGCAGCGACGACCACACTGGCGGCGGCCTGCGGGCTGGTGGGCTCAGCGTTCATGGCCGTCACCCTCCCGGCGTTGGTCGCGGTGGCGGCGTGGGGTTCCTGCTCGGCTGGTCCGGGGCGGGCGCTCGGGTGGGATGGGCTGGCGGGCGGCGGCCGGGCCGACCCAGCGGGTGGAGTAGCGGCCGTGCTGCTGCCGCTGGCGGGCGACCCGCACCGGGTCCGGCTCCCCAACCTCCTCGGCCAGGCGGGCGGCCTGCCGATCGAGCAGGCGCCAGGTGATTACCGCCAGGCGGCGCACCCCATCATCGAACGTGTCACCGACCCGGGCCGGGATCGCGTCCAGCTTGCCCAGCCAGCCCAGCAGCCGCTCCCGCTGGCGGGCGGTGTGGTCCAGGTAGGCGGCGCGCCGGCGGCAGCGTTCGGCGACCGCGGCCGGGTGATCGCTGAGCAGGAATACCTGGAACCGGGTGTCCAGCGCCGACCGCCGCGACAGGTCCGGGGTGTCTGCCGCAGGCGGGTAACGGCGTCGAGCAGCAGGTCGCGGTCCAGCTCGTGCAGGCGGGCGAACTCGGCGCGCTCGGCGATCACCACGCGGCGGCAGGCGGGGTCGGGCGGGGCGTTCTCGGCGCGCAGCCCGGCCTCGGCGCGTTCCCCGAGGGTTGCGGTGGCCTCCTGCTCCCGGAGGCGCTGGCGCTGGTAGGGGTCGCAGGCCAGCTCGCCGGGGAGCTCCTCACCCGGCTCCGGCGTCCGGCCTGCCAGGGTGGGGTTGAGGCGGGCGAAAGTCCGGGCGGAGCCTTGGACCCAGGGACGGCGCCAGGCGGGCAGCCGCGCGACCGTGGCGGCGTCCAGGGTCGGCGCCAGCAACGGGGCGTCGCAGTCCCACGGCAGGTGGGGCCAGCCAGCCAGGTTCAGGTCGCAGGCCGCCGCGGCGCAGTAGGGGGTGAGGTCCCGGGCGGCGGTCATCGCTCCGCCTCCCCTCGGCTGCGGGGAGGTGGCAGGCGGGTCGCCTGCCAGGCGATCGCCCGGTCCAGGATCGCCCGCAGCAGCGCCGCGGTGGTCGGCTGGCCGTCGGCCTCGCAGCCGGCGAGGTCGTCACGAAGCTGGAACGGGTCCAGGCCCGCCAGGTCCTGTTCGGGCAACGCCGCCGCCTCGGCGCGTGGCCACGCTTGCCGGTCCAGCTCCCGCTCGGCGGCCATGAACTCCTCGAACGACTCGGCCATCACTGGACCACCTTTGTCTTGGCGCAGACTTTCGTGGTCTGCGTTGCGGCTGGGTGGGGGTGACGGCCTACGGCCATGGCCCGGGGAGGGCCAGCCTGATGTCGCCGCCCCCCACCCGGTGAGGACCACCGACTGGCAACAGGGGAATGCGCCAACGAGCGCCGACCAGTGATGACCCGGCCCCGGTCCCCACCACCCCGCCGCGGCGTCTGGTGCCGACCGGAGGGAGGACCGTGTACGTCGGAGTCGATTGGGGCAGCCAGCAGCACACCGTGTGCGTGCTCGACCAGGCTGGCGGCAAGGTCGCCGCCTTCAGCGTGGCCCACTCCGCCGCCGGGCTGGGCGAGCTGATCGCCCGGCTGCGCCGCCTCGGTGACCCAGCCGAGCGGCCGGTGGCCATCGAGCGCCCCGATGGGCGCCTGGTCGACCGGCTGCTGGAAGCCGGCCATCCCGTGGTCCCCATCCCAGCTCATGCCCTCAAGGCCTGGCGGCGCGCCCAGAGTCTGGCCGGGGCCAAGAGTGACCCTGGGGATGCGGCCCTGCTGGCCGATTACCTGCGCTGCCTCCAGCACCGCCTGCGGGTCCTGGAGCCGTTCTCGGCCCACACCCGGGCGCTGCGGGCGGTGGTCAGAACCCGCGACGACCTGGTCGACCAGCGTGTCGCCGCTGGCAACCAGCTGCGCGCCTGCCTGGAGGCCTTCTGGCCCGGTGCCGCGGTCATCTTCGCCGACGTCTGTAGCCCCATCGCGCTGGCGTTCCTGGAGCGCTACCCAACCCCCGAAGCCGCCCAGCGCCTGGGCGAACAGCGGCTGGCCGCGTTCTTGGTCAAACACGGCTACTGCGGCCGCCGACCCGCCGCTCAGCTGCTCGGGCGCCTGCGGGCCGCCCCCGCCGGGCTCATCGGTAGCGTCGAAGCCGAGGCCCGCCGGAATGCGGTGTGGGCCCTGATCCGGGTCCTGAGCGCCCTGAATACGGCCATCAAGGATCTGGACCGCTCGGTCGCCGCCCACCTTGGTGAGCACCCAGACGCGCCCGTCTTCACGTCCCTGCCACGGTCCGGAAAGCTGAATGCGGCCCAGGTGCTCGCCGAGTGGGGCGACTGCCGCCAAGCCTACGACGGCCCCGAGGCGGTCGCCTGTCTGGCCGGCGTGGTCCCGGTCACCCGCCGCTCCGGCAAGCACACCTCGGTCAGCTTCCGCTGGGCCTGCAACAAACGGCTGCGCCGAGCGCTGTGCATCTTTGCCGACAACTCCCGGCACGCCTCCCCCTGGGCCGCCAAGGTCTATGGCGACGCTCGGGCTCGGGGTCTGGACCATCCCCACGCCATCCGGGTCCTGGCCCGAGCCTGGACCCGGGTCATCTGGCGCTGCTGGCAGGATGGCGTGCCCTACGATCCGGCCAAGCACCGCGCCGCCCAACGGCTGACCGAAACGGCCGACTCTGCCGCCTGAGGTTGACACAGGGGACATCAGGCCACCCCCTCGTCGGCGGCCGGGTCGGCGGCCGTATCGGGCCGGATGGGCATCGGGATAGCCGGGGCGTGCTGCGACACGCCCGCCTGGGCGTCGACCGGCTCGGTGGCCAGCCGCCGCAGGCGCCGGTCGGCGAACCAGGCGCGCAGGTGCAACCTGGCCGGCGGCAGGTGGCCGTACAGCAGCACCGCCCGGCCGGGCTTGAGCTGCCGCAGCGCCTCCGCCGGAGCCAGCCGCCGCCAGGTGGTCGAGGCGGTCACCGAGGCGCGGCCGGCCTCGCCGGTGGTATGCGAGGTCTGGGTGATCGCCTCGTCGCCGATCAGCCGCGAGGCCAGGTCCAGGGAGCCGAGGTCGGCCTGGCCAGACAGCCACAGCTTGGCGCGGTGGCCGTTCAGCACGGTGGCGGCGCGCCGGCCGTAGCGGTAGGCCAGTTGGCCCTCGTCGTGCCAGACCGTGAGGAGCTGGATACCCTGGCCGCGGGCGGTGGTCGCCAGCTCAGGCAGCTTGGAGAGCGCCGCGCAGTTGCCGGCCTCGTCCAGGTCCAGCAGCAGCCGGTGGGGAAGCATGCCGTCCGGCTGGCGGGCGGCCCGCTCCTCGGCGGCGGTGATGACCACGCCGACCAGCAACTCGAACAACGGACGTAGCCGGCCCTGTTCGTTGGCGGGCGCGTACAGGTACAAGGTGTTGGGCCCGGCCAGCAGCGCCTCGACGTCCAGGTCGCAGCCGTCGGTGCTCTGGGCGACGGTGGGGTCGCCGAAGACGTCCAGCAGCGTCTCGGCGGTGCCGAACACGCTGCCCAGGGTGTTCTCCGGGCGCCGCTTGCACGCCGCCCAGGCGTCGGCGGCCACCGGGTCGTCCAGCTCCTCGAGCGCCTGGTCGACCTCGAGGAAGTCCTGGGTGTCGACCCAGCGGGCGACGTCGGCCATCGACCGGTCGGTGCGGGCCGCCGCGTACAGCAGGACCGCCAGCAGCTTGGCGCCCAGGATGGTCCAGTAGTTGGCGTCGTCCTGCTTGAGCCCGGACAGGTCGGCGGCGTCCGCCAGCGTCTTGGCGACCTTGCGGGCCTTGGGGTAGGTGCCGCAGTGCGCCAGCGGGGTCCAGCGGGCCGCGGGCGCTCCGCTCATGCCGAGCGGGTCATAGACCCACACCTCGCCGAGTGCCGCGCGGCGGTTGATGGTGGCACGCAGCAGGTCGGGCTTGATCGAGGTCGCCACCGCCGGTCCCTGCCACTCCAGCAGCGCCGGGATCACCAGCGCGGTCGTCTTCCGCGAGTCGGGCGGGCCGAACGCGATGACCGAATGGCAGGCCTCGGCGGCGACCAGCCGGCCCAAGCGGGAGCGGCGACCAAGCACCAGCCGCCACGCCCGGGTACGGCGACCGAGCCGCAGGGCGCGGAGCTGCCAGCCGGTCGCCCACCCCGCCCCCCGGCCACGGGTTCGACCAGGTCGCACCGACGCCACCAACACCAGCAGCGCCGCTGGCGCGAGCAGGGTGAGGACCAAGGCGGCGTAGGCGCCGACCGGGCCAGGCAGCGCCGCCCGCGCCGCCGCCGGAAACGCCAGGCGCGGGTCGCCGGGGTGCTCGGCGAGCTGGAACAGCACCCCCGGCATGTCGGACAGCCCCAGGTGGACCGGGTGGTGGGCGCCGAAGCAGAGCGCGGCGACCTGCGCGGCCAGCCACACCAGCCCGCTTGCGGCCAGCGCCAGCCCAAGCACCACGGCCACCAGCGTCTCCCACACGTCACCGTGCGGCGGGTACAGCATCGGGTCAGGGGTGACGGGGCGCTCACGCATCAGCGCTCACCGCGCTCGCGGTGCGGCTCGGCGGTGTAGCAGCCGGGTGGCGCGATAGAGGCGGCCGAACCAGGCCACCGCCGCACGGATGGCCTCGGTGCGAGGCGCGGTCTCCCGGCGCTGATCTCGTGCCAGGTCTCGCCGCCGATCTCGGCCAGCCAACCGGCGGCGACCTCAAGCTGGCTTGCCTTGTCGTACAGGTAGAACCAGTCGCCACCGTCGATCGCCTGCGCGCAGCGGGACACGAAGTCCAGCACGCTCACGTACTGGTCGGCCAGGCGAACCCCCACGTCGGTCAACCGATGAGGCTGTGTGGAATGGGCGCCCATCAGCGCTCACCCCCCTCGCGGTGGCGTTCGCCCCTGACGGTCGGCGTGGGCACCTGGATCTCGGGTGGGGGCTGGTAAACCTCGGCGCGGGCGGCCTCGCCCTCAAGGCACTCCAGCACCGCGGTGGCATGAGCGCGGGCGCGGTCGTAGTCGTAGCCGTAGCCCTCGACGTACAGGCCGATCGCGTCGGCGGCGAGCTGCCGGACCCGGTCCTGCGGCACGCTCCAGCTCCAGTCCTGCGAGGCCGCAGCACGCTCGAACTCTGCCGCTGCCTCGCCGGCGGCGCGGTCAGCCGCTGTGGGGTCCTCGACTGGCGGCCACAGCGCCTCACCGGCCGGGTGGCCGTCGCGGGTAAGCTGCTCGTAGCGGTCGATTGCCTGATCCGCCAAGCGACCCACCACGTCGGTGGGGAGTGGCTCGGCCTCGGTCAGCAGACGCTTCTGGTGGGGATCGAGGTGCATTAGCGCTCACCTCCGCGGGCCATGCGGGCCAGGCGACGGGCCCGAGCGACGCGGACGCGGCGGCAGGCGCGGCAGCGCCGCTCCCCGGTCGGCGTGTAGTAGGTGTTGGCGGTGTCATAGGGATGGCCGTAGGCGCAGTGGGTCTTGCCTGCGTTGGTATGGCCAGGTGGGACGCGGCGCCGAGGTGGGCCTCCATGAGCGCGGATCAGCCGACGGAGCTGACGTTGGGTCTTGCCGCCCCAAATGCCGAACATCTGCCCGGTCTCCACCGCGTAAGCCAGGCACGCCCGCCGGGCGGGGCAGATGCCGCACATGGCCAGCGCGTCGGTCTCTGCCTCCGGCGTCTCGGGAAAGAACGGGTCGTAGTCGGCGCGGGCCACGCCCTCGCACACCGCGCCGTCAAGCGGGTAGGCGGCGCTCAAGCGGCGTCACCCCCCACTTGCCCGGCGCGCTTGGCGCGCCTGGCCGCGACGGCGGCCAGGGAGAGGCGGATGAAGTAGGCGCGGCGGGCATGCTCGGCGCGCCGGCGCCGCTCGATGGGGTCGAGCGCGCTGTCCGGGTCAACCTCGCGCTCGAACCGCGCGAGGAATCCTGCGCGGGCGGTCGCGGCCGTCTGGCGCCCCTCGCGCCTGGCGTGCAGGGTGTGGGCGGCCAGTCGGGCACGCAGGCTCCGCTCGGCAGGGCTCGATGATGCCCGCCCAGGGCTTTGAGCAGGCAGAAGAGAGTCGGTACGCTGTTCGCGCATCTCAGGGGCTCCTTTACTGGGGTGTACCGGCCTGGGTGCGATGGCGTCGCACCCAGGCCACTTCCCTGCGTCATGCAGGCGGGCTCCGTCACCTCCTGGCCGTCCTGTGATGTGTCTGTGGCGGACACAGCCATCGCACCCGGCCCGTCGATCCCAAGGAGACGACCTGAAGGCGGGAGGGAGGAGTCGCGTTTGCTCCTAATCACGAACAAACAGGAACGGGCGACACATCTGGCGGGTACGATCTGCTCGAAGTCGCCGCATCGGAGGGACCGGCATGACACCCGCCCCCGGTATCGAGCAGCTACGCCGCGAGCTAATGGAGCGGCGCTGGTCCGAGCAGGACCTGGCCGACCGCATCCAGCACTGGGCCTACCTGCATGGCGAGGGCACCCTCGGCATCACCCGCAGCTACGTCTCAGAATGGCTCAATGGCCGGCGTGGGGTCAGCGCGCCGTACGCCCGCCGGCTCCAGGGAGTTCTGGGCATTTCGGCCGACCAGTTCATCGACGGGCGCTCAGTTCGAGCGAGGGAGTTTGAGGAGGTGAAGCGCCGCAACTTCCTTCGCGCTGCTGGGACGGCGGCCGCAGCCGCGTTCGCGTCGCTGCCGGAGGCCCTGGATGGCAAAGATCCGCGTGTCGGCTTCGTGGCGACGACCGAGAAGGCCCTTCCCAGCGCGCAGCTCACCCGAGCGCTGCGGGACCACGGCATCGACTGGAACCTGGTTTTACCTGGCGGCCAAGCCTTCGACGGCACAACCGTCGCTGTTCAGACTCAGCCCGCGATCGGCAGTGCTCACGACCGGGCGGTGCTCGACATCGCCAACCCGGCCAGCTTCCACGCCTTCCTTCAGGCGCCCCGTCGGGGCCTGCTCGTGGGGGCCGAGGAGACCGGCGGTCGAGTTCGGTACTTCGGCCTCGACGCCAGGGCGGCGCGGCGCCAGCTCCGGAAGCTCCCCTCCCAGCGGACCCTCACCATCCCCCAAGCCTTCGAGCTGGATGACCTCACCTTCGGCATCCTCTGGGCATTAGCCAACCTCGACGATGCCCTGTCGGCGGACGACCTGGCGCTCGATGAGGAGGTTCACGAGCTGCGTGCCTAAGAGCAGTTGCCCAGCTCGGCCGTCAGCCGCGAGGCGGTCACCGACCTCACCACCGTCTCGCAGATGTGGCTGGGTTCCAGCTTCTGCGCGCGCCACATCCTTCGGAACCTGGACGGCCTGGCGGAGGTTCCGCTGTTTTGGACGCGCGAGCAACGCGGCGAGGAAGCGTCCACCTGGCTGTTGTTCAGGCACAAATACGATTACCTGCGCGCTACAAGCAAGCACTTCGCCGGTGGGGGGGATGTGCTCGTGCGGGGGTTCTGCGTGCCCGAGAAGGTAATCCGCAGCTCCCCGCGCTTCGAGCGAGCCGTGTTTTTCCTCTCGGTCGCGCTGATGGAGTCGCTCGGCATTGAGACGATGGTCTGCGTCGAGCCGGAGTACTCCAACGTTGAGGGCTTCGTACTCGCTCCCGGTCAGGAGGCGATCATCGCCAACTGGGTCCGCTCCGAGGGCGTGTGGCATGTCGACAAGACGGCGCGACGTTCGGTCCTCCAGGACTTCGCTGAGGCCGCCGGCTATGTCCAGGCACACTCTGCCACCGCGGCCCCGACTCCAGCGGGGCGCCTCCTGGCGCTTGCCCGGTACCTGGACCTGGATTGGGACTGGCTGCGCCGCCGATGCAGGGAGCTGGGGGAGTACGGGTGCGGTCGGCTCGCCGGTCCCCGGAACCGCCTGATGTCCATCGCTGGGCTTGATGCTGCCTGCCAGTTCGTTGGAGGGCTCCCGCTCGACAAGGATCGAGTCCTGACGCCGGCGTGAAGTCTCGCCAATCCAGCCGGCTGCCGTCCGAGCGCTCACGCAGCTAGATTGGCGGTGGCTGAGCATCCACTGCCGAGGAGGCCCGTTGACGTCCAACCCCAAGAATTCGTCGCAGCCCCTGGTCGCCGTGGTTACCCTCGGCGGTACCATTGCCATGATCCCAGCGAGCGGCGGCGCCGGCGGTGCGGTGCCTGCGCTCTCGGGGGAGCAGCTTGTCGCGGCCGTCCCCGAGTTGAGCGACCCCACCTTTGGGCTGGAGGTGCACAGCTTCCGCCAGCTCCCGGGAGCGTCCCTCGGCGTCGACGACGTCCTCAAGCTGGCCGCGCTCGTCGAGCAGTTGGTCGAGGGGGGCGTGGCAGGCGTTGTCGTTACACAGGGCACTGACACGATCGAGGAAACGGCCTACCTGCTCGACCTCGTCTACACCGGGAGTGCGCCGGTCGTCGTGACCGGCGCGATGCGGAACCCCTCAATGGCGGGAGCGGACGGCCCCGCCAACCTGCTCGGCGCCGTCCGCGTCGCGGCGAGCCCCCAGGCTCGCGGACTCGGGTGCCTCGTCGTCCTCAACGATGAGATCCACGCCGCTCGCTACGTGCGAAAGACCCACAGCACGGATACCGGTGCCTTCGCTTCGCCAAACACCGGGCCCCTTGGGCGCGTGGTGGAAGGGATGCCACGCATCCTCGCGGCGCCCAGATCACGGCATCCCCTCGGCAAGGTGCCCTTCGATGCCGCAGTCCGCGTCGCCCTCGTGACACTGACGCTCGGAGACGACGGGCAGCTGCTCCGCAGCATCGACGAGCGGTTTGGTGGCTTGGTGATCGCGGCGTTCGGCGCCGGGCACGTTCCCGCCACGGTGGCGCCGTTGCTCGGTGAGCTTGCGGGCCGCCTGCCCGTTGTGCTCGCCTCCCGCACCGGCGCCGGCCCTGTGTTGCGCATCACCTACGGCTTCCCCGGCTCAGAGCAGGACCTCCTGGGCCGGGGCCTCATCAGCGCCGGCTTCCTTGATCCGCTCAAGGCACGCGTGCTGCTGCAGCTGCTTCTAATGCAGGGAGCGGACCGCACAGCGATCAGGGAGGCGTTTGCGCTCGCCGGAGCCATGGCCGAAGCGATCGCTGTCGACAAGCCCGCGGCCGACCGCCAACCGCCTGCTCCTCCCCTGCCCGTCGCGACAAAGTGAGGATTGCTCGATGCAGAGCCGCGAGCTGACCACCGGTAGGGCGTTTGGGGTCACCTTCGACCACGGCGACGACTTCTTCGAGACACTGGGCAAGTTCTGCCAGGAGAACGACGTCCGCCAGGGCTACATCCCCATGTTTCTCGCCGGCTTCGCTGAGGCCGAGATCGTCGGCACCTGCGAGAAGCTAGAGGACCCCAAGGCGCCCATGTGGTCGAAGGTCCACCTAGAGACTGCTGAGGCGCTTGGCTGCGGCACGCTCGCCTATGATGACGAGCACGACCAGGTCCTGCCGCACATTCACACTACCCTGGGCCTCAAGGGGCACTCGGCCACCGGTCACACGAGCCATCTGCTCAGCGCGCGGGTGCAGTTCCTGGTTGAGATGCTTGTCGTTGAGGTCGTCGACCCACGGATGCGCCGGCTGCGGGATCCACAGCTATACGATATTCCACTTCTGCGCTTCTACAGAGTTTCGCGGTAGTTGGTGAATGCTGTGGGTTAGGATTCCGCGGCATGAGCAGAGCACTGTCACCCAATGGCCGGGTGCTCAGGCACCCGGGAGACCTGCAATGGTTGGAACGCCGCCGCGTGCAGGCCGCCGAGCTGTTCGCCCAGGGCAAGACCCGTGCCGAGGTCGCCGGCCAGCTGGGCGTGTCGGCGCAGACCGCCAGCCGCTGGCATGCGCGCTGGCTGCGGGGCGGTGTGGCGGGGATGCGCACCGCCCGCCAGGGCAAGCCG
>Ga0126313_10000893_pt1 | contig 15018 bp, 19 predicted proteins | sample Plot105A_FD_89954 | JGI IMG/M metagenome (GOLD analysis project Ga0126313, IMG submission 89954) | Serpentine soil microbial communities from UC McLaughlin Reserve, CA, USA - Plot105A | ecosystem: Environmental > Terrestrial > Soil > Grasslands | place: USA: UC McLaughlin Reserve, Lake County...
CGCGCGAGCGCCACGGGTAGTCGCCGGACATGCTGCTGATTCTGGGCATCATCCTGCTGATCATCGCGATCGCGGGCGGCGCGATCGTCCACCCGATCCTGTTCGCGCTGGCGATCGTCGCCATCGTCCTGTTCTTCATGGGCCGCTGAGGCTCAGCGGCGGGCCCCGCCGCGCGCGCAACCTGACTCCCGCTGCGCCCCCTGCGCCGGACACGCATCGGGTAGGCCCGGCGGCATGCCCGCCCAGTTCTGGTTCGCCGCCGCCACCGAGGAGTTCCCGCCGTCGCAGATGCTCGAGCAGGCCCGCGCCGCCGAGGAGGCGGGCTTCGACGGCACCGCCGCCTCCGACCACTTCGCGCCCTGGTTCCCGGACGGTCAGGGCAGCCAGGCCTGGGTGTTCCTCGGCGCCGCCGGGCAGCACACCACCGGCCCGCTCGGCACGAGCGTCACGCCGATCCTGCACCACTACCACCCGGGGCTGGTCGCCCAGGCGTTCATGTCGCTCGAGGAGCTCTATCCGGGCCGGGTGTTCCTCGGCGCCGGCTCGGGCGAGGCGCTCAACGAGGTGCCGCTGGGCGTCGACTGGCCGTCGCTCGCCGAGCAGCAGGAGCGCCTGGAGCAGGGGCTCGAGGCGATCACGCGGCTGTGGGCGGGCGAGACCGTGACGATGGACACGGGCTGGTTCCGCCTCAAGGAGGCCAAGCTCTACACCCGGGCGAAGGACCGCCCGCGGCTCTACGTGTCGGCGTTCGGGCCGCAGGCGGCGGAGATCGCCGCCCGCCACGGCGACGGCCTGTGGACGCTCGGCGATCCCGAGCAGGCGCCGGAGATCGTCGAGGCCTACAAGGAGGCGCGGGCGAAGGCGGGCAAGGACGCCGGCGAGATCATCTTCCAGTCGGGCTTCCACCTCGGCCCCGACGAGCGCAGCGCGATCGAGTCCTCGAAGAAGTGGAAGCCGACGCAGCTGCCCGAGGTCTACACCGACGACATCCACGACCCGGCCGGGATGGTCCGCATGGCCGACGAGCAGATGAGCGACGAGGAGTTCGCCCGCAAGGGGTTCCTCGTCGGCGGCGACCCGGCCGAGCACGTGTCGCGACTGCGCGAGATGGTGGACCTGGGGCCGACCGTCGTGTGCCTGCAGGGCATCGGCGACGCCGACCCGCTCGGCTCGATCCGCCGGTTCGCCGCCGAGGTGCTGCCGGAGCTGCGCTCGGCACAGGCCTAGCGACGCCGCGCGGGCAGCTCGAGCACGGCCAGGCTGGCCCCCGGCAGCCCGAGCGGGATCGCGCCGGCCTGGGAGCAGCGCCGCTGCGGCGGACGCTCGACGACGCCGTTCCGGGCACCGGGGTCCGGCGCGGTGGTGAGCTGCAGCGTGGCGCACGGGCGGCCGGCGGGGACGGCGAGCCGGGCGCGCACGGGCCGGCCCGCGGCAGTGGCGAGCAGCACGCGCACGGTCCCGGCCCCGTCGACGGTCGCGCGGGCACGCAGCGCGCGCGGCCCCGCGCCGGTGACGAGGACGGGGACGAGCCGGCTGCCGCGCGGCGCCGCGCGGGCGAACGCGAGCAGCCCGTGGAACGCGGGGCGCGCGCGGACGCTCGCGCCGCGGCGGGCGAACAGCCCGTAGACGGCGCCGTCCCAGGTGTGGACGTGCACGGCGTCGGCGCCCGCGCGCACCAGCGCGAACAGCGCGTCGGCGAGCCAGACGGCGGCGGCGAAGGTGTCGCTCACCCCCGGGGCGCCGCCGCACGGCACCGAGTTGAGCTCGGCGACCCGCAGCGGGAGCCCGCGCCGGTGGGCGATGTCGACCACCGCGGCGAGCGATCCGGCGCGGCCCTCGGACGCCGCGCGACCGAGCAGCCGGCCGCGCAGCGCGGCGGGGTCGTCGGGGGCCAGGGCGCAGCGCGGCAGCGCGTACACGTGCGCGCTCACCGCGCCGACCAGCCCGCGCCGGGCGTCGATCAGCGCCGGCAGCGCCTGCTCGGCCCAGCCCTCGCGGCCCGCGAACCCGCCCACCACGAACCACGGCGGCCGCTCCAGGGCGGGCTCGACCGCGTCGACGAAGCGGGCCGCGTCGCGGACGTAGTGGGCCGGCCCGTACCGCCCGCGCTTGCGCAGCCGCAGCACCGCGGGCGGCCCGACGTCGCGCGCGGCCGTGTAGAGGTCGGGCTCGTTGCCGACCTCGAAGGCGTCGAGGCGCGGGCCGAGCCGGCGCTGCGCCGCGCGCGCGAGAACGAGCGCGTTGGCGGGGTCGCCGAGCTGTAGGTTCAGCCCGACGGTGACTGGCGCGCCGAGGCCGTCCGCCAGCCGCCCGAGGGCGGCGAGCGTGCGCGGACCGACGTCGTGGCGGATCGTCGCCGGGCGGGGGCGGCCAGCCGGATTCCACCACGCCTCCTCCGCCGACGCGCCGCCCACGCGCAGCGCGACCGGGGCGCCCGCGGCGCGGCCGGCGCGGCGCAGCAGCGCGACGACGCCGGGCCGCGCGGCGCCGCCGAACGCCTCGACGCTCGTCCACTCGATCGACACGCCGAGGAACGACGGCGGCACGGCGCGGGCCGGGCGCGACAGGTCGATCGTCACCCGGGCCGGGCGCGGGCTCGGCCGCGGCGCGAGCGCCGCGAGCACGGCGGCGGCGACCAGCGCGAGCGCGGCGAGCGCCGCCGCGCCGGCCCGCCCGCGCGGCGTGCTCAGGCCAGCCGGACCGCGCAGGAGCCGAGCCACAGCTCGTCGCCGGGCCCCACCATCACGCGGCCGACGCGGCGGTCGAGCAGCCAGGTGCCGTTGAGCGAGCCGACGTCGAGCGCGAGCCAGCGGCCGTCGCCGACGGGCCGCAGCTCGAGATGGCGGCGCGACACGGTCGGGTCGTCGAGCACGACGTCGCTGCCCGAGCTGCGCCCGACCACGACCGCCTGCCCCGCGGGCAGCGCGATCTCCACGGCGCCGGGCGCGGCCGCCCGCGCGCGCCGGCGCAGCGCGCCCGCCGGCGAAGGAACGCGCGGCCGCGTCCTCCCGATGTCGGCGACCAGCCGGCGCAGCTCGCCGGCGGTCCGCGCGGCGAGCGTCATCTCCACGCGCCGCTCGAACGTGTGGATCGAGAGGAAGCCCTCGGCGCAGGCGGCGCGCAGCGCGGCCGGCGCGCGCTCGCGGTCGCGGTCGGAGGCACGCATCCGGCGCGATTCTCGCGCCGGGCGGCGGTCACGGCAAGGCGCCGTCAGCCCTCGAGGCGGCACCGGTAGCGGATGACCGGGATGCCGAAGTTCCACAGCTCGTGGGGCGATCCGTCCGGGCGCCAGCCGCGGCGCTCGTAGAAGCACCGCGCGCGGGCGTGCGGCGCCGGCGTGTTCAGGGTGCCCTGGCGGTAGCCGCGGGCGCACGCCTCCGCGACGAACGCGTCATGGAGCATGGAGGCCAGCCCGGTCCCCCACCACTGCGGCCGGACGAAGAGCTGCCACAGGTATACGGTGTCGTCGCGGGTGGGGTCCGGATACATCGAGACGTGCCCGGCGGGCTCCCCCGCGATCTCGGCCATGACCGCCCAGGTGTGGCGGCTGCGCAGCTTCTCGCGCGCATACTCGAGCTCGTTCGGGAACGGCGGCGCCTCCCAGGCGCGCGGTCCGAACGCCCGGTACGTGGCGAAGCCGAGGTGCAGCGTGCGCGACATCGTCTCGGCGTCCGCCGGGCGGGCGGGGTGGGTGGTCACGGGCAGCGGTCGCACGCGAACACCTCGCAGATGTACGGCAGCTGCACGGGGCCGTCGCGCGCGAGCGCGCGCACCGCGGCGAGCACCGCCGCCCGCGGCTCGTCGGGCAGGGCGGCGACGAAGCTGGTCGAGCCGACCCGGTCGGCCAGCGCGGCGGCGTCCATCTGCTGCGCGTGCGCGAACGTGCGCTCGTCGAGCGGGCCGAACAGCGTCGTGGCGTCGAGCGCGGCCCGCCAGGCGCCGCTGCGGTGCGCCGGCGCGTCGCCGCGGTGGGGTCCGACGATCGCCTCGATCGCGGCGTGGACCGGATCCTCCAGCGGCCGCCGGTTCCAGACCAGCGCGAGCGCCCCGCCCGGGCGCAGCACCCGGTGGATCTCGGCCAGCGCGACGGGCCCGTCGAACCAGTGGAACGCCTGGCCGACCGTGACGGCGTCGGCGCTTGCGTCGGCGAGCGGGATTGCCTCGGCGGTGCCGTCGAGCACCTCGGCGGCGGCCGGGCCGATCCGCGCCCGCATCTCCGCGACCGGCTCGACGGCCACCACCTCCGAACCGGTGGCGGCCAGCGGGCGGGTGAGCTTGCCGGTGCCGGCGGCGAGGTCGACCAACCGCCGCCCGGGCCCGAGGCCGATGCGCTCGGCGAGCCAGTCGAACGCGGCGGCGGGGTACTCGGGTCGCGCGCGCTCGTAGGCGTCGGCGGAGCGGGCGAACCCGCCTGCGGCCGCGGCGTGGACGCCGCCCGGCATCAGAACAGGCCGAGCTGCAGCGGCGCGGGCGCCCCGACCGGCTCGGGCTCGGGCTCGGCCGCGAGGGGCGCCGGGTCGGGCACCGCGCGCGGCGGCTCCTCGTCCGCGCCGACCGGCACGACGGCGTCCTCCTCGGCCGCCGGCTGCGGCGGCGCGTCCAGCGCCAGGAGCCCGGGGATGCGCGCGAAGTCCGAGCGCAGCACGTCGACGTTGGCGGGCGTGTACAGCGCCGCGGCCGGATGGAACAGCGGGTAGAGGCGCACCGCCCGGCACCCGATCACGCGCACCTCGTCGCGGCCGTGCAGCCGGGTGATCCCGGTCGGGTCGCCGCGCAGGAGCTTCGTCGCGAAGTTGCCGAGCGTGCAGATCACCCGCGGCTGGATCAGCTCCACCTGGCTGAGGAGATATGACTGGCAGGCCTCGACCTCGGCCGGGTGCGGGTCGCGGTTGCCGGGGGGCCTGCATTTCAAGACGTTGCAGACAAACACATCCCCGCGCGCCAGCCCGATCTCCCCGAGCAGCGTGTCGAGCAGCTTCCCGGCCTGGCCGACGAACGGCAAGCCCTGGCGGTCCTCGTTCGCGCCGGGCGCCTCGCCCACGAACATGAGGTCCGCGTCGGCGTTGCCATTGCCGAACACGACGGTCGTGCGTGTGGCGGCGAGCTGCGGGCAGTTCGTGCACCCGAGCGCCTGGTGGTAGACGGCCTTGAGCGCCTCCCGGCGCTCATCCTTCGACGGCGGCACGGGGCGATGGTAACCGCCGGCCCGGCGGCACGAAGCGCTACGCTTCAGGCACATCAACGCGACCGGCACCCCGTCCCGGGGGCTGGACCGAGATATGCAGAGCACGATCGCGATCGTCGGCCGCGGCCGCATGGGCCCGGCGCTCGCCCGCGCGCTGACCGCGGCGGGCCACCCCGTCGTGGGCCCGCTCGGGCGCGGCGCCGACGGCGCGGGCGCCGGCGTCGTGCTGCTCTGCGTGCCCGACGGCCAGATCGCGGCCGCCGCGGCGGCGATCGCGCCGCGCGAGGGCCTCGTCGTGGGCCACTGCTCCGGCGCCACCGGCCTGGACGTGCTCGCGCCCCACGAGGCCCTCGGCCTGCATCCGCTCATGACCGTGACGCCCGAGGGCGCCGCGTTCGCCGGCGCCAGCTGTGCGGTCGCGGGCAGCAGCGAGCGGGCCCTCGCCACCGCGCGAGCGCTGGCCGACGCCCTCGGCATGCGGCCCTTCGAGGTAGCCGACGCCGATCGGGCCGCCTACCACGCCGCCGCCGCGATGGCCTCGAACTTCCTCACCACGATCGAGGCCGCCGCCGAGCGCCTGGCGGCCACGGCGGGCGTCCCGCGCGACGCGCTCGTCCCGCTCGTGCGCGCGAGCGTGGACAACTGGGCCGCGCTCGGCGCCGAGCGCACGCTCACCGGGCCGATCGCCCGCGGCGACGAGGCCACCGTCGCGCGGCACCGGGAGGCGATCGCCGAGCGCACGCCCGACCTGGCGCCCCTGTTCGACGCGCTCGCCGAGGCCACGCGCGCGCTCGCGCGCGCCGGCCCCGAGGTGCCGGCGTGAGGACGGTCCGCACCGTCGCCGACCTCCGCGCCGCCCTGCACGCGGCCCGCCGCGAGGAGCGCGCGATCGGCCTCATCCCCACCATGGGCGCGCTGCACGACGGCCACCTCAGCCTGATCCGGGCCGCCCGCGCCGCGAACGACGTCGTCGTCGTCTCGCTGTTCGTCAACCCGACCCAGTTCAACGAGACCGCCGACCTCGAGAGCTACCCCCGCGACGAGGCGCGCGACGGCGCGCTCGCCGCGCAGGCGGGCGCCGACCTGCTGTTCGCGCCGGACGTGGAGGAGGTCTATCCCGAGGGGTTCGCCACCACGGTCCGCGTGGCCGGTCTGACCGAGCACCTGGAGGGTGAGCACCGCGGCGTGGCGCACTTCGACGGCGTCGCGACCGTCGTGGCCAAGCTGCTGAACATGGTGGGCCCGGACGCGGCCTACTTCGGGCAGAAGGACGCCCAGCAGGCCGCGGTCATCCGCCGCCTGGTGCGCGACCTCGACATCCCGGTCGCGATCGAGATCTGCCCCACCGTCCGCGAGCCCGACGGCCTCGCGCTGTCCAGCCGCAACGTGCACCTGCGGGGCGCCGACCGCGACCGGGCGGTCGCGCTCAAGCGCGGCCTCGACGCGGCGGCCGCCGCGCACGCCGCCGGCGAGCGCGACCCGAACGCGATCGCACGCGCCGGCCTGGCCGCCATGGCGGAGCTGGGTGTCGAGCCCGAGTACCTCGCGCTCGTGCGCCCCGACGACCTGCGCCCGGTCGAGCGCGTCGACGGCACGGACCCCGTGCTCGTCGCGGTCGCCGCGCGCGTCGGCCCCACCCGCCTCATCGACAACACCGTCCTCGGCCCCCCACCGGAAGGCACCTGAATGCAGCGCACGATGCTCAAGTCGAAGATCCACCGCGCCACGGTCACCGGCTGCGACCTGCACTACGTCGGGTCGATCACCATCGACCCCGACCTGCTCGACGCGGCCGACATCCTCGAGCATGAGCAGGTGCACGTCCTCGACGTCGACAACGGCGCCCGCTTCGAGACCTACACGATCGCCGGCGAGCGCGGCTCCGGCCAGATGCAGGTCAACGGCGCCGCCGCGCGGCTCGTCCACCGCGGCGACACCATCATCGTCATCTCCTACGCGCAGTACGACGCCGCCGAGTTGGAGGACCACCTCCCCCGCGTCGTCCACGTCCAGACGGGTACGAACCCGAACCAGATCACGAGCGCCGGTGACGCCGCCGCGGCGGCGCCGGCCGTCTGAGAGGAACACGACACGATGTCCAGCGCAAACAGCATCCAGGTCCCGGCCGACGCCTCGCGCCTGCCGATGACGCTGCCCCGGCTGGCCGAGATGAAGCGCCTCGGCGAGCCGGTCGTGATGGTCACCGCATACGACTACCCGAGCGCGCGGGCGGCGGAGGCGGCCGGCGTCGACCTCGTGCTGGTCGGCGACAGCGGCGCGATGACCGTCCTCGGCTACCCGTCGACTGTCGCCGTCGAGGTCGACGAGATGCTCGTCCTCACCCGCGCCGCGCGGCGGGGCCTGAGCACCCCGTTCCTCATCGCCGACCTGCCGTTCGGGTCCTACGAGGTCTCCGACGAGCAGGCGATCGCCACTGCGATGCGGTTCGTCAAGGAGGGCGGCTGCGACGCCGTCAAGCTCGAGGGCGGCAATGCGATGTCCGTGGCGCGCGCCCGCGCGATCGTCTCCGCCGGCATCCCGGTGATGGGTCACGTCGGGCTGACCCCGCAGACGTCGGTCGCGCTCGGCGGCTACCGCGCCCAGGGCCGCACCGGCGCGGCCGCGGCGCGCATCGAGGCCGAGGCGCTCGCACTGCAGGACGCGGGTTGCTTCTCGATCGTGTTCGAGGCGATGCCCACGGCCGTCGCGACGGCGATCGTGCCGAAGATGGACATCGTCGTGATCGGGATCGGCGCGGGCCCGTCGACCGACGGCCAGGTGCTGGTGTTCCACGACCTGCTCGGCATCCGCGAGGGCCTCGGCGCGCGGTTCGTCAAGCGATACGCCAACATCCAGGACGAGATGGACGCCGGCGTGGCCGCGTTCGCCGCCGACGTCCGCGCCCGGCGCTATCCGGCGCCCGAGCACGACTACTCCATCGAGCCGGAGGAGCTCGAGCGGTTCCGGCGCGAATCCGCCGCCTGACCCTTTTACACCGCTTTCACCTACACTCGCCGGGGATGGCTCGCCTGGGGCAGATCTTCAGCTCCCGCGATCGGGAGTTCTTCGATCTGTTCGAGGAGGCGGCGCAGAATGTCGTCCGCGGCGCGGACCTCCTCGACCAGATGCTCGCCCACTATCCCGAGCGGGCGGACCTGGCGCGCGACATCGTCATCTGCGAGCAGGAGGGCGACCGGATCGCCCACGACATCCACCACCGGCTGAACTCGACGTTCGTCACGCCGATCGACCGCGAGGACATCCTCGAGCTCACGTCGGACATGGACGACATCATCGACCTGATCGACGAGGTGGCGGACTACCTCGGCCTCTACAAGATCGAGGCGCCGATGGAGCAGTCCCAGCGCATGGCGCACATCCTGCTGCAGGCGACGCGGCAGATCTCCGAGGCCATGCCGCGCCTGCGCAACTTCCAGGACCTGAGCCACTACACGGTCGAGGTCAACCGCCTCGAGAACGACGGCGACCGCACCAGCCGCCACGCGATCGCCTCGCTGTTCGACAACGGGATCGATCCGATGGTCGTGATCCGCTGGAAGGACATCTTCGAGCGCCTCGAAGAGGCGATCGACGCCTGCGAGCACGTGGCGAACACGCTCGAGGGCATCGTGATCAAGAACAGCTGACGCGGGAACCACACCGGAATGGGAGACGACGTCGTCCTGCTGATCGTCGTGGCCACCGCGCTGGCCTTCGACTTCACCAACGGCTTCCACGACACAGCGAACGCGATCGCCACGTCGGTGTCGACCCGCGCGATGTCGCCGCGCACGGCGGTGGCGATGTCGGCCGTGCTCAACTTCGCCGGCGCGTTCATCTCGCTCAAGGTCGCCGCCACGGTGGCGAGCGGCATCGTCAACGCCGACGCGATCACGACGACGGTCGTGTTCGCCGGGCTCATCGGCGCCATCGCCTGGAACCTGGCGACCTGGTGGCTCGGGCTGCCGTCGAGCTCGTCGCACGCGCTGATCGGCGGCGTGGTCGGCGCCGCGTTCGTCGCCGACGGGCCGTCGGCGATCCTCGGCGACGGCTTGATCGAGAAGGTGCTCGTGCCCGGGCTCGTGGCGCCGATCCTCGCGTTCACGGTGGCGGCGCTGGCGATCCTCGTCATCTACCGGATGGTCGGGAACGTGCGCCCCGGCCCGGTGAACCGCGGCTATCGCCTCGGGCAGATCGTGTCGGGCAGCATGTTCTCGCTGGCGCACGGGACGAACGACGCGCAGAAGACGATGGGCATCATCACGCTGGCGCTGATCGCGCACGGCGACCTGCCCGCCGACTCGTTCGACGTGCCGTTCTGGGTGATCGCGTCCTCGGCGGCGGCGATCGCGCTGGGAACCTACACCGGCGGCTGGCGGATCATCCGCACGATGGGCAGCCGGATCATCAAGATGGACCCGGCGCAGGGCTTCTCCGCGCAGGGCGCCGGGGCGGCCGTCGTGCTCACCGCCACGCATCTCGGCTTCCCGCTGTCGACCACGCACGTGATCTCGGGCGGCGTGATGGGCGCGGGCGCGGCGAAGCGCCTGTCGGCCGTCCGGTGGGGCCTGGCCGGCAACATCGTGCTGGCCTGGGTCCTGACGCTCCCGGCCGCGGCGGTGATCGGCGGGTTCGTGTACGCCGTCAGCTCGATCTTCGGCGGCGGCGCGCTCGGCCCGATCGTCGTGTCGGTCGCGGTGCTCGCCCTGATCGCGTCGATCTTCGCGCGGCGGCTGTCGCACGACCGGCTCGCGGTCGCCGAGGGATGATCGCTGCCATCGACGTCGCGAAGCTGCTCGAGCTCGTGTGGGCCTCGCTCCTCGCCGGAGTGGCCGTCGCGGTCACGTTCTCGCTCGTGATCATCGGCATCACCCGCGCCGACGACTGCCGTCAGAACCGCCGGGGAGGGTCGGCGACCGCCTACGCCGCGCTCTCCGCGTTCGCCGCGCTGCTGTTCTTCGGCGGCGTGGCGTTCGGGATCAGCGTGATCGCGGCGAAGTAGCCGGCGGTCGTGGCGGCCGGCGCGTCCCATCGGCACGTCGACGCCGACGGCGTCTCGCTGTTCGTGCGCCGCCACGGCGCCGGCTGGCGCGCAGTGGTGTTCTGGCACGGGCTCGGAGCGCTGGCGACCGGTGACGCCGTGCAGGCGGCCGCGCCACTGCTCTGCGAGCGGCTCGACGCGTCGGTGTACGCCCTCGACGCACCGGGCTTCGGACGCTCCCAGCCACCGCTGCCACCCGAGCGCCCCGGCGGCCGGAGGTGCTCGCCGCGGCAGCCTGGGGGCGTGGCGTCCGAGCCTCCGCGACTGGTGTGGGCCGACATAGATCGCGCAGGCGTGCCGGTCCTGCTGCTCAGCGCCGGCGAGCCGCGCGGCGACGCGGAGCGCATCCGCCAGGTGGCGGCGTTCCGCACCGCGCTGCCGCACGCGGCCGTCCGCGAGGTGGCCCGCGCCGGCCACGACGTCCTCGCCGACGGCGGGACTCAGCTCGTCGCGACGATCGCGGACTGGGTCCTCGCCACGCCGAGGGCGCCGACGGCGTAGCGCCCCGAGGGCCGGGCGACGCCGCCCGTCAGCGCTCGCGCCGCCCGAGCCCGCGCGCGAGCGCGGCGACCATCCGGTCGAAGCTCGTGTCGAGCGCGACCGGCAGGCCGAACCCGCCGCCGGTCTCGAGCGTCACGAAGCCGTGCAGGGCGCTGCGCACGGCGCGGGCGGCGTGGATCGCGTCGTCGCCCTGCAGGCCGTAGCCGCGGAGGATGGCGAGCAGGACGTCGACCGCGGCCGCCGACGCGGCGACGAGCTCGGGGTCGTCGCCGGCCGGGGCGCGCTGGGCGGCGGCGTAGCGGCCCGGGTGGCGGGTGGCGTAGTCGCGGTAGGCGTGCGCCATCGCGATCAGCGCGTCGTCGCGCGCCCGGCCAACTGCCGCGTCGCGCATGGCGTCGCCGAGCTCGGCGAGCGCGCGCAGCGCCAGCTGCCGCCGCACGTCCTCGAGGCTCGCGACGTGGTTGTAGAGCGACGGCGTGCGCACGCCGACCGCCGCCGCGACGCCGGCCAGCGAGAGCGCGTCGAGGCCCTCCGCGTCAGCGAGCGCGGCGGCGGCGTCGACCACCGCCGCGGGGGTCAGGCCGGCGCGCGGCACCGCGCCGGTCAGCGGCCCTCGGCCTTGGCGATCGCAGCGTCCATCGCGGCGGCCGGATGCTCCACCACGTTCCCGTGGCCGACCGCAAGCCGAACGGGGTCGAGCGCGCGCAGCTCCCGCGCCGTGCGCAGCTCCGTCGCCTGGTCCCACGTGGCCATGCCCGGCAGCGGGAAGCGGGGGTTGACCTTGGCCGTCGTGGCCACGCCGCCGAGCGTCGAGTACGCGTCCCCGGCGATCAGCGTGCGGTCGCGGGCATCGAGGAACCCGACGTGCCCGGGCGTGTGGCCGGGCGCCGCGACGACCTCGAGCGAGCCGACCCGGTCGCCGGGCCGCAGCTCACGTCCGGGGCGCGTCTTCGTCGTCGGGTAGCCGCCGCGCAGCTTGGACTGCGGCTCGCCGGGGTCGAGCGTGCGGTCGCCGCCGAGGAAGCGGGCGTCGCGCGCCGAGATCGACACCTCGGCCTGCGGCAGCGCCTCGGCCAGCGCGTCGAGCGAGCCGACGTGGTCGCCGTGCGCGTGGGTCAGCGCGATCCGCACGATCGGGCGCCCGAGCTCGCGCGCGGCGGCGAGGATCCCGTCCTGGCTGCGCGGGAGCATGGTGTCGACGAGCGTCAGGCCGTCGTCCTCGACGACGAGATAGGCGTTGACCGCGCCGAGGCGGCTGAGGCGGACGAGGCGCTCGGTGTGGGGGGTGGTCTTCACGGTCGGCTCCGGTTCGCTAGTGGCGGTAGCTTTCAAACTACTAGCGTTAGTCTAACGGGGCGGGAGCCGGTGGCGCAACGAACTCGATGCCTCGCAGCACTCGGGCCGGCGCGCCGGCGGCGATCGAGCCCGGCGGGACGTCCGTCGTCACGACGCTGTTGGCGCCGATCACGCACCGCTCGCCGATGGTCACCCCGCTGGTCACGACGACGTTCGCGCCGCACCACACGTTGTCGCCGATCCGCGTCGGGCCCTTCGACGTGAAGCCCTGCCAGGTGACCGGCTGCGCCGGGTCGTCGAAGCGGTGGTTGCCGTCGGTGACGAAGCAGCCGTTGGCCAGCATGCAGTGGCTGCCGATCTCGACGAGCGCCGTCGAGGCCACCATCACGCCCATGTTGAGGAACGTGCCCTCGCCGATCCGGACGCGCGCCTCGCCGGGCGCGGTGATCCACACGTTGGGCTCGAGCAGCGTGCCGGCGCCGATGTCCAGGCGTCCCTCGCGCAGCGCCTCGAGCACGTTGCCATGCACCGGCCAGCGGACGAACGCCTCGCGCCGCGCGAACTCCCAGTGGATGCGCGCGCGCTGCCACGGCAGCGAGTTGCGCTCGTACCAGCGCCACTTCTGCCACCAAAGGCGAGCCCGGCGCGAGTCCATGCCCGCATCTTGGCGCGAGAACGAAGAAGCGGGAGCGGTGCCTCGCGGCGCCGCTCCCCGGCCCTCCCTGGCGCCGGCGCGCGGCGCCTAGCGCTTGTAGCGGTTGACGACGGCCTCGCAGTTGCGGGTCCGCGGGCGCTTGCGACCGACGAACACGGTGTCGAAGCCGGGGCCGCAGTCGATGCTGACCTTGGCGCTGACCACGGCGAACACCGAGTCGTTGCCGGGGCCGCCGAACACCTGGTTGCGGCCCTTGCCGCGCAGGCGGATCTGGTCGCTGCCCGGGCCGCCGAGGATCACGTTCGTGCGCTCGCCGCCCTGCAGGTAGTCGTCGCCCTCGTTGCCGAGGATGCGGTTGGTGCCGCGGCCGCCGTAGATCGTGTCGTTGCCGAAGCCGCCCTCGAGCAGGTCCTTGGCGCCGAGGCCGTTGTTGTCGTGGAGCTGGTCGCCCCAGATGACGTCGTCGCCGCCGCCGCCGAGGATGTGATCGGAGCCGTGCTGGCCGAGCAGGTTGTCGTTGCGGTCGGTGCCGTGACCGGTGCCGCCGCCCGCGGGCGCGTTCCACTTCTTGCCCTTGCTCGGGTCGAGGACCGGCTCGGCCTCGATCACCGTCTCGCAGCCGCGGATCTTCCCGCGACGCAGGGCCTGGGAGTTCGAGATGCCGCCGGGCCGGCTGTACGGGTTGATGACGATCGTGTCGTTGCCGTCGGCGCAGTCGACCGTGTCCACCGCGGTGCCGTTGTTGACGTAGACGACATCGTCGCCGGGGCCGGCCTGGACGCGGTCGGCGCCCGAGTCCGTGTAGATCACGTCGGAGCCGGGGCCGGCGTCGATGATGTCGGTGCCCGAGCCGCCGTGGACGAGGTCGTCGCCATCGCCGGCGGTGATCGTGTCCGGCGCGGCGCCGCCGTCGATCGCGTCGTTGCCGGAGCCGCCGTCGAGCACGTCGTGGCCGAAGCCGCCGAACAGGCGATCGTTGCCGTCGTTGCCCGTCAGGCGATCGTCGCCGGAGCCGCCGTCGAGCAGGTCGTCACCGGCGCCGCCCTGCAGCGTGTCCGCGCCGGTCTCGCCGTACAGGCGGTCCGGGCCGGCGCCGCCGAAGAGCTTGTCCGAGCCCTCGATGCCGTGCAGCTCGCCGCCGAGCGTCGTGGCGACGCGCATGCTGTCGGGGCCGGGGAGGCCGAACTTCGACTTGCCGGCCGGCGTCGGCAGCGCCGGGATGACCGGGCCGACCCGCAGGCCGTTGACCGACGGCTGGGCCCAGGCGACCGGCAGGTCGGCGGGCAGCGCGCCCGCGACGACGGGCAGGGCCGGGTTGACGGAGGCGGGGCCGGCCTGCTGGGCGGCGGCGGTGCCGGCGCCGAGCGCGAGGATCGCGCCGGCGGCCAGGAGGCTGGAGCGAAGGCGGATGGAGGTCACGTCCGGTTGATCGACGTCCGGGCCGGCGACTTGAGGGCAAGCGGCCGATCGGGCGATGCACGCGGCCTTGCAGGTGAACGGAACTCCGCCGCGAGGGTTGCCCGGGACCGGGATCGCGGTTACGCCATGCCCATGCACCGCACCGCCCGCCTCGCCGGCGCCGCCCTGGCGGCCGCCATCCTGCTGCCGACCGCCCCCGCGCTCGCGGCCGCGCACATCGTCGCGCCCGGGGAGACGCTGTCGGGGATCGCGGCCGCCAACCGCCTGTCGACCGCGTCGCTGGCGGCGGCGAACGCCCTGTCGCCGCAGGCGCGGATCATGGCCGGCACCAGGCTGGCGATCCCCGGTCTCGGCATGGCCGCGCCGGGGGTCGCCGCCGGGTCCGTGGCCGCCGGGTCCGGCCGCGGGCACCGCGTCGCCCTGGGCGAGACGCTCAGCGGGATCGCCGCGCGCCACGGCCTGTCGATCTCGCGCCTGGCGGCCGCCAACGGCCTGGCGCCCGACGCGCACGTCATCGCCGGTACGCGGCTGACCATCCCAGGTGCGGGCTCGGGCACGACCGCCCCCGCGTCCGGCGCGAGCGCCTCCGCCGTGGGCTCGCCCGCGCCGTCGGCCGGCGCGCTGCGCGTGCGCCTCGGCGACACGCTGAGCGGCATCGCCGCGCGCAACGGCGTCTCGCTCGCGCGGCTCGCGGCCGCCAACGGCCTCGACCCCGCGCGCCCGCTGCTCGCCGGTACCACGCTGCGGCTGCCCGCCCGCGGTGGCGCGGGCGCCTCGGCCGCCCCGGCCGCGACGACGACGGCCGCCCCCACGCCGATCGGCGCCTACAAGGTCCGCCCGGGCGACACGCTGAGCGGGCTCGCCCTGCGCAGCCGCGTCCCCGTCGCGCAGATGGCGTTCATGAACGGCCTCGATCCGCGC
>Ga0126313_10000894_pt1 | contig 15014 bp, 10 predicted proteins | sample Plot105A_FD_89954 | JGI IMG/M metagenome (GOLD analysis project Ga0126313, IMG submission 89954) | Serpentine soil microbial communities from UC McLaughlin Reserve, CA, USA - Plot105A | ecosystem: Environmental > Terrestrial > Soil > Grasslands | place: USA: UC McLaughlin Reserve, Lake County...
CCGCCGCGCAGGTGCACGCCCTCGACGCGCGGGGAGTAGACGAAGATCTCGAACATCGGCCGCGGCAGGGGCAGGTCGGGGATCTGCCCGGAGGCGAGCTTGATGGCCAGCCACGGCTTGGCCACGCCGTCGGGCCCGACCTGGAAGTAGTTCGTCCGCAGTGTCGCCTCCACCACGCGGAGCAGAGCGCGCAGGACCCGGTCCTCGTTGAGGCTGGCGACGGCGTCGAGTTCGCCCTCGAGCTCGTGGACGGCGTGCTTGGCGACCAGGTCGCGGTCAGTGGACGCATCGGGGTCCAGTCGCACCTGGAAGAGCTCGTAGAGCCCGCGCGCCAACCCCGGATTGTTCGCGAGGGTCGCCACCGTGTAGTCCAGGGCGAAGGTCGCGCCGACCTGCCTGAGGTACTTCGCGTACGCCCGGACGACGGCCACCTCTCGTCCCCGCAGCCCCGCGCTGAGCACCAGCCGGTTGAGCCCGTCGTTCTCCAGGTCGCCGCGCCAGACCATCGCGAAGGCCTCCTGGAAGCGCTCGCGCATCCCCTCGTCGTCGGGGTGGGTCTGCTCGTGGCGCAGCCCGAAGTCGTAGATCCAGACCGGCTCGGCACCGGCCGGGCGCACCTCGTACGGGCGCTCGTCGACGACGTGGACGCCCATGTTCTCCAGGAGCGGCAGGACGTCGGAGAGCGTGACCGACTGGCCGTGCCGGAAGAGCTTGAACCGCAGCGTGCCCGGCGCTGCCTCCAACGGTCGGTACAGGTGCATCCCCAGGTCGTCGCGGCCGCCGAGCGCCTCCATCCGCCCGACGTCGACGACGGCCGCGGCAGCGGACGTGTCCTGCTGGTACGCCGGCGGGAAGCCCTCCGCGTAGCGCTCGTGCAGGTCGACCCCGTGCTCCTCGCCGAACTGGTCGACCAACGCGTCGTACAGGTCGTCTGTCCAGGAGCGCATCGCCGCGACGAGCCGGGCCTCGATCTCGGTGACGTCGTACTCCGGGACCGCGCCGGGTTCGGTCTGGACGGTGATGTGCAGCCGGCCCAGGACCGATTCGCTCACCTGCGTGACGTACTGCGTGCTCACGCCGTGGAAGGCCGTCTGCAGGATCTCCTGGATGCGGGTGCGCAGGGCCGTGGTGAGGCGGTCGCGCGGCATGTACACCAGGCAGGACATGAACCGGCCGAACACGTCGCGTCGCACGAGGAGCCGCAGCCGCTGGCGGTCCTGGATGTCGAGGATGGCCGTGGCCGCCTCGTACAGCTCGTCGGCGGCGATCTGGAACAGCTCCTCGCGGGGATAGCTCTCGAGGATGTTCAGCAGCATCCGCCCGTCGTAGCCGTTCAGCGGGAAGCCGGCCCGGTCGAGCACCGCCTGCACCTTGCGGCGGAGTACCGGGATCTCCCGCGGGGACTGCCGGTAGGCCGCGCTCGCCATCAGGCCGAGGAACCGCCGCTCCCGGACACCCTCGGGACTGAGCGACTTGACGCCGACGTAGTCCAGGTAGTTCGGCTTGTGGACGGTCGACCGCGAGTTCGCCTTGGTCAGGTTCAGCAGCACCGGCTCGCGCGCCTTCCGTCGCACCTCGGGCGGCAGCTTCGCGAAGCTGTGCGAGACCGACCGGCTCCGGTCGTCCCGGAGCAGGCCCAGTCCCGTCCCCGGGACGGCGCACAGCGTGTCCCCGCCGTCGTCGGTGCCCAGCTCGTACTCGCGGTAGCCGAGGAACGTGAAGTGGTCGTCGGCCAGCCACCGCAGCAGGGCGGCCGCCTCGCTCCGGTCCTCCTCGTCGAAGCCCGACTCGTCCGTGTCCACGGCGTCGGCGACGGCCAGAGCCTGCTCCCGCATCGCTGACCAGTCCTCGACGGCGGCCGACACGTCGCCGATGATGCGGAGGAGGTCACGGCCCAGTTCGTCCAACACCGCGGCGTCGGTCTGCCGGTCGACCTCCAGGTGGACGAACGACTCGGCCTCCGTCCCCGACGTCGGATCGTGCCGATCGAGGATGTCGACGAGCCGCCCCGCCTCGCGGCGTACCGGGATGACCGGGTGCACCGTGAGGTGCAGTCCGAGGCCGTGCCGGATGACCTCCGTGGTCACCGAGTCGACGACGAACGGCATGTCGTCGGACACGATGTCGACGACGGTGTGCGGCGAGCCGAAGCCGTGCTCCTCGAAGTCCGGTGAGTAGACCCGCACCCGCGGTTCACCTGGCGGTCGGTCCTGCGCCAGGGTCAGGTGCGACATCGCCGCGCCGTACAGGTCGTGCACATGCCGGGCCGCGAGATCGCCGCCGGAGACATGGCGGTAGTACTGGCCGACGAACGTCTCGAACAGCCGCTGCTGCTCCGGGGCCAATCGCTCCTGTGCGTACCGGCGGATCTCGTCGATCATCTCGGTCCGGTCGCGGGACGGGGTGGTGGGCATGGCGACCCCCTTCGGCCCCACCCAGCGTGCTCCTCTCGGAGTTCCGCGCCAAGGTCGGTGCGAACCGCCGACCTCGGCATCTGTGCTCGGGCAGCCGATCAGCCGAGCAGGACCGTGCTCATCGCCCGATCGGACGCCGAGTCAGACGATGCGCACCTGCACATGCACATCCTCTCGGGCGGCGTGCGTCATCGCGATCACGAGATCGACGGCCATCTCCTCGATGTCCTCGAGCCTGTCCGCTCGAGTCGTCCCCACGCCTGGGAGGTCGATCACCCAGTAGTCGCCCTCGCTGATCGCGGTCGCGGTGTAGTCGGCCATCGGTCCTCCTGGGTCGAGGCATCCGGAATGTCGCTGGGGTGACAGGCGGTCCATGACGACCGGCTCCTCCCGTCTCGATGACGGCAACGTCGCGGGCGCCTGCCACTGACCGCTCTCGTCCGTGCGCGACAACCGGAAGGAGTCCGTCGGCCCCCCGTTCGGGGACGTTCGACCGTGGATGGCGGACCGCCGCTCGGCCACAGTGACGCCACGGCCTGCCCTGGTGCATCGACAGAACGGACTGAGGGCCATGGTTGACGAGAAACAGACCGTGGACGAGTTGCCCGAGAGCGCGTGCTGGGCATTGCTCCGCACCACCTCTGTCGGCCGGCTGGCCGTATGGGTGGACGACCATCCGGACATCTTCCCGCTCAACTATGCGGTCGATCATGGAACGGTGGTGTTCCGCTCCAAGGCGGGCACCAAGGTCTCCGCTGCCTTGTCCGACTCGCCGGTAGCCCTGGAAGCCGACGGCTATGACGCCGACACTGCGGAGGCCTGGAGCGTCGTGATCAGGGGAAATGCCGAGGAGATCACCGCGGGTCCGGACCTGATCGACACCCTCGGCCTACCACTCTTCCCGTGGCAGGCGGGAGACAAGGGGCGGTTCATCCGGGTCGTTCCGACGACGACGAGTGGTCGGCGCTTCCCGGTCGCCGATCCCGCCGTATGGCAGACGCCGCTGTCGGGCGTGAAGCGCGCCTCGATGGAATGACGCCGCAGGGGACCTCAGTCCGGGTCGCGCCCGGTGTAGGCGAGGAGTCGCTGCTGGGGGGTCGCGTCGTCGTCGACGGCGATCTCCGGCCCGAACACGCCCTTCCGCTGTTCGTCGGTGAACAGACCGTGGATGGAGTCGTAGGCGGCCGCGGCCAGGCCGTCCGGCATGGTCGCGTCCTGCTTCGTGGCCCGGGCCAGGTCCCAGCCGTGGAGCAGTTGGTCGCTGAACGCGATGCCCAACGAAGGAGCCATCCTCTCGATGACGCCGTCCGGCGCGTAGGCGTCGATCACGTTCGCGCTGCCACGTTCGAAGTCCGCGCTCGGGTCGTCCGTGAGCAGGGACGGCGGGGTCGGCGACGGAGGCGATGCCTTCTCACCACGAGCCGCCCCGGCGAAGTAGCGCTGCGTGTCCAGCATGTGGTTGAGCAGATCGCGCACGCGCCAGTCCGGGCACGGCGTCGCCGCCTCCAGGTCCTGCGCGCCGGCAACCTTCTCGGCCGTCCAGCGGCTGGCCTGTCGATACAGGTCAAGCAGATCGGTGGGCATGAGAAAGCACCTCTCCGTATCGCGGACATGATCGGCCGTGCAGGACTACAACGGGAGCTTGTGTCTCAGCACACCACCGCTGTCCCCTCGCCCGGAGAGAATCCGGACGAACTCGACCGCGTCCAGGCGGGTCGGTTCGCCGCCTCCGCGGGCTGAGTAGCAGCCGCCGGCCGGGCCCGCCAGGTCGAGCGTGAACGGGTCGTCGTGCAGCCGCGCCCATTCGGCCAGGATGTCGGCCACGATCCGCCCATCGTGCTCGACAGTGAGGTCCAGCGGACGGCCGACGGCTCGAGCGATGTCGATCCGATGCATCCACACGTCGCGGGTGAAGCCGATGTCGAACAGATACCCCACCGGCTTCCACCCCAGCTCCGTGCCGAGCGGCGATCCGAGCGGCAGCACGGGCAGGGCCCTGATCAGCGCCGGCAGGCGACGGCGGACCGCCAGTGCCGCGGCCGCCGAGCTCTCCCACATCTGCGGCAGCTGATCGGCGGTCCAGGCCCGCCGAGCCCGGAGCTGGGCCTCGTTCACGCCGTCGACCCAGTGCGCGCCACCGACCTGCCCGGTGAGCCTCCGTCCCGCCCACACCTGCCGGGAGAACTCGATCGGGCTGGCCTGTGCCTGCGCCGAGGCGATCAGGTGGACGACGACGTCGCGGACCGACCACCGCGTGCAATCGGTGGCGGCGGTCCAGTCCGCGGACCCGAGCTCCCGCACCTGCTCGAGCAGTCGAGCGTTCTCGGTGGCCGTGATCTGCATGGCCTCCGCGTGCCGGATCCGAGGGATCCGCAGCGCCGGGATCACGCCGGGAGTACTCATGGTTCCCCCTGTCGCTCCCCTGCCAGGATGGCAGCCCGAAGACGGGACGCACAGGCTCCCCGGGGCGCTACCGTCCGATCATGCGGTTCGGTCCGCCGGTCCAGTTCACTCACGACCCGAACGGATCACGCCTCGCCTATCAGGTGCTCGGTACGGGCGAGAACGACCTCGTGTTCCTCCCCGGCTGGCCGTCTCACCTGGGCCTCATGTGGGAGAACCCGGCGTTCGCCGATTTCCTGCACGGTCTCGCCTCGTTCTCACGTCTCATCACGCTCGACCACCTCGGCAGGGGGCTGTCCGATCGCGGGCCGACGGGGCGCCCGTTCGAGGACCGGATGGACGACGTGCGAAACGTCCTGCGCGCGGTCGGATCGGAGCGGACGGCGTTCTTCGGCTGCCACCTCGGTGGACGACTGGCCCTGCTGTTCGCCGCCACCCATCCGCAGCACACCACTGCCCTCGTCACGTTCGCCGCCCACCCGACGACCCTGCGAGACGCCGACTTCCCGTGGGGATCGACACCCGAGCAACGGGAGGAGGTGCTGGCCAGCGCGCGGAAGGGCGAGTTCGATCCCGACGGAATCCTCGCCCAGGTGGCCCCCAGCGACGCCGGCGACCCATCGACGCGTCACTGGTGGAGCATGTTCATGAATTCCGCCGCCAGCCCGCCCGAAGCCGTCGACGAGATCACCTCGCACGGCCCCGTGGACATCCGGCGCCTCCTGGGCTCCGTGCACGCCCCGACCCTCGTGCTGCATCGGACCGGCGACCAGTTCGCCGCCGTCGAGGCCGGCCGCTACCTGGCGGCCCACCTGCCCCGTGCCCGGCTCGTCGAGCTGCCGGGCGACGATCACCTGCCGTTCGCCGGCGACCAGGAGAGCGTCCTCACCGCCACGGAGCAGTTCCTGACCGGAACGACGCGCGTCGCAGAGACCGACCGTGCCGTGCTCACGGTCATGTTCACCGACATCGTCGGTTCCACGGAGCTCGCCAGCCGGCTCGGTGACCGCCGTTGGCGCCGCCTGCTGGAGGAGCACAACGAGGTGGTCCGCTCGATCCTGACCCGCTTCGGAGGCAAGGAGATCGACACCGCGGGCGACGGCTTCCTGATCACGTTCGACGGCCCCGCGCGGGCCATCCGCGCGGCCACGGCGGTGCGGGCCGGACTCGACGAGGAAGACATCCGGATCCGCGTCGGCCTGCACACCGGCGAGTGCGAACTGGTCGACGGCAAGGTCCGCGGCATCGCCGTGCACGTGGCGGCGCGGGTGATGGCACAGGCTCAGGGGAACGAGATCCTCTGCTCGCGCACCGTCAGGGATCTGGTCGCGGGATCCGGCTTCGTGTTCACCGATCGGGGCATCCACCGGCTCAAGGGCGTACCGGACGATTGGCAGCTGTACGCGGTGGAACTCACCTAGCGGCCCGGTCGCCCTCGCCCCGCCGGGGCAGCGTCGACGAAGCGATGGCGGCCCCCAGCGCAGCACCGGCGGCGACCAGGAACGCGACCGAGAAGCTGCCCGTCCGGTCGGCGATCCACCCGCCCAGCTGGGGACCCACCAGCTGGGCGGCCCCGAACACCAGGGTGACCGCGCCGAAGGCAGCGGCGAACCGGCGCGGGTCGAGCGAGTCGGCGAGATGGGCCGCGAGCACGGCCGGGGCCCCGGACATCGCGAGGCCGAACACCACCGCGGAGAGCACCGCCCAGGGCTCGGCCCCGATCGGTACGAGCAGGATCGCCCCCGTCATCCCCAGGTAGGCCCACGTCATCGCGGTCCGCCGTCCCACGCTGTCCGACCACCGGCCGAGCACCACCCCACCGGCCGTGATGCACACGCCGGCCAGCGCGAACACACCTGAGGCATGCCCGGTGCCGAAGCCGGAGTCGTCCTCGTAGGCGGCGACCAGGAACGTCATGTAGATGGCGATCGCCAGGCCGTAACCGCCGTAGGAGAGGGTCGAGCCGATCCAGCCGGGGACCGCCCGCAGCGCCGAGATGCGGACCGGGCCGGTGACCGGGGTGACGCGCGGACGCAGCCACACCGCCGCCGCGACCGCCACCAGCGCGGACAGCACCGCCTCGATCCCCCACACCGGGCGCCACGAACCGGACCCGGCAACGGCATGGACGAGCGCGGTGAGGCCGCTACTCGCCATGACCCCGACCCCGACTCCGCTGCCGGTCAGCCCGATGGCCAGGCCGCGGCGCGAGACGTGGACCGCGGATCCGGCGATGCCGGGAGCAGGCACCCAGATCATCGCCCCGCCGAACCCCGCCAGGACCATCCCCACCACCAGGACCGGCACCGTCGGCGCCAGCGTGAGCACCGACAGGCCGGCCGTGGTGAACAGCAGGCCCAGGCGCACCGCGGTGGCCGGCGCCAGTCGCCCGGCGGTGAGGCTGACGAGCAGCGTCCCCGCGAGGTACGCGGTCAGGTTCAGCGTGCCGATCAGCCCGGCGACCGCGTACGAGTGCACGAGATCGGCGTTCAGGGCGGGCAGCAGCAGCGCATACCCGAAGCGACCGAAGCCCTGGGCCACGGCGGCGGCCAGGACAAGGATCGGCAGGAGCACGCGGGGGCCGTGCGCGGAGGCATCGACGCCACCACCGGAAGGCCGCACCGGCGCAGCGTAGGCCGGGGCGCCTTCAGAGGCAGCCCGTGCGAAACACCGTGGCCCCCGACGCCGGGGGGGTGCACGATTCTGGAGTCGTCGGCGAAGGACACCGGGCTCACCATGACTCCACCGGGCACGACTCCACCGGGCACGAGGCCGTGACCACGCTCGGACTCTCGGCCGAGTCGAGGCTCACCAGCCTCCTCGACCGGCTGCTGACCGCCGCCGAGGCGTCTCGGGCCGCGGGCGACGTCGAGTCGGCCCGCGCGATGGCCGAGGAGGTGCGGGCCGTCGATCCCGACAACCGCCGCGCCGCCGCCGTCCTGGGGTGGGTCGCCGCTCGCCAAGTGGGCCCGGCGGGTGAGCGGGCCCTCATGACGCTCCTGTTCTCCGACCTGGTCGGCTCGACGGTCCTGTCCGAGCGGGTGGAACCCGAGCAGCTGCGCGACCTCTTCGCCGCCTACCGCGGCTTCGCGAAGGACGCGGTGACCCGGTACAGCGGCCACCTGCTGCACTATTCCGGCGACGGCATCCTCGCCGGCTTCGGCCATCCCGAACCGCACGAGGACGACGCCCGCCGGGCCGTGCTCGCCGGCCTCGACCTCGTCACCGCCATGAGGGACGCCCGGGCCGAGCTCAGCCGCGAGTTCGGTGCCGCCCCCGAGGTCCGCATCGGGATCCACACCGGCCGGGTCGTCGTCACCGATTTGAGCGAGGACGGCGCCGTCGCGGAGCGGGACTCGATCGTCGGGCTGGTGCCCAACCTCGCCGCGCGGGTCCAGCAGGCGGCCGAACCCGGCACGGTGGTGATCAGCGACGTCACCCGGCAGCTCGTCGACGCAGACTTCTTCCTCAACTCTCTCGGCGAGCACCGGCTGAAGGGCATCAGTCGTCCCGTCGAGGTCTTCGCTGTCGAGCGGCCGCGCTACGCCGCCGCCCGCTTCCAGACGGAGCGTTATCGCAAGGCCGGGCTGGTCGGCCGGGACGATCCGCGCGACACGCTGCTCGCGGCCTGGCACGCCGTGCGCCGGTCGACGGACGCCCCGCCCGGTTCCGCCTTCCTCGTGGTCGGCGAGCCGGGCATCGGCAAGTCCCGCCTGCTCGCGGAGATCCTCGACCGGGTGGAGGCCAGCGGAGGCAGAGTCCTCGGCGCGGCGTGCCTGCCGTACCACGCCAACGTCTCGCTGTGGCCGATCGCGCGGCTGCTCGAGCGCGTGCTGAGCAGGTCGGGCGAGGGCATGGACCGACTCGCCCCGCTCGTCGGCCACCTGCGATCCCTGGGGTTGGACCCGGCGCGGGCGATCCCCTTCCTCGGTCCGCTGCTGGGGTTCCCCGCGACCGCCGAGTACCCCACGCCGGAACTGGACCCGAGCGCCCTGCTCGACGCGACCCTGACCGTTCTCGTGGACTGGCTGACCGCGGTCGCGACGCGGACGCCGATCCTGGTCGCCGTCGAGGACCTGCACTGGGCCGACCCCTCCACGCTCGAGCTGCTGGGGCGTCTCGCCGAGCGGCGGCCCACGGGGGTCCTGATGGTGGCCACGACGCGCGACGACGGATCGGTCCCCTGGCGGGACAGCGTTCGCACCCTGGCGCTCGGGCGGCTCGACGGCACGGCCACCGAGCGGTTGGTCGAGAAGCTTTCTTCCGGCAGCCCCCTGGACGACGAGGCTCGGGCGGCGATCATCGAGCACGCCGAAGGGATCCCGCTGTTCATCGAGGAGCTGACCCGGTCCAGCCTCGAGCAGCGCACCGAACCCATCCCCCTGCGGCTGCAGGAGCTGCTCACCTGGCGGCTCAAGGCGCCGGGCGTCGATCTGCGCGTCGTCCAGACCGCCGCCACCGTCGGGCCCGCCTTCGACCCCGCCGTCGTCTCGGCCGTGATCGGCGACGAGCAGGCCGTGGCGGATCAGCTCGACCTTCTCGCCGACGCGGGCATCGTCGAGCCCTTGGGCCTCGCGCAGGGCACCTACCGCTTCCGTCACGCGCTGATGCGCGACGCGGCGTACGAGACGCAGGTGCTCGACGTGCGCCGCCGGACGCACGCCGATGTGGCCGAAGTGCTGGCGGCGCGCGGCGCCGAACCGGCGCTCATCGCCCAGCACCTGGACCTGGCGGGAGCCGGAGACCGTGCCGCGGCCCGCTACATCGACGCCGCCTGGGCCGAGCAGGGGCGCGGGGCGCACGCCGAGGCGACGAAGCTGGTCACGCGGGCGATCGAGTTGCTCGACGCCCTGCCCGGCTCGGACGAGCGCGATCTGGGCGAGCTCTCCGCACGCATGCTGCGCGGGCTGACCGTCAGCGCGATGCACGGCTACAGCGCTGCGGAGGTCCAGGGGGACCACCGGCGGGCCCAGGCGCTCGCGACCCGGCTAGGGCGGGTCGAGGTGCTGCCCGCGCTGATCGCGATCTGGGGCTACTGGCTCACGAGCGGGCAGCTGACCACGGCGCGCGGCGTCCTCGACCAGCTCACCGCCATGGTCGGCGAGCCCGCCTTCTCCTGGTTCGAGCCGGAGGTGGCGGCGCTCGAGGGCATCCACGAGTTCCACCGCGGCAACATCCCGGAGGCGCAGGCACACCTGGAACGGGCGCTGGCCGGCTTCGGCGCCCGCCCCGTGGAGCAGCGCGTCTCCCCCGTGTGGCCGTTGCCCAACGACCCGATGTCGGGCGCGGCGAGCGTTCTGGCCGCCGTGAGCGCGGCACGCGGCGAGCTCGACTCGGCCGAGCGCTGGCAGCAGGAGTCCCTCCGGCGGGCCGAGGAGATCGGCTACCCGCGCGGTCCGTCCAGCGTGGCCTTCGCCAAGGCGTCCTACGGCGCCTGGATCCAGCGTTTCCTCGGGGACGACGAGGCCGCGGCACGGCTGGGCGTCGACGCCGTCGCCATCGGCCAGGAACACGGCTACGCCTTCTGGACGGCGTACGGCTCCGTCTGGGCCGCCACCGACAAACCCGGGGCTCCGCCGGACCGGGAGTTCCTCGACCAGATCCTCGCGCTCCTCCTGCTCATGGGCCACCAGGCGTTCCGCGCCTCCCACCTGGCCTTCCTCGCGCGCCTCGACGAGGCCGCCGGCGACGCGGACCGGGCGGACGAGCACCTGGCCGAGGCGTTCGCGGCGGCGCGCCGGAGCGGTGAGGACCTCCATCTGCCCGAGCTGCTCCGCCAGCGCGCGCGGGCCGCGCTGACCCGCGGGAGGGACCCCGATCAGGCGGTCGCCGACCTGACGGAGGCCGTGCGCCTCGCGACCCGGCAGGGCGCCCGGGTGTCCCGCCTGCGTGCGGCGGTCGACCTCGCCCGGCTGCCGGCGGACCGCCGTCCCGAAGAGTGGCGAAGCACCCTCGCGGAGGCGCGAGCGGACATGCCGCCGTTGGCGGGGATCCCGGAGGTGGCTGCCGCCGACGAGCTGCTGGTCTCCTGACGCCCCCCTCCGGCGGCCCTCCCCGGTCTGTGACGGGTGTGCGTCCTGGGGCACGAGAGATCCGAGTGCGCACCCCTGTTCCTGGGCGACGGCGATCACCAGGGTGTGACCACCGCCATCCCCGCGACCACGCCCCCTCCCGACCCTGAGCCGCGCCCGGACAGCCCAGCCGATCCGCAGCACGATCTGGGCAACCAGGTGACGGACCGCCTGGACTCCCTGGTGGTCGGCCCGGCGAGGGAGGCCCCGGAGAGGGAGGCCCCGGAGAAGGACGCCCCGGAGAAGGACGCCCCGGAGAAGGACGCCCCGGAGAAGGACGCCCCGGAGGGCGACGATCACCCGCTCACCGGCCGCCACCGTGCCGCCCCGTCACCCGCCCGCAGGGCCGTGCGGACAGCGGCATGGGGTCTCGCATGCCTGCTGATCGCCGTCCTCCTGGGCTGGGGCGCGGCGGTGATGATGGGCCTCACCGGACCGACCGACCTGGCTTCGGGTGCAGCCGGAGCGTTCCCCGTCCAGAAGGTCGATCCGGCCGATCGCACGTTCGAGCGCACCGTCGAGGTCACGGGGAAACCGCCCCGATCCGATGAGACCCCCACGTCGGCGCCGGGAACGAACGCGGACCCCGCTCCCGCATCCGAACCCGCGACGAACCCCCCGAGGCCGTCGTCCCCGGCGCCCTCGTTGGTCCCGACGCCGACCCGGGTCCCCACCGTGGCCGCGGGCGACCCCTGCTCGACCGTGGGGGCTGCGGGCGTGACGGAGGACGGCCGGGCGGCCGTGTGCACTGCGGGCCCCGGCAACAGCAAGTCCCGGTGGCGGCACGCCTGAGATCATTCGGTCCGAGCGGCCGCCTGCTGCTGCCTCTCCTGCCCCGCGACGGTCGGGCGACCGTGCCGGGAGCCGAGGACCGCGTACAGGCCGCCGGCGACGACGAGCCCGGCCAGCCAGGACAGGTCCACGTTGCCCAGCATCTTTGCGCCGGGGCCCTGGAGCACGGAGGGGATGCCGAACTCGAAGAACCAGGTGGCCGCGATGCCGACGAGGAACGACGCCATCGCGTCCCACCGCACATCACCGAGCCGGGAGTGGCCCGGCGGGTCGTACAGGGCCTCGATGTCGATGCGCTGACGCCGCAGGTAGAAGAAGTGCACCGCCATGATCGCCGCCCACGGGGCCACCCAGACGACGAGGCTGGCCAGCCAGCCGTCCAGCGAGTGCGCGAAGCTCTCCTGGTAGATCAGCACGACGGTGAAGCCGAAGGCGAACACGCCCACGAGGTAGGCCATCGTCCGCCGGGAGATCTTCAGGTCCACCGTGAGGGCGCAGAGCGCGCAGCTGTAGATGTTGAGGATGTTCGTCGCGATCGGCCCGTGGAGCACCAGGAGCAGCACCGGGATGGCCAGCGCGCCGAAGACCGCGACGATCAGCTTCCCGGGGTCGGCCTCCTGCCCGATGGTCGCGACCGAGGCGCCGAGGACGCCGAGCCAGACGACCGGGATGAACTGGCCGAGGACGCTGGCGGCGTAGAGCTTGCGGCCGGGCACCGAACGCGGGACGAAGCGGGAGTAGTCCGACGCGTAGGCCAGCCAGGTGATGCCCCAGCCGATGCCGATCGCCGTCATCACGGTGCTCATCGCGCTCAACCGGGCACTGCCGGTCAGCCCGGCCCCGGAGTAGCCCCAGTCGATGTCCAGCTTGGTCCATGCGACGACGCTCATGACCAGCAGCACGGCCAGGGTCACCGGCACCGTGTACTTCTCGAAGGCGGCGATCCACCGGAAGCCGTTGGCCGCGATCCACGTCTGCAGCGCCATGACGACGGCGACGATGGCGACCTTCATCCCCACGCCGCCCTCGATCCCGAGCTGCCCCAGCAGCGCGACCACCAGGTCGAGCACGATCCACGTGTTGATCGCGCACCAACCGGCCGAGGTGACGCCCTGGATGATCGCCGGGAGGTAAGCGCCCCGACGACCGAAGGCGCTCCGCGTGAGCACCATCTGGCTGACGCCGGTGCGCTGCCCCATGAGCACGAAGAACCCGAAGACGGCCATGCCGATCAGGTTGCCGAGCACGAGCACCAGGATGGTGTCGGCCAGGCTCAGCCCCAGCACGATGCCGAGGGCGCCCAGCACCCAGTTGATGGGGGCGATGTTCGCGCCGGCCCAGATCCAGAACTGGTGCATCGAGGTGGACTCACGCTGCGCCTCCGGCACCGGGTCCAGGGCGTGCAGGTGCTCGGCGACGTCGGGTGCTGCTGAAGTAGACATGTCGATGTCCCTTGCGATCGATGGGGAATGCCGGGTCAGGAGGCGTCCTCGACGCCGATGTCCTCGTTCCAGAGCTGCGGTTCGGCGGCGATGAACTCCGCCATGAGGTCGACGCACTCGGGGAGGTCGAGGACGACGACGTCGACGCCGTTGGCGCGCAGCCACTGCTCGCTCGCCTCGAAGGTGCGGTTCTCGCCGATGACGACGCGCGGGATGCCGTAGAGCAGCGCCGTGCCCGCGCACATCTGGCACGGCGAGAGGGTCGTGTACAGGGTGGCGCGGTGATACGTGGCGGCCGGCAACCGACCGATGTTCTCGATGCAGTCGGTCTCGCCGTGCCGGATCGCGCTGCCCTGCTGGACGCGCCTGTTCCGGCCGACCCCCAGCACCTCGCCGTCGACGACCAGTGCCGCCCCGATCGGGATGCCGCCCTCCTGCCGTCCCAGGCGGGCCTGCTCGATCGCAAGCTTCATGTGGGTCAGGTGCTCGTCCACGTCGTTCTGCATGTCGCTCCTCGCCTTCCGTCGGTTCGACGCCGAGCAGTCTGTGACCTCGGCCATAGCGCCGCAGGGGGCAGATCGTCAAGATTTACGGCCGCATCCTTGACGGTTCGTCCACTCCCGCGTCAGCGTCGTCCGCATGCTGGTTCCCCTGTCGCAGGTGCTCGCGCTGCCCGAGATCGCCGCCGCCTCCCCCGCGGTCCTGGCCGGGGATCCCGACCGGGCGCTGGTGCGATGGGTCCACTCGTCGGAGGTCTTCGAGATGGGGCCGCTGCTGACCGGTGGCGAGTTGCTCCTGACCACCGGTCTCGGCCTTCGCGGCGCGTCCGCCACCGACCTGGCCCGCTACGTCGAGTCGATGGCCGACGCCGGCCTCGCCGCACTGGCCCTGGAACTGGGCCGCACGTTCTCCGAGGTGCCCGACGGCATCCTCCGGGCCGCCGCCCGACGGCAGCTGGCGGTCGTGGCATTGCGGGACGTCGTGCCGTTCGCGGCCATGGTGGAGGCGTTCCACCGCCTGGTGATGGACCACGAGATCAGCGGGCTCCGTCGTGGGGAGCGGATCTGGAGGGACCTGACCAGCGCCCTCCTCGACCGTGGCGGGCTGCACGCGCTCGTCCGGCGGATCGCCGACCTGGCCGGTGGGTCCGCCTTCCTGGTCGCCCGCGACGAACGGCTCGTGGCGGCGTCGCACCCGGTCGCCGCACTCCCGCCGGCGACCCGGGAGAACAGCCGCCCCGTCGAGATCGGCGGCACGTCGTGGGGCACGCTCGTGATCGACGCCCGCCGGGGCCAGGTCCGCGCCGCGGTGCTGGACCGGGCCCCCCAGGTCGTGGCGCTGGAACTGCTCCGCGCGAACCCGGCCGGCGACCGGATCGCCGTCGCCAGCGCCCTGCTGTTCGACGTGGTGCACGACCGGCTGCCGTCGGCCGACGAGCTGCGCGCCCGGTGTGAGATCGCCGGCTTCCCGAGTGAGCACGGGCGGCCGCTGGTCGCGGTCTGCGTCGCCTGTGATCGGCGGGTGCCGCCGGCGCTGCTGAGCTCCGCTGCGCAGCGCGTCGGTGGGGAGATCTTCGGTGCCTGCCTCGTCGGCGAGGTCGACGAGGAAGTGCTCATCATCGTGCGGGCACCCCGGGGCGGCGAGGCCGGCCTCCGCGAGCGCCTGGACCGGCTGTCGAGCCGCCTCTCCGACTCCGTGGAGCAGGCCACCGGGCACGCGATCGTGGCCGTCGCGGCGGGGCCTCCGGTCGCGGAGGTCGGGGAACTCGCCCGCTCCATCGCCCAGTCACGTGAGGTGGCCGCGATCGCCCGCCGCCTCGGCACGCGTCGTGGCGCCATGCTGGCCCGGGACCTGGGGATGTACCGGCTGCTCGCCCACCTGCGGACCGGGCC
>Ga0126313_10000895_pt1 | contig 15002 bp, 15 predicted proteins | sample Plot105A_FD_89954 | JGI IMG/M metagenome (GOLD analysis project Ga0126313, IMG submission 89954) | Serpentine soil microbial communities from UC McLaughlin Reserve, CA, USA - Plot105A | ecosystem: Environmental > Terrestrial > Soil > Grasslands | place: USA: UC McLaughlin Reserve, Lake County...
GCCGGCTGCGATGGCGACCGGCTTCCGACCGACGCGGATCGGTCGGCCGGTGGCGCCAGACTCGTAGGTCCTCGGCCTGAACCGGCTAACCGTCGCGTCACCTGAGTTGACGACCCACACTGAGCCGGCCGTGACGGCTACTCCTGCGGGGCCTGCGCCTGCGAACGTAGCTCCGTCGAGATCGGCGCGTTTCGGGTCGATGCGCGCGAGCGTGGAGTCGCCGAAGGCGGCCCAGACTGATCCGGCGCCGACCGCGACGCTCCCACGGCGCGATCCCGGATTCGCGACGTCGATCGTGTCCAACACGCGATTGGCTCGAGGATCGACGCGCGAAACCTGTCCTCGTAGGCCGTGCGCAATCCAAAGTCCGCCGCCGCCGAAGCCAAGGCCCGTCGGCGTCCGGCCGTTGAGCGGGATGCTACGGGTGCGGGCGTGGCGTTGGACGCTGATCCGGGTGACCGTCCGGTCGTCGAGGTTCCCGACCCAGATCGACCCGTTGCCTTTCGCCATTGGGCCCGGATTCGAACCGACTGCGACGTTGCCGACGACCGCGTTCGTCTCGGGGTCGATGATCCCGGCGTGATTCGGCTGGACCGCGGCCGCGTGGTCGCCGCCGCGCGTTGAGACGAGCACGCCGGCAACAACGAGAACCGCGGCCATGAGCAGCGCTGCGACGATCGCCACCGGCCGCCGCCACCGCGGCGCCTCGACGGCCGCCTCGCCGGCATGCCCCAACCCGCCGGAGAGCCTGAGCGGCGGAAACGAAGGCGGCAGGCCGTCAGCGTCCGCCTGATACAGACGGACCGGTCGATCGAGGTCCTTGAGGGGATGCTCTCCGAGGTCGCGCAGCGCGATCCGCACGTCCTCTTCTTCGTCCTCGAGCAACGTCTGCGTCGCCTGCGATACGAGGATCTGCCCGCCATGCGCCGCCGCGGCGATCCGGGCCGCGCGGTGCACCGCGAGGCCGGTGTACTGGCCGTCCGTGACCCCGGCTTGGCCGGTGTGGATCCCGATCCGCACCCTGACCGACGCCGCGTCGGGCCATTGGTGCGAGAGCAGCGCGCGCTGGCCTTCGACGGCGGCCAGGACCGCATCTCGCGCGCTCGCGAACGCCACGAAGAACGAGTCGCCTTGCGTGTCGATCTCGTGCCCGCCGTGGTCGGCGAAGGCGGCGCGCAGGAGCCTCTGGTGCTCCGCGAGGATTTCGCCGTAGCGATCACGCAACTGCTTCACCAGCCGCGTGGAGCCCTCCATGTCCGTGAAGAGGAAGGTGACGGCTCCAGTCGGTAGTTGTCTGGCAGCGATGGGCAAAGGGTGACAGCGAAACCGGAGAGGCGTGGTGGTTCTCGCCCCATCCCGACCGGGGCGCCGACCGAAGACTGGCCGCAGGAGGTCCCGGTCGTGCGCTACGAGACGGAGGAAGAGGTCGTGCTGATCGACCCGCTCCCGCCGTCCGACGCAAGCTTCGAGCCGCACGGGAAGGCGGTGCGGATACTAGATGGAGCGCGCTTCAGCGACCGCCGTGCGGATTCGCGCTGCGCCACCCGTCACCACCGGATCGCCGTGCGGGATGATCACCCGCTCGATCGGGAACTCCGCGACTCGCTCCAGCGACGCCAGCAGCGGGTCCCGGTCGGCCTCGTCGACGAACACGCGCAGGCGGCCGCTCGTGCCGCTCAGGACGTCGCCGCTCACCAGCGTCGCGTGCTCGCGGAGGAAGAAGACGACCTGCTGCGGCTCACCGTCCAGCTCGAGCGCCTCGATCCCGCGCGGGAGGTCGCGCGTGCTCGACGGATTCGGACGCTTCCGCCACTCCGCTCGCGGCGGAACCCACACCTTCGCTCCGTAGCGCTCGACGAAGTCGTCCGTCCCGCGGTAGTGCGCCGGCTGCGTCAGGAGCACCTTCACCGGCTTGCCCTGCGGGTCGAAGTCGTCCTGGGCCGGCAGGAACGGATCGATCACGGCAACCTCGTCGTCGGTCTCGTACCGGACGATCGGCACCTCTTGCGGCCAGTCCTCGCCCGGCTCCCAGTCTGGGTGCGGGGAGTACCACCACGAGAGCTCACTCATCGACGTACCTCCACCTGTCGATCCCTAGAAGCGCCGCGTTGGGCAGCACGAAACGCGAGGTCGACGCGGCGGCGTGCCCACGATCCGAAGCACTTCTAGCTACAGGTCGGCGCGGTCGTCGTCAGAAATACAGCGCGCCGCGACGGTCCGAGCGCGACCGCCACGATGTGCTTCTTCTGGACCTCGAACAGGAGCTGCTTCAGCCGGTAGACGGTCGCGTTGTTGCCGCTCGGCGCGCCGCTCGAGTACACCTTCTTCGCGGTCGGGTAGGTCGCCAGCATGTCGGCCGGCGAGCATGGGCCGACATGCTCGGGTGTCTTGTACCTCTTGTGCCACGTCACGATCGCGATCGCTCCGGCCGTGCCCTTGTGGTAGTAGACGTAGACGCGGCGCTTGGTGAACGTCATCCGGCTGTAGCCGTTCTCGAGGAACTCCATCTGGTACTTCGGCCCGAAGAGCGGCGCGTAGTAGCTCTTCGGCTGCCCGAGGTGCGCGCCCCCGATCGACGTCGCCTTGATCGTCCAGTCAGTGCTCGCGCTCGTTCCGCCGATGGCAGCAGTGGACGAAACGGCTACGACGCCAGCGGCCGCAAGCAGGAGAGCGATGGTTCGCACGAGGGCGGAGCATATTCGTTGGTCCGGACACGGCGATGGCCGACCTGCCTCATATCCTGGACGCGTGTCGGCGCTCGTGCGTGTCGCCCCCGCTCTCGCCGTCGCAGCGGCTTTCATCGCGAGCGCGGCCGCCCCGCATGTCGCGTCCTCGCCCAGCTGTTCTCGAACCGGGGCGAAGCGCGCGATTGCCGCGTCGAAGCTCCCGCAACGCGTGAAGGTCGATGCGAGCGGCCGCTACGGCGCCGGGATCGACCGCTTGATCTGCCGCGACCTCACGAGAGACGGAACGAAGGAGATGGTTGCGAGCATCTACTCCGGCGGCACGGCCGGCGACCATGCCTGGATCGTCTTCGCGTCCACGCGGCGGGGGTGGAAGGTCCTCTTGCGACGCCTCAACCTGTACAAGGTCGGCATCCGTCCAGCGCCGACCGGCATCGTCGAGACGCTACCGGTCTACAACCCAGACGACTCGAACTGCTGCCCCTCCGGCGGCTTCGACCACCAACTCTTCCGCTGGCGCCACGGCCGGTTCGTCGTCGCCCGATCCTGGCATTCGTCGGAGCCCTAGGAGGATCGGACCGAACCGTTGAGCGGGCTCGTGCGAATTAGGCGGGTGGCGGCGGTCCGGACGTGGGCCAGTCAGCCGTAACGGGCTCTGCGGAAGCATGAATTCGTGAACCCGTGCGATTTCCGGCCGCCGCCGCCCGAGCTCGCTAGGTAGTTCCTCCCGACGACAGCGAGCGGGCCGGCGACCCCATGCCGGTCCGCTCGCTCTCGTGCTCCTCCGTTTGTTAGGTGCTCAGGTCGCCGCGCACCTGGCCGCTCGGGACGGCGTCGGTGTGGACGTTGACGTAGAACGCGTTCGGGCTGGCGACGATCTCGCGCAGCAGCGTCTTGCCGACGCTGACACAGCCGCTCGACGAGCCGCTCGTCGGCGCGTTCAGCGGGACGACGATCGCGGTCGTCGCCCCGCGGTGGATGTGCGCCGCCGTCACCGGCGAGCCGAGGCTGCTCACGTTCAGCGTGTAGCAGAGCTGGCTCTTCGCGACGCGGATCGTGAACGTCGCCGAGCCGGACCCCGCGGCGCCTGCGACGGCCTGCATGTTCGCGTTCAGCGTGACCGCTTGGCCTCCGCCGGTGGTGGTGTTCGAACCGGAGGGACAGGCGTTCGTGCCCGGCTCGAGGATGTCGCCGTCGTGGCCGGCATGGCCGCGCAGCGCCTCACCCGGCTGCGAATTCGGCTTCGTGACGGCGCGGCTCGAGACGGTGATCCTCCGGTACGGGTTCTTCTTCGAGTGCGTCGCGTGACAGATGGTCACCTTCGTCGGCTTCTCATCGTTGGCTTCCTGCGTCACCGAGGGCGACGGGCAGGCGGCCGAGCCGACGACGAGGGCATCGCCGACGTGGCCCATATGGGCGCGCATCGTCTTCCCGGCCTGCGAGTTCGGCGCCGTCCAGGCGCGGCTCGAGACGGTGAGCTTGCGGAACGTGCCGTTCCCTGTCTTGTGGCAGATCGTCACTTTTTCGGGCGCGGCCTTGTCCGACTTCGCCAAGGCAACGCCGCCGACGCCTGCCGCGAGCACCGGAACGGCGGCGGTGACTGCGAGTATCCGTGTTCTCCTCAATGGGCCTCCTTTGGTCTCTCCCACCGTGAGTTATGCCCGCTCCGGCGGCCGGCACGACGCTTGTAGAGTCGTCTTTGCAAATCCGTAACAGGCGAAGACCACGTTTGGAGGACTTAAATGGCGCTACAAATCGGCGATACCGCACCGGATTTCGAGGCCCAGACGACTGAGGGCCCGATCCGCTTCCACGACTGGATCGGCGACTCATGGGCGGTTCTCTTCTCGCACCCGAAGGACTTCACCCCCGTCTGCACGACGGAGCTCGGCTATATGGCGAGGATCAAGCCGGAGTTCGAGCGACGGAACGTGAAGATCATCGGCCTCTCCATCGACTCGGCTTCCGATCACGAGGCGTGGGCAAAGGACATCGAAGAGACGCAGGGCGCGGCGCCGAACTACCCCCTCATCGGCGACCCCTATCTGACGGTCGCGAAGCTCTATGGGATGCTGCCTGCGGGCGTGGACGGCGACGCGAAGGACCGGACGCCGATGGACAACCAGACGGTCCGGAACGTGTTCGTGATCAGCCCGGACAAGAAGGTCAAGCTGATCCTCGTCTATCCGATGACGACGGGCCGCAACTTCGACGAGGTCCTGCGCGTGATCGATTCGCTGCAGCTGACCGCGGAGTACAGGGTGGCGACTCCCGTCAACTGGCTGCCGGGCGAGCGGGTGATCATCGCGGGCTCGGTCTCGGACGACGAGGCGAAGGAAATCTTCGGCCAGTGGGAGGCTCCGAAGCCGTACATCCGGATCGTGCCGCAGCCGCAGTAGGCGCCTACGGGCGGGGGCGGATGAGGCGCACGAGCTCGTAGGGCAACGCGCGGTCCCCTTCCACGCGCATCAACCCCTGCAGCATCGCCGTGCGCGGGTTCTGCTGCCGGTTCAGGAGGCGAAGCATCACGTCGGCATCGGCGGTGACGATGGTGTCGGCATGCGCGCGCCGGCGTGTCACCACGACGCGCCGGCCCGCAACCGACACGTGCCACGGATCGGCGCCCTCGATCTCGAAGCGGACGGTGCCCTTGAGGTCGTTCGAACGTTCGAGCTCGAGGCGGTTCGGCAGGTCGGCGAAGAATGCCTCGATGTCGGCGAGCTCGGGCGACGTGGGCGCCGCGCCGCGTTCGCCGGCGACGTCCGCCCTCCCCCATCTCCCCGGCACGCCAGTGAGCGCGAGGCGGGAGATCGGAGCCGGAACCGCGTGGTCACAGCGGAGGTCGGCGGCGCTTGGCTCAAGCCCGAGGATCGTGCGGATCAGGAGCAGGGGCGTCCCCGCGGCCCAGGCCTGTGGACTGCAGGCGGTCGGGTACTCGACCGGGAACTTCGTCCGCTCGCGCGGGTAGCCGGCGAACGCCTCCGGTAAACGTCCCGCGAAGAACGTCGCCGCCTCGAGCAGCGCGCCCGCGATCGTGCCCGCCTCGTCGCGGTAGCCGTAGCGCGCGAGCCCGGCCGCGATCAGCGAGTTGTCGTGCGGCCAGACGGTGCCGACGTGGTAGCCGATCGGGTTGTACGCGACCTCCGACGCGGCCATCGTCCGCACGCCCCACCCAGAGAACAGGTCGTCGCCGAGCAGGTGACGGGCAACCGGCTCCGCCTTCTCCTGATCGACGATCCCGCTCCACAGGAGCTGGCCGATGTTCGACGTGATCGAATCGACGGCGCGCTTGTCGCCGTCGAGCGCGAGCGCGAAGCACGACAGCTCCTCGAGCCAGAAGTCGCGGTTGAACTGCTGCTTGAGCGCGGCCGCGTCGCGCTCGAGGCGGTCTGCCAGCTCCGCGTCGCCCCAGAGCTCGCGCGCGAGCCGCGACGCCCTCAGCTTCGCGTCGTACACGTACCCCTGCACCTCGCAGACCGCGCGCGGCGCGCTTGCGAGGTTGCCGCGCCGGTCGACGATCGACGTCCCCGAGTCCTTCCAGCACTGGTTCTCGAGGCCCGTCTCCGGGTTGCGCCGCTGGTACTCGACGTAGCCGTCCCCGTCGAGGTCGCCGTAGCGGTCGATCCACTCGAGCGCGCTCCTCGCCTGGTGCTCGAACCGGCGCACGAGCTCGACGTCGCCCGTCCAGCGCTCGTACTCGTCGAGGACGATCAGGAAGAGCGGCGTCGAGTCGACGGAGCCGTAGTACGGCGAGTGGGGACGCTCCTCGAACGCCGTCAGCTCGCCCATCCGCGCCTCGTGCAGGATCTTTCCCGGCTCGGCGTCGCGGAACGGGTCATCGACCGCCGCCTGGAGCAGCGCCAGCGTCATCAGCGTCGCCTCCGCGAGCTCCGGGACGAACGGAAGCGCCTGGTAGCTCGTGATCAGGCTGTCGCGGCCGAAGAGCGCCATGAACCACGGGAGCCCGGCCGCGGGCACCGCCTGTCCGCCGCGGAGGATCGTCGCGTAGAACCGGAGGGCGGCAAGGTCGACGAGGCTCCGGTGGTAGATGTCCTCGAGCGGCCGCCAGTCCGATTCGAGCACCGGCGCGCCCGCCAGCCACTCCTCGAGGCTGGCGGCGCCCTCCGGCTTCGGCTCGATGTCACCGTGGCGATACCGGGGCTGGCGGACCGCTTCGCCGTCACCGGTGACTGCCGCCACGACGTTCACGCACGTGCTCCACTCTTCTTGGGCCGGGACAACGATCCGGAACGAGATGCCGTCCTCGTCGAGCTCACCCTCCCGCGCACCGACGGAGATCCACGTCTCGCGGACGTAGCGCTCGCGCTCGTACGCGAGCACGAGCTTCCCGTCCTCGACGCGGCGCGAGTGCGTCCCCTTTTTCGGCATCGCGTCCTTGACCTCGAATAGATCGGCGAAATCGGCGTCGGCCTCGTACCGGACGTGGAGCTCGACGGGCGCGGCGCCGTGGTTCATCACGGTCAAGTCCTCGTGGAAGCCGTCGCCGACGAGGCGCTGGCGCAGGACCGAGATCGACGAATCCGCGTAGATCGTGCCCGTTCCGCGCACGAGGAAGAACTGCGCGTACGAGTAGTGGACGTCGTCAGTCGACAGCGGCGACACCGGCTCTCCGTCGAGCGTCAGCTTCCAGCGGGACAGGAACCGGGTGTCCCTGAAGAAGAGGCCATGGGGATCGGCCGGCGAGCCTTCGATGTCGCCCGCGCGATCGCTGACGACGAAGGTGCTGCCCTGCAGACTGCTGACGGTCGGCGCGACCACGCGCGGTGAGATTAGGCCGACCGCGCCTGCGCGCGCAAGCGGCCTACGAGAGGAGCGTGCGGAGCGCTTCGACGAGCCGGTCGAGGTCGGCCCGCTCGTTGTAGGCCTGGAACGAGAGGCGCATCACCGGCAGGCCCTCGAACGCCTGACAGAGCACCTCGATTCGATGCTCGGCCAAGAGCCGTCGCTGCAGGGCCTTCGCGTCGACCGGCGGGAGCGCGACGCCGACCAGCTGGACGAACGAGTCCTCCGACGGCGTGAGCGGCCGCGTCTCGAACAGCTCGGCGAGGCGCGTACGAGCCTCGGCGGCGAGCTCATGGCACCGGACGCTGACGGAGCTCCAATCGTGCGCGACCTGGAAGTCGATCGCCGCGGGCACGGTGAGCCAGGCGGCTACGTCGCGTGTCCCCTGCCAGCGCCGCCGCCCGGTGAAGGCGGTCTCCTCTTCCCAATCCCAGCTCACCACCGTCGGCTCGATGAGCTCGTGCTGCTCCGGACGGACGTAGAGGAAGCCCGACCCTTTCGGGGCGCAGAGCCACTTGTGGCAGTTCCCCGCGTAGAAGTCGGCGGCGAGCGACTCCAGCTCGAGCGGGATCTGCCCCGGCGCGTGCGCACCGTCGACCACCGAAAGGACGTCGTGCTCGCGGCACCGTCGGCAGAGCTCGTCGACCGGGAAGACAACGCCGGTGACGCAGCTGACGTGGCTCGCTGCGACGACGCGTGTGCGAGCAGTGACGCCGCGCCAGAGCTCCTCGAGCGCCTCGGCGGGATCGCAGCCGAGCCGCAGCGGCCGGCGCACGTAGTGCGCGCCCGCCCGCGCGCACACGAAGCGCCAGAGCATGTCGACAGCCTGATACTCGCCGACGGGCGCAAGCACCTCGTCGCCTTCCCGCAGCGGCAGTGACCGTGCGACCGCGTTGAGCGCCTCGGTCGCATTCGTCGCGAAGACGAGGTTCGACGGCTCGGCGCCGACGTAGGCGGCGAGTCGTGCCCTCGCGCCTTCGATCAGCTCTGGGTACTGGCGATCACGCGAGAGCAGCTCGATCGGGCGCCGCTCCACCTCGAGCTGCAGCCGCTGGTACGTCTCGAAGACCGGCTCGGGGCAGGCCCCGAACGAGCCGTGGTTGAGAAAGACGACATCGGGATCAAGCAGGAAGAGGTGGCGCAACACCCGTTCCCCGCCGCTCAAGAGCGGCATTCCCGCGCTCAACCTCGCGCTCCTGCATGAATCGCATCGTGACGAGGAGCACGAAGCAGCGGTTCCGCGTCAGCGCCGAATACCGCTCTTCCGCCCACCGCAGGAGCCGCGCGCTCAGCCACGGCTCGCCCGCCGGCCGCTACCCCGCGCCGTCACGAGCAGCGTCCGGAGCGGTGCCACTGCCGGATCCGCCGGATCGGCGCGGTCGAGGACGCGATGCGCGTGCTCGCGCTCCTGGCTGGAGTTGCGCTCATCGCGAGACGACGAAGCCGATCAGGACGCCGGCGCCGAGTACCTGCAGCCACGCCGGCAGCCCACCTGAGCGGTGCCAGCTCTTGACACGGTGGCTCGGGAACAGCTTGCGGCCGCCGGGGCGGGGAAACCGGAACATGTGCTCGAGGTCGGGCGAGCACGCCGCCGCCGCTCCGATGGTCGCTGGGGCCAGCGCGCCGCGGCGGGCGGCGACGAACAGCAGAGCCCCAGCGCCGCTGGCGACCTCGAACGTTCGCGATCGAATGTCCTGATGCGGCACGAGGTCTCCGGCCAGGTGCAGCAGCAGCCCGAGGCCGACGGCTGCCGGTCGTGACCGTACGAGCGCGCCTCCGGCGGCGCCGGTCGCGACGTGAAGCGACACGATCACGCGCGGAGTTTGGCACGCTTCGGCGATGGAGCTCATCCACACGTGCTACCGGATCGGCGAGATCGACCGGTCGGTGCAGTTCTACGAGGCGCTTGGCTTCGAGGAGATGGGTCGGTTTCCGATCCGCGACGAGGCGATCAACGTGTTCATGGGACTGCCGGGCGACGGGCCGCGGCTCGAGCTGACCTACAACTTCGGCGTCGACTCGTACGAGCTCGGCACCGGCTACAACCACATCGCGATCACGGTCGAAGATCTCGACGCAACACTCGAGCGCCTGCAGGGCGTCGGCATCGAGCCCGAGCGCCCGCCTTACACCGTGCGCGAAGGTGGGTCACGGCTCTGCTTCGTCCGCGATCCGGACGGGTACCGCATCGAGCTGATCGAGCGCTAGGAGGGTTTCGCGGAATTCCGCTCGTCGTCGGGGCGAGCGGCGCGGCCCGACGATACAGACTGAATACCGTCAAGCCCTCCTAGGCCCAGGAAGGTGAAGATTGTTGCTGCGGGAACGCGCCGCGGATTGATAAAATCGCGTCTGCCTCGCCCGACGCGACGCGGTTAAGCCTCTCCTTGGGAAGACCAGCGCGCCGGGCGCGGCCTTGTTCGGGGTCAATTCGGCGCCCCCCGGCGCGAATCCTGCCTGTGGCGCACGGTTATCACGAGGCCCCCTCGGGTACGCAGCATGTATGGCCGGCTCGGCGGCTGAGCACATTCCTCCTCGCCGCGAGCTCTCCGCGCTGCGCAAAGCGGCGGCGGAATGCACGGCGTGCGACCTCTGGCGGTCCGGAACGCAGACAGTCTTCGGCGAGGGGAGCCGAGCCGCCGAGGTGATGTTCGTGGGCGAGCAGCCGGGCGACCGCGAGGACCTGGAGGGGCGGCCGTTCGTCGGTCCCGCCGGGCGGATCCTGGACGAAGCCATGCAGGAGGCCGGGATCGACCGCAGCAAGGCCTACGTCACGAACGTCGTCAAGCACTTCAAGTGGACCGCCCGCGGAAAGCGGCGTATCCACGCGAAGCCGAACTGGTCGGAGATCGCGGCCTGCCGGCCCTGGCTCGAAGCCGAGCTCGAGGCCGTGCGGCCAAGCGTCCTCGTCTGCCTCGGCGCGACCGCAGCGCAGGCGCTGCTCGGTCGCGACTTCCGGGTGACGAAACAACGGGGCATCCCGGTCGACTCACCGCTCGCGCCGACCGTCGTTGCCACCATCCATCCGTCCGCGATCCTGCGCTCCGACGACCGCGAGAGCGAGCTACGCGGTTTCGTGGAGGACCTGCGCGTAGTCGCCGGCTTCCTGCCGGATTCGGCGCGCGCCTAACCGTTTCGGCGCGATCGCCTCGGTTTCCTGACGCGTCGCGGGGTGCGTGTAGGCGGCGGCCCCGGCGCTGGAGGGCGCTCAGCGGCGCGAAGCGGCGGAGCCGCCGCCGGTCAGGGAAGCGAGGTCAATCGCCCCAGTCGAAGTCGCGCGACTGGGATGACCAGAGGCTGGCCTCGAGCTCGGGGAGCTGCTCGTTTGGATCCTCGCCCGGCCATTTCAGGGTCTTGGTCTCAACAACCGGCGCCGGGATCTGACCGTCCATGGTCTCCTCGAGCCGGGCCTGCTCTTCGCTCTTGAACAGCGGGTGGTTGTCGAAGGGATCGTCGCCCTTGTACCGGTCGAGCGGCATCTCGCGCTCGAGCTCCGAGTTGCGGCGCTTTAGCTCGAGATGATCCTGGATGACCTGTGCAAAGAACGACGGGGTTTCCACCGGCATGCATTCCTCCTGTGTCGGTGTCCGTTTGCTGCGACCGAGGATTGTAACGCTGCAGGGGTTTTCTCTGTGACCGAACTGTGAAGATAGAGTCGAGGGATGGCGGTGAAACGACTCTTGGGTGTCAAGCTCGGCCCAGTGGGCCTCACGCTTGCCGCGTGGGACATCTATCGGCGGCTGCCCGCGCACTACCGGCGGCAGATCCGGTCCGTGCTGTTCAAGCATGGTCCGCGCGTCGCGAGCGCGACGTTGAAGCGCTACCGGAACTACCGACGGCCTAAGCCGTAACTGCGTCGCGAACGATTCTGTCCTGCTCGCGCGCGTGAGTCGTCGGGTAGCCCTCGCTCGTGCTCGCCCGCCACGGGCGGCCGACGTAGCGCAGCGGCACGCGGCTCCGTAGCGCCTGCTCGAGCCGGTGGCGTGTCGCGCGCCACGCCCCCATGTTCTGGGGCTCTTCCTGCGCCCACACGAGCTCCTCGAGTGTCGGGTACGAGGCGACGAGCGCGGCGACCGCGTCCACCGGGAACGGGTACAGCTGCTCCAGCCGCGCGATCGCGACAACGCCGCCGTCGGCGTACGCCTCGCTCCCGACGAGGTCGTAGTACAGCTTTCCGGAGCAGATGACGAGGCGGCGGACGCTTGCGCGGTCCGCCCGTGCGTCGTCGATTACCGGCTCGAACCGGCCGCGGCTCAGATCCGCCACTGAAGAGGCTGCCTCACGGAGCCGGAGCAGGCCCTTCGGCGTCATCACGATCAATGGACGCGCACTCGGGTTCAGAGCCTGCCGGCGGAGCAGGTGGAAGTACTGAGCGGCGGTGGACGGGTTCGCGACGCGGATGTTGCCCTCGGCGGCGAGTTGCAGGAAGCGCTCGAGGCGCGCGCTCGAGTGTTCGGGCCCGTTGCCCTCGTAGCCGTGCGGGAGCAGCAGCGTCAGGCGCGACGTCTGCCCCCACTTCGAGAGCCCCGAGACGATGAACTGGTCGACGACGATCTGCGCGCCGTTGACGAAGTCGCCGAACTGCGCCTCCCAGACCACGAGAGCGTCGGGCGCAGCAACCGAATAGCCGTATTCGAAGCCGACGGCCGCGTACTCCGACAGGGGCGAGTTGTGGATCTCGAACGACGCTCCGGCGTCGGCGAGGTTCTGGATCGGGACATAACGCTCGCCGGTCTCGTGGTCGTGGAGGACGAGATGCCGGTGTGAGAACGTGCCGCGCTCCGTGTCCTGTCCCGTCAGGCGGATCGGGATCCCCTCGACCAGCAGCGTCGCGAACGCGAGCGACTCGGCCTGACCCCAGTCGACGGCGCCTTCGTCGAGCGACGTCAGCCGGCGCTCGAGCTGGCGCGCGAGCTTCGGATGGATGCTGAAGTGCTCCGGCGCGCGTAGGAGCTCCCCGTTGAGCGAGCGCAACGCGTCCTCTCCGACGGACGTCACGACGTCTTCGGCGATCTCCGCCGGAGCGACGCCGTCGTCGGCCGGCACGCCCCGGCCGAAGCTCCCCTTCAGCCGCTCGTGGGCGGCGCGGAGCTCCGCGACCGCGCGCTCCCACTCAGCGTCGACCTCCTCCTGTGTCACGACGCCGTGGGCAATCAGCGTCTGCGCGAACTGCTGCCGGACCGGCGGATGCTGCGCGATTCGCTGTGCCATCAACGGCTGGGTGTACGCCGCCTCGTCCTGCTCGTTGTGGCCGTGCCGGCGGTAGCCGACGAGGTCGACGACGACGTCCTGCCCGAATCGCCGGCGGTACGCAAGCGCGAGCCGGATTGCGTCGATCGCGGCCTCGGCGTCGTCGGCGTTGACGTGGATGATCGGGATGTCGAAGCCCTTCGCGAGGTCGCTCGAATAACGCGTCGACCGCCCCTCTTGCGGATCGGTGGTGAAGCCGATCTGATTGTTGCCGATGATGTGGAGCGTCCCACCGGTCTCGTAGCCGGCCAGGCCTTCGAGATTCAGCGTCTCGGCGACGACGCCCTGCCCCGGGAACGACGCGTCGCCGTGGATCAGGACCGGGAGCGCGACGCGCGGGTCGTGGACGCCCTGGCGTGTGCTGCGGTCGGTGCCGTCGGCCCGTGCGCTCCCCTCGACCACCGGGTCGACCGCCTCGAGGTGGCTCGGGTTCGCCGCGAGCGTGACCGTGATCTCGCCTGCGGTCGTGCTCGTCGTGCCCTCGGCGCCGTGGTGGTACTTGACGTCGCCGCTCCCACCCTCGGGATCCGAGGCAACCGCTTCTGACGTTCGCTCACCCTCGAACTCGCGCAAGATGTCCTCGTAGGGCACGCCGATGGTGTGCGCGAGCACGTTCAGCCTGCCGCGGTGCGCCATTCCCATCACGAGCCCGTGTGCGCCCGACTCGGCTGCGAGGTCGATCGCCTCGTCCAGCATCGGCACGAGCACGTCGAGCCCTTCGATCGAGAACTGTTTCTGTCCGAGGAAGGTTCGGCGGAGGTACTGCTCGAGCGCCTCGACCTCCGTCAGTCGCCCGAGCAGGCGCCGCTTCTGCTCAGTGCTGAGCGGAGTTCGGTAGCGGCCCGACTCGATCGTGTTCCGCAACCAGACGCGCTCCTCGTGGTTCGCGATGTGCTCGATCTCGTACGCCATCGTCCCGCAGTACGTGTCGCGCAGGTGCGGAAGCGCCTCCGTGAGCGTCTCACCGGGGACGCGCACGCGCAGCACGGACGAGGGGATGCGGGCCTGCAGCTCCGGCGTGAGCGGCGGGACGAGGCGATCGGGCTCGAGAGCGGGGTCGCCAACGGGATCAGACCCCAGCGGGTCGAGCCGCGCGGCAAGGTGCCCATGCGTGCGATACGCCTTCACGAGCGCCATCGCGGCCGCGACTGCGCTGATCAGCTCATCGTCCGACGGCCTCGGCTCGGCAGTGGGCGGCGGCGGCGCGGGCGCGACCGCCGCGGGGGGCCGCGTGTGACCGTTCCCGTCGCGCAGCACCTCGAGCAGGCGAGCGAGCCCCGGATGAGTCGCGACGAGGCCGCTGTCTCCGCTCTCGAACAGCGCCCGCCACTCGCGTGGAACCGCCTCCGGATTCTCGAGGTACTGCTCGAGCAGCAGCCTCGCGTAGCCCGCGTTCAGCCCGTCGACGTCGTGCATCGCCACCTCGCCTGTTCTAGCAGCGGGCCGCTAGTAGAGGGGGTGACTCGTCCAAACCGCGATCACCAGCGCGACGACGAAGCAGACGGCGGACGTTGCGACCGCGACGGCCGCCAAACGCGCGTGCCGCCCCCCGATCCCGGCCGCGACACACGCCACGATGATCGCGAACGGGTCGAGCCGGATCGGTCGGTACGTCAGCGACAGGAGCGACGCGACGATTGAGACCGCCGCGAGGATGCCGGCGATCGTCTCCGCCGGCCGGTCGCGCTCCGCCGGAAGCGTGCTCACAACCGTGCGCCGGCGCCTGCGCCCCGACGCACGCGGGCATAGCGGCGCCGCGGCGAGCCGTGCGGCCCGTGGAGCGGCCGGCGCGGCGGGCGCGACCACGGTGGTCGCGGCTCGACTCCTGGATCGACGAGCAGCGGCGCGGGCTCCGCGGGGCCGCGCTCACCCTTGATCGCCCAGTAGACGACGGCGCAGAGATAGATGACCGGGATCTTGAGGATCAGCATCAGGAAGATGAATTCCCAGACCATCCGCGGCAGGGTAGCACCGGTCAGCCCTGCGGCAGCGTCGCCGCGAGGATCGCGATCACGGCAAGCGGCAAGACTCCAACGACCACGCACACGACGAGCGGCCACAGGCGGCCTCGACGCCGCGCCCAATACACGCCGATGAACGGCGCGGCTGCCGCCAGCAAGCCCGCTGCGACCGCCACGCCGCCCATCACGTCACCGCCCGCTCCACGACAGAGCTCGCTTCGCAAGCTCCCCGGCGGCGGCGAGTCCGGCGTGAGCGAGCCGCAGTAGCCGACGCCCCACAGCGCGAACGCAAGCCACCACCCGACAA
>Ga0126313_10000896_pt1 | contig 14968 bp, 14 predicted proteins | sample Plot105A_FD_89954 | JGI IMG/M metagenome (GOLD analysis project Ga0126313, IMG submission 89954) | Serpentine soil microbial communities from UC McLaughlin Reserve, CA, USA - Plot105A | ecosystem: Environmental > Terrestrial > Soil > Grasslands | place: USA: UC McLaughlin Reserve, Lake County...
GAACGCGTCGAAGTCAGTATTCGAGTGGGTTGCGATCACCTCTGCGGCCCGCATGATCGAATTGTGGCGCAGCCCGCTGGACAGTCCGAAAAAGGCCAGCCCGGAGGCGCTTCACCTTAAGCCGAAGCGCCAGCTCCTGGTGCCAGGCACCGGGACACGGCCCGGCGAGACGGTGCGAACGCTTAAGGGTCACTGCGAAGCGGCGTCGGCGCCCGAACGGTCGTTCGGGCGCCAGACCACGGACGGTCCGCGCCGGGCAGGTCCGTGTGCCTGGCACGAGACGGCGGCCGGTTAGGCCAGGGCGATCGCGTCGATCTCGACCTTCGCGCCCGACGGGAGCTTCGAGACCTCGATCGTCGCGCGCGCCGGAAAGGGTTGCCCGACCCGCTGCGCGTAGACCTCGTTCATCCCAGGAAAGTCGGCGAGGTCCGTGAGGAAGACGGTGGTCTTGACGATCTGCTCGAGCCCGGAGCCGGCCTCCTCGAGGATCGCCTGCAGGTTGTCGAAGACGCGCTCGGTCTGCTCCTGGATCGAGTTACCGACGATCTCGGCGTGGTCCGGCTGCAGCGAGAGCTGCCCGGAGACGAAGACCAGCCCGTTCGCGCGGATCGCCTGCGAATAAGGCGCGCCCTGAAACGGCGCTGGCGCACGGTCGGTGCGCACGACCTCCTTCTCTCCCATCGTCACTCCTTTCGGGCGCCGGCCGCGGCCAGCGCGCCTCCCAGTGCCTTGAAGATCGCCTCGAGGACGTGCCGCGCATCCTCGCCGTGCAGCAAACGGACGTGCAGCGTCAGCTCGGCGGCCTCCGCGAGCTCGCGCAGGAAGACCGAGACGAGATCGCGGTCGAGACCCGCGACGTGCGCGTCGGACAGGTCGACGTTCGAGACGAGGAGCGGCCGGACGGACGTCTCGAGCACGACGTTGGCAAGCGCCTCGTCCGCCGGCGCGATCGAGTAGCCGTAGCCTGGCGCCCCTTCAGCCCGCAGGACGTCGTGGAGCGCCTCGCCCAACGAGCGTCCCGCGACGCTCGCCGCCGCGTCCGGGCCGCCGGGCGCGACTTCGAGCTGCAGCTCGAAACCCGCTCGCTCGGCGAGCAGCTCCAGCAGGTGGTCGAGCACCGACAGTCCCGTCGCCACCCGCATCTCTTCCGCGCCGCGCACTACCGCCCGTGCCTCCATCGCTCGAACGAGGGTATCGCAGCGTTTCGGGCGGGCCGATTTGCCAGTAGGCGAGCGGCTTTGGGCTCGCTGCGGCCCCCGATGCAGAAACGACGCGCCCACACGACGTTGCGTCTCGCTGCGGCGATAGCCCCGGTGCTGGCAGCCGCAGCCCTGAGCGTGCCCGCGGCGCTCTCGTCGTCGACGTCTGAGGCGCGCTCCACCACCGTCGTCACGTACCGCTCTGCCGCCGCGCTCCGGGCCGCGCTGAAGCGCTACCCCGCGCGCGTCGTCAAGCGGCTGCCAGACGTCCGCGCGGCCCAGATCCGCGCCGAGCATCCAGCGGAGTTCGCAGCCGCCGTCTCGAAGCTCCGGGGCATCGTCTCGGTCGACGTTCCCGAGCGGCGGTTCTCCGCAACGGAGCCCGGCCTCACCGCGATGTACTCGGCTGGAGTCCCGTACCAGTGGCAATACACCGCCGCCCGCGTCGGCAGCGTCCCCGACACCGTGCTCCGCGCCGCCGCCTCGGTCACGATCGCCGTGATCGACACCGGCGCCGACCTGACGGCCCCCGACCTCGCCGACAAGCAGCCCGCGACCTTCAACGTCTTCAACGGCGGCGCCGACGTCCGCGACCTGCACGGCCACGGCACGTTCGTGGCGTCGATTGCGGCGGGCTCGGTCACCAACGGTGAGGGCATCGCCGGCTTCGGGGGTGACGCGAAGCTTCTCGTCCTGCAGACCGGACGCTCCGACGGCTCCTTCACGGACGTCGACGAGGCCGAGGCGATTCTCTACGCCGTCAACCACGGCGCGAAGGTGATCAACCTCTCGATCGGCGGCACCGAGACCTCGGCCGTCGAGCGGAAGGCGCTCCAGTACGCGGCCGACCACGGTGTCCTCGTCGTCGCCGCAGCCGGAAACGAGTTCGAAGAGGGCAACCCGGTCGAGTACCCGGCCGCCCTGCTCCAGCCGGTGGGCTCGAAGGGCCGCGGCGGCTGGGGCCTGTCTATCGGCGCAACGACCAAGTCGGGCCGCCGCGCCTCGTTCTCGAACACGGGCACGTGGATCTCCCTCGCCGCGCCGGGCGAGAACGTCTTCGGCGCGATCTCCGCGTACAGCAAGGCCCGCGACTGGCCGCGCTACGCGCTTCCGGGCTCGAGCCACGGGCTCTTCGGGTTCACCAGCGGGACGTCGTTCGCCGCGCCGCAGGTCGCCGGCGCCGCCGCGCTCGTCTGGGCCGCCAACCCCACGCTGAGCCGCGACCAGGTCGCGTGGATCCTCAAGCGCACCGCCTCCGGTGACGGAGCCTGGACTCGCGCACTCGGCTACGGCGTCCTCGACGTCGGCCGCGCGGTCGCGACGGCCGCGAACGGCGGTGACGTCGTCCCGCCTGCGCGGGCCAACGCCGCGCTGAAGCTGATCGGCCCGAGGCGCCGCATCGCCAAGCGAATCCGCCTCCGCGTCCGGGGCGTCCTCCGCTCGAAGCTGCCAGCCATCTCCCCCGCCGGCCGCCGCGTCTCGCTCCAGGTCCGCCGCCGCGGCCGCTGGATCCGCGTCGGCCGCGCGCGCACGAAGGCCGGCGGTCGCGTCGTGCTCCGCAGCCACCTCCGGCCCGGGCGCTACGTAATGCGCGTCAAGTACGCCGGGGCACCCGAGCTCTCAGGCGCCACGTCGCGCACCTTTGTGCTGAAGGTGCCCCGACGGAAGGGCCGCTAGACGTTCTCGACGCGCTCGATCCGCGCGCCGAGCGCGCGTAGCCGCTCGTCGATGCGCTCGTAGCCGCGGTCGATCTCGCCCACGTTGCCGATCGTCGAGATCCCCTCGGCGCACAGGCTCGCGATCAGCATCGCCATGCCGGCTCGGATGTCGGGGCTCGCCATGCGCTGTCCGTAGAGCTTGGCCGGGCCTGTGACGACCGCGCGGTGCGGATCGCAGAGGATGATCCGCGCCCCCATGCTGACCAGCTTGTCCACGAAGAACAGGCGGTTCTCGAACATCTTCTCGAAGATCAGCACCGTCCCCTGCGCCTGCGTCGCGACGGCGAGCGCGATCGACGTCAAGTCGGCGGGGAACGCGGGCCAGGGCCCGTCCTCGATCTTCGGAATCTGGTCGCCGAGGTCGTCCTCGATCTCCAGCTGCTGGCCGGGCGGGACACGCACAGTCGAATCGCCCAGCTCAACTTGGACGCCCAGCCGCTCGAACACCGGCAGGATCGGCAGCAGATCGTCGGGCGCGACGTCGTCGATGGTGACGTCCCCGCCGGTCACCGCGGCCAGACCGATGAAGCTCGCGACCTCGATGTGCTCCGGCGCGATCCGCCACTCGCCGCCCCCGAGCTGCCGCACACCCTCGATCCGCAGGACGTTCGAGCCGATCCCCTCGATCCGCGCGCCCAGCGAGCCGAGGAAGCGGCAGAGATCCTGGACGTGCGGCTCGCAGGCCGCGTTGCCGATCACGGTCTCGCCGGCGGCGAGCGACGCCGCCATCACCGCGTTCTCGGTCGCCATCACGCTCGCCTCGTCCAGGAAGATGCGGCGCCCCTGGAGACCGTCGGCGCGCATGTCGAAGCGACCGTTAATCTCGATCTCGACCCCCAGCTCGGCGAGCGCGTGGATGTGTGGGTCGAGCCGGCGCCGGCCGATCACGTCCCCGCCGGGCGGCGGGACGCTCGCTCGCCCGAAGCGCGCAAGGAGCGGGCCCGCGAGCAGGAACGACGCGCGGATCCGGCTGCAGAGCTCCGGGTCGAGCTCGGTCTTGTGCGCGTTCGACGCGTTGATCCGGATCTCGTTGGCGCCGACCCACTCGACGTCGGCGCCGACATCCGCGAGCAGCTCGACCATCGTCTCGACGTCGCGGATCCGCGGAACGTTCGCCAACGTCACCGGCTCGGCCGCCAGCAGTGTCGCTGCCAGGATCGGCAATGCACCGTTCTTGTTTCCGGCTGCCGAGACCCGGCCACCGAGGGGGATGCCCCCTTCGATGACGAAGCTCTCCATCAGCGTACCTGCGACGAGAGTGCCGGCCACGAGGGCACTATGGTAGTCCGGCCGATGGAAGTTACTCGCAAACGCGCGTGGGACACGCTCACCCGTTACACGAAGAGCGAAGCGCTCCTGCGCCACGCGCTTGCCGTTGAGGCCGCCATACGCGCGTATGCGCGGAAACTCGGCGGCGACGAGGAGTTCTGGGCCGCCACGGCGCTCCTCCACGACTTCGACTACGAGATCCACCCCACGCTCGACCAGCACCCGCAGGACGGCGCTGCGATCCTGCGCGAGGAGGGCTATCCCGAGGAGCTGATCGCGTCGGTGCTGTCGCACGCGGAGCACCTCGAGATGCCGCGCGACACCGATCTAAAGAAGGCGCTCTTCGCGTGCGACGAGCTCGCCGGGTTCATCCACGCCTGCGGGCTCGTGCGACCCGATGGAATCGAGACGCTGACGCCGAAGTCCGTGAAGAAGAAGCTGAAGCAGCCGTCCTTCGCTGCCGGCGTCCACCGGGACGAGGTCTACGCGGGGGCCGAGCTCCTCGGCGTCGACTTCGACGAACACATCCAGACCGTGACCGATGCGATGAAGCCGATCGCCGGCGAGCTGGGCCTGCGCACCGCCGCGGACGCCGCATGAGCGCGCGGTTCGAGGCGATCGGCGTCGTCGTGGAAGACCTCGGGCGCTCGATCGACTTCTACCGCCGGCTCGGGCTCGAGTTCCCGGACGGCGAGGGCCACGTCGAGGCTTCGCTGCCAGGCGGGCTCCGGTTCATGCTCGACACCGTCGAGATGATCAAGTCTTTCGACCCCGAATGGACGCCGCCCTCGGGCGGCCATCGGATCGCGCTCGCCTTCCGCTGCGAATCCCCCGAGGCGGTGGATGCCGTCTACATGGAGCTCGTCGAGGCAGGCTACGAGAGCTACAAGCCGCCGTGGGACGCGGTCTGGGGCATGCGCTACGCCCAGGTTAAGGACCCTGACCGCAACGTCGTGGACCTGTTCGCCGATCTCTAGGACATGACGCCTGAGGTTCTCTGGCGTGGACCGCTCTTTGGGCTTTCGGACTATGCGCAGGAGGCGCGCGAGTTCGTGCTCGGCCTGGATGCGCTCGGTGCGCACGTGCGAGCCGAGGATGTGCCGCTCGGCCCGCATCGCGCGCCGCTCGAGGCCTCCCTCGAGCGTCGCCTGCGTCAGCTCACGGCCGCGCAGGCCGGTCCCGGCGCAACGCGGGTCGAGCATGCGCAGCCGTCGCGTTGGCAGCCCGGCGCGCAGGTCGGTCGGGCGTTCTTCGAGACCGACCGCATCCCCACGGTATGGGCCGACGCCTGTAACTCGGTCGAGGAGGTCTGGGTGCCCTCCACGTTCAACGTCGAGACCTTCTCGGCGTCCGGTGTGGATCCCGAGCGGCTCCGCGTCGTCCCGAGCCCCATTCCGCTCGCCGACTGGGGCGGCGACGACCGGCTCGAGCTGCCGCTGCCCGGCTTCACCTTCCTCTCCGTGTTCGACTGGAGTCTTCGCAAGGGCTGGGACATCCTGCTCGCCGCGTACGCCGCCGAGTTCGGCCCGTCGGACGACGTCCTCCTCGTCCTCAAGATCCATTCGTCGCGCGGTCACACCGCTCAGGAGCTCCGGCGAATGGTCGATCGCGCGGCCGGCCGCGAGCCGCCTCCAATCGCCGTCCTCGACCGGCCGCCTCCCGACACAGAGTTGCCCGGTCTCTACCGGGCGGCCGACTGCTTCGTCCTGCCGACGCGCGGCGAGGGCTCCCCTCTGCCGGTTCTCGAGGCGATGGCCGCGGGGACGCCCGTGATCGCGACCGACTGGGGTGCGCAGAGCGAGGTCATCCGCGAGGACACCGGCTTTCCGATCGAGATCAAGGGTGTCGTCCGAATCCCCGAGGCCGGCGTGCGGGAAACGCCCTCGTACCGGGGCCACCGCTGGGCCGAGCCGGCGGTCGAGCACCTCCGCCAGCTCATGCGCCGTGTTTACGAGCACCCTGAGGAGGCGCTGGCGCGAGCCGAGCGCGCGCGCTCGGCTGTGGCAGCCTACGACACCGCAGCCGTGTGCTCCCGGCTCTGCCTCCGTCTGCTGGAGCCGGCGCACACCGCCTAACCAAGCTGGCTCCGCCGCAGACCCGCGACGAGTCGGTCGATGTCGTCTTCGCTCGTCCAGTAGCCGCACGATGCGCGAAGGAGGCCGGTTCTGGGCAGGTCGCGGATGACGACGTCCTCCGCGTAGAGCCGCTTGACGAGCTCCGTCGTGTCGCCCTCCCACCGCCACGAGACGAGCGTGCCCTGCCCCGGCTCGGTCACGACCTCGAATCCGGCCTCGAGCAGCCGCTGACGGCAGCGGTCCGTCATCTCCCGCGCGCGCTCGAACCGCCACTCCGGAAGGCCGTCGAGCGCAGCTTCGAGGCCGGCGATGAACGGCGCCGGGATCCAGCTCTGCTCGAAGCGTGCGGCTCCTTCACGCGGCACGAACGCGCCGTCGGGCTCGTACGACGCCTGCGAGAAGTAGCTCGGGCCCGCAACCCGCAGTGCCGCGGGATCCCGCACGTACAACGCTCCCGTCGGCGTCGGGCCGCAGAGCCACTTCTGCCCCGAGACGGTGTAGAAGTCGATCCCCTCTGCGTTCACGGGGATCGCCCCCACCGACTGGGCGCCGTCGACGAGCAGCGGCGCGGATGTCGTCGCCTTCAGCTCCTCGAGCGGGATCACATGGCCGTTGAGCCAGAGGACGTGCGACAGCGCCACGAGCTTCGTGCGTGGCCCGATCTCCGCGAGGATCCCGCCGAGCGCCTCCGCGGCAGGCCGGCCCCGCACCGCCGCGACTCGCACTCGCGCACGGGAGGCGTGGACCGGGCCGAGCAGCCCGAAGTGTTCGGCATCGGTGATCACGATCTCGTCCTCGGGCCCGAGGTCAAGTCCCGCCACGACGATCCGGCACGCCTCCGACGTCGAGGTGGTCAGCGCGATCTGCTCGGGGCTGACGCCGACCTGCGCGCCGAGAACCTGACGGAGACCCTTGCGCGCCTCGATGATCTGCTCGAACTGCTCGAGGCCGCCGCGAGGCCCGAGCTCGGACTTGCCGGCCTCGACGATCGCGTCGTACGTGCGCTGCGCCAGCGGCCCGACGGATCCGGCGTTCAGGTACGCGTAACGCTCGAGCACCGGGAACGCGGCGCGAGCTTCCTCGAACGTCACTGGACGCGAACCTCGACCGGCGCATGATCGGAAAGGACGAGTCCTCCGACCGTCCGCCGCTCGCGCGGCCAGCGGTCGTAGTCGCTCACCGATGCACCGCGGACGAGCACATGGTCGACCCCCGGACCCGCCGACGAGAAGCCGGCCAGCCGCCCGAAGACCTCCGACCGGTGCGTGTCGACGTTCAGGTCCCCCGCAAGCACGCAGAGATCGTCCCCCGCCAGCCGTCCGGCCCACTGCGCCGCCCGTTCGACCTCCGCCTCCGTGATACGGACGTGACGGGCGTTCGTCGCGTGGAGATTCGCGAGCAACGCGCCGCCCTCGAGCCGCACGGCGATCGCCTGCCGCCGCTCTTTGCCCCACGCGAGCTCGCGGACGAGCGGCAGGCGGAGCCGTCTGGCGGTCTTGAAGCGAAACCAGAACGGATTGAGCGTCACCACGTGGCGCGCCATGATCGTCCGCCGGACGAGGATCGCATTTGCCTGCCCTTCGAATGCCGACCGAAAAAGGCCGGGATTGAGGTCGGTCAGGTGCCAGCCGATCTCCCGCGTCACCGGCACCGGCCCGAGCATCGGCCGGGCGGCCACCTCGCCGAACACGTGCATGCCGCTCCATTCGCCCAGCCGCTCCAACGCCCAGGGTGGCACCTCTTGCAGGCAGACGGCGTCGGGGCCTCCTTCACTCGCGAGCCGCACCATCTCCTCCACGTACCGCTTGCGGCCGGGGGGGAACGTGTTGCCGTGGAAGAGGTTCCAGGTGCGCACGACCACGTGATTAGCCTAAGTCCCGGATGGCCGGACACTTCGCGGAGCTGATCGAGCGGCAGATCGACCTCTTCGAGCGCGAAGACGCCGACTACCTCGCCCGAGTGGACGAGGCCGAACGCGACTACGACCGAGCCGACCGCGAGGACGCCGAGGAACTCTTCGGCCGCTTCCAGGAACTCGTCGAGCACGGCACCGAGGCACTCGCGGAGATGCGCGACGCCTACGCGGCGACGCTCGACGACGATTCCGCCGGCCAATACGTCGAGGCGTTCAACGCCGTCGTCCGGCGCCGCCTCCCGCGCTTCGCGCTCGAGATCGACGAAATCTGACTTCATGAGCGCAACCTGCCGTTGAGCGGCACCTTCACGTACACGCGCGCCGGAGCGGGTGTGAAGGCGTACATGATCGACACCGGAATCCGCTTCAGCCACTCGCAGTTCGGCGGCCGGGCCATCTCCGGCTACGACGCCGTCGACGGCGGCAGCGCCGACGACTGCAACGGCGAGCAACGGGGGCGCCCGCAAAGGCGCCCCCGTTGCTTCAGAGCCCCGCGGCGAAGGCGCCCACGATCGCGCCGTACGCGAGGTGCGCCACCACGGTCACGATCGCGGTGTACCGGCCGTAGTTGAAGAGCATGAACCCGGGCGCCTCGAGCACCGGCGCCTCTTGCGCGTCGGACGACGGCGTCCCCATACGCGGGTGGACCGCGGGAAGCAAGACGTTGACCAGCGCGCCGCCGGCGAAGACGGCGTGGACGAGGCCCAGGAAGGTGCCGAACAGCCAGCCGCCTTGGCCGACTGCCTCGAACACGAGCCAGTAGCCGAACGAGAACAGCAACCCATTGAAGAAGTGAACGGCATAGCCGATCGCCTCCGCCCGCCGGATGTCCTCCGTGAACGCGGTTCCGAGCAGGAGCGGAATGTCCATTCGAGTCAGTCCGGCCACCTGCGCCAGGCGAAGACCGGTCGTCAGGACGAGCGTGCCGACGAAGCCGCCCGCGAGCGCCCCCGCCAGGCTCAACGCCGCTCCTCGGCGTCGCGGATGGATACGGCGGCGTTGATCAGCGCAAGGTGGACGAGACCTTGCGGAAAGTTGCCGAGGTGCTCACCGCTCGAAGGATCGAGCTCCTCCGCAAAGAGCCCGACGTCGTTCGCAAGCGGTACCAGATCGTCCATCAGTGCGGCCGCCTCGTCCACGCGCCCCACCCGGGCGAGCGCATCGACGAGCCAGAAGGAACACGTCGTAAACGCGCCCTCGTCGCCGGGCACGCCGTCCTCGCCGAGGTATCGGTAGAGGAGCGGCCCGCCGGCGCCGAGGCGCTCGCGGATCGCGTCGATCGTCGAGCTCAACCGGTCTCTGCCCGCGTCGTATTCGATCAACGGCAGAGTCAAGAGGCTCGCATCGAGCTCGCGATCCTCAGGCGCGCGGATGTAGGCGCCGAGTTCCTCGTCCCACCCATGCTGCTCGATCCAAGCCTGGATAGCGTTCGCTCCGGGTCGCCACGTCTGGCGGCGGTCCGGGATCAGCCCGCGCTCGGCGAGCCGGCATGCCCGGTCGAGCGCCGCCCAGCACATCGCCTTCGACTGGACGAAGTGCCTGGGCTCCGACCTGACCTCCCAGATCCCCGAGTCGGGCCTCGGCCACTCGCGGCTGACGTAATCGGCGATCTTCGCCGTGGCCTTGCCCGTGTCGGCGCCCAGATCGCCGTGGCTGTCGGCATGCAGCCAGATCGAGTCGAGAACCGAGCCGTAGAGATCGAGCTGCACCTGCTTCGCCGCCTCGTTGCCAGTCCGGACCGGTTTCGAGCGCCGGTAGCCGGAGAGGTGGTCCAGTTCCCGCTCCGGAATCCGACTCGAGCCGTTCACCCGGTAGAGCACCCCGAGCCGTGGCTGGGTCAGCCTCGAGGCGTGCATGAACCACCAGAAGAAAGCGTGCGCCGCGTCGAAGTAGCCGAGCGCGAGCAGCGCGTTGAGGGTGAAGGTGGCGTCACGGAGCCACGAGTAGCGGTAGTCCCAGTTCCTCGCTCCGCCGATCGACTCCGGAAGCGACGACGTCGGCGCGGCGACGATCGCGCCGGAAGGGGCGAAGACGAGAAGCTTCAGGGCGAGAATGCTGCGAAGCACCGCGTCGCGCCACGGGCCCTCCCACTGCGCGTCCGCGGCCCAACCTCGCCAGAACGACGTCGTGTGCGCAAGCCGCTCCTCGGTGTCGGCCCGGCCCGGAATCACCGCCGGGCGGTTGTGAGTCGCGGCGAGCGAGAAGAGCGCCTCCTCGGCTGCCGCGAGCCGCAGGCGGCCGGACGCCGTCGGCTCCGCGCCCCAGATGCTGAGCGTGAGCGCGTCGGGCCCGTCCGTGAAGAAGACGCGGCCGTCCCGAGTGGACGTCCATCCGATGCGCCGCGCGTAGTCGAACCGCGGCTCGATCGACCACTCGATCTCTACGACGCCGTCCAGGCATTCGAGCTTCCGCACGAGCTCGCGCATCGGCGCCAGCCGCCCGCGCGGAGAGAGCGTCATCGCGTCGGTCAGGCGTACCGTGCCGCCGGCGGTCCGAAAGGTCGTCTCCAGAACGTTCGTCCCCGGGATATACCTGCGCTCGGCATCGAATGGATCGGACGGCCTGAGCGAGAAAGCGCCGCCGCGCTCGGCATCGAGCACCGCCGCGAAGACGGACGGCGAGTCCACGTCAGGCAGGCAGAGCCAATCGACGGCGCCATCGCTGGCGATCAGTGCGGCGGTTCGTCCGTCGCCGACGACGGCATAGTCGCCGATCGGCGGATAGCCGTTCCGGTGCATTCGTTACCTGCGGCGGGCCAGGACGAGCGCCGCGAGCGCGCCCGCCGTGAGCAGCGAGTGCCGGTGTCTCACGGCCCAGAAGTGGAGGCTGCGCGACTTGGACTCGGCGTCGAAAACGCCGTGCGCCCCATGGTCACCCGGCACCGGCTCGAAGAGGTTGTCCGGCCGATCGGCCTCGACCGGCTCGCCCGTCTGCTGCGCGTCGTAGCCCGTCTTCGCCAGGTAGAGGTCGCCGAGCCACGGTGCAAGCTTGCTCGCCACCACGGCGACGGCAGTGGAGCCGCCGACCAGAACTTCGCGCCGGCGGCCGTCGGCGGCCCACACGATCGCTTCCGCCGCCACCTCCGGCTGGTAGATCGGCGCGACCGGGCGTGGGTGCCGCGGCAGCTTCGTTCGTGCGACCTCGAACTGCGGTGTATTCAGGGCGGGGAGCTGCACCATCGTGATCCGGATGCGGCTGCGGTCGTGCACGAGCTCGCACCGCAGCGAGTCGGTGAAGCCGCGGATCGCGGCCTTCGCGCCGCAGTACGGCGCCTGCAGCGGGATGCTCCGATACGCCAGCGCCGATCCGACCTGGACGATCGTCCCGCGATCGCGCTCACGCATTCGCCGGAGCGCCGCCATGGTCCCGTGGACCGTCCCCAGGTATGTGACCTCGGTCGCCCGGCGGAACTCGTCCGAGGTCACGTCGGCGAACGGCGAGAACACCGTCGCCATCGCATTGTTCACCCAGACGTCGATGGGCCCGAGCTCGGCTTCCACGACGCCCGCGGCGTGCTCCACCTGCTCCGCGTCCGCCACATCGGTCGGGACCGCCACCGCGGCGGCGCCCTCCTCGCGTGCTTCATCGAGGCCTGCTGGGTTCCGCGCCAGCAGCCCCAGCTTGGCTCCGCGTCGCGCGAAGGCGCGAGCGGTGGCCCGCCCGACGCCGGCCGACGCACCGGTGATCACGACGACGGGCGGCTTACGCCTCCGCATGCTCCTTCTCGGGATGACCAGGCGTGACGGCGCGAGCCGTCGGTTCCTCGACCAGGTTGAGGACCCGCATCCCGTGGGTGAAGACGACCGCGCCTCCGAGCCAGCCGCCGAGCGTGAGGAGGCCGAAGCCGATCAGCGTGAGCACGAGCGATCCGCCACCCACAGCGCGGTCGACGTAGTCGCCGTGGCCGACGATCGCCGCGATCAGGAAGACGACCGTGGCGCTCACCATTGCGCTCAGGTGGAGCGTCGCGGTTCGCCACAGCGGCGTCCCCCAGGTGATGTCGAGCCAATCCGCGAACCCGGCGAGCGCCGTCGGAACAGTCACGATGAGGCCGCCGACGAGCGCCAACCACCACGCCGTCGCCAGGTTCTCCTCGCTGACGCCGAGCGCGGACAGCACTCCAAACGCCGTCGCGCCGGTGTACACGCCGATCGTGGCATCGGTCAGCGGCGGATGGAGGGGGTGACCCGGGAACCCTTTGACGAGGTAGCTGAGCTTCATCTCCCACCTCCTTCGTGTCGCGCGCGCGTGAAGTCTTACCGAGGCTGTTCCGGCGCGTCTTCATCGCGGCGGCGCTCGGCGGACTCGTGGAGCCGCCGGTGAGGCGAGTCAAGCCGAAGCATCCGCGAGTATCTCAGGAGGGCCCGAGACTCGCGATGAAGATCGCGCCCTGTTTCCCGAGGCCCGTTTGGGGCTGGCAACGAGCCCACGTACCACTTCTTTCCGGCGTCGATGAAGATCTAAACCTCGGTCGCCGGAAGATCCCACGGTGCGAGTCGCGGCCCTCCTCTTGGCGCTCGTCGGCTGGTGCTGTTCCGGGTTCGTGATGCTCCTCGCACTCGTATCGTGTCAACGGTGCCCGAAGTGGTGCGCGGGCGGCAGTGCCGAGGAGAGCTCCGGCACCTCCGCCACGCGACGCGCGAGCGGGCCCAGGGTCTCCAGCTCGCGCACCAGCACGTTCTGGTTCCGGTCCATCCGCTCGAAGCGCCCGCGCGCCAGGATCAACGGCTCGCCGCGGACGATCGCGCGGTGCCGGTCGTAGACCTGCGGCGGGACGATCAGGTTCATCTGCCCGAACTCGTCCTCGAGGAGCATGAAGACGACACCGTTCGCCGTCGCCGGCCGCTGGCGCGCGATCGCCATCCCGGCCACCGCCACCTCGGACCTGTCCGGTGACAGCCACAGGTCATGGCTCGAGCTGACGTGTTCTGGCAGATGAGGACGGAGGAGCTTCAGTGGATGGACGCCGACGGTGAGGCTCGTCGTCCGGTAGTCGGTCAGCATCCGCTCCCAGTCCGTCGGCTCGGGAAGCTCCGGCGTCTCGACCGTCGGATCGAGCGGCAGGGCCAGCTGCCGCTCCTCGCCGCCTGATCCCGGGACGGACGCCGACCGCGGCGCCAGCCCTGCCTCCCACAGCAGCGGCCGCGGCTCCGCGCCGAACTCCACGCAGGCGCCGCTCGAGATCAGCCCCTCGAGGCCCTCACGCCGCAGCGGCGCGCGCTGTACGAGATCGCGCACCGACCGGAACGGCCCGCCGCGCTCCCGCTCCGCCACCAGCGCCGCGGCGTCGTCGTCGCCGACCGACGTCACGTACTCGATCCCGATCCGGACCTTCCCGTCCTGGACGACGCACTTCGCCTCGCTGAGGTTCACGTCCGGCGGCAGCACCTCCACCCCGCGCCGCTGCGCATCGCGAACCAGCGTCGCCGGCGGGTAGAAGCCCATCGGCTGCGCGTTCAGCAGTGCGGCGAGGAACTCCGCCGGGTAGTGGCAGCGGAGCCACTGCGACTGGTACGCCAAGAGCCCGAACGCCGCCGCATGCGACTTCGGGAAGCCGAAGCCGGAGAAGGCGACGAGCTTGTCGTAGATCTCGTCCGCCAGCTTCTCCCCCACACCGTTCGCCGCCGCGCCTTCGACGAAGCGCTTGCGATATGCCTCGAGTGCGGCCTCGCTCCGCTTGCGGCTCATCGCGCGCCGCAAGCCCTCCGCCTCCCCGACGCTGAATCCCGCCAGCGCCATCGCCACCTCGAGCACCTGGTCCTGGAAGACGACGACGCCGAGTGTGTCGCGCAGCGGCTCGGCCAGCAGCGGGTGGTCGACGGGCGGCACGAAGCCCGTGTCCTCGCGGAGCTTCTGCCGGTGGGCGATGTACGGGTGGACAGCTTTCCCCTGGATCGGCCCGGGCCGGACGAGCGCGACCTGCACCATGATGTCCGCGAGCGTCTCGGGCCTCGTGCGGAGGATGCTCTGCATTTGCGCACGGCTCTCGATCTGGAACGCACCGATGGTGTCGGCCTGCTGGATCTGCGCGAAGACGTCTTGGTCGTCGAGCGGGATCCGCGAGAGGTCGATCGGCTCGCCGCGGAGCTGCGCGATCTGCTCGATGCACTCCTCGACCGCCGAGAGCATCCCGAGCCCGAGCAGGTCGATCTTCAGGAAGCCCGCGTCGTCGCAGGAATCCTTGTCCCACTGGCAGAGCTGTCGCCCCACCATCGCCGCCGGCTGGACGGGGACGAGCTCGACGAGCGGCCGCGTCGAGATCACCATCCCGCCGGGGTGCTGCGAGATGTGGCGCGGCAGGCCGGCGATCTCCCGCGTCAGCTCGGCGAAGGCGCGCCAGCGCGGCGAGTCTGCCTTGTCCTCCCACCCGGGGACGAGCGCGAGCTCCTCCGCGACGCGCCGCGCGTTCCAGCCGTCGGAGACGCGCGCGAGCCGCTCGAGCTCGCCGTAGGGCAGGCCTAGCGCCTTGCCGATGTCGCGGATGGCGCCTCGAGATCGGTACGTCGAGAAGCTCGCCACGAGCGCGGCGTGTTCCCGTCCGTAGCGCTCGGTGACGGCAACGATCAGCTTCTCGCGAATGTCGCGCGGGAAGTCGAGGTCGATGTCGGGCACGGCGTCGAGCTCGCGGTTGATGAAACGCCCGAGCGAGAGGCCCGCGTGGACTGGGTCGACGTGCGAGAGGCCAGTCAGGTAGCAGACGATCGAGCCGACAGAGCTGCCGCGGCCTCGTCCCGGCGGCAGCGAGTTGCGCGGCGAGTCGCGGCCGCGGACCTCGTTCGCGACGTCCCGCGC
>Ga0126313_10000897_pt1 | contig 14949 bp, 17 predicted proteins | sample Plot105A_FD_89954 | JGI IMG/M metagenome (GOLD analysis project Ga0126313, IMG submission 89954) | Serpentine soil microbial communities from UC McLaughlin Reserve, CA, USA - Plot105A | ecosystem: Environmental > Terrestrial > Soil > Grasslands | place: USA: UC McLaughlin Reserve, Lake County...
CGACGTCGCATACCGCTACTTCACGACGCCGCGGCGCTCGTTCATCATCGCCGACACGCCCGGGCACCAGCGCTACACGCGCAACATGGTCACGGGCGCGTCGACCGCCCACCTCGCCGTGATCCTGATCGACGCGCGCAACGGGATCGTCGAGCAGTCCCGCCGCCACGCGACGCTCTCCTCCCTGCTCGGCATCCGCCACCTCGTCGCGGCGGTCAACAAGATGGACCTGGTCGACTGGGACGAGGCGCGCTTCCGCGAGATCGAGGGCGAGTTCGCGGCGCTCGCGGCGCAGCTCGGGGTGGAGGACGCGCGCGCGTTCCCGATCTCCGCGCTGCACGGCGACAACGTGGTCGAGCCGGGCGAGGCGGGCTGGTACGGCGGGCCGCCGCTGCTCACCCACCTCGAGGAGGTCGACGTCGCGACGGACCGCGGCGAAGGCCCGCTGCGGCTGCCGGTGCAGTGGGTGATCCGGCCGGAGGACGCCGCGCGGCGCGAGCGCCGGTACGCCGGCACGATGGCCGGCGGGACGCTGCGGGCGGGCGACGAGGTCGTCGTGCTGCCGGCCGGCTCGCGGACGACCGTCACCGCGGTCGAGACGTTCGACGGGCCGCTCGAGTCGGCGGCGCCCCCGGACTCCATCACCGTCCAGCTCGCCGACGACCTCGACGTCGGGCGCGGCGAGATGCTGTGCGGCGTCGATGATCAGCCGGTCGCCGGCCGCCACATCGAGGCGACGGTGTGCTGGACGTCCGAGAACCCGCTGCGCGCGGGCGAGCACGTCGCGCTCAAGCACACGACGCGCACCGTGCGCGCGGCGGTGGAGTCGATCGACGTGCTGCTCGACGTGACCACGCTGCACGAGGAGACGCCGCCCGACCAGCTCCGGCTCAACGACATCGCGCGGATCACGCTGCGCACGAGCGCGCCCGTGGTCGCCGACCCGTACGGCGAGAACCGCACGACCGGCGCGTTCATCCTCGTCGACGAGGACTCCAACGACACGGTCGCCGCCGGCATGGTCCGGTCGGTGCGCGAGTCCCCGCGCCCCGACGAGCCGCACTCCCCCGGCGTCACCTGGCACGACACGGGCCTCGGCCGCGGCCACCGCTGGGCGTCGCTCGGCACGCGCGGCGCGACGGTCTGGCTGACGGGGCTGCCGGCCTCGGGCAAGTCGAGCGTGGCAGCCGCGCTGGAGCGCCTGCTGGTGGAGTCCGGCCATCCCGCCTACTTCCTCGACGGCGACAACCTGCGCCACGGCCTGTCCGGCGACCTGGCGTTCTCCCCAGCCGACCGCACGGAGAACATCCGCCGGGTGGCGCACGTCGCGCGGCTCATGGCCGACGCGGGCATGGTCTCGATCGCGTCGCTCGTCTCCCCCGCGCACCACGACCGCGCGCTCGCGCGCGACCTGCACGCGGCGGCCGGGCTGCCGTTCATCGAGGTCTACGTCGACACCCCGGTCGAGATCTGCGAGCAGCGCGACCCGAAGGGCCTCTACGCGCGGGCGCGCGCCGGCAAGCTGCTCGACTTCACCGGCGTGAGCGCGCCGTACGAGGTGCCGGAGAACCCGGAGGTCCGGATCCGCGGCGCCGAGGAGGACGCCAAGGCGGCGGCCCTCCGCATCGCGGCGGCGCTCCAGGAGGTCTGGGGCGCCGCGTAGCCGGTTGCGCGTCCCGTAGCGCCGACGCTCCTGCACATAAACACCCATACGGTGTTTATGTGCATGAGCGGCGCCTCGCGGTGGGCTCGGGCTGACCGGCGACCCAGGCCGCGTACGCGCGAACCTCGTCGGGCGTGGCCGGTTCGTCGCCGATCAGCGAGCCGAGCATCTGCCCGGCATGCTCGAACGCGATCCACGTCACCAGCTCGACGACCTGGGGAATCGTGAACTCGTCGAGGAGGACCGCGAACTGGGCGTCGGTGATCGCGCTGTGGCCGGCGGCGACGGCATCCGCGAACGCGACGGCCAGCGTCTCCTGCCGGTCGTCGTGCTCGACGGCCGGACTGCCGAGGGAGGCGCAGTAGGCGCAGCCGGTGTGCTGGGCGAGCGTGCGCCGGACCTCCTCCTTCAGGTGCGGAGACAGGGTCGACGACGAGCCGACGAGCGCATGCTTGAGGCCGTCCCAGGCAGCGAGCAGCTCCGGCCGGTGGCCGAGGATGCGATCGGCGGTCGAGCCGTCGAGGTCGGACGGCGGGATCCGCGGCATTCAGCCGTCCCGAGCGCGCGGCTGCCGCGGCGCCAGGATCCGCCGCAGCTTCAGCGCCACGTGGACCCCGAGCCGCACCTCCGGGTCCCCGAGGTTGTCGCCGAGGATCCGCGTCGCGTGGCGGAAGCGGTTGCGGAACGTGTTCCGGTGCATGAAGCAGCGCGCCGCCGCGAGCTCGTGTCGCGGCGCGTCGAGGCCCGCCTCGAGCACGGTCAGAAGATCGCCGCGATGCTGCCGGTCCCAGTCGATCAGCGGGCCGATCTGCTGGCGGACGAACTCGCTCGCCTCGGGGGTGTCGGCCGTCCGGGCCAGGAAGCGGTCGAGCGCATAATGGCGCACCGAGACGAGCGGCTGGTCGTCCTCCGCGCGCGGTCCCAGCGCCCACAGCGCGTCCAGCTCGGCGACGCCGACGCTCAACTGCCCGAGCGCGAGCTCGCGCTCGCTCACGATCACCTGCGGCTGCGCGGTGGGAGCGAGGCGCTGGGCGCTGGCTGAGACCCGCCGGAACCAGTCCATGGCCGCGCCGCCGCCGGCGCCGCCGTCGCGTCTCGGATGCAGCAGGACGGTTCGCTCCGACAGGACCACGCTCAACGCGCCGTCCACGGCGGCGCGCGCCTCGCGCTCGATCGCCTCGGCGACCTCGGGCCGCGGGGCCGGTCCGCGCCAGCCGAGGATCGCCGGCCAGTAGGCGTCGGCGAGCGCGAGCCCGCAGCCGGCGGCTTCGCGCCGCGCGCGTGCCGGCCCGACGTCGGCATCGCTGACGAGCCGCCGCAGCAGCTCGCTCGTGCGCCCGCGGAGCAGCGCGACGCGCTGGAGCTGATCGGCGAGCAGCGTGGAGACGAGCTCGACCAGCTGGCCGCCGGGATCGTCGTCGCCATCCTGCTCGCCGACCGCCAGATAGCCGAACGACGGCGAGGTCGCGCGCGCGACGTCGACGATCCACCATCCGGGCGGGGCGACCAGCCGGCTCGTCGCGGCCGCGCGAGCGACGGCGAGCGCGCGGTCGCCGGCCTCGCCGGCCGGCGCGCGCGCGAGCGCCTCGCCCGCCGGTCCCACCAGGCCGAGCGGCTTGCGCAGCGCGTGCTGCGCCGCGGACACGAGCTGCTCGGGCGCATCGCTCTCGACGGCCACGCGCACGAGCGAGGCGACCGGCTCCGGAAGGGGCCCCGGGGCGCCCATCTCAACGCTCGCTGCGGTCACGTCCACCCGCGAGTCTAACCTCGGAGCGAGTGCAGATCGAACCGATCCGGGCGCCTTCCGGACCCATTCCGGTGCACGGCGCACACGCCCTCGGCGCCAATGGCGCGGGCACGCGCACTTGGCCTCGCGGTGGTTCCCCCGCCACCGACTTTGGACGTCTGGATAGTGACCCGGGCGCCGGGCTCTGGCGTAATGGTTCCGGAATGGCCGACATCGGACGACCTCAGCGCGAGATCGAGGTGCGCCCCGCCGAGCTGCCGCTGCCGCGGGAGCTGCCGATCGAGCCGCCGGTGCCCGTGCCGGAAGAGCCGAGCCCCGTCGAGGAGCCGGTGCCGGCTTGAGCCGTCCCGACATCCTGAGCGAGCCGCTGCGCGGCTGGCGCGGCTGGCAGGTCGTGCAGGGCCGCGAGGGGCCCGCCCTCGCCTCGTGGTGCGTCGGGGCCGTCTGGCCGGCCCGCCGCGCGCTCCAGGCGCGCTGCAGCCTGCACGGTTCGCGCCCGGCTCCCCACCATCCGTGCGGCATCCACGCATTCGGCGAGCGCGACGAGGCGCTCGACTACCTCGACCGGAGCGACGACGCCGCGCCGCTGCTGTTCGTCCGGCGGCCGCAGCGAGCGCTCGGCGTCGCGATCGGACGCGTCTCGGGCTGGGGTCGCGCCGTCGCCCACACGCGTGGGTGGCGGAGCGAGTTCGCGTACCCCTACGACCTGCACCTGCTCCGCGGCGATCGCGCCCTGGCGCAGGCGCTGGCCGGCCGCTACGCGGTCGACGTCTCCCCCTTCCCGCCCGATACGTAGCCCAGTTTCCCTACACCCGCCACAGGAGACCCCGTCCCAATGCGCCGGATCATCGGCATCCAGACCCACCACTCAGTCAACCTCGACGACGCGAGTCGCTTCGGGGTCAACATGCTCACCGCGCTCGAGGCGACGCTCAAGCGCACGGGCGACCCCGAGATCGAGGCGCTGCTGGACGAGCTGCGTCCGCTCGTGCGCCAGATCGGTGTGGCGCGCACCGCGGCAGGGCTGCGGCTGAAGATGCACCAGCGCGACGCCGACTTCAAGCGCTACGTCGACGGCGACCTGCCGTGGCCGGACGAGCTCGAGGAGGGCTTCCTCCCCCGGTGCAGCTGCGACGACCGGTGCCTGTTCCACGACGTCGGCCGCGGGACGTTCGAGGACGACTGCAACTGCGACCGCGTCTGCGGCCAGCACGGCGAGGCCGAGGCCGCTTAGAGCCGGAGACTGCCGTGCGCCGTGCTGCCGGCGCGCTCGCGATAGCCGGGCACCAGCACCGAGGTCACGATGCCGTGCTCGGTGGTCAGCTCGTCGATGACCGGCCACAGCGCGGCGATCCGGGCGGGGCGGTCGATGCAGACCGTGTAGGTCGGCCGATGGCTCGCGACGCGGCCGAGCTTGTCGCCGTGCGGCGGCTCGTCGCTCGAGAAGCCCCATTCGCCGAGGATCGTCGTCGCACCCGCCGCGCCGGCCTCGCGCAGTCGCCGCACCAGCTCGCCGTGGAGCGGGAGCCCCTGCACCTCGGCGGTCCGCCGCGTGTAGACCCGGATCGTCTGCCAGACGTCGTCGGCGTCCGGGATCGGCAGCGGCTCGAGCAGCTCTCCGTCGTGCTTGACCTGCGCGATCCGCTCGAGCGTGACCACCGGGGCGGGCAGCAGCTCGGCGAGCTGCGAGAGCGAGCGCCGCAGCTGCTCGGCGGGCCCGACCGAGATGATCACCATCGGCGCTCCGGCGGTCGTGAACAGGCGCGCCCGCCTTCGCCGTCCGCCGACGAGGCCGTCGACCCCGGCGAGCACGATCGCTCCGGTCGCGCCGCGCCGGCGCAGCGCGGCCACCGCCTGCCGGTAGGCCGGCCGGCCGGCGGCGCGCTCGTCGGAGCCGCAGTGGATCGTCAGCTTCGCGGCCCGTCCCGGTCCAGGCGGGAACTCCGCTCCGGCGACATCCGCGCCGGTCGCCAACCGGGCATGCTCGAGCGTGACCAGGCCGCGGGGCACGGCGGCGTCGACGTCGTCGAGCGCTGCCGCGATCCGCGTGCGCGTGTCGACGACGTGGGCGAGGAGCGGCAGGTCGGTGGAGACGTCCGGGAGCCGCTCGGCGTGGATGCGGCGGTTGTGCCCGAAGCCCTCGATGCCGCGCAGCAGCGCGGCGGTCGCGATCCCGCGGCGCTCCAGCCGGCGCATCAGCGCCTCGCTCGCCGGCACTGACCCGGCGGCGACCGAGTCGCCGAAGTAGACCGACAGCTTGACCGCGTCGGCGATCATCCCAGCGCACCGCCCAGCAGCCAGCCCGCTCCCGTCGCCGCGAGCCCCGCGACCATCGAGCCCAGCAGGTAGAGCCACATGACCGCGAACGCGCCGTCCTCCCCCAGCCGCTGCGCCTCGAACATCCACGTGGAGAACGTCGTGTAAGCGCCGAGCAGGCCGGTTCCGAGCAACAGCAGCGCGTCGCCGGACAGCGACAGGCCGATGAGCAGGCCGAGGAGGAAGCCGCCGGTCAGGTTGACCGCGAAGGTGCCGAAGGGGAACGCGCTCGGCCAGCGCGCGGTCACGAGCCCGCCCAGGTGGTAGCGGGCCCACGCGCCCGCGGCGCCCAGGAGCCCCACACCGGCCCACGTCAGCGCCGCGCTCATCCGTAGCGCCGCCTTCGGGCCACCACCGTCGCCCCGACTGCGAGCAGCATGCCGGCGGCCAGGCTGGCCGCCGCGTACGCCGCCGCCAGGCCGGGGTGCCCGTCCTTGGCGAGCCGGAGCGTCTCCACCTGGAACGTCGAGAACGTCGTCAGCGCCCCGCAGAAGCCGGTCCCGAGCAGGAACCGGACGTACCGCGTCGGCGCCGTCATCTCGGTCAGGCGCGTCGTCAGCCATGCCAGGAACGCGGCGCCGGCGAGATTGACCGCGAACGTCGCCCACGGCCATTCGCCCGGGCGCACCGGCAGCGCCTGGCCCACGCCGGCCCGGACCAGCGCCCCGGCGGCGCCGCCCGCGAGCACGGCGAGCGCCCGCACGTGCGCCACCGGCATCGTCCGGAGCGTCGCCATGGCGGCGCGAGTCTAGTCGGCCGCCGGCCGTGGGCGCTGTGCAACCCGTACCGAACGGCCCGGTTTCGCCGCCCAGTCCGATGCGCCGCGCACACGGTCGCCTGCGCCGCCTTGACCGGCTCGAACCCGCTTCCTACAACGGTTTGGCGCGCCATTCGCGCGCGGGTCAACCAACCAGAGGAGGACGCCCATGCCCGAGGTCGTCTTCAGCGTCGACCAGTCCAAGTCGATGGCCGACCAGGCGGTGCCCGGTCACAACCGCTGGCACCCGGACGTCCCACCCGCGGCCTCGGTCACGCCCGGGAGCGAGTTCCGCGTCGAGTGCCGGGAGTGGACCGACGCGCAGCTCGGCAACAACGACTCCGCCAACGACGTCCGCGACGTCGATCTGACGGTCTGCCACATGCTCAGCGGCCCTATCGAGGTCCAGGGTGCGGAGCCGGGCGACCTGCTCGTCGTGGACATCCTCGACCTCGGTCCCGTGCAGGCGCCGCAGGAGAAGGGCGACGCGCCGGGCCAGGGCTGGGGCTACACCGGCGTGTTCGCGAAGGTCAACGGCGGCGGCTTCCTGACCGACCACTTCCCCGACGCCTACAAGGCGATCTGGGACTTCCACGGCCAGGAGGCGACATCGCGCCACCTCCCCGGCGTGCGCTACACCGGCATCACGCATCCGGGCCTGTTCGGAACCGCACCCTCCGCCGAGCTGCTGGCGGAATGGAACCGGCGCGAGCAGGCGCTGATCGACAAGGATCCCGACCGGGTTCCGCCGCTCGCGCTGCCGCCCCTCGAGGATGGAGTGCTGGCGGGGACCCTGCAGGGCGCCGAGCGCGATCGGGTCGGTCGCGAGGGCGCGCGCACGGTCCCGGCGCGCGAGAACGGCGGCAACCACGACATCAAGAACTTCACGCGCGGCAGCCGGGTCTACTACCCGGTCCACGTCGCCGGCGCGAAGCTCTCCGGCGGCGATCTGCACTTCTCGCAGGGGGACGGCGAGATCACGTTCTGCGGCGCCATCGAGATGGGCGGGTACATCGACTTCGGCGTCGACCTCATCAAGGGCGGCATGAACACGTACGGGATCACGACCAACCCCGTCCTGATCCCCGGCCGGGTGGAGCCGCGCTACAGCGACTTCCTCACGTTCATCGGGGTCTCGGTGGACGAGACGACCGGCGAGAACTACTACCTCGACGCGTCGATCGCCTACCGGCGGGCGTGCCTGAACGCCATCGAGTACCTGCGCAAGTTCGGCTACTCGGGCGAGCAGGCCTACCTGCTGCTCGGATCGGCGCCGATCGAGGGCCGGATCTCGGGCGTGGTGGACATCCCGAACGCGTGCTGCTCGCTGTACCTGCCGACCGCCATCTTCGACTTCGACGTGCGACCGAGCCAGGACGGACCGGCGTCGGGCGGGCGCGGCGAAGCGGCGAGGACAAGCTAGGGATCGTGCCGCTCTACGCGTTCACGTGCAAGGAGTGCGGGCCGTTCGACCTCGTCCGGCCGATGGCCGAGGCGAGCGTGGCGGCCGCCTGTCCGGCGTGTGGCGCGGGGGCCCGGCGGGTGTTCACCCCGCCGGGCCTCGCGCTCCTCGCCAGGCCCGCTCGGCGCGCGCTCGACCTCGAGGAGAAGAGCGCGCACGAGCCCGACGTCGTGACCGAGAAGCGCGGGCGCCCGATGCCTCACCGGCACGGCAAGGGGCCGCCCTGGGCGGTCGCGCACTAGGAGACCGAAGGAGGAGTCAGCCATGCTGGGCGTGGTGCTGCTGTACGTCGGCGCGGTGCTGGTGATCAACGGCATCTGGCTGATCGGCCAGGCGCGCGTGGCTTCCGCCGGCGAGGCGGGCGCGACGGAGGCGGAGTCGAGTCCGTTGTTCATCCAGGGCCGCGAGGTCACGGTCATCAACGTCTTCACCGGCTTCGTGGGGGTGGTCGCCGCCGTGACGTTCATGGTCCACGGCAACCGCGACGACGACATCGCCGAGATCCGCGGCGGCGGCTTCATCCTGCTGTTCGCGTTCACCTACCTGTGGGTGGCGGCGAACGGCTTCCTCAACGCCGGCGGTCGTGCCTTCGGCTGGTACTGCCTGTTCGTCGCGATCACCGCGGTCCCCGTCGCCATCTACACGTTCAACAACGCGAACGGCAACGACGCCTCGATCTACCTCGGAATCGACTGGGTGGCGTGGGCGATCCTGTGGTTCCTGTTCTTCGTCCTGCTCGCGCTCGATCGCCCGATCGCGCGGATCGCCGGCGCGCTGGCGGTTGTCGAGGGGATCGGGACGGCGTGGGTGTTCGGCCTGCTGTTGCTGCTGGAGCAGATCTCGTTCTGACGGTCAGCCCTTCCCGCGATAGAGCCGCACCGTCAGCGGCGCGAAGACCGCCGTGAGGGCCGCCGCCTCGGCGAGCACGAGCCCGATGTCGCCGGCGGCCGCGTCGCCCGCCATGAGGCCGCGGGTCGCGGTCACGAGGTGGGAGATGGGGTTGACGTCGACGAACGCCTCCAGCCAGCCCGGGAGCGTGCTCGGCTCGACGAAGACGTTGCTGAGGAAGATGAACGGGAACAGCGTCATGAAGCCGGCGTTCATCACCGCGCTCGGCGAGCGCATGATCATCCCGACCGTCGTGAAGATCCACGACATCCCGAACGCGAACACCACGACGAGCGCCATCGCGCCGACCACGCCGCCGACGCTCCCGTCGGGCCGGTAGCCCATGATCAGGCCGAGGAGCACCACGACGGTGCCGGCGAGCACGTAGCGCGCGCTGTCGCCGAGGACGGCGCCCACGAGCGGGGCCGGCCGCCAGATCGGCAGCGAGCGGAAGCGGTCGACGACGCCCTTGGTCACGTCGGTGTTCAGCGACACGCCGGAGTAGACGCACGTGAAGAGCACCGACTGGGCGAGGATGCCCGGCAGGATGTACGTGAGGTAGTCGCTCGTGGAGCCGGCCACGGCGCCGCCGAACAGGTACGTGAACATGAGCAGGAACAGCACCGGCGTGATCGTCGCGTCGATGAGCTGCTCCGGGACGTGCTTGATCTTGAGCAGGCCGCGCCAGCCGAACGTGGCGGCCGCGGACATCGGACCGGGCCGGGGCGGGCGCGCGGTCGAGGCCAGCGCGGCGTGCAGCGCGCGCTCGTCGGCGATCGCGGCATCGGGCGCGCGTCTGGTCGATGCGGTGCTCATGCGGCCTCCTCCGCTTCATGGTCCTCCGCCGGATGGCCGGTCAGCGCGAGGAACACCTCGTCGAGGCTCGGCTGGGCGAGCGAGAAGCCCGCGAGCCCGATGCCGGCGCCCGCGAGCTCGGCGACGGCCTCGGAGGCCCGCCCGGCGCCCGCGACCGGGATCGCCAGCGCGGCGGGATCGGGCTCCAGGTGCGCCTCGGCGTCGACCATGCGCGACAGCAGGCGCGCGGCCTCGTCGCGCTGCTCGGGATCGAGCAGCCGGACGTGGAGCGCGCCCTGCCCGACCGACGTCTTCAGCTGTCCGGGCGTGCCCTCCGCGATCACCTTGCCGTGGTCGATCACGGCGATCCGCTCGGCGAGCTGGTCGGCCTCGTCGAGGTACTGGGTGCACAGCAGCACGGTCGTCCCCTGGCCGACGAGCGCGCGGACGATGTCCCACACCTGGTTGCGCGAGCGCGGGTCCAGGCCGGTCGTGGGCTCGTCGAGGAACATCAGCTCGGGCGTCACGACGATGCTGGCCGCGATGTCGAGCCGCCGGCGCATGCCGCCGGAGTAGTTCTTGACCAGCTTCCCGGCCGCGTCCGCGAGGCCGAACGCCGCGAGCAGCTCGTCGGCGCGCTCCCGCGCCGGCCTGGTCCGGTAGCCGAGGAGCCGGCCGAGCAGCACGAGGTTCTCGCGGCCGGTGAGCTCGTCGTCGACCGAGGCGAGCTGCCCGGTCAGGCTCACCAGCCCGCGCACCGCGTCGGCGTCGGTCACCACGTCGTGCCCGAGGACCCGGGCGCTGCCGGCGTCGGGACGCAGCAGCGTGGCGAGCATCCGGATCGTCGTCGTCTTCCCGGCCCCGTTCGGGCCGAGGACGCCGTACACGGCGCCGCGCGGGACGGCCAGGTCGACGCCGTCCACCGCGCGCGTCTCGCCGAACGCCTTGCGGAGGCCGGAGGCCTCTATCGCGAGTGTCGCAGTCACGCCGATACGACAGGCTACGCACCGGAAACGCATCGCTCGCATACGGTTGCGCCATGCACGATCCACCCGAGAGCGCGCTGGCCCGGGTCCGCGAGCACTGCCTCGCGCTCCCCGAGACGGAGGAGCGGTTGAGCCACGGCGCACCCACCTTCTTCATCCGCGGCAAGCGCACGTTCGTGATGTACCTCGACAACCACCACGGCGACGGCCGCCTCGCGCTCTGGTGCGCGGCGCCGGACGGGCTCCAGCGCGGGCTCGTCGAGGCGCAGCCGGAGCACTACTTCGTCCCGCCGTACGTCGGTCATCGGGGCTGGATCGGCGTGCGGCTCGATCGCGGCCTGGACTGGGACACGATCGCGGGCGCGATCGAGGACGCCTACGTCACCGTGGCGCCCAAGTCGCTCGTGGACCGCCTCGGCTAGCGGCGCCCGACCGGCGCAGGGCGACACCAACCCGTTCTCGCTCCACGCGACCGAAACGACCGAAACGACCGATGCGACCGCAACCGTGACTGCGGCTTGACCGGTGCGTACGGTCGCCGCCAGGTGGTCGTGCCGAGGGGGCGCGATCAGATCCTTTGTTCGCAGGAGAGGAGCAGTCATGGACTCCGTCCCGTCGGGTCAGCGCCGCGGCGTGCTGACACAGCTGTGGTTCTGGGTCGTGATCGGCATCACTGCCGGCGCGGTGTTCGGGCTCGTCGCGCCCGGGACGGCGAAGGAGGCGAAGTGGCTGGCTGACGCGTTCCTCCAGCTGGTCAAGACGATCACCGCGCCGGTGATCTTCCTCACCGTCGTCGTGGGCATCGCCTCGTTGGGTGACATGGCACGGGCCGGTGGCCTGGCGGCGCGCGCGCTCGGGTACTTCCTCTGCGCGACGCTCGTCGCGCTGGGGCTCGGCCTGCTCGCCGCCAACCTGGTCAAGCCGGGCGCGGGCTTCTCGGGTGGGCCGACGGCCTCCGCGGCCGAGACGGCGAATGAGAAGATCGCGGAGGCCGGTGCCGCCGGGCACGGCCTGGTCGGGTTCATCACCGACGATCTGCTGCCGACCAGCTTCGTCCAGCCGTTCGTCGAGAACGAGGTGCTGAAGGTCCTGGTGCTGGCGGTGCTCGTCGCGGCCGCCATGACCGCGCTGGCCCCGCCGCTGCGCGCACGGGTGATCGGCAGCTTCGAGGTGGCGTCGCAGATCGTCTTCGGGGTCATCCGGCTGATCATGTGGACGGCGCCGCTCGGGGCGTTCGGCGGGATGGCGTTCACCGTGGCGGAGTTCGGCGGCGGCGCCCTGGAGAACCTGGCGCTGCTGATGGCGACGTTCTGGGGGACCGCGGCGCTGTTCGTGTTCGGGGTGCTCGGCCTGGTCGCACGGCTGAGCGGCTTCTCGATCCTCAGGTTCGTGCGGCTGCTCAAGGACGAGCTGCTGATCATCCTCGGCACGTCGTCGTCGGAGACGGTACTGCCGCGGATGCTCGTAAAGCTTGAGCGCGCCGGCGCGTCGCGCCAGAGCGTCGGCGTCGTGCTCCCGACGGGCTACTCGTTCAACCTCGACGGCACCTGCATCTACCTGACGCTCGGCGCACTGTTCATCGTGCAGGCGACGGGCCAGGACATGGCGATCGGCGAGCAGCTCGCGCTCGCGGCCCTGATGGTGCTCACCTCGAAGGGCGCAGCCGGTATCACCGGCGCCGGCCTGGTGACGCTGACGGCCTCGCTGCAGGCGTTCGGTGGGACGTTCTTCTCGGCGGAGTCGATCGCGCTCGGCATCGCGCTCGTGGTCGGGATCGACCGCGTGATGTCCGAAGGGCGGGCGCTGACGAACTGCATCGGAAACGGCGTGGCCACGATGGTGATCGCGCGCTGGCAGGGTGAACTCGACGAAGAGCGGTTCCAGGCGGTGCTCGACGATCCGTCCCTAGCCGATCCGGAGCTCGGGCCGCCGACCGCCGCGCCGGTGCCGGCGCCAGCCGAGCTTGCGTCGCAGCCGCGTTCCCGGGAGGCGCAGCCGGTGCCTGCGCTCATCTGATCGATCGCTGCGGCCCATCGTGGCGAACGGCACAATGAGGGTCGTGCACCGCATGAGCCTCGCGCGCCAGCTGCTGCTGCTCCAGCTCGTGGTCGTCCTGGTCGCCGTGGGCGTGGCCGGCGTCTTCGCCGTCCGCGCCGCACAGGACCGGGCGACCGAGCAGCAGCGCGAGCGCGTGCGCTCGATGGCGCAGGCGCTGTCGCTCTCCGGCGAGGTCCGCGCGGCGATGCGGGACGACGACCCTTCGCGGGTGCTCCAGCCGCTTGCCGAGCGGGTGCGGCGCACGTCGGACCTGGGCTTCGTGGTGTTCATGAGCCCGGTCGGCGTGCGCTACTCGCACCCGGACCCGGCGCGCATCGGCGGTCGCTTCGTCGGGACCATCGCCCCGGCGCGCGCGGGTCGGACGATCACGGAGACCACGACCGGGACGCTCGGTCCGTCGGTGCGAGCCGTGGCGCCGGTCCGCGACGGCTCGCGCGTCATCGGCCTCGTGTCGGTGGGCGTCCTGCAGGCGGCCATCTCGGACCAGGTGAGCCGCCAGCTGCCCGGACTGTTCGCATCGCTCGCCGTCGCCCTGGTGGTCGGGGTGCTCCTGTCGCTCCTGGTCGCGCGTCGCGTCAGGCGCCAGACCCGCGGCCTCGATCCCGACGAGCTCGCCACCCTCTACGACCACCACGACGCGGTGCTGCACGCGATCCGGGAAGGTGTCGTCGTCGTCGGGCGCGACGACCACCTGCTGCTCATCAACGGCGAGGCGCGCCGGCTGCTCGGGCTCGGCGAGGACGCCGTGGGGCGGCCGATCGACGAGGTCGTCCACGACCCGTCGCTGCTGGCGGCGATGCGCGGGACGTCGGCGGACGGACAGGGGCTGCACGTGGTCGGCTCACGCGTGCTCGTGACCGGGCAGCGGCCGGCCGAGCGCGACGGCACGCAGATCGCCACCGTGACCACGCTGCGCGACCGCACCGAGCTCGAAGGCCTCGTCCGCGAGCTGGCGACCGTGCGCGGCCTCGCCGACGCGCTCCGGGCCCAGGCGCACGAGTCCGCCAATGAGCTCCACACCGTGGTCGGCCTCGTCGAGCTGGGTCGCCACGAGGACGCGGTCGCGTTCGCCACGCGACGGATCGGCGTAACTCAGGACGAGGTGGACTTCGTCCAGGGGCGCGTCGGCGATCCCGCGCTTGCGGCGCTGCTGCTCGCCAAGGCCGCCGCCTGCCGCGAGCGCGGCGTCCATCTGGCACTCGACGCCCGCAGCGACCTCCCGGCCGACCAGGTGCCCTCCGAGGATCTGGTGACGATCGTCGGCAACCTGATCGACAACGCGCTCGACGCCCTCGCCGACGGCGCCGGCGGGCGGATCGAGGTGCGGCTGCTCGCCGAGCGCGGGCGCGTCCGGCTGCGTATCCGCGACGACGGCCCCGGCATCGCGCCCGACGCCCTCGAGCACATGTTCGACGCGGGTTGGTCCACGAAGCCCGGCACGCCGAGCGGTCGCCGGGGCCTCGGCCTGGCGCTCGTCCAGACCGCTGCGGAGCGCCTCGGAGGCACGGTCGACGCCGTGAACGACGGCGGCGCCGTGTTCACCGTCGACCTTCCGGCGCGCATCCACGGCACGGTGGGGATCCGGTGATCCGCACGCTCGTCGTCGAGGACGACGCGCTCGTCGCGGAGGTGCACGCATCCTACGTCGAGCGCGTACCCGGCTTTACGGTCGCCGGCGTCGCGCACCGCGCCACCGAGGCGCTCGAGCTCCTCGCCGCGCGCCCGGTCGACCTCGTGCTGCTCGACTTCCACCTGCCCGACGTCAAGGGCCTGGACATGCTCCGCATCCTCCATGCCCGAACGGCGGCGCCCGTCGACGTCATCGCTGTCACCGCGGCGCGCGACCCGGAGAGCATCCGCCAGGCGATCTCCCACGGGGTGAGCCAGTACCTCGTCAAGCCGTTCGCGTTCGCGACGTTCGCCGACAAGCTCGAGCGCTACGCGCGCTATCGCGCGGAGGTCGAGCACGCTGCCGAGCCCGACCAGGCCGAGGTCGACGCGCTGATCGGGACGCTGCGCGGGCCGACCGCTCGATCGCTGCCCAAGGGGCTCAACGCGACGACCCTCGAGAACGTCCGCGACGCGGTCCGCGCCACCGGCGCGCCGCTGACGGCATCCGAGGTGGCCGGCCGCTGCGGGCTGTCGCGCGTCACCGCGCGCCGCTACCTCGAGCACCTCGCCGTGGAAGGGGTCGTCACGCTGTCGATGCGGTACGGGGGAACGGGCCGACCCGAGCATCTGTACGCCTGGCCCACGTAGCGCATCGTCGCGGTGGCC
>Ga0126313_10000898_pt1 | contig 14947 bp, 12 predicted proteins | sample Plot105A_FD_89954 | JGI IMG/M metagenome (GOLD analysis project Ga0126313, IMG submission 89954) | Serpentine soil microbial communities from UC McLaughlin Reserve, CA, USA - Plot105A | ecosystem: Environmental > Terrestrial > Soil > Grasslands | place: USA: UC McLaughlin Reserve, Lake County...
AACGAATTGGTGCGTACCGAACCGCGCCTGCGTGGAAGCGATGCTGCGAAGCGCCGGGTTTCAGATTACCGGCCATCCGGAAGAGGAGGTTTACATCTGCCGACGCGCCGACGCACCGCAAGGAGCCGGGGCGGTATATCCCGCCACGGGATCGCTGCCATGATTGAAGCGGCGATGATTTGGAACGAGCCGAACAACAAATCTCATTGGGATCCTGAACTCGATCCAAACTGGGCATTGTTTGCCGAAATGGCCATTGGCGCAGGAAAGGCCATCAAGGACGCGAATCCAAACTTGCCGCGTGTGCTCGGAGGGATATCCCCCATAGATCCTGCGTTCATCATCAATATGGCTGATCGCGGAGTTCTTGACCAGGTCGACGTGCTTGCCGTCCACGGCTTTCCGCTGGATTGGAACCTGTGGCAAATAGACGAATGGCCGGCGAAACTTGAGGAAATCCGCGCCGTCTCAGATCTGCCCGTCTGGGTCAGCGAGGTGGGTGTTTCTTCCTTTGGGGCGCAGGAGGTGCAAGCGTGGGGCGTGGATCGCACCGCCGAGCTTCTTGTCGGGCAGACGCCGCGCATTCACTGGTACAGTCTTTACGACCTGCCGCGGGCATGGCCCGCTACCACGCGGCATCGGGAGGCCGAAGGCTCCTCCTACTACCGCCATTTCTACATGGGCCTTCTGCGCGAGGACGGCACGCCGAAACTGGCGCTGGAGAACTTTGGGCGCCACACACCGGGGCTGGGCCTCTGCCAATGGTTCCATTTTGAGGACCATCGACTAGATGATGCTGTCATGTGGATGAGGAAGTTGGGCGTACGCTATTTACGTACCGGCCTTTCCTGGGCCGACAGCTTCAGACCCAACGCTCTTGCGTGGTTCGACCGACAGATGCAGGCTTTGCAGGAATTCGATGTAACCGTGACTTTCTGCTTCACACCAGAGCATCGCGGGATAAAGCCCCATCACACGAGTCCGCCGCAGGTGAAGGAGGAGTTCGCCGAATTCTGCGCCACTATGGTTCAGCGCTACGCGCCAGGTCAGACGACGGTGAAACAACGCTTAGCCGAGCCTGTTGTTTAGGGAGGCTCTGATGTCGCAGGCGCTGGGGAGGCATGCTGCCAAGCCGGCTTTAGAACAGTTTCTAACTCAGCTTCTCGATCCGCAACGTCCCCTGGTGGACGCGAGAAGCGTGGCCGTGATTGTTGCCCATCCTGACGACGAAACGATCGGTTGCGGAGGCCAGCTGCCGCGCTGGCGAGGTGTGAGCGTTGTGGTGGTCACGGACGGATCACCGCAAACTGTTTCGGCTAACATCATACAAGGCTTCGGTTCGCCTGAAAAATATGGCGCGACACGGGCCAATGAACTTCTCGAGGTGCTATCAATCGCTGATGTGAGCCCGAGAAACCTTGAAAGGCTTTTGCTTCGCGACCAACGGGCCGCATTCCGGCTGTCGGAGTTGACCTCTCGTTTGGTCGAGGTTTTTTACCGTCGTGGCACCCAGATCGCCATCACACACGCATATGAAGGCGGACACCCGGACCACGATGCTGCGGCGTTTGCGGTGCATAGCGCCCAGAAGCAGATGGAGCGGCGCGGGCAACCGCTCTCAATTCTAGAAATGCCGTTCTACCGAGCCGCGAACGGGAGCTGGTTGTTACAGAACTTTGCGCAATCTCCGGGCCATAAGAGCATCGTGCTTCAATTAACCGACAAGGAGCAAGCGCAAAAACGCCAGATGTTAGCTGCGCATGTTAGCCAGCGGGAGATGCTCGCTCACTTCTCCACCAAGGCCGAATATTTCAGGGTGGCTCCGAACTACGACTTCGCGAAGCCACCGAATGGCGGCCAAGTGTTTTATGAACAACACGACTGGGGCATGAAAGCACCGCAGTGGTGCGAACTTGCCCGCAATGCACTTGCCGAGCTCGATTCCGGAGCGCTCGTATGAGGCTCACGGTGCTCAACGTGGCCTATCCGCTCGCTCCGGTGGGGCGCGCCTCGGTCGGCGGGGCAGAGCAGATCCTGGCAGCGCTCGATGCGGCCCTGGTGCGTGGCGGAAATCATTCCATTGTCCTCGCGTGCGGGGGCTCGGCCGTCGCGGGCACGCTCTGGCCCTTACCGCAAGCTAACGGGCTCCTCGACGAGGCCGCAGTAACCAGCGCACGTGAACGGCATGACCGAGCTATTCAAGAAGCGCTGCGGCGTTGGCCGATCGACGTCATTCACATGCATGGAGTGGATTTCCACCACTACCTGCCGCACACCGCCGTCCCTGTGCTGGCGACGCTGCATCTGCCAATCGATTGGTATCCTGCGCACGCGCTCCGTCCAAACCGACCAAATACATGGTTCAACTGTGTCTCCACTAGCCAGCATCGCCACGCCTCACCGTCGCTGAATTTGCTTCCACCTATTGAAAACGGCGTAGCGCTAGAACCCCTAACCAGGCACGCGAAACGCGGCTTTGCACTGATGCTCGGGCGCGTTTGTCCGGAGAAAGGCGTGCATATAGCCATTGACGCTGCCAAACGCGCCGGTGTCACGCTTCTGATTGGGGGTGAGATTTTCGAATATGAGGCACACCGCCGCTACTTCGATGAAGAAGTACGGCCTCGATTAGACGCGCGACGGCGCTTCCTTGGGCCGGTGGGGCTTGACCGGAAGCGCCGGCTGCTTGCCGCCGCGCGGTGCCTCTTGATTCCTTCATTGGCAGAGGAGACGAGTTCGCTCGTGGCGCGGGAGGCACTTGCGGCCGGTACGCCCGTCGTCGCCTTCGATCGCGGTGCACTGCGCGAAACGATCGAGCATGGCCGGACCGGCTATTTGGTCCGGGATGCGGCGGAGATGGGAGAGGCGATCGCTCGCGTCGAAGCAATCGACCCGGATACCTGCCGCGCCGTGGCGCGGCAGCGGTTTTCCTCAGATCGCATGATCGAGCAATACTTAGCTGTGTACCACCGGCTGGCAGCGAGTGCGCGTTCGAGCGATAATTCCTCTCCTGTTGTAAGCGCCGCATGAGCGCCCTTACGAAGGATAGCATCAGCGACATCGACTCGCTCGAGCATCTAGTGCCCGAGTGGTGGGACCTATGGCGCCGCATACCTTCTGCTACGCCGTTCCAATCTCCCGCTTGGCTCCTTCCCTGGTGGCGCGCCTTCGAGCCCGGATCTCTGTTGGTCATTACGGTGCGAGAAGCACGACGGCTCGTTGGCGTTGCACCCTTCTATATTGAGCAAGGGGCGCTTGGCCGCCGTGTTCTGCCCATCGGCACTTCGGTAACGGATTACAGCGACGTTCTGCTCGATCTCGATTGCATCGAGGCTGCGGGACGGGCCTTGGTCGAGCACCTAGTGTCGAAGCATAGTTGGACGGAGTGGGAACTAGCTGATCTAGCTCCTGGCGCGTCCGCCCTCCACCTGCCAGAGCCCCCGGGCTGCACTGCGAGCTTGCATCCCGCGTCGCCCTGCCCTGTTCTGGCATTGCCGCGCGACTTTGATGCGTTGCTGCGCGTCCTATCTGCGCATAAGCGCAACAACCTTCAAAACGCACGTAATCGCGCCAAAAGGCGCGGCAAGTTGCATTTCATCCAAGCCGACGCGGCGTCTGCATCTAGCTTGCTGGAGTCTCTCATGCAGTTGCATGTTAGGCGGTGGACGGATCGAGGTGAACAGGGCGTCTTCTCCGATCCGCGGGTGCGAGCATTCCATGGCGAAGCGATCCCGCTGCTAGAGGCAGCCGATCTCGTTCGCCTTTCCGCGTTGGAGATATCCGGCCGAACAGCGGCCGTTCACTACGGCCTCTCAGCGAAAGGCCGGGCTTACAGCTACATCACCGGCTTCGACCCAGAATTCTCGTTCGAAAGTCCGGGAGGACTGCTGCTCGCGCATGTAATCAGTCAATCCATTGCCGAAGGCGCCACCGAGTTTCACTTCCTTCGCGGGCAGGAGAAATACAAGTACGAATGGGGCGCCACCGATCGTTGGAATGTCCAGCGCGTGTTTCGGCGCGATCAGGAGAGCGCCCGTGCCTCGTGAGAGCGAGCCAAATGCGACAGCGCCGGCCTGCCACATGGAGAAGCCGCTTTGGCGGTGTGCCCGCGGCGAACTGCCTCCAAACATCGCACTCATGCATTTGTTCATGGCTGCGCCTGATGCGGTAAGCGCTGCGGGCGTCATCCAACGAATGCTCGTCCGCGTCGGTACGGGAGTTGAAGCTGATCGAATCCGCGCAGCGCATGATTTGTGGCGAACGACTGAGGGTGCCTGGCAAGTCGTGAAATCCACTCTGGCTGGATTGGATCATGACAGGACCGCGATGAATAAGGTCGCACACTGGAGCAAGGCTTTTGATCGCGCCGCCGGGATTTCGCCAGCAGCCGGCGTGGCGCTGTATTCGTTAGGCAGTGAACATCTCCTGAGACAAATCACGGAGGAAGTTGTCGGGCGCATGCGCGAATGGGACCTCGTCAATCGCGAGCATATGCTCCTTGAGATCGGCTGTGGGGCCGGCCGCTTCGTGTCCGCTTTGGCGGCGAATGCTCGGCTGGTTATCGGCATCGATATTTCGGATGCCATGCTACGGCTGGCACGTGACAGGTGCTGCTCCATCGCGAATGCCTGCTTCGTCCGCACCTCCGGACATGATCTTGCGGCGTTTGCCGATAGCAGCATAGATTTGGTTTACGCGATCGATTGTTTTCCCTACCTCGTTCTCACCAATCATGATCTGGCCGCGCGGCATTTTGATGAATCGGTCCGGGTTCTCAGGCCGGGAGGGAGGCTGCTGGTTCTCAATTATTCCTATCGCGGAAGCTTCGAGCGTGATCGCTGCGATGTCGCCAAACTAGCTGACACCTTCGCGTTGCGTCTAATACGCAACGGAACGCAAGATTTATCGCTCTGGGACGGAATGGCATTTCTGCTGCAGAAGCCCGGATAGCCGTTTCAGCCTGCAACCGGCGGCTTCTCTCTGCGTTGGTTGTGGCATCATGTGGGATCATATGTCGCGTGCCTTTATTCTGGTGATGGATTCGGTTGGTATCGGAGCGGCGCCCGATGCCGCGGTTTATGGCGATGAGGGATCGGACACAGTCGGTCATATCGCCGAGGTGTGCGCACGCGGTGAAGCCGATAACAAAACGCGGCAAGGCCCTCTCAGTTTACCTAATTTGGTTCGGCTAGGACTTGGCGAAGCTTGCCGAATGTCGACCGGACGCGTTCCGCCGGGTCTGAACGGGACAGGGTTCTCGGAATTCGCGCGTTACGGCTGCGCGGCGGAGCAGTCGAAGGGAAAGGATACGCCGTCGGGCCATTGGGAAATTGCCGGGTTGCCGCTAGCGGTTGATTGGGGGTACTTCCCCCAAGAGATGCCGTGTTTTCCAGCCGAATTGGTCGATGAGCTATGCCGCTCAGGTGACTTGCCCGGGATTCTTGGGAATAGGCATGCATCCGGCACGGCCATTATCGGCGAACTCGGCCGAGAACACATGAGTACCGGCAAACCGATCTGCTACACCTCGGCGGACAGCGTGTTTCAGATCGCTGCTCATGAAGAGAGCTTTGGGCTCGCCCGGCTTTATTCGGTTTGCAAAGTCGCCCGTGGGTTGGTGGATCGGTGGCGCATTGGCCGCGTCATCGCCCGCCCTTTTATCGGCAGCCCAGATACTGGTTTCACCCGGACTGCCAACCGGCGGGACTATTCCGTTCGGCCGCCCAGTCCCACAATTCTAGACATCGCAAGTGACGCCGGCCGAAACGTTATTTCTGTTGGTAAGATAGCCGACATTTTCGCCCATTCTGGCACGGGTACGGAGCTGAAGGCGGACGGCAACGCGGCTCTATTTGACCGAACCTTAGAGGGGGTGCGTGAACTTGCCCCTGGCGGACTGCTATTCGCCAATTTTATCGATTTTGATTCTGTTTACGGCCATCGACGAGATGTCGCCGGTTATGCAGCGGCGCTGGAGTCGTTTGATCGCAGGGTCCCGGAATTTCTTGGCGCGCTCCGCGTCCACGACTTGGCGATAATCACCGCCGATCATGGCTGCGATCCAACTTGGCGGGGTAGCGATCACACGCGCGAGCAAGTCCCTATTCTGGTTTATGATCGTAGTACGCCCCGCGGCCCGATCGGGCGCCGGCAAAGCTTCGCAGACATTGCAGCGACCGTCGCCAGCCACCTCGGCCTATCGTCTCCTGGAGCCGGCGTCGTTCTCTAGGCTCCACATCCCGCGGATCAATAGTCGGGTTTCCGACCAAGGAACAAACAATTCCTACAAACGTTTGGATTCGGCCGTAGACGGAGACACAATGACCAAACGCATTCTGGTAACCGGGGGCGCGGGCTTTATTGGATCACACGTCGCTGACAGTCTGCTTACGCGGGGCTATACCGTTCGTCTCTACGATAATCTCTCTCCACAGGTCCATCGCGACAAAACGCGTCCCAGTTATTTGAGTTCCGATGCAGAACTCTTCGTCGGCGATATCTGCGATAAGGCCGGCGTTGAAAAGGCTCTAAGAAACGTGGATGGCGTCATCCATTTGGCGGCATCGGTCGGCGTCGGCCAGAGCATGTACGAAATGGTGTCGTACACACAGGTCAACGAAGTCGGCACCACTGTTTTACTGGAAGCTCTGGCTCGCCAGCCGGTCGAGCGGCTCGTCTGCGCCTCTTCTATGAGTATCTATGGCGAAGGCCGCGCCCGCCGTAGTAACGGGGAACTTGTTGATCCGACCGAACGGTCCACGGAGCAACTCCGACGAGGCGTCTGGGAGCTCGAAGATACCGACGGCTCGACGCTTACGCCGGTTCCGACGCCGGAAGATAAACGCCCGACACTGAGTTCGGTTTATGCGCTCAACAAGTTCAGCCAAGAGCGGTTGTGTTTGATCGCCGGACGCGCCTATGGAATTCCGGCTCTCGCCTTGCGCTTCTTCAACGTTTACGGGCCGCGACAGGCGCTTTCGAATCCTTATACCGGCGTGCTGGCGATTTTTGCCTCTCGTCTTCTGAATAACCGGCCTCCCCTGGTGTTTGAGGACGGGCACCAGATGCGTGACTTCGTGCATGTGCGCGATGTCGCTGAAGCTTGCCTGCTCGCGCTGGAGACACAGCGGGGAATCGGGGAAGTTTACAACGTCGCTTCAGGCGAAAGCCGTTCGGTACTCTCGATCGCAAGCGACCTCGCCGAAGTCTTGGGATATCGCATAACGCCGCACGTCACCGGAAAATACCGCGCCGGCGACATTCGGCACTGCATTGCGGATATCTCCAGAATCAAAAATACCTTGGGATTCTCGCCGTCAGTCGAGTTCCGGGACGGCCTACAGGAACTCTCCGGTTGGCTCGCCGGAGAGATCGCCGAAGATCACGTAGACCGGGCCACGGCTGAGCTCCAAGCGCGGGGGCTGGTCGCATGAGTGCGGTGCGCCCAACTTTGAGGCGCGCTACGCCGCGTGTGCTGGTCACCGGCGGCTGCGGGTTTATCGGCTGCAACCTTTCTGATGCGCTAGCGGCGCGCGGTGACAATGTCCTCATATTAGATAGCCTTGCGCGTACGGGCACGAAAGAAAACGCGGATTGGCTAAAGCGACGGCACGGCGAGCGCATCGCAATCGAAATCGCAGATATCCGCGATAAGGGTGCGGTCGACAATGCCGTACGCCAGGCATCGGCTGTCTTGCATCTCGCCGCGCAGGTAGCGGTTACCACCAGCTTGGAGGATCCCGCGGAGGATTTCGCGGTCAACGCGGCGGGTACTGTCGGACTTTTGGAAAGCGTCCGTCGACTTAATCCGACGGCGCCCATCCTGTTTGCATCCACTAACAAGGTTTATGGCAAGCTTCTGACGGACGGGAGCGTAACACGCGAGGGTCAGCGCTACGTACCCTCTGATCGGGCACTGCAGGACGGCGTGGGTGAAAATGCGCCGCTCGATTTCTACAGTCCGTACGGGTGCTCCAAAGGGGCGGCAGATCAGTACGTTCGTGACTATGCGCGGGTTCTCGGACTGCGCACAGTTGTCTTACGGATGAGCTGCATCTACGGCCCACGCCAATTCGGTACCGAAGATCAGGGCTGGATTGCACATTTCCTAATCCGAACAATTCAGCGCGAATCCATATCCATTTATGGAGACGGTTATCAGGTCCGCGATGCTCTCTACATCGATGATGCGGTTTCCGCCTGGCTCGGCGCGCTCGACCGCATCGATGCTGTGACCGGACAGGTGTTCAACCTCGGCGGCGGGATTTCGAATGCTGTCAGCCTGTTGGAAATGATGGATCTCATCGCCGTATTGCGCGGCGAACGCCCGGTCGTGGAATTTGCCAATTGGCGTCCCGGCGATCAGCCTTGGTACGTCTCAGATATACGCGCTATCTCGGCAGCACTTGCATGGACGCCCAAAGTCCGTCTGCGGCAAGGCTTGGACAACTTGCACCGTTGGCTTGATCAGCGGTTTGGCGCAGCTCCGGCCCTTGTGCGTGAGGCGTTGGCATGACCTCGAGCGGCCTGCGAGTCCTGCTGACAACGGATGCCGTGGGTGGCGTTTGGGTGTTTTCCAGCACGCTCGCGGCAGGTCTCGCCGATGCAGGTTGTGAAGTTCTCCTCGTAACGCTCGGTCCACCTCCCTCGCGGCAACAGCTCGAAGCACTTGCTGATAAGCCGATCGACCTCAGGATCACCGATTTAGCTCTAGAGTGGATGGATCCTGAAGCCGCGGACCATAAACGGGCTTGCCGGCAGCTGGAGCAGATTGAGCGGGAGTTTTCTCCGGACGTTGTACACCTGAACAGCTTTCGAGAAGCGGCCGCCGATTGGAGCGCCCCGGTGCTCGTCGGCGCGCATTCCTGTGTCCGCTCTTGGTGGCAGGCCTGCCGCGGCGGCGACCCTGATGAGCCGCGGTGGCGTGCTTATATTGAGAATGTCCGCTCTGGGCTAAACGCGGCAGATGCGTGGGTCGCGCCGACGGCTGCATTCCGGGACTCCGTCCACGCGCTGTATCGCCCGGCTGTGAGCGGTCATGTCGTCTGGAACGGTGTCGGGCCTGTGGGAGCCAAGGCGAAACAGCCCTTCATTTTGGCTGCTGGGCGCCTCTGGGACGAGGCTAAAAACGTCTCAGCGCTCGTCTCCGCTGCGAGCGCGCTGAAGTGGCCTCTCCGAATCTGCGGCTCGACCGCGGGTCCACCCACGTCGCTGCAAAAATCGGCTGGCGTTGAGTGGCTCGGCGAACTGAGCCGAGACGACACGCTCGCTCAAATGCGGCAAGCGGAGATTTTCGCGACGCCGGCGCTTTATGAGCCCTTCGGGCTCGCTGCGCTTGAAGCCGCCTCCGCAGGCTGTGCCTTGGTGCTTGGCGATATCCCGACCTTGCGGGAGCTTTGGAGCGGTGCTGCGCATTTTGTACAGCCGAATGAGCACGTCAAACTTACACAGACGCTGAACCGATTGTGCACGGAGGGCGCGCTCCGGCGTCGGATGCAAGATGCCGCCCGGCTGCGGGCGAGCGAATATTCCGCCTCGCGCATGGTCGCGTCTTACCAGCAACTTTACCGAGCGCTCCTCGGCAATGCGCGGCGCCCCGCGGGGGAACGCGCGACCTCGATTCGTGAGATTTACGCATGAGATTTGTGCTTTTCTATCATTCATTCGTTTCCTGCTGGAATCATGGTAACGTACATTTTCTGCGCGGCATCGCGCGCGAACTGATAAATCTCGGTCACGAGGTAACGGTATACGAGCCAGAAGATAGTTGGAGCCGGTTGAATGCGCTTGCCGAAGGAGGAGATGCCGTGCTTGCTCACGCGGCAACACTCGTCCCCGGCGTGAAATTGCGGCAATACGATACCGCCGATCTTGACCTCGATCAGGCACTAGATGGCGCGGACGTCGTGCTGGTGCATGAATGGAATGCACCGGACCTTGTGGGGCGCATCGGCGGTCATAACGCTCACGGCTCGCGTCCACTGCTGTTCTTTCATGACACCCACCACCGCGGTGTAACGGCGCCCGGCGAAATCGATTCCTTCGATCTTGACGGCTATGACGGCGTTCTCGCCTTCGGCGAGGTGTTACGGCAGGTTTATGTCGCGCGTGGCTGGGGCCGCCAAGTGCATACTTGGCATGAAGCAGCAGACACCATTCTGTTCCGCCCCCTGCCCGATCAGGACAAGGATTGCGACTTGATATGGATTGGCAATTGGGGTGATGAGGAGCGCTCTGCCGAATTGAAGCAATTCCTGCTTGAGCCCGTGTTCCGCCTCGGCGTTCGTGCAAGAGTTCATGGTGTCCGTTACCCTGACGACGCTCGTCATGAGCTCGCGATGCGCGGAATCGATTATGCCGGCTGGCTCCCAAACCATCACGTGCCGGAAGCATTTGCACGAGCGAAATTAACCCTCCATATCCCGCGGCGGCCCTATGTTGAGGCGCTTCCGGGTATCCCGACCATCCGCGTTTTTGAAGCGCTGGCCTGCGGGATTCCACTTATCAGCGCTCCCTGGGAGGACCGAGAAGACCTGTTTCCCAAAGGCACCTATGTGTCCGCGAAGAACAGTGACGAGATGACCGGCGCCATTTCGGACGTGCTTCGTGATGACGCATTCGCGGCCGAATTGGCGCGCGTTGGGCTCAGTTCGGTTCGCTCGCGGCATACCTGCCGCCATCGAGTCGAAGAACTGCTGACGCTCATAAGTCGCCATCGCCCGTTCGCCGCCCGCACCAGCGCCACCGCCGAACTCGCGGTCGCGTCATGAAGATATCGTTCTTCGGCTCAAGCCTGGTGTCCTCTTATTGGAATGGCGCCGCCACCTACTATCGCGGACTATTAAAATCGCTGTCCGCCCTCGGGCACGAGATCACGTTTTACGAACCGGATGCATTTGAACGTCAGCAGCACCGGGACATCGAAGATCCCGAGTGGGCCCGAGTTGTCGTTTATCCCGCAACCCCGGAGGGCTGGCAGTGCGCGGTTGAACAGGGGGTGCGCGCCGATCTGGTTGCGAAGGCAAGCGGCGTCGGCGTCTTCGATCAGGAACTCGAGATCGCAATACCTGAAGCGGCGCCGTCCGATGCCATAACGGTCTATTGGGATGTAGACGCGCCGGCAACGCTGGAGAGCGTTGAAGCCGACGCGGAGCACCATCTGCGTCGAGCGATCCCGCGCTATGATCTTGTTCTCACCTATGGCGGCGGCGACCCAGTGGTGAACGCGTATCGCGCCCGCGGCGCCCGCGAATGCGTGCCGATCTACAATGCGCTTGACCCACACACGCATTACCCGGCGTCACGAAAGGAGGCATTCGCGTGCGATTTGGGATTTTTGGGAAATCGGCTCCCCGATCGCGAGAGCCGCGTCGAGGAGTTCTTCCTAAAGGCCGCCACGCTACTCCCAGCTCATAACTTTTTGTTAGGGGGCTCCGGCTGGGGAACGAAGACCGTTCCTTCTAACGTGCGACTTGCCGGTCATGTGGGAACCGCTGACCATAACGCGTTTTTCTGTTCAAGCCTTGCAACTCTCAACATTAATCGGGACAGCATGGCCCGATTCGGATTTTCGCCTCCCACGCGTGTATTCGAGGCGGCGGGAACAGCGGCGTGCATCATTACCGATCACTGGCCGGGAATTGAACTTTTCCTGGAACCGGAGATGGAAATATTCGTCGCCGAAGACGGCGCCGCGACGGCGGCGCTTCTCGAACGGTTGACCCCATCCGAAGCAGAACGGGTGGGACAAGCCGCACGCCGCAGAGTTCTCGCCGAACACACTTACGCGCATCGAGCGCGCCAAGTGGACGATCTCATTAAAGGCAGCTTCAAGCGCGAGGCCGCGGCATGAAATTGAATATTGTAATTTTTGGATTGAGCATCACGTCTTCTTGGGGCAATGGTCACGCGACCACCTACCGAGCCTTGGTGAAAGCGCTGCACGCCCGGGGCCATAAAGTAACATTCTTGGAACGTGATGTACCGTGGTATCGTGAGCACCGCGACTTTGAATCGGCCCCTTATGCGCGGATCGAATTGTACGATCAGCTAGCTGATATTCCGCGCCAGGCTTGCCCGCTCGTCTCGCAAGCAGATCTCGTGATCTTGGGCTCGTATGTCCCTGACGGGTCTGTTGTAGGCGATTGGGTGACCATGCATGCAAAAGGTGTCACCGCTTTCTACGACATCGACACACCCGTCACGCTTGCACGGCTGGACACAGGCGACGCCGAATACATTTCGCCGGCTCTAATTCCGCGCTTCGACCTGTATCTCTCCTTCACCGGCGGCCCGGTGCTGAAACTCATAGAGCAGCGCTATGGCAGTCCGCGTGCCCGCCCGCTCTACTGTGGGGTCGATCCCGACGAGCACATGCCGGTAAGCGCGGCGCAGAAATGGGCACTGGGCTACCTCGGCACCTACAGCGCTGACCGGCAGCCCATCCTCGAGCGTCTGCTGATCGAGCCCGCGCGGCAACTACCATCACAAAAATTCGTTGTTGCCGGACCTCAATATCCGATGGATATTTCCTGGCCGGACAACGTCGAGCGGATCGAACACCTTCCGCCCGATCACCATGCCGAGTTTTTTTCCGCCCAGCGTTTTACCCTCAATGTGACGCGGCAGGACATGACAGCGGCGGGATACTCGCCGAGTGTGCGTTTGTTTGAGGCTGCGGCATGCGGCGCGCCAATCATCAGCGATCGGTGGAGTGGGCTCGATTCGTTTTTCACGCCAGGAAAGCAGATCCTGGTCGCGGATACTTGCGAGGAGGTCGTCGACATTCTCCAGAGCCTTTCCGAATCGCAGCGACATAGGATCGCAACTGCAGCCCGAACCCATGTATTGGAGAGCCACACGGCGGAGCGCCGCGCCCAGGCTCTGGAGGAGTACTACTCAGAGGTGGCGCGCACGCGGGATGCGGCGCCGAAGCATGGGATCGGCAGAATCGAAGCGGTCGCGTGAGACGAAGTGTCGGATGGAACACATCGCGTACTCATAAACTCGTTCGGCCGGAACAGAAAGACCCGGCGTTCGTTTGTTCCTCACTAGCTAACAATTGGCACTCGGCAAGAGCTTGCGTCTGGTGCCAATACCCGGTCGGAACGCTCGCCGAATAAGGAGAAACCGCATGAGAACTCCGCCGATGTTCAACGTTTTGATAGCGGGCGGGGCAGGTTTCATCGGCTCCAATCTCTGTGACCGCCTCGTCCAGAAGGGCCACAGAGTAATCTGCGTCGATAATTTGTTAACCGGACACATTAACAACATCCGCCCCTTGCTTAATCATCCGAATTTTGAATTCTTTGAGCACGATATTCAGGAGCCTCTCGAAATCCGTGGCCCAATCCACCGCATCTATAATCTCGCATGCGCCGCGTCTCCCGTGCACTATCAACGCGACCCGGTGGGAACGATGAAAACCTGCGTTCTTGGGGCGGTGAACCTCCTGGATCTAGCGAAGGAAAAGGGCGCCAGAATTTTACAAGCGTCTACAAGCGAAGTGTATGGAGACCCAGAAATTCACCCGCAGCCGGAGGGCTATCTCGGGCATGTCAACACGATCGGTCCGCGCGCATGTTATGATGAGGGAAAGCGTTCAGCCGAAACGATCTTCTTTGATTATCATCGGCTGTATAACGTGCCAATAAAGGTCGCGCGTATTTTCAACACTTATGGCCCGCGTATGTTAGAAAATGACGGGCGTGTTGTATCGAATTTTATCGTCCAGGCGTTGCGGGAAGAGCCGATCACGCTCTATGGCGACGGCTCACAGACTCGTTCGTTCTGCTATATTGACGATCTGCTGAGCGGGCTCCAATTGTTGATGGAAAGCCCGGATTCCGTGACCGGCCCTTGTAACCTGGGAAATCCCCATGAAGTGACGGTAAGAGAGATCGCGCGACTCGTCCTCAAACAGACCGGCTCCCGGTCGCCCATCGAGCTGCGGCCTCTACCAGAAGATGATCCCAAGCGTCGGCAGCCGGTGATTACGCGGGCGCTTACGTTGCTTGGGTGGCAACCCCGTGTGCCGCTGGAAAAAGGGCTGCGCGCCACCATCGACTACTTTTCCCTGAAGATATTCACGCCGCCGGACGTGCGGCCGAGCCCCGCGGCACTGAGAATTCCGGCTGGACTCGCAAACAGGTCGATACGCGGTGCCGCATCGCCACGGCCGAATTGACCGCCTAACCTTTACGCAGTCCGGCTTTATATTTCGGCGTCTCGTGAATCGAGGGGGCCAGTGGGATCGTTGGATCTGGATCAGAACTCCGCTAGGCAATTCAGCGCCGAAGTGTGCCGCGTAGAACGGCCAACGGCATTGTGCCGAACGGTTTCACCGCTGACGTCGAGCCGGACCTGAAAGGCTCTCTTCTGATCGCGTCTTCCAGACTATTAAAGCGATCGAGATTAAGCGCGACCTCCCACTCCTCTCCTTTCGGCCAATGTCGGCCGCCTTCCGTAAATCGCGAAAAGTGGCGGCCTACCGCTACGACCACTACGTTCCGGCGGCCAATGCGCGCGTAGGCAATCACATGTTCCCGATGCGGGCCGGACACGTCGATGGGTTCATGACGTCCATTGGCAAAGACGTTGGGAAATTCCGCGCGCAACTGCAGCAAGCGGCGGATCAAGGCGAGTTTGATGCTTCCATCGGGCCACTGCTCGCTCAGCGACGTCCAATCTGAGTCCGTGCCCAGACGGTCGACCAAGCCCCCCCGCTTAGCGAAATCGACCGGCCGCCTGTTATCTGAATCGACGAGCGACAGGTCCCAAAGTTCAGTGCCTTGGTAGAAATCCGGCAGGCCGGGGAGAGTGGCTTTGAGGACCGTCTGCGACAGTCCATTTAACGCGCCGAGCAGTGCCGGGCGGCGGACAAAGTCACCGAAATCCTCGATGAAGCGCGCTGACTCTGCGGGATCAAGAATGCGTTGAATGAACCGCG
>Ga0126313_10000899_pt1 | contig 14946 bp, 17 predicted proteins | sample Plot105A_FD_89954 | JGI IMG/M metagenome (GOLD analysis project Ga0126313, IMG submission 89954) | Serpentine soil microbial communities from UC McLaughlin Reserve, CA, USA - Plot105A | ecosystem: Environmental > Terrestrial > Soil > Grasslands | place: USA: UC McLaughlin Reserve, Lake County...
CGTTGTCGAAGCGCACGTTGACTGCTTCGGGTCCTGCCCCGACGACGTCGATGTCGCCGCACGTGCCTGGGTCGATGCGATCGACGAGGCTGCGCGAGCAGGCTCGTAGCTGCGCGCAGCAGCGTCGAGGACTGGGCACTCAGATGGGCCAGTGTTCAGGAATGTCCCCTAGTCCCTGACCCCTGGAAGCTCTGAGAGCGCAGTGGCGAGGGCGTCGATCTGTTCTGGGGTCTCGGGATAAATCGTGCAGAGAACATTGAGAGCGCGTAGGTGCGTCTCCTCGTCGCCTTTGTATCTGAGTCGCCCGAGCTTCGGTCCGAAGGTCTTTCGCCGTTGGACCTGGCAGAAGATGTCGCCCTGAATGGACACCACCCCGTCGTTGTCGTCAGATTCTGCACCGTTTCGGAGCGTGGCCAGCGGCGATCTCGGGTCGAGGCGCTGCGTGTTCGGATTACGGAAAGTCTCGCAGCGGTCATCACGGCGAAGGTTTATCCCGCGCCGAGCAAGGACCGCTTTCAGAGTCGGCTCACTGATCGGGCGGCCTTGTCCTGGACCGCAGGGCGCCGGCTCGGTTAGGGCCTCCTCGGTCTCCGTCCCCTGGGCGCATCCCGAGAGTACTGCCACCACCGCCAGAGTTGCGACCAGTCGCATACTCGCCATTTTTGCTGGTGGGCTCCGAGACCCACGCCACCTAGTTGGTAGGGCCAGTAGGCCGACCTGGGCCAGGGTTCGGGAATGTCACCCGAGCGGCGTCTTCATTCGTCGGCGAGCCGTGAGAAGAGCGTTGCGTCGACACGCCCGCCGCCGTGGCGCAGGAAGCGACGCTTGATGCCTTCATGCGTGAACCCGCGCTAAACTGCGTTCGCATCCTGGGGCCATAGCTCAGTTGGGAGAGCGTCGCGCTGGCAGCGCGAAGGTCGCCGGTTCGAGCCCGGCTGGCTCCACTCTTTTCCCCTGATGGAGATCCGCCGCGCCATCGAAGCCGACTCGGACGCGATGCGGCGGCTCTGGGACAACTTCTCGGCGGAAGCCCACTACACGCCGTACCCATCGTCGCCCTTCGTCCCCGCACTCCTGACCGACCACATCGCCCTGATCGCCGAGGACGACGGCCAGCCGGTCGGCACCGTCTACGCGAACGTCAGCAGCCCGCACTTCGGCTTCGTCTTCGGTCTCTACACCCGCCCCGACGTACGGCGCCGCGGCATCGCGCGAGCGCTGATGCGGGAGGTCGCAACAGTGCTCCGCGACGAGGGGCGGGAGTACGTCGTGCTCAGCGTCGACACGCCGAACGAGGGCGCGCGCTCCTTCTACGAACGCCTCGGCTTCACGGACGCCGCGCGCACGCTGCGCGCCGACGTCGACACCCTCCTCTAGGCGGAGCTCGGCAGCACGAGCTCGAACCGCGCGCCGTTCGGACGCGCGTGCCGGTACCGGAGCTCCCCGGAGTGCGCCGCCGCGTACGAATGCGCAATCGCAAGGCCGAGACCCGTGCCGCCGGCCTTGCGCCGCGACGGGTCGCTGCGCGAGAAGCGCTCGAACAGCCGCGGCACGAACTCCGAGGGCACGCCGTCACCGCGATCCTCCACCGCCACCTGGAGCCGCGTGTCTTCACGCTCGGCAGTGACCCGGATCGGCGCCTGACCGTAGCGCAGGGCGTTCGTGACGAGGTTCGAGATGATGCGGTCGAAGGCGTCGGGATCGACGACCGCCATCAGCCCATTCGGGACCTCGACCTCCACCTCGGCCGCCCGCGAGCCTGCAGTGAGCGAGACGATCTCCTCGACGCGTTCGCGCACCGGAATCCTTGACGGCTCGATCGCGACGGCGTGCGCATCGAGCCGCGAGAGGTCGAGCAGCTGCTCGACGAGGGACTTCAACCCGGCAGCCTGACCGCGGAGCATCCCTTCGAGCTCCGTCCGGTCGCGAGCGTCGAGCTGCTCCTTCCGGCCCTCGATCGTCTCGATCACACCATGGATCACCGCCACAGGCGTCCGCAGCTCGTGGGCCGCCAGCGCGATGAAGTTCATCTTCAGCTCGTCGGCCTCCTCGAGCGCCTGCCGCGCGGCCCGCTCCTGGCTGAACAGCCGGGCGCGGTCCAGCGCGAGCTCGGTCAGCGACCCCAACGTCCTGAGCGTCAGGAGCTCCTCCTTTCCGAAGAACGGTGCATGCTTGCTCGTCCAGACCGAGAGGCTGCCCTCGGGTAGCTCGAGCTCGAGCACCTCGACCTCCTCGTCCTCGCGTCCGTTGTGGGGCCGGTACGAGCCGACGATCTGGCCGGAGTTGTCCCGAAGCTCGACACCCTGGGCACCGACGAGGCCGAGCATTGGGGGAAGCACCCCTCGTGTCACCTCGTCGGGCGTCCCGGCGCGCATGAGTCCTGCGATCGCGTCCTGCATCCGCGCGGTCTCCGGCCGGCGCCGGAGCAGCCGCAGGATCGCCGGTGGCGCCACGCCCGCGATAAACCCGATCCCGCTGAGCGTGGCCAGGATCCCGATCACGAGCGAGAGCGCGGAGTCCTCGGAGCCGAGGCCGGCGAGCAACAGCGCGGCGGTGAGAAGCGCTGCGGCCGCCGCGAGGAAGCGCATCCGCCGCTGTGCGACACTCGGCTGCCCGCGCCCGGCGCGCCAGAGCCGAACCGCGGCGATGGTCGAGAGCACGCTCCAGTGGAAGAGGAAGGCGACGAGGTAGACGACGAAGCCGTTCGACCACTCCTCGTTCTTCCGCGGAACGTTCGGGAGCGCGAACGACCACACGAGCAGCACCGCAGTCATGACGCCGACGAACCGCTCGAGGCCGCGCGGGGCGCGTTCGAACGCCGTCGTGAATCGGTACAGGAAATACGGGAAGAGAACAAGGAGTGCCAACTCGAACTTCGTGACCCAGTCGTTCTCGTCCCACGGCAGCCGCCCGACGACGACGACGATGCCGATCGTTCCGAACGCCAGAGCTACCCAGAGGGCCGGCCGACCGCCGTGCTTACGCCACTGCAGAAACGCCCCGACCGCCAGGATCGTGTAGAGCGCCGCATTGATCCAATCGACTGTCTGTACCGCAGAAGACACTGAGGGCGTATTCCCGTCTGAGTGTACGAGAACCTGATTGGGGATGGCAGACTTTTCGACTATGGGATGGCGATTTCAACGCAGGAAAAAGCTGCTCCCGGGCCTGACGCTCAACGTCGGCAAACGGGGTGGGAGTCTCTCGCTCGGGCGGCGCGGCGCAAAGCTCAACCTCGGGCGCAGGGGCGCGACGGGCACCGTCACGTTGCTCGGAACGGGCCTCTCGTACATGAAGAGACTCGGCCGCCGCTAGCGCGAATCCACCCTAAAATACAGCGATGGTCGAGATCATCTTTCTGATGCTCGTCCTCAAGCTCCCGATTCTGTACCTCGTCGGGGTCATCTACTGGGCCGTGAAGGCCGAGCCGCCGCCGCCGGAGCCTGCCGTGCTGCCGGTCCCGGCCGAAGGCGAGCCGCCGGTGGCGCCGCGACGCCACAAGCCACGGCGGCCGCGCCGTGGCGGTCCGCACGACCGCAGCGCGCACCGGCGTCCCGCCAGGGCGCCGCAGCGGTGAACGCGGTTCCGCCCGTCGCCCGCGACCGTCCCGCCGATACCGTCGCCGGCTTCCTCGCCGCGCTCGCGATGGTCGGCGGCGCCATCGCGGCGATCACCCGCCCCGTGACGGTGGGACTCGTCGCGATCTTCATCAGCTTCCTCGCGGCCGCGCTCGCCGAACGGAACCAGCGGCTCGCCGCTGCCGGCGTCGCCGTCGCGTCGATCGGCTTCCTCACGGGCATGATCGTCTGCGTTATCACCTCCCGCCCCCTCTGGTAAAGCCGCGGGGCCGCGGGAGGGGGAGACGCCCCTGGTACAAAGAACTGAGCAACGTGGCTGAGGTCGACGGACTCAACACCGGGTACGCCCGCGCCCTGCTCGACGAGTACCTGGAAAACCCGGAGGCGGTTCCCTCCGAGTGGCGCGCGCTCTTCGAGAGCGACAGCGCGCTGCTCGTGCAGCATCCGAGCGTCGCTCGGCTGCTCGAGGTCCTAGGCGTCGCCGACAACGGCGAGCGAACCGCAGTCGCAGAGCCCCCGGCGCCGGCACCGGCCGTCGATGAGACGTTGCTCGGTGGTGTCGCGGCGGCGATGGCGCTCGTCAAGGCCTATCGGACGCACGGCCACCTCGCCGCGCGCCTCGACCCCCTGGGCTCGGAGCCCGTCGGCGACCCCGCCCTCGAGCCCGAGCGCCTCGTCCCGCCGCTCACGCCGGAGCTTCAGCAGCGCATCCCCGCCCGCTTTCTGCGCGTGTACTTCCCGGGCGAGACGCTCGCCGACGTCCTCCCACAGCTCCAGGACACGTACGCCGGAACGAGCGCATTCGAGATCGAGCACATCTCCGACCACCAGGAGCGCGTCTGGCTGCGGCAGGCGATCGAGAGCGGGAGGTACCGCTCGCCGCTCGCCGCCGAAGAGAAGCGGCGCCTCCTCACGCGGCTGACTGAGGTCGAGGGATTCGAGCGCTACCTCCTGCGGGCGTTCCTCGGCCAGAAGCAGTTCTCGATCGAGGGTCTCGACGTGCTCGTGCCGATGCTCGATCTGGCGACCGAGCTCGCTGCGGAGGACGGTGCGCACGAGGTCGTGATCGGGATGGCCCACCGCGGCCGGCTCAACGTCCTCGCGCACGTGCTCGGGCGCCCGTACGAGTCGATCCTGCGGGAGTTCGAGGGCGAGCGGACGCTCGAGGCGCTCTCCGCTCGGCCGTCGGGCGCGAGCGGCGACGTGAAGTACCACCTGGGCGATGAGGGTCGTCGGAAGACCCCCTCCGGCGACATCACCGTCGCGCTCGCGGCAAACCCCAGCCACCTGGAGGCCGTCGATCCGGTGGTCGAGGGCCTGACCCGCAGCGAGCAGACCGACCGCTCCACGCGAGACGGCGCGCACGACGCGCGCGTGGCGCTGCCGCTGCTGATCCACGGCGACGCGTCGTTCCCGGGCCAGGGCGTCGTCGCGGAGACGCTCAACCTCCAGGGCCTCGGCGGATATTCGACCGGCGGCACGCTGCACGTGATCGCCAACAACCAGGTCGGCTTCACGACCGATCCCGCCGACGGACGCTCCACGCGCTACTCGAGCGACCTTGCCAAGGGCTTCGACGTCCCGATCGTCCACGTGAATGCCGACGATCCTGAGGCGGCGGTCTCCGCAATCCGGCTCGCGCTCGCCTTTCGCCGCCGCTTCGGCCACGACGTCGTCATCGACCTCGTGGGCTATCGTCGACACGGCCACAACGAAGGAGATGAGCCGGCGTACACGCAGCCGCTGATGGCGGAGAGGATCAAGGAGCATCCAACGGTCCGCGAGCAGTACGCCGCCAGGCTGGTGGAGGACGGCACGATCACGCGGCAGGAGGCCGACAAGCTCGTCGCAGCTGCCGAGCAGAGCCTTCGCCAGGCACACGAGAACCTGAAAGCGACGTTCGGTGCGCCCACTCCGCCTCCGCGCGAAGGGACTCCGCCGACGAACGGCGCCGACGTCATCACCGCGGTGCCCGCACAGGCGTTGCGCGACCTCAACGACGAGCTGCTGACGACACCCGAACATTTCACGGTGCACCCGAAGCTCGAGCGACAGCTCGCGCGTCGCCGGGAGGCGATCGACGACGGGCGGATCGACTGGGGTCAAGCGGAGGCGCTCGCTCTCGGAAGCCTGATCGTCGAGGGCATTCCGATCCGGCTGACCGGCCAGGACACGGAGCGCGGCACCTTCTCCCACCGCCACCTCGTGCTGCACGACCCGGCGAGCGGCGAGCAGTACACGCCGATGAAGAACCTTGCGTCGGCCCAGGCTTCCTTCGAGGTGTTCAACTCGCCGCTGTCCGAGTACGCGACGCTCGGCTTCGAGTACGGCTACTCCGTCGGCGCGCCGGAGACGCTCTTGATCTGGGAAGCGCAGTACGGCGACTTCGTCAACGGCGCGCAGATCATTGTCGACCAGTTCCTCGTCTCAGGGCTCTCGAAATGGGCGCAGACGTCACGGCTCACGCTCTTCCTCCCGCACGGCTACGAGGGCAACGGGCCCGAGCACTCGAGCGCCCGGCTGGAGCGGTTCCTTCAGCTCGCGGCCCAGGAGAACATCAGGATCGTGAACCCGAGCACGGCCGCGCAGTACTTCCACGTCATCCGCCGCCAGGCTCTCGATCCCAATGCCCGGCCGTTGATCGTGATGACGGCGAAGGGGCTGCTTCGCCTGAAGGAGGCAGCGGCATCACTCGAGCAGCTCAGCGACGGCCGCTTCGAGCCGGTGCTCGACGACCAGGTCGACCACGCCCAGGTGCGCCGGCTCGTGCTCAGTTCCGGGAAGCTCTACTACGACATTTCAGGCCACGAGGAGCGCCAGGCACATCCCGAGCTCGCGCTCGCGCGCGTCGAGCAGCTTTATCCGTTCCCGGTCGAGGCGGCGAAGGCCCTCGTCGCCTCGTACCCCTCGCTCCAGGAGGTCGTCTGGGCGCAGGAGGAGCCGCAGAACATGGGCGCGTGGCGCGCCATCCGCCACCGGCTCGAGGAGGCGATCGGCGGCCGCGTGCCGCTGCGCTACACCGGCCGGCCCTGGAGGGCGAGCCCGAGCGAGGGCTACCCCACCGCGCACCTGCAGGAGCAGGAGCGCATCGTCGAGGACGTCCTGACTAGCGCCTAGCGGCTCGTGCGCGCCTGACCTCGCGCTGGACCGCGCGGGCGACGGTCGGTGCGTGCTTGCGCACCTCACCATAGATCCGGCGACGGTGCTGCTTCGGTATGCGGCGCCAGATGTCCCAGGCGGTCAGGACGAGACCGAAGGTGCCCATCCGGCGGAAGGCGAGGTAACGGGCGCGCAGCACGGCGCGCAGCTTAGTCGCCGCCGCCGCCGCCGTCGTGCTTCTTGTGTCCGTTGCCCTGGCCGTTCCCGTGGTCGTCGTGGCCATGGTCGTCGCTGTCGCCGTCGTCGTCTCCGTCGTGGCCGTTCCCGCCCTTGTCCTTCTTGTCCTTCTTCTCCTTCTTCGCTTTCTTTGGCTTCTTCTCTTTCTTCTCTTTCTTGCGCTTGTGCTCGCCTTCGTCGTCGTCGTCGTCGTCAACCGGCGGCTGCGAGAGGACGACCTTCGGGGCCTCGGGCGGGGCCGGAGGCGGGGGCGGAGGGGCCGGAGGCGGGGGCGGAGGAGCCGGCGCGGGATCCGTCTTGGGCTTGGCGAGCGGGCGCGGCGCCGCGGGTTTGGGTGCCGCGGGCTGCGGCTGCCGCACTGGAACGCGCACGTTGACGGGCTTCTCGACGACAACGGTCACCGTGCGGGGCTTCGCTGGTGGCGCCTTCTTCAGCACGAGCGAGCGCTCGACGCGCGGCGAGAGCCGGATCACACGTTCTTTCTGCGGCTTTGCAACGTGCGGCGAGCGAACAGGCGGAATCGACTCCTGATGCGCAACCACGCGCCCCGGCACGTTCAGAAGCCCAGCGAGGGCTGTCCCGAGCAATAGGCCTGTCAAAACGTGGACGAAAGTCGGCCTCATGCTCCTCCCCTCTAGCGCCGACAACGTGTGCAAAGGAGGTATCGGACGCAACCCCGGGAGTCTTGAGGGGAAACGGTATGGGGAGTTTCAAGCTCAAACTCGTCGTCTACTTCTCGGTGATCTCGCTGCTGCCGTTCGCCGCGGCGTTCAGCGGCCTGGAGGCGGTTACGGACCGCAACGAGACGCGCCGTGTCGACGGGATCCTGGAGACGGGCGTGCGTGCCGGCCTGGCCCACTTCGGCGACGAGGTGGCGACCGCGGAGGCTCGAGCCGCCCAGCTCGCGCGCGACCACGCGTTCCAGCGGGCACTCGCTCGCAACGACCGGCGCGCGCTGCGCCGCATCCTCCGTGGCAGGCCGAACCTCCGCGTCGAGACGCATAAGGGACTCGCCCTCGGCGCCAAGCAGACGTCGGCTGTTCAGCGGGTCGTCGTCGTTCGCGGGCGCCAGGGCCGGCTCGGCCGGGTCGTGGCGTCGGTGCCGCTCGACGACGCGTTGGCGCGCCGGGTTCGTCGAAGTGCGGGCATCCGCCGCGGCGGCCACGTCGCGTTCGTGCGCGACGGCCGCATCGCGGCCGGGAGCGGGATGCTCGGCGGTCGGGTCCAGACACCGACGGACCCGACGCGAGTCGACGTCGGCGGCCGCGAGTTCAGGGCACTCGCGTCCGAGCCCGTTCCGGACGATCCCGACCTCAGGCTGCTCGTGCTCGCGCCGCAGGCACGGATCGATGCCTCAACCGACTGGGCCCGCTCCAGGATCTTCCTGGCGATGCTGGTCGTCCTCGCCCTGATCGCGCTCGTGGCGTACCTCGAGGGCCGCTCGATCGTGCGGAGCGTCGCCCAGGTCGCCGACGCTGCGCGCGGCATCGCGCGAGGCCGGCTCGGTGACCGTGTCGGCGTCCGCGGCCGCGACGAGTTCGCGTCCCTCGGCGTCGCCTTCAACGACATGGCCGACCAGCTCGAGGCCAGGCTCCGAGAGCTCGAGGAGGAGCGCCGCCGAGTCCGTGAGACCATCCTGCGGTTCGGGGAGGCGCTCGCCGCGACCCACGACATCGATCAGCTCCTACGCGTGATCGTCGAGTCCGCCGTCGAATCCACCGGTGCGTCGCTCGGACAGCTCGTCGACGGCGACGAGGTGCTGATCGAGTTCGGCGAGAAGCGCGGGTCGGAGCGGCTCGAGTTTCCGCTGTCAGCCGGCCACGAGACGTTCGGTGCCCTCGTCCTCTACGGCGACGAGTTCACCTCGGAGCAGCGGGAGAGCGCCGGCTGGCTCGTCGGCCATGCCGTGATCGCGCTCGCGAACGCCCACCGCCACCAGACGGTCGAGCAGCAGGCCTTGGTGGACGGGCTCACCGGCCTGGCGAATCGCCGGCTCTGCACCGCCGCGCTCGAGAAGGAACTCGCGCGTGCCAAGCGCTTCGGCGAGCCGCTCTCGGTCGTGCTCACGGACATCGACGACTTCAAGCGGATCAACGACCGCTGGGGACACCCCACCGGCGACGACGTGCTGAAGGTCTTCGCCGCCGCGCTCCACTCGAGCGTCCGCGAGATCGACCTCGCCGGCCGTTGGGGGGGCGAGGAGTTCGCCCTGCTGCTGCCGGGCACCGACCTCGAGGGCGCCCGCGAGGTCGCTGAGCGCGTTCGACGCAAGCTGGCGCGCAAGAAGATCGACGCCCCCGACGGCGAGCGGATCCGTGTCACCGCGAGCTTCGGCGTGGCGTCGTTCCCCGAATTCGGCTCTCAGGACCAGCTCGTCGCTGCGGCGGACGGCGCGCTCTACGACGCCAAAGGGGCCGGTAAGAACCGCGTGGCGGCGGCGGCTCCGCGGGCCGTCACGACCGCCTCCAGCCAGTAACCACGTTAGAATCCCCCGCCGAACGCGTACGACCCAACGACTGACGGAGACGATGACTGTAGAGACACCATCACTGTTTGCCAGCGTGATCCAGGACCACCTCGAGCTGAAGCGCAAGAACGCCGAGCTCGAGGGCAACATGCCGATCGAGGACTACCGGATCGAAGATCCGTTCGAGAACCATCCACTCTTCAAGACCGAGGAGCAGGCGCGGATCGAAGACACCCTCGACGGCCATCCGGGTGTGGCCCCTGCGGAGTTTCCGGGGCCGCCCGAGGAGGAGAAGGTCGAGTCGGCCGAGGACGGGCTCTGGGGCCGCTCGCGCGACTTCGACTGGGGCGACTAACCCCCCGATCGGCGCGGCGTTTCGCCGGCTGGTGAGGGGGTAGGCTCCCCCGAAGTCAGAGAGCGAGACAAGGGAGAGAGCCGCCATGAGAAAGCTGCTAGGCCTCATTGGACTAGGGGCCGCTTTGACGTACTTCTTCGATCCCGATCAGGGTCGCCGCCGGCGCGCTATGGCCCAGGACCGGATCGCCGCGTTCTTCCGCCAGCGGGCGCGTCAGGGCGAGCGCCTCGGGCGGTCGGCGAGCGCGCAGGCGGAGGGCGTCGTGCAGAAGGCCAAGCACCTCGAGGAGGAGCCGAAGCCGCAGCCCGACGACGTCACGCTGACCCGCAAGGTCGAGACCGAGATCTTTCGCGACGCCGACATTCCGAAGGGGCAGATCAACGTCAATGCCGAGAACGGCAAGGTCTACCTCCGCGGCGAGGTCCAGAAGCCCGAACTGATCAAGGATCTCGAGGAGCGGACGCGGAAGGTGCAGGGCGTCCAGGACGTCGAGAATCTGCTTCACCTCCCGGGCACCGAAGCGCCGACGAAGTCCTAGCGATCCGCGATCTTCCGCAGCAGCGGAAGACCCCACCAGAACCAGAGGATGAATCCTGCGACCGCGGCGGTCACGACGGCCGCCGCGGCGGCGTGGAAGAGGAGGTCGGCGACGAGGAACGCGGCGCCGACGAGCGCGAAGGTCAGAAACACCATGCCGGCGATCGACAGCCGGTTCGAGGTCTTGAGCAGCCGCTCCTTGTCGTAGTCCCGCCAGCGGATGCGGTGGTAGGCCGATGGCGCGATGAGCAGCGCCGTGGCGGCGGTCGTGCACAGGAAGGTCGCGAAGAAGACGAGCTTCTGCTCGTTCGTGATCTTCGTGAACTGGTTCGTGAATGGCACGGTGAGCATGAAGGCAAAGAGCACCTGCACCCCGGGGAGGACGACGCGGAGCTCGTTGAGGAACTCGATCAGCTCGCGGTCGAGCCGATCGTCATCGCTCTCCTGCTGACTCATCGCCGAGTCTGGATCGAGACGAGGCCGACCGCCGCGGCATGGTCGACCTGGAGCGTCGTGTGCTCGATCCCGTACTCGCGCAGCAGAAAGTCCTCGAGCTCGCGGCGGCGAGCGTGGCAGTCATCGGCGCGCTCGACGAGGACGTGGGCCGCGAGAGCGGGAAATCCCGACGTGATCGTCCAGACGTGGAGGTCGTGCACGTCGACGACGCCGGGGCGCTCGGAGAGGCGTCGGCCGAGCTCGCGCGCATCGAGGCCGCGCGGCGCCGCCTCGAGCAGGATCTGCACCGAGTCGCGCAGCACGCTCCATGAGCTGGCGAGCACGAGCAGGCCGATGAGAATGCCGGCGAGGGGGTCGGCGTAGCGCCAGCCCGTGACGAGGATCACGAGCGCGGCGACGAGAACGCCCGCCGAGCCGAGGGCGTCGGCGAGGACGTGGCGCAGCGCCGCGCGCATGTTCAGGCTCTCGTGTCCTGCGCGGTCGAGGACTGCGGCGGCGACGAGGTTCACCACGAGGCCCGTCGAAGCGACGACCGCGACCCAGCCCGCGAGCACCTCCGGCGGGTCCATCAGGCGACCCCAGGCCTCGATGAAGATCCAGGTCGCGAGGGCCACGAGGATCACGCCGTTCGCGAGCGCCGCGAGGATCTCCGCGCGCTGGTAGCCGAAGCTCCGCTGCGGCGTGCTCGGCCGCCCCGCCAGCCAGACCGCGAGCAGCGCGATTCCGAGCGCGAGGTTGTCCGAGAGCATGTGCGCCGCCTCCGCGAGCAGCGCGAGGCTGTCGGTGAGCAGCCCGCCGACGATCTCCACGGCGGTGAAGGCGAGCGTCAGCCCGAGGACGACGGCGAGCACGCGGGTGTTACGAGCCCTGACGGCGGCGAGGTGGGCCACGGCCTGAGAATATGCGTGCTCATGGACGTGCGGGAGCTGATGAAGCTGGAGGTCGATCCAGCCGAGGTCGCCGCGATCTACGAGCTCTGGAAGCAGCATTCGATCGCCGAGGACGACCGCGACATCGGCGGTCTCCTGGCGACGCTCACCGAGGACTGCGTCTACCGGATCGTCGGCGAGGACGAGGTCTGGGAGGGGCATGACGGCGCGACGCGGTTCTACACCGGCCTGCTCACCGCCTTCCCCGACATCGAATTTCAGCTCACCGACATCGTCGTCGGCCCGCAGGGCGTCTGCGAGGAAGCTCACGTGACCGGCACGCACGAGGGCAACTGGCTCGGCTGGCGTGCAACCGGGGAGCACGTCGAGTTCGACGTCGTCATCTTCTTCCCGTGGGACCACGAGCGGCGCCTCTTCAGGGGCGAGAAGGTCTACGTCCACGGCCAGGCGCTGGAGCGATGAGCGAGCACGAGCACACGGAGCCGGAACCGGATGAGCGCGGGGATGATCCACCCGAGCCGGACGACGAGCTCGAGCCTCCCGAGCCGTCCGACGACGACTCGATGACCGACGCGCCGTAGCGCATACGATCCCCGGAATGGCAACGGCCGCGAAACCCGAGACGACCGAAGGAGCGCAGCCGGAGCACCAGGCTCCGGAGGTCTTTCGCTACTACGAGCTCGCAAAGAAGCGCGAGTGGCAGGTGCGCGAGATGCCGTGGGAGGAGCTGCCGCCGATTCCGGAGAGCAAGGGCACGGCGGAGAAGCAGGTTCGGCGCCGTGATATCTGGCGCTCGGTCATCACCCAGCAGCTCCAGGCCGACTCATTGGCTGTCGAGATGGCGGCGCAGCTCCTGGAGCTGGCGCGGCACCACGATGCGAAGCTCTACTACTCGACGATGGCGCAGGACGAGGCGCGCCACGTCGAGGCGTGGCTGCGGCTGATCCACGCCGCCGGCGGACCCACCGAGCGCGACCCGCACCTCGACACACTCGCGCAGATCTTCCTCGGACTCGACTCGCTCGAGGAGAAGGTCTTCCTGATGCAGGTCTTCTTCGAACGGATGATCATCCCGCGCTTCCGCCTGATCGCCCGCGCCTCACGCGGCACGGTGCTCGAGGATCTCTGCAACCGCCTGACGATCGACGACGGCATCCACCACGGCTCCGGGATGGCCTACGAGAAGGTCCTGCTCCGCACGGCATCCAAGAAGACGAAGGACAAGATGATCAAGGGCGCGAGCAGGATGCTCCCGATCTTCGCGCAGCACGTGCTCTGGCGACCGAAGGAACGGGACTTCGTCAGCACGACGATGCGCTCGAGGGACCTCGACCGTATCCGCCGCGAGATCGAGGAGGGGATCAAGGTCGCGGCGTCGCTCGGCCTCGACGTCAGCGAGATCGAGTACGCGATTCCCTCCTAACGGCGGCGGCGCCTTTGCGGCCGGATCGGTCGCCGCCGCGGGGCGCGCCGGATTACGGTGAGCTCCTCCAGGCTCTGGCCCGCACCGGTCGCAACGCACGTGAGTGGGGAGTCGGCGACGTAGACAGGAAGATTCGTCTCCACGCGCATCAGCTCGTCGAGCCCCCGCAGGAGCGCGCCGCCCCCGAGCAGCACGATTCCGCGATTCATGATGTCGGCCGCGAGCTCCGGCGGTGTCGCCTCGAGCGTCTCCTTGACCGTCTCGAGGATCTGGCTGATCGGCCGCTCGAGCGCCTCGCGCGTCTCTGTCGCACTCACCGGAATCCGCCTGAGGCCGCCGGAGACTAGATCGCGGCCGCTCACCTCGGTATCGGCCAGCCCGTCGACGTCGACCGCGGAGCCCAGCTCGATCTTCACGTCCTCGGCTCGTTCTTGGCCGATCAGGACCTTGCGGTGGTCGCGCAGGTACCGGACGATCGCCTCGTCCATCTCGTAGCCACCCACCTGGAGCGACCTGGAGACGACGATGCCGCCGAGCGAGATGACGGCGACCTCGGTGGTTCCGCCGCCGATGTCGACGACCATGTTCCCGCCGGGCTCGGCAACCGGCAGATCGGCGCCGATCGCCCCGGCCATTGGCTCCTCGATCACGTCGGCCTCCCGCGCCCCGGCCGTGAGGGTCGCCTCCTTCACGGCGCGTTCCTCGACGTCCGTGATCCCACTCGGAACGCAGAGGACGACCCGGCGGTGGACGCCCTTGTGGCCGTCGACCTTGGCGAGGAAACGGCGGAGCATCTGCTCGGTCACCTCGAAGTCGGCAATCACGCCGTGCCGCAGCGGGCGAGTAGCTCGAATCGATGCCGGCGTCCGCCCGATCATCCGCCGCGCCTCGTCCCCGACCGCCTGAACCCTGCCGGTCGTCTCGTCGATTGCGATCACGGACGGCTCGAAGAGGATGATTCCCTCGTCTCGAACGTAGATGACCGTGTTCGCCGTGCCGAGGTCGACCGCCATGTCTCGGCGTCGCTGGCCCGGCAAGTAGCGGGAGAGGGACATTCCTGAATTTCCACCGCGCAGGTGGAACCGCTCGATCCCGGCCTACTCCTCTTCGAGGTTCAGCGCAACCGAGTTGATGCAGTAGCGCGTGCCTGTCGGGTGCGGGCCGTCGGGGAACACGTGGCCGAGGTGCCCGCCGCAGTTCGCGCATTGGACCTCGGTCCGGATCATCCCGTGGCTCGCATCGCGCTCCTCCTCGACCGCCTCGTCCGCAGCCGGCGCGTAGAACGCGGGCCAGCCGCAGCCGGAGTCGTACTTCGTCTCCGAACTGAAGAGCTCGGCGCCGCACCCGGCGCACCGGTAAGTCCCGGGTTCGAACACATGGTCGTACTCGTTGACGAACGGAGCTTCGGTGCCCTTCTCGCGCAGGATGCGGTACTGCTCGGGCGTGAGCTCAGCGCGCCACTCAGCGTCAGTTTTCTCCACCTTTGGCATGTCCCTAGTGTGTCATCCGGCGGAGGGTTGGGAACGTAGGACCCGAGGACAGGGGAAACAGCTAGCTCGAGGGGGGATATCTCTCTGATGCGACGCAAACTGCTCGTCACGCTCTGGACCGCGGTTGCGGCTTTCGTTCTGGCGGCGCCGCTCGCCGCGAAGGGGAGCTTTCCGGAGCGGATCGCGCTGCCGGACGACTTCCGCCCTGAGGGGATCGCGATCGCGAAGCGGGGGACGTTCTACGTCGGCTCGATCCCGACCGGTGCGATCTACCGCGGGAGCCTCAAGACTGGTCAAGGTTCCGTCTTCATCCCCGGCGCCGAGGGCCGGTCAGCGATCGGTGTCGAGCTCGACCACGGGCGGCTGTACGTCGCCGGCGGTGGCACCGGCAAAGGCTTCGTCTACAGCGCCCGC
>Ga0126313_10000900_pt1 | contig 14938 bp, 11 predicted proteins | sample Plot105A_FD_89954 | JGI IMG/M metagenome (GOLD analysis project Ga0126313, IMG submission 89954) | Serpentine soil microbial communities from UC McLaughlin Reserve, CA, USA - Plot105A | ecosystem: Environmental > Terrestrial > Soil > Grasslands | place: USA: UC McLaughlin Reserve, Lake County...
AAAAGCGTCAGCCCGTTGATCATGGTCGACTCCGCCGACGTGGTGGTGGAGTGTGTCAAGCTCGCTGAGGACCGCAGTGGTGATGTTGTGGTGCGGATCTATGCGGCCAGCGGTGGCCGGGCAACTGCGACTGTTCGGGCCGACTTCACAACCGAAGCGGTGGAGAGTGTTGATCTTCTGGAACGACCGCTCGACATCGGCCAATCTTGGCCCGATCCCGCCGCGGCAGTCGTCAACTTCCGGCCATTCCAGATCGTCACGCTTCGCTACCGTTGCTTCGAGCCACATGCGATTGCGCGTCCGCTGTCGTAGCATGAGGATCTCCGGCGAGAGGCAGTCTCTAGTGAATAATCAAGCGCTCGTTCGACGTTTCTTCGCAGTGGTGGTCGCCGCCGTGTTGGCTGTGGCGTTTGCCGTAGTCGGGACGGCGCCTGCCAGCGCCGCGGTCAAGGGCTACCTCAAGATTGAGTCGGTCACCGACAAGAATGATCCCGGCCTGGGCCTGCTAGTGAAAGACCGGCCATTCAATGTGGTCGTAACAGTGCTCGACACTGCTAAGCAACCCACAACCGTGAGCAGAGCGACCACGGTCACTCTGGAGGAAGTGCCCGATACCGGCGCGCTTGACGGCGTGACCACGGCGACGATTCCCCGCAACGGTTCCGGCGTGACAATTTCGGGTGCCATCTATTCGGCATTCGGCAATGGGATCGACCTACGAGTACGTGTCCTGTCTGGAGTTGATTTGGAGGCGGCCACTACCGAGGTGGACTTTGCTTACTCGGCGGTGACAAGGAACGCCAGCCCGCACAACTCGTTGAGTCTTACCGATTCAAATTGTGCTGCGCCGACTGCCCAGATACCGACTTGTGGGCAATTCATCCTTCCCGAGGGTGCCAACGGCCGGGTCACAATGTCAGTCGGCTCGTGCGATGGCCTAGGCCCGTGTCGGGTCGTAGGTAGCACCAAAGCCCTGGTCGTCACCGCCATCGCAGACCTCAAGGATTCGCAAGATAACCCGCTGTACAACAAGACATCGCCGGCCACGGTGGTTGTCGCGTGCGACAAGGATCTCTGTCGGGAACTTGCGAACGGCGTGCCGAAGATTCCCGTCATCTACACCCTGGAGAACACCGGCTCGCTGACCAAAACAGCTCCCCCGTGTCCTGCCAAGGGTGTCGTCGGCGAGAATCAGGAAGCATGCGTCGATTACGTGCAGAGCAGCCGGAACCAGGGCGACCTGTACTTAGTCGTTCTCTTTGTCCACGACGCCCGCTACAGCATCTAGCTGGCGAACGCAGGTAGCGGCACCCGTACGACGCCGAGCAACTCGAGGGCCTCGCGCGCCTCCAAAGCCAGCCGGTCTGCGTCGGGATGATTGGCCTGACGTGCGATCCGGGCAGCCACAGCGAGCAGGAATCCCCGCTCGTGCGCGACGTCGGGCGACGAGCTCTGTCTCAATCCTTCGGCGACGGCTGTCCGAGCTTGCGCAACGTCACCGCTGGCCAACAGAGCAGCGGCCTGTACCCGGTACGCCGGCGGCAACAACGTGGCGGCGCTGATGTACGCAGCCTCCGCCAGCGCACCTTCAACCACGGCCAGAGCCTGCTCAGGCCGACCAGCTAACAAGTGCGCTTCGGCGGAGGCGATGTCCGCATCCACTACCTCTTGGGGTTCTCGAAGTCTGGTCAGTTGAGCGCGAGCTCGCTCGAGCAAGGTCAGGCCTGCTGATACGTCGCCGGCACGGCTGCGAGCCCTTCCCATCTCTTTGCGTACCAGTGCTTCAAGGTCCTCGTCACCAACGGCACGAGCGACGCGGAGCGTGTTCTCCAGCAGGGGTAGCGCGTCCTCCGACCGGCCCTGCCGTACCAGGACATCGGCCCGGTTGTAGTCCGCGTTGGCCGCATTCATAGCATCGCCGACCCGGCGAAAAGACTCAGCTGCCTGGGCGAACATGACCAGTGCTTCAGGCCAGCGTCCTTCCACAAGCCGACGTACGCCTATGCCGTTGAGCATGTGAGCCCTGCCGCTGAGGTCCCCAAGCTGTTCATAGATGCGCAGCGCCGTTTCCCCGTGCTCATCGCTCCTGGCTCCGCCCGACCACACCTCTACGGCGTGCAGTACCAGGTGCGCTTGGGCCTGCGCCAGCAGCTCACCAGCTGCCTCTGCTTCGGCGAGGCCTCGCTCTGCCCATCGGCGCGCATCTGCATACCGACCCTGGCTGAGCCGACAGAACGCATAGAGGACTTGCAACCGGGCGCGAACGGCGCCCACCTCCGGACCTGTAGCGCCGTCGATAGCACGCAGGCCGAGGCTCGCTCGACGCATCGCGTTGCTGTAGTGGCCCCGTCGCTGTTCCACCCGGAGCAGCTTCAGCGCCAGATGAGCCTCCCGCAGCGGTTGACCGCGTACGCCCCGCAGCGCTTCCCGGTACGCGGCGGCAGCCTCGGTCGACCGACCCGCCAATAACTGTGCATCGCCCAGCGCCTCGAAGTAAAACGAACGCTCAGTCGCGGTGACCCTTGGGGAAAGCCGGGCAGCCCGAGCCGCCCTCCCGTAAGCCTCGGCGGCTCCGGCTGGCGCATAGCGCGCCATCGCTCGCTCGCCGGCCCGCCAGCCGTAGTCCATCGCCTTGTCATAGCGGCCGGCGACGAAGTAATGCAGGGCGAGGACCTCGGGACGCAGATCCGCCACTGACGTTGTGGCCTCTAGAACTTCAGCGGCTTTCGCATGCAGCTCTCGACGTCGCCCGTAGGGCAGCCCGGCGTACGCGACCTCCCGGAGGAGCGGGTGTCGAAAGCGCAATTGGTGGTCCGCCCTCACGATGATGCCTTCCAGCCCAGATAGCAGCTGGTCAGCAGACTGCTCGCCCGCGCGGTCGCCGACCATGCTCAGTAGCAGGTCCTCATCGAACTGATCGCCGAGTACCGCCGCACGCCGCAGAATCGACCGCGCAGTTGCGGGCAGCTGGTCGATTTGGGACGCCGCGAGCTCCTCGACAGATGACGGCAGATCGTCCGGGTCCTCGCCGCGGCCAGCAGCTCTGGCGAGCTCGCGCACCAGCAGTGGATGTCCACCCGAGCGGACGGCCAGCGCTTCAGCGATCGCTGGCGGCAACGGCCGGTCGGGAGTTGCCAGCTCTGCCAGCAGTATCGACGACGCCATGTCGAGCGGCCCAAGATCGATGCGCTGAGTAGCCGGGGGGATCCAGCCGGTGGGCCTGTCGTCGCGGGTGACGAGCAGGAGCCAGGGTTCCCGCTGCGCCCGTCGAGCAATGGCGGCAAGGACGCCTTCGCTCGCCGGATCGGCCAGATACGCGTCCTCGACAACCAGCATCGCCGGGGCACGCACCATCCGCTCGAGTAGGTCTGCAACCAGCTCAGGCACCCGCTCGGCGCGGTGCTGCTCCTCCATTTCGGCCACCGCTGGCCCGGCCGGAATGCTGACATCGAGCACCACGCCAAGCAAGGAAACCCATGGGGCAAGGTCGGGAGCCTCGGCGGCCACGCAATCCTGCAGGCACCTGGCGACAGTGTTGGGATCCATGGAGCTGTTGGTGCCGAGTACATGGTGCAGCAGCCGCCGCACCGGCGTGAATGGCGTTCCGGCGCCTGTCCGCTCACAGTCGCAGCGCAGCACGGTGATTCCATCGGCTTGGGTGACGGCTTCGTCGACCAGCCTTGTTTTGCCGATGCCTGGCTCACCAACAACCTCGACCACACCGCCTGAACCATTGACCAGCTGTTCAATGGCCGCTTTCACGATGGCCATTTCAGCGTCTCGGCCGATCAACCGGTCCTCCACGTTTTGCTGCCTGCGAACCTCGAGGGGTTCACCAAGAGTCACGACGGGAACCGGCTTGCTCTTGCCCTTCAAGGTGGCCATCGGCGCTTCGGTGACCGCGTAGTAGCGCCTGGTGTGGTCCAGCACGTCGGCGGACATGAGGATCGACCCCGAGTCGGCGTGGGCGGCCAGCCGGGCGGCGAGATTCACCGCATCACCCTTCACGGAGTACGTCCGGCGGCGAACGGAGCCGGTGTCGCCGGTGAACACCCGACCGTGCGAAATCCCGGCCCGCAACGGCAGCCGGCCGACTCGACTGACGGCCTCGCGTACTGCAGTGAGCAGCCGATCGGTATCGTCACCGACACTGCGGGGGGCTCCACCGGCCAGGATGATCTTCCCGCCATCTACATCCACGTCGGTATCGAGGAAGGAAACATCGTGCGCGGCCGTGGCTTCCTGCACGTTTCGGATCACTTCGTCAATAGCCGCCGTTAGCTCCTCGGGTCCGTCCTCGGCAAGGAGGTTGTCGGTGTGGTCGAAGCACAGGAAGGCGACGGCAATCGTCCGATGTTCGGGTTCCCGACTCGGCTGAGAGAGATAGGCCCGCAGTGGCGGTGGCAGTAGCTGCGTCACTACTTCCGCCGGTATGGGATCGGGCTCGGGCTGTTGTGGCAGGTCAGGCGGCGTAGGTTCGCGGGCAAGCAGATGACCCCAACCGGCGTGCGGGCGTACGGCATCCGGGCCGAGCGCGGCGGCGGTAGCATCGCCGACCAGCACCTCCCCGGCGCCCGCGGCGTGTTCGAGCATGGTGACGCCGGTGGCCGTTGGGCCCAGCACAACCAGCTCGCGATGTCTGGCGGGATTCCCTGCCAGTATCAAATTGACCGGACCAGACTCGACACCAGCGGACGCGCGCAGCGCCACCCGGCCGATAGATGTCCTTGCGCGTCCGATCTGGGCGAGCACCCGTAGCAGCCGCATTGCCGCCCGGGCCGCGCGACAGCCGTGCTCGGGACCGCCGAAGAAGAGTAGGAGGGCGTCACCGCCCCACTTGAGCAAGTCGCCGCCCTCGTCCTCGGCATCGGTCAGCAGCTGCCCGAACACGGCGTCGAGGAGATTGCTCAGCTCCTCGGCGCCTTCCCGACCGCGGCGGGCCAGCCGCTCGGTAAGCGGGGTGAAACCGGTGATGTCAAAAAACAGGAGACTTCCGTCCATGACACGGTGGCTAGGGCCGCTCTCGGCCGCAGCCCATGCGGGCAGCAGTCGAGGCACGTATGCCATCGAGGCCGGCCCCCCCGGGAATGCCGCAAGCCCCGGTTCGCCGGCGCCCACCCCCCAACTCTAAGGGGGCGACCGTCGATGACCTGCCACTTCCGAGCTAGAGGTGGACTCGCCCACGATCAGATTGCTTTGTCGAGGTCTGTGGTCGTCAGCCCACCACGGGGCTACCACCTACTACAAGGAAGGTCAGCCGGCTTTCCGCAACTTCCGCAATCCGAGAATCCCGGCGATGAGTGTGGCGATGCCGAAGGCGACAAGGATCCAGCCACCGAGCAGAACAAACGTGAGCAAGGCCGACGTTGGAAAGACGAGCAGGGCGATTGCCCCGAGAAGAAAGACGACCCCCAGCAGGATAGGTCCCACCCGTTCGCCGGGCGGATTCTGAAAGCCGAGAACGAGAGTCAGGATGCCGTCGACCAGCCAGCCGACCGCCACCACGAGAATGATGGTGAGCAGGGAGAGGGCTGGATTCCGGAGGCAGAAGATTCCGGCCAGCACGATCAGGACCCCGAGGGTGATCGAGAGTCCTCTTTTCCAGCCTTCGGCCGAGGAGTCAACGGCACCGCCGATGATCCGCATCACCCCAGAGACCAAGAGCTGAATCCCGAACAAGATGGCGACCACAAGCAGCGTCGTCTCCGGCCACACCAGTATCAGGATCCCGATGATCAGAGCGCACACGCCGGAGACCATCGTCAGCATCAACGTCGTTCGAGCCACCGGCTGAACGTCAGAAGGGAGTGACTCGGTCACAGTCATGGCGGTCTCCTAGGGGCTTGGAACGCGAGAAAACAGTAAGGCCTGGCAGCTGTGGACGATTCAGGGCCGCGGCGTGTCGCTCACTGCAAGAAGAGACTTCGGGGATGACGTCCAAGCCCTGGAGGTGTCCTCTAAGTGCGGCGGAGCAGCGAAAGACTCACCAAGAGTCCGGATGGTTCCTGCACGGCGGAATCAGCCCAGCAACGGCCCGTGGTAAATGTGGCGACGGTCTGACGCCGTCAGCCGTCAAGCGGCAAGATCGACTCGACGCCATTTGAAAATGAGCGCGATGGTCAGGGCAACATTCGCTGGGAAGGAAGGTGGGGCAGCGCGATGGAGCTTGGAGATGTTCAATTGAGCTCAGGGCTGGTCGCGGCCGGGGTGGATGGCTCGGCAGAGTCGCTGGCGGCGGCGCGGTACGCGGTGAGCGCCGCAAGCGATCGCGGCACTGATCTGTTGTTGGTGCACGCCTACGAGATGCCGGCAGTCAGTGTTCCAGTGGAATATGACATTCTGGACGACTTCCGCCAGCGGGCTCGGCAGCTAGTGGCCGATGTGGAGGGGCAGCTTGTCGTTCCGGGCGGCATGCGCATCGAGAGCTTGATCCAAGAGGACTTACCGGCATCGCTCCTGCTCCGGGTGGCGCAGCGGGTTCCATTCCTTGCAGTCGGTCAGGACCATCTGACCTGGGGTGAGCGGATGATGTTCGGCCGGGTGGCATCCCAGGTGGCAGAAAGATCCGACTGCCCGGTGGCGGTTGTCCCGGGCGGCTGGCGCGTCACCAAGACCGGCTCGCACCACCCAGTTGTGGTCGCCTTCGAGGGCACCTCGCCGGCCCGAGCAGCCTTGCAGATTGCCTTCGAGCAGGCGGCGTTGCTCGGCACCGGGCTGGTGGCGCTGCACGCCGCACCTCACGGTGCCTCGGACACAGAGGTCGCCAAACAGCAAGCGAGCCAGGCCGAGCTACTTGCCGGCTGGAAGGAGGACTACCCGGATGTCACAGTCGAAAGCCTGATCGTCCTGGGTGATCAGGATGCCAATCTGCTGCGCTGGTCCAGGACGGCCGCGACCCTGGTGTTGGAGCGACCCCATCGGCACTGGTGGAACCCCTGGACTCACTCGGTTGCCAGTGCGGTGCTCAAGCAGACACATTGCCCGCTGATCATCGTCCCGCAGCATTTACGGTCCGAGGCCCCGTCTCCCAACCAATGACGCTTCTGACGCTCGTCCCTCGAGCGTCATCGCCGCCTTCGGCGCGTCGTCGCTGCACCACCTGCGCCTCCGCCGGAGAACGCGCACATTACGCCCAGCATGAAACCAAAGTCGTACCAATTGCCGTTGTTGTGCACTTCGTAGACGTTTACGTTGTCGGTGAATAGCGACACGATGAATGTGATCGGGCTAATCAGCCCATGCCAAAGTCCGAGCCAGAACCCAGCTCCCTGGTCAGCCTGAGCCTCGTTGGGGCCCGCTGCGCAGGCCGAGAGGGCGAGCAGTGCACAACAGAGCAGCAGCACGGAGGCCAGGCGGAGGGTCTGCCTCATTCGTTTCCCATCTCTTCAACAATGGCGTGGAGCCAAGCTGCCTTTGTGATCATGCTTGGCGCTGCGCTTTTACCTCGCCGAAGAACGCTGGGAAATCCGAGAAGATCTCAAGAAAGGCCCGGCCGAACTCGTTGAGCCGAATCCCTCCGTCATCTCGGGACACCATCGACTCGTAGAAGTGTTCCATGCTTACGAACGGGTATTCCCGCGCCCGGATACCGACAAGCCCCGCTGCACGCATTCCGTCGATGGTCTCGCTCAGGGTTGGAACCCGGCATGCCCATAGTCCGTCAAAGTCGGCCACGGAGAGACGCTGTGTTTCGGTGAGGGGATCCTCCCGACGAAAGACCTCCTTGACGTAGACCGTGCCACCGGGCCGGAGGACTCGCGCCGACTCCCGGTAGAGGGAATTCCGGTCGGGTGCATATCCGGTCACTTCGAGGTAGAGGGCCACATCGAAAGAGCCCGCGCCGAACGGGAGCCGGTGAAAGTCGGCAACATGCACCCGTACCTTGTCAGCGAGTCCGGCCTCCGCTATCAAGTCGCGGGCAAGCTTCGCCTGGACTTCGGAGACCGTAACCCCATCGATGACAACGTCAGGGACGGCTCGAGCGATTGCCATCGCCGGACCCCCAACCCCGCATCCGGCATCGAGAACGCGATCGCCTGGCGTCACACCAGCCAGTTCTGCGAGATACCGGGTCGAATCCTCTGGCGTGGCGGCTGCTTCATCCGACCTCTTGACCAGCCCACACTGTAATGTCGTGCCGGCCGCTTGGACCATGACGGGAGTCCAGCGGTCGTAGAACCGACGAGCCTCGCTACGCCAACGAGCCAACCTGGGTCACACCATACGGGTGACGCTGAGATCCTTGAGTGCTTGTAGTACGTCTTGGAAGCTCATCTGCGCGATGGAGTCAAGTGCGTTATTTAGCTTGGCTAGTTGCTCCTCCGACAGGGAAAGTTCGGCTTCGGCGATCGCCTCCTGTCGACGTTCGCTATCAAGCAACCGGATGGCGTAATCCATGTCCTGCTGGGCCCTAATCACCAGCTCACCCGGAATGTCGGCCAGGTAGTCGTCGCCCGTAGACCTTGTCGTCATTGGTGTCACCCCTCTTCTTGGCTTGCCATGCTCGCGCCTAATTGGGTCCATCTAGCCCTGATTCTGCCATCCGCCGGACGAACGTGGCGAGCAGATTCTCCCGGAGGGACCGGAGCAAGCCTTCCAGAGCGGATTGGCGGTCCCTCAGCCAGGGTTCGGCGGCGGTCAGTTCCAATGCCTGGGCGGCCCGAGTGGACCGTTCATGGAATAAGAGGGCTGTGGCTATCCGATCCTGGATTTTCCCTCCTTGCTGTTCATTCCAGGCGCTTGCCAATTCCAGCCAGAGGTCATCTGCTCCCGATTGCCCGACAGCATCAGTGGTCCAAGTCCGCTGGCCCATCCGTCGGTCACGGTAGAGGTCCGTCAAGTCGTTGAAGAGCTGAGAGCTGGCAGTCGCGGTGAACACGAATTCCTCCAGATGATCCACAAGCTGCCACCTGTTGGCACGGTCGAGAAGAGCGGCCGAAGGGATTATGAGTGGCCGGGACTGTGCCAGAAGCCGCTCAAAGGTCGAACGGGAGACCTGCGCATCGGCCCTTCGAACCTCTACCGCATCCAGAAGTGACTCTGCGTACGCGTTCATTACCTGTGCATAAAATCGCCAAAATTTGGCCGAGGTTCCCACGACCGAAGCCAGCAGGCGACTACACAGGGCTATCAGAGCTTCGGCCACGGCGATGAGCATGGGTTCTTCATTTGAGCCCGAGTCGAGCCAATCGTCCTGGGCCCGGGCATGGAGATAGCCCAGTGCGCTTACCCCGAGGAGGTCCGACAAATCCTCCATCGGGATATCGATCCCTTCGTCGTTCAGGCGCCGGGCCACCCAGATCGGAAGCTCGAATACCGGATGTCCAAGGGGACCGAAATACTGTGCTGGATCGGTGGAGAGAAGACCGCGTTCCTGGACAAGTCTGTCGAACGCGCTCCTGACGCGCGGCAGCATCGTTGCCCGCGCTTCCAAGAGATGCCGATCGACATGTAATTTGACATCGTGGCGGTCGAGCACACAGCTCACCGTACCGGTGACGGAGCCGCAGAGCCTGCTCCAGAGCTTCCCGAAGGAGTCGCATCGGTTGCGAGTGATCCGCTGGCGGGCTTCGTGCCAGATTTGCTGGCACGACGCATCACCGACCGCCCGGAGCCCGTACAGGGTTGTATCAGCGAAGCGTGCGAGCTGGCGGTTCTGGGGCTCGACATCTCCGAGTCCACCTCGATCATCGAGGACGTCGTCAAGTGGAGCCCCGACGGGTCGGAGCACATCGCACGTGCACTGAACACCGTTTTCACGCTGCTTTCGGAGGTGATCACTGAGCACGGTGGCTCGGTGACCACCCTTGCGGGGGACGAGATCGTAGCAGTCTGGCCGACCGATGAAGCGGGTGGACCAGCCGAATCCGTCCTCTCGGCTGCCCGCGCCGCAATGGTTATCCAGGAGAAGGTGAGCCATCTGGAACCCGTTGGTGGTTATCCGATCCGCCTGCGAGCCGGGATTGGTGTCGGCCCAGCCTGGCTGCTTGACATAGGAAGCGACCACGGGCAACGTGTCTTCGTTCCCGTGGGGCGCGCTATTCAGGAGATGGCTTCTGCCCAAAAGGCTGTGGGAGCATCGGAGACCGGCGTCAGCGAGGCAGCACGTTCGCTGCTGGGGGCCGCGGCCACGACCGCTGCGGCGAGCGGACCGTCAGCCGCAGGCCGCCTCACTGCTGTCGCCCCCCAAGCCGGTCCACCACCTGCCCCTACCCAACCCCGGCCTCGAGTGTCGTCGGCACCGGCAGCCAGATATCTGCCGGAACTTGTCCTCCAAGGGATCCGTGCGGGACAGGGCGAACTCCATTCGGAGTTCGCGCCGATAACGGCGATGTTCGTCACGTTCCGCACCGCGCGTTGGGACGAGGATGCGACGGGGCTACTCACCGAGGCGGCGCTCCAAGTGCTCGACGTTCTGAACAGTTACGCGGGGACGCTCGTCAGCGCTCGCCAGGATCTGGACAGTCTCACGTTCGTTGCGGGCTTCGGGCTGCCGCCGGTGGTCCGGGAACGGGAAGCCGTGCGGGCCAATCTGGCCGCACTGGAGATCAACAGGGAGATGCAGGAGTTCGTCGAGAACGGAATCGGGGTCGCCACCGGCCATGCGCTTTGCGGCGTTTTTGGCAGCCCTGTCTATCGCCAGTACACGATGGTCGGGCCAGCGGTGAACCTCGCTGCGCGGTTAATGCAGCGCGCTCAGAACGAGGTTCTCTGCGATCAGGTCAGCCAGCATCTCAGTCAGGATCGGCTGCGGTTCTCCGCTCGTGGTCGGATGGAGGTGAAGGGCTTCGCAGGGCCGGTTGAGGTCTACAAGCTCGAATGGCATGAAGCGGATCCCGGCCTACCGACTTTGCGGCGGCTCGCGGGCGAGTCACAGGATCTGGTAACCCGGGGCCGGGACCGCGAGCGAGAGGAGTTGGCGGGCCGGCTCGTGGCCTTGAGCCTCGGAACCTCCACCGCCGTGATCGTCGAAGGCGAGCCAGGGGTGGGAAAGACGCACCTGGCTGTGGATCTTCTACGAGCAAGCGAGGGCTATGGCAGCATCACAGTTCTCGTGGGCAGCGGTGATGACCTCGATCCGCGTCCATATCAGGCGTGGAAACGAGTGTTTGCCAGGGCATTAAGTCTCACCGCCGTGCGAGACCCGACCAAACGTGCGCTGCTCGTCAGGGAACGCCTCTCGAAGTCCTCGGAGTTCGAACAGTGGGCCCCGCTACTCAACGAAATTCTCGATCTGAACCTTGACGATTCGGCGCTGCGGGATATGGCAGGGCGTGCGCGGCGAGAGAACACCGTCCGTCTGCTCGTCGAGCTTTTGGCCGACGCTGCCAGCAGGACGCCACTGCTGCTTGTGCTCGACGATTGCCAATGGATGGATTCGGCGTCCTGGGAATTGCTGAGGTCAGTGCACCGGAGCGTCCAGCCCATAATGATCGTGCTGCTCACGCGTCCGATGCCCGAACCAGCTCCGCCTACGAGCGATGACAGCGCCGTGGACACGATGCCGCCAAGCGCCGACGAAGGCGCTACGTATACCGCAAGCGGCGTCAGAACCTACCTTCGTGAGCGCGGTGCCGTACTCCTTCAGCTTCAGCGGTTGCCACCGGACATAACCGAGCAGATCGCGCGTGACTTTCTCGGCGTGGACGCGCTGGACGAATCCGTACGATCGCTCTTTCGAGGAAAGGTCGATGGCAGCCCGCTCTTCACGGTCGAACTTGCGTTTCAGCTCCGCACAGACGAGCTCATCTCGGTCATAGGAACAAGCGAACGGGTGCAAGCCCGCCTCACGATTCCCCCCGCCGAACTTGATCGACTTCGGCTTCCGGTCCGAGTGGAGGAGGTCTTCCGAGCTCGGCTGAGCGGTCTCTCGGAGCGGCAGCGAACGGTGATCAGAGCCGCAAGCGTGGTCGGGACAAGCTTCGATGTAAAGCGGATCCTGGCCGCGGACCCGCTCGTGGACCCCAACTCGCTTCCCGATGACCTGAAGGATCTCGAGCGGCAGAAAGTGGTCGAGGCACGTTCGGATGGCTGGCGGTTTGCGCACACCTTGATCCGGGATCTGGCTCGGCAGTCGTTGCTGCCCTCCGATCTCAGGCAGCGACATCGGGCGCTTGCGGAGTGGTACGAGACACATGAGATGCAGCCAGAGGCGTATGCGATCATTGCTCGACACTGGGCCGCGGCCGGTGAGCCGGCACGAGAAATCGAGTACCTGGAGGCGGCCGCGACCAGTGCTCTGGCGAAAGGTGCCGAGGAAGAGGCGGCATCCCTGATCGAGACCGCCATGGCGGTCGACGCAAGTCACGCGCATTCTCTGGCAACGGTGTCCGAAGGGAGAAGGGCGTTCTGGCACGGTCAGCTGGGCGACGCTCTGGCCGGCCAGAACCGGCTGGACGAGGCCATTCGTCAGTACAGGATGGCCCTTTTGCTACTGGGCCGGCGTATGCCCAAGACGGGACTTGGCTGGATCGCCTACCTCATTTGGGAGACGGCAATTCAGGTCTTGCATCTGCTGCCGGTCTTGGGCCCCCGTCTGGTGAACCGTGGCGACACCAAAGTCCTGAGTCAGGCGTCGTGGACTGCATCGCAGCTCGCGCAGACCTACTACTTCAAAGCCCAGACGGTGGCCTCGACGGCCACCGACTTGGCGGCGATCAATTTGGCGGAGAAAGCCGGTGACCCGGGCCTCGCTGGCGTTGCCTACAGCGGACTGGCCTATCTGGTAGGAACGATTCGCCTCCACCGCCTTGCCAACCGATATCTCCTCCTCGCACGTGAAAAGATCGAGGGGAAGCCTTCAGGAACCGAGAGCCGCCTCACTCTGGAGGTGTTACCCGACCTGGCATGGGAACACGGCCTCACGGCTACTGTCTCGGAGGCGGTGTATCTCCGCACTATGAACCGGGCTGTGAACGTGACTCCGATGCTGGACGAGGTAGTGCATCAGTTTCGGGAGTTCGGTCAGAATCAGGCTCTCGAGATCACACTGGCCGTCCGAGGATTTTTCCTCAACGCGGAGGGCAAGCTGCGATCCGCGCAGGCCGACTTCGAGGAGCTGCTCGTCTCAGCGCGGCGACGAGGAAACGCCGACCACATCATCTGGGGACTGACACTGCTGATCCCGGTGCTCACAGGCCTCGACCGGATAGCTGAAGCTACGGCCCTGGACAGCGAGGCTGTTCAACTGTTCGAGGAGAAATACAGGCTGTACGGACCCAATTTCCACGGCAGCCACGTCCAGGCGCTCGTGGCACACGGTCTAACCACCGAAGCGCTCTCCCAGGCCCGACACGCGCAGAATGCCCTCGAGGCGGTGCCGATCTGGATCCACCTCGGAGGGTTGACAGCGATGGCCGACGCGTCCATGGAACTGCTCGAAACACAGCGCGGAACGAGCCTGGAGAAGGACGCTAACAGGGTGTGCCGGCGATCGCTTCGGGCGCTGAGGGCATATTCGCGCGTCTACCCCTTCAGCCGTGGACGCTACTACCTCTATCTCGGGATGTATCGAGCCGCCGAAGGCAGGAATCGTGCTGCCAGCCGCCACTGGACACGCGGTCTTCACTTCGCCGACCTCACGGGATTCCAGCTCGACGCTGCTCGGATTCGGCTGTACCTAGCTCAACAGCTCCCGGAGGGATCTCCGGTTCGCTTGGAGCACCTGCGCCAGTCACGCCAAGCGCTCGACGAGTTAGGCCTGCATCGCCTCAAAGCGTTCGACAAGTTTCCGGTATAGGCCGTAGGCGCCCAGTAGGTTGAGGGAGAGCCAGTCGGCGTCGAGCCGGCGTTGTGATCATCGGTAGCGGAATGCTTCAGGGGCCAGCACTGTGGGTAGTCAACTTTTCAGAATGTGTCGCAGGTCCAGGTTGGGCGAAATCGGGAACAAGGATGCTTTGAGATGTTGATCATCGGCTTTGGAGAAACGGAAATGCTGCTGGCTACGCTGGTCTTTACCTGTGAGACCTGCGGTAACCACGCCGCCCATCAGCTGACCAAGCGGAGCCGCAAGTTCTCACTTTTCTTCATTCCGCTGCTCTCGGTCGGTACGAAGTACCTCGACAGCTGTACCGCTTGTGGGCGGATCATCGAGGTAAGCAAGGAGCAGGCCGAGAGAGCGGCCCGGCAGGTCGGCCCGGACCTGCGATGATCGGGCTGACAGCTTCACTTCAACCCCGGCCGGCTGACGAACACCCCGCGGTTCCATGACCTTGCCCAAACCACCCGGCCCATCAGCACAGGCGCCATGATCAAACTCGAGCAGCGTGGGCAAGGTCGGTTGCGCCGCCTCGTCCAACAGGCTGCGGCTGTCGTGCCGATGTCATTGGTGCCTGCGCGGACGCTACCGCGAATCGACCGCGCTTTCTATCGGCTCAGCCGCGGGCATACCACCTTCTCAGCATGGGTTTCGGGGCTGCCTATCGTGATGTTGACGACTACCGGTGCTCGTACTGGACGGCCGCGCAGGCTCCCAGTGCTGGGCCTGCCGGACGGTGACCGTCTCGTCGTGATCGCCTCTAACTATGGCCGGCCTGGCAATCCCGGCTGGTACCACAACCTGCTTGTGCACCCGCGAGTGGTGGTGACCTGGAAAGGCTCGGCAATCCAGATGCAGGCCCGCGAACTAAAGGGGGAGGAGCGGCGATTTCATATCGCTCGTGGTCTCGAGGCGTATCCGTGGTGGGAGCAGTACCACCGCCGCGCTGCGCCCCGACAAATCCCGGTGATCATGCTCGAGCCCGTTATGCCTGCCAGCACGCCGATCTAACGTCTCGGCACCGTCGCAGTCTTCAGCGGAGGGCAAGCAGTCGGAGCAGGCGACCCTGTGCGACCGCGGTGCGGAGCACCTTGTCAAGCGTCGCCAAGGTCATGGGTACTCCTCTATCAAAACCTGGCTATGCAACCGGTCGATGTCGGCAGGGTCGACATGGCCGGCAAC
>Ga0126313_10000901_pt1 | contig 14937 bp, 17 predicted proteins | sample Plot105A_FD_89954 | JGI IMG/M metagenome (GOLD analysis project Ga0126313, IMG submission 89954) | Serpentine soil microbial communities from UC McLaughlin Reserve, CA, USA - Plot105A | ecosystem: Environmental > Terrestrial > Soil > Grasslands | place: USA: UC McLaughlin Reserve, Lake County...
AAATACTCTTCTCCGTGCTGGTCCCGTTCATGGGGCCCGACCGGGCCGCCGACGCGATGCGCAGCGCCGCCGCCGCGACCTGAGCAGCGTGGACGAGGAGCACTCCTTCCTGACCGGATCGGACCGGGACCGGATCCTGCTGGCCGTGGCGGAGCTCTGCTCGGAGCAGGGTTACGAGAAACTCCGGGTGGAGGAGATTGCGGAGAGGGCCGGGGTCACGCCACCCCGGTTCGAGGAGCTGTTCGGGGACAAGGAGGAGGCGGTCAGGGGGGCGATCGAGGCGATCCTGATGGCGGTGGTCGCGATCAGTGGCCGCGCCTACTCTCCCGACCTCTCGGAGCCCGAAAGCTATCTCCTGGGAATCGAGGGGATCCTCGAGCTGATGGCCGCGAAACCGCCCTTCGCCCATGTCTCATATGTGGCGGCGCGGCAGATGACGCCGAGGCGCCTGAAAGAGCCGCTGGACACCGGCAGACAACTCCTCGCGGCGATGCTCGAGCGGATGTGGGAGTACTCGAGCGAGGCAGACCGCCCCTCCTTGGCGGCGCGGGCGGCGCTCGGCGGCGCCGAAGCGGTCGTCCGCCGTGAAATCGCCCGCGGCCACACGGCCGACCTGCCCCGCCTGGCGCCGGACTTCATCTACGCGGCGGCGGTGCCCTTTCTCGGCCAGGAGGAGGCTCTGCGGCTCGCCCGCGCCAGCCGCGAACGCCTGGCGGACGGCGAGAGGCCGGGGTGACGGGAGGGCATCACCCATCGTTCCTTTCCGGCTCGGAGCGGGACAGGCTGATCGGCGCCGCCGCGGCGCTCTGCGCCGAGGGCGGCTACGCCGAGGTCGACGAGGCAGCGATCGCGAGCAGAGCCGGCTCGACGCCCAAAGGCCTGCTGGCCATCTTCCCCGGCGGCAAGGACGAGTGCTGGGCCGCAGCCGAGAACGCGAACCTGCTCGAGGTGGTCGCGACGGTCTCCCGCTCTTACTCCGCCGACCGCTCCGAGTGGGAGAACGTGATCTACGGGGTCAAGGCGATCCTCGAGCTGATGGCCGCGAATCCCGGGTTCGCGTATCTCGGCTACATCTTCTCCAGGCAGATGGCGTCGAGCCAGGTGCGCGGGATCTACGAAGCCGGGCACCGGATGCTGGAAGCGATGCTGGAGCGCGGCTGGGAGTACTCGGGCAGCGTCGCGCAGCCGGCGAGCGCTGCCCTCGGCGTGCTCGGCGGGGCCGAGGCGCTGCTCCGCCGAGAGCTGGCCGCGGGCCGGACGGCGGAGCTGCCCCGGCTCCTGCCGGACTGCGTCTACATCGCCACCGTCCCCTTCCTCGGCCAGGAGGAGTCGTTGCGACTGACCCGTCAGGCAGAGGCGATCCGCCGGGCCGCGGCGGCGCCGAGGTAGGGGGTGAGGACGAACTGGGTGAGATCGGGGAGGAGCCCCTGGAGGTCGTCGCCGGCCGGCAGATGACGGGCGACGACTGAGTTGACCGCCCCCAGAATCCCCTTCTCAGCAGTGTCCGGCAGCGCATCGGCGCCCCCTCCAAGGACGCGACCTTCGCGCAGGCTGGGGACCATCGCCTCGATCACCGCCCGGTGGCGGGTCGCGATGCGGGGGCCGGCCACGAACGGCTCAACGGTGAGCAGGCGGGCCCGGGAGGGGTAATCGGAGAAATCGGCGAGAGCGGCGGCCAGGGCGGCGCGAATCGAAAGCGGCCAGTCCGGCTCCGACTCGAAGGCCGCGATGACGAGGGGCCGAAGCTCCTCGAGGCCGCGGTCGAAGGCGGCGATGCAGCAGTCTTCGACCGTCTCGAAGTATTTGTAGAAGGTGGCGCTGGAAACACCGGCGCCCTCGGTGGTGGCGGTGATGGTGGCTCCGCTGTAACCGACTTCGCCGACGAGCGCGGTGAAGGAGGCGATCAGCCGCTCGCGCTGGTTGCGTTCGACGAACTCCACGGGGAGGCCGTGGCGCCCGTGCGGCAGCTGGGCGAGGTCATCCGGATAATCCGGGTTGTCTTCCAGCGGCCCGAGCATGGCCGCAATCTTAGGCGGCAGTGCGGCTAAGGCATCCGGTTCAGCTCCGCCAAGCCCGCCTCGGTGCCGAAAAGGGCGGAGACCGAGAGAAACATCAACTCGGGCAGCTGAGAGATCAGGTCGGGGCCACTCGGCGAAGCAAAGCGACGATAGATACGGTCGAAGAAGATGCTGACGATCCAGCGTGACGTGATTGCCGGCACGGCCTGAGGCTGCTCGAGGTCGTCGTGAGCAGTATCGATGAGGGTGGCGATTCGGGAGCCGAGCGCCCGCTGGCGGGCCCGTCCCAGCTCCCCGGCCGACAGCGCGGCGACGGCCAGGAAGCGGGCCGGGGCCGGATGAGCTTCCGCCAGCCGGAACGTCTCCAGGGCGCCGATCCGAAACCTGTCGCGCCAGTCCTGCTCCTGCCCGTAGGCTGACTCCACCCGGGCCAGATAGGCATCCTCCAGGTCCTGCCAAGCCGAGGTGAAGCACTCCTCGAGGCTTGTGAAGTTGCGCCGGAAGGCATCTGGAGCGACGCCGGCCTGATGGCAAAGAGCGTCTACGTCGACCTCGGGGTAGCCGCGATCCAGGACGAGGGCAACGAGGGCGGTGCAAAGGGCGTGCCGCTCTTCCGCTTCCGCTCCCTTGAGGGACCGGCCGTTCACAGCTTGCCGGAGCCGGGGGGAAGATGTCGAGTCAGCCGGCCGCGGGAGCGCTGCGGGAAGCCTCGGTGCCGGCAAAGGGAATCAGCGAGAACTCGACCAGCTGCGGGAGGAGCTTTCGGATCTTCTTCGGACGGCCGTCTACCAGCGCGTAGTAGAGCAGCCAATAGAGGCCCCCCGCCACGGTCTCCTCGACGGTGTCCGGAAGCTCGGCGGTCCCGGCCCCCGAGCGCCCTCGCCTCAGGAGCGCGGCGAAGCCGCGGATCATCTGCTCGAAGCGGTCGTTGATCGGAGCCCCGACGGTGGGGCCCTCGACAATCCAGGCGCGAGCGAGGGCCGGATTGGCTTCGAGAAAGTCGAGAAGCGCGCGCAGACCGACCTCGACCCGTTCCGGAAAATCGTCCTGGCAGTCTTCGCAAGCCTCCTCCACCGCCGCCAAGGACATCTCGGTGGCGAAGTCGAAGAGGGCGAAGAAGCAGTCCTGCTTGGAGGAGAAGTTGGCATAGAAGCGGGCGCGGGCAACCGCCGCGCTCTTGACGATGTCGGCAACCGAGGTCTCCCGATAACCGCGCTCGGAGACGGCTCGTGCAGCGCCGCCGATGATGCGCTGGCGCTGATGATGGGCGACAACCTCCGGTCGCAGAGGGTGCCCGCCCGGACGGGCTTGCCTTCCCCCTCCTGCAGAGCTCGCCATGACGACAGGATACCTTGCGGCCGCTCCTCCTCAGAGCGCCCCGCCGTGCCCCCTGGCTGTCGCGAGTTCTCAGTCGTCCCATCTGCCTGCCCGGGCGAGTGACTTCGTTCACCCTGGATCGAGAACCATAATCTTTTTCAGAGGCACACGCTCACCGTTATAGAGCGGAGCCTTTTGGCTAAGTCGAGGTGGTCAAACCCCGCCCTCACCTGCCAGAATTTCGATGCGGCATCGGTTTCCTTGTAGACCGAGGGGGAGGCGCTCCAAAAATCGAGAGCAGCGGAGGCTGCTCGCGAAGGAGGAGTGATGGGGACAGCGGAGCGCGAGAAGCTTTATTGGGCCCTGATGATCGAGCTGGCCGAGAAGGGCTATAGCGAGATGGCCTTGGAGGGTCCGCTACTGGACGCCGGGGTGTCGGCTGCGGAGCTGGAGGCGGAGTTCGCCGACAAGGACGGCTGCCTCTTTGCCGCCTACGATCACGTGACGGAGCTGATGCTGGCCACCGTAACCCGGAGCTGCGACCCGGAAGAGGAGTGGCCGCAGCGGGTGAAGGCGGGGCTTGGCGCCCTACTGGAGGCCATCGCCCGCGAGCCGGAGATGGCGAGGGCGATGACGCGCGCGTTCCCTGGCATCCGGCCCTCCGCGTACAAGCGCTACGTCGAGCTGCTCGAGCGCTTCGTCCCGTTCGTGCGGGAGGGCCGTGAGTACTCGACCGTCGACGAGGAGCTGCCCCGCGAGGTCGAGCTGCTGGCGGTTGGCGCCGCCGAGGCGATCATCTTCGGCGAGGTCGACGCCGGGCGGGCGGAGCGGCTGCCGCGGATGATGCCGGAAGTGCTCTTTTCGCTCCTCGTGCCGTTCATGGGGCCCGAGCGGGCCACGGAGGAGATGCGAAGCGCCGCCGCTGCCCTCTAGGGGTGGGGATCCGTCCCGGCTCAAGGAGCGTGGGGGCGCAGGTTCAGCCGCCGGCAGACGGAGTTGCCTTCACCGGGGAAGACGTAGGTGACCGCTGGGTATTCCCCGGCGCAGGCCACCAGCTTGGGGGTCTTGTCCGGGCGCTGGGGGATCTTGCCTTCTTGTTCCAGGCGCTTCAGAGTCATGCCGACGACGCCTTCGCGCCAGAGCTTGGAGCAAATAGAGATGGGTTCATTCCCGTGCAGGATCGCCGCGCTCGCCTGCAGAGAAGGCTTTTCGTAGCAACCGACGCTCTGGCGCAGATGCCCGGCGCCGGGCGGGGCCCCCCGGCCAAGCGAGTCGACCACCTTCGATTCCAGGTAGGCGGTTGAGCCGGTTTCCGTCCCGGCGGGAACGTGGAGCTCGGGAACCCGACGGGCCGCCACCTCGCGCTCGCCGAGCAGGGCCGAGGTCGCCGGATCGAAGATCAGCTGGTGGGTGATGCTGCCTTTGGTGAAGGCGACGCCGATTCCAGTCCGACCTACCGAATCCTTCTCCCGCCCCAAAAGCTCGACCCCGGGCAGTTCCGCAACCACCCGGTACAGGGCGGCGCGAAAGGACGGCGGCAGGTAGGTGCTGCGGAGCATGTCGCCGATCAGGGTGAAGGTCTCGGCTTCGCCGGGCGGCCCGTCGACGAGCGGAACCTCGCGGGCTTCGATCAGCTTGCGCAGGGCGCGGGGCTCGGCCGGCAGGTTTGAGGTATCGAGGAAGGGCTGGCCCGTGAGAGCGACGTCTTCGACCAGGCCCGAGCCAAGGGAAGGCGATCCGGCGGCCTTCCAGGCACTCCGCCCGACGGGAGTGAGGAATTCGGGCTTGGCGTAGACCACCCGTGCTCGCCCACTGCCGTTGGAGGCGATCCAGGTCTGGCGGATCCGAGGCACGGAGACGCTCCACTCTTCCGTCGTCGTCAAATACGCTTCCCGTGAGCGCGTGTAGAAGTACTGTCCCGGGCCCGGCCGCGGTTCGGCGGGCTGGGTCGCCGCGACTGCCGCCGCCGTCCGAAGAATCTCGCCGACGGCGGGCCGAGCGCCTCCATCGCCGCCGAGGATCAAGGTCGGCACGACAACGAGGAGGGCGGCAGCAGCTCCGATTCCGGCGAGAAGACGCAGCCTGGAGCGCCGCCGGGCACCGTGGCTCGACGAGAGCTCGATCCTCGCGACGAGCGATCGCCGCGCCATCGCGCGGCTCGCGGCCCTCGGGCCGGGCAGGCTGGCTCGCAGATCCCGCACCAGCTCGATCTCGTTCATCTCGTTCATCCTTCCTCCGGAACGGGTTGGGCGACGGTTGACGACGCCTCGGTGTCCAGTGCATTTCGGATGCGACCGCGGGCACGGGCGAGGCGCGACCGCACCGTCCCGACCGGGACGTCCAGCGCGCGGGCGATCTCTGGGTACGGGAGGTCAGCCCAGGCGTAGAGCAAAAGGGTGTCGAGCTCCTCCGCTGACAGCTCGGCCAACGCGTCGACGAGCTCCCTTCGCATCCGCGAGGCGTCAAGCCTGGCCTCGACGCCATCGAAGGCATCCATCACCGGGTCGACGGCGGTCCGCGAATAGGCGCGAAATTGGCGCACCTCGTCGCGCCGGTGGCGGCGCAGCAGATTGGTGGCGATTCCGAAGAGCCAGGGCCTTGCGTCGGGCTGGGCCGGGTCATATCCTCGGCGCTTGTCGAAGGCGACCAGGAAGGTCTGCGCGGTCAGCTCGTCCGCCAGGTCGGGGCCGACCCGGCGTTGCAGATAACCGTGCAGGGCATCGAAATGGCGGTCGAAGATCGTCGCAAAGCCGGCTGGCACGCCGGTCGATGCCGAGATGACGTCGCTGTCCAGGGTCATCCTGTCCACCGATGGTTATTGCCCGCAGGCCGCCAAGCAGTTCGCGATATGTGGCTGTGGGTGCGCGACCGGAGCGACCATGACCATCACTGCGCTCATGCGGCCGAGGATAACGGCTGTGGAACCAGTCTCTTTTCTTGACACGACCATCACCTATCGATAAGTTGGAAGACGCCTCCAATCACGATCAGCGGGGGCGCTGGGCGAGTTCCCTGCTCGCTCAAGGGTGGTATGCCACCCGGGGGAGCGCGCCGGACACCCTGCTGGCGCGCTCCGCTTGAAGCAGGGGCCGGGTCTTTCCCCGAGCTCCCGGTCCCTGCTCCACTTCTGATGGTGGAAGAGTAAGGGCAGGGACCGAACGTCTGCGCCGGGCCCTTCGGCGCTTTCTACGACTTCTACATCGAGCGGCCGCGGCTGATGCAAAGGTGGATCTCCCGTTCGCCGACCCGGAGGTCGACCTCTTCCTCTCCTCCAGCGGCTTGCACATGATCTCTGAGCCTGAGCGGGCGGTATGCAGGACCCCAAGATTCAAGCGGCGATGTTCGTGTTCGCCTGTTCACGCTGGGGCAGCCTCCAGCCACTCCTTGGAGATCGAGCCAAAGTAGGCACTGTTCGGGCCACCCTTAAACGTCAAGCTGGTCCGCATGACCCCTTCCTCATCCAGCCCGAGATCCCCGTGGCTCCTTTTGCTCACCTTCGCCCTGCTCCTGCTGGGGGCACCGGCGTCGGCGAATTCATCCTGGAAGGTGGCGGACCTTCATCTCCGAGCGAGCGTCATCTACGGAGTTGACTGCACTCCGACCCTCTGCGTCGGCGCCGGCACCGGCGCCACGCCGCCCGAAGGTATCGGCTCCGCCGGGGTGATCGTCTCCTCCCGGAACCCGCTCGGCGGCGCCTCGGCCTGGAAGGTGACGTTCTTCCCGCGAGACCCACACCTGACTCCCCAGCTGCGCGACGTCTCCTGTCCCAACGCCCGCCTCTGCGTAGCCGTCGCAAACAAGGGGACGGTCCTGTTCTCCCGCAGGCCGATGGGCGGTCGCTCCGCCTGGAAGGTGACGCATCTGCCTGCCGGCAGCCTCCGCAATGTCGCCTGCCCCTCAACCCGGTTTTGTCTGATCGCCGGAAACCGCGGCAGGTTCTTCACCTCGACTGACCCCACCGGCGGCCCGACCGCCTGGCGCCCCATCCAGCTCGAAGAAGGTTTCGCTCCGGTGGGGCTCTCCTGCGCGGGTAGAGCGGTCTGCGTCGTCGTCGGCGGCTACTCGATCTTCGCCGGCGGCGAGCCGCTCGGCGTTGCACCTTGGGCCACCTCCTCCGATTTCGGACCCACCACCCTGCCGTGGAAGGGGGTCGCCTGTCCTGGGCGCTACCTCTGTCTGGTCGGGGGTGAGGCCGGGATATACATCTCCCAGGCCCCGACGGTCGCCGACAGTTGGGCGCTGGCGACGGTGCCCGGCGCGGAAACGCCCACCACGGCGGTCGACTGCGCCTCGCCCGAAGCGTGCCTGTTTGCGACCGAATCGGGCTACGCCTTCAGCTCTAGTTCACCGTCCGATGCATCCGCCTGGAGCCGCAGCCGGCTTCCGATCGGCGTCGGCTCACCCTTTGGCCTTTCCTGCCCGGGAACGGACTTCTGCGTGGCAACCGGCCGCAACGGGTTGATCGCCACGTCGGGGTCGCCGTTTCGATAAGTCGCACCCAGGAGGCCGATGATGGGGAACCGGATGCAACGCACAGTGGGTTTGTACATCGGGCCAAGCTTGGCCCACATCAGGTCATTTTCGGATGCCATCCTCCCTTCATGCATAAATCCTTCTCTTCAGCTGCGCTCTGCCGCCGACTGACCGCTCGAGCACGGCTGCTGCCTCTCGTTGTGCTGGCAGCGTCTATTTTCACTTCTTACGCGGTGCCAGCTGCGGTCAATGCCGCTACGCCTCCCGCCCGGGTCGGCCTCGATTCCTCGTTCGGCCAGCGAGGAACCTTGTTTTTTCCTCAAGATCGCCCGCTTGCCCCCGGATCGGCAGCTGTCGCCGTCGATCCGATCGGGGGCCTGGTTGCCGCAATCCCGCAGCGAACCTTTGGGCATCAGGACTTGGTCCGGGTGCTTTCCAAAGGAAGACTCGGAAGCGGCTTCGTTGCGAAGGCCCGCCCAAGCGTGCAGGCTTTGGCGGTTGATCCACAGGGCCGCATCCTTGCCAGCATCGGGCTGGAGCAGGAGCTCGTCGTCATGCGCTTCCTCCCGGATGGGAAGCTCGACACCGGTTTCGGCGAAGGAGGGACGGCGAGCGTCGCGGTGCCTGGGGCGGTCGGGCGATTGGAGGGTTCTCAAGCGACGGTGCTGAGCGTCGACGATGACGGCAGGGTCACCGTGGGACGTTTGAAAACCGCACGCACCTCTTTCCGCCGAGGCACCGGCTTCGTCGTCGCTCGGCTCACTGCTGACGGCAGCCTCGATCGAACCTTCAGTGAGGATGGGCTATTTACCGTTCGAATCGAACAGGCCGCGCCTTACCGTCTCGTTGGGCTCTACGTGGAAGCCGCCACCGGGAAGGTGACGGTCCTCTCAACCATCTTCAAACAACTGCAGGGCGCTGGGAGCCGCGAGCGCGAGCGCTTCGAACTCGTCCGATTCCTCTCAGACGGCGCCCGCGATCCCTCCTTCGCAGGTAGTGGATCTGTTCGAATCGCCGTTGGGCGGCTCGGGATCAACGCCTCGGCGATGGCGGTCGACCGGCGCGGGCGGATCGTCGTCGGCGGAACCAGCGGTCGCGGATTCGGGTTCGCGCGCATCAATGCCAATGGGCGTCTCGACCCACGCTTCGGTCGCCGCGGCCGGCTCATCTTCCCGGTGCCCTCGCCTGCCGCGGCTGCTCTCGGCGGCTTGGCCACAGACCAGCAGGGGCGTGTGCTCGTTGCTGTCAACGCCAAGGCACGGACGTTCTCGCCCAAGGGAATGACTGCCTTCCGCCTGCGCTCAACGGGAACGCTGGATCGCTCATTCGGCGAAGAAGGATTCTGCGCGGCCTCGTTTCCAAAGTGGAACACCGCCGCCACGGCCATTCTCCCGCAGCAGGGATCGGCCGTTTTGAGTGGCCTCGCTTCCCGCCCCACCCCCGGTTATTACCCACCGACGGCGCCGCGGCTCCGGGCGCTCGCGATTGCGCGATGCGGAACCGATCCTCCCGCTGCGGCCGGGTAAAGAAATGACCCGACCAGGCGCCTATAAGCGGGGGAGAGGAGCTGTTCGCCTCGATTCCTCCCGCTCATCGCGCAGCAACCGCCGGAGCCCAGACCGGCATGTCGCCGTAGCGGACGTGGGGCACATCTCGGGGGTGGCCGTCGCCGCCGATTTCGAAACGGACCAACGACGGGGGGCCGGAGCGACCTCTCTCGATCGCAACGACTTCGCGCCCGTTCGGGGAGAAGGCCGGTTCCGCGTACTGCGGAGGTGAGAGCTCCGTCGCCGCTCCGCACGAAAATCACCTGCCGCCCGGTCGGCGAGATCACCGAGGCGCTGCTCCGAGCGCTCGGGCCTTCTCACATTCGTACCGTCAACGCCGACCGACCAGGTATCGGTCCGGCGGTCCGTGCCGCGGCAGTGGCGGATGAAGACAACCTTGGCCCAGTCTCCCGGGCGTGATCGCGGGAACTAACCCCGTAGGGATCATCTGCGGCTCTTCACCTCTCGAGCACGGGATCGAGTCTCTTCAAAGCTCCTTGAACCTCATGCGACAGGCGCCGCGCGTCCTAGCTAGCGGGGGTAGGGGCGGGCTATGTATCGACTGGGTAGGCCGCGGCGCTGTGGGCGCGGTCGATCAGCTCGTCGCAGCAGCCGGAGATGGTGAAGCCGAGGCCTTCTGGGGACTGATCGACCTCGGTTACGACCGCGCCTTCCCCATGCTGGGTGCAGATGACGCCTTCGATCTTTGCGGTCATCTGCTGGATGGCGAGTTGTCGGCCACCGCCGGCGATGACATCGAAGAACTCATCGCTGGTGACCGCGCGGCCCTCCAGCGCGTAAGTGACGGCGGTGCTCATCTTGTTCAGCGTGACAGGTGAGCGCCAGCAGGGCGGGGCCGACATCGAGGCGGCCTTGGTCCAGGGGGGTCGGCGGCCCGGGTCCGCCTGGGCCCATCTCGAGGTCCGGATTTGCCCGCACCAAGATGGGCTAGTGTCGCCCGACACGGTTTCGCCGTGCCAAACAATTGAGAGGCGGTCCTTTGGATCCGGTCGGATATGAGCTTTGCACTCCCGAGGGCGGCAAGGGCGGTGGCGTTCGCGCGACTCGTGGATTCCAGATTGGCGAGACCGTGATGATTGGTGAACTCGAGGGTGAGGTCGAGCGCAACGACTCTCACGCGACTCAGATCAGCCGGACCAAATGGGCTCGGCATCGCGGCCTCGGCCCGATCGTCAACCATTCCTGCGATCCGAATTGCGGCGTCGAGGTGAACGAGACCGGTGCCTGTGATTTCATCGCCCGGGTATCGATCTCCGCCGGCGATGAGATCACTTTCGACTACGCGATGCGCAACTACTCGATCGAGCATTTCCCAGGCGGATGCCTCTGCGGGGCCGGCAACTGTCGCGGCTCCGTGACCGGCTGGAAGGACCTTTCCGCCGAACGCAAAGCTGATTACGAGGGCTCGGTCGCGCCCTACCTGCTGGAGATCGACTGCGAGCTAGCCGCTAGCGCGGCATAGTCCACCGGCTAGCTCTTGAGGGACGGCCCGATCCGCCTGCGCTCCGTCCCGCCGCGCCAGCTCTAAGCCCTCTCAACCTCGCTGAGGAGCCGGCCGGCCTGGGCGACGGTTTCGGAGAAGCCTTGCTCCATCCCCATCTCGATCATCTGCTCCAGGGACTCGCGGCTGGCGAAGTGAGACACGATCGACATCGTCGTGGCGCCTTGGTGGCCGGCGATCGTCACGGTCATCCCCGTCGGGCCCCCATCGCTGGGTTTTCCCTCGTCGTCGGTCTCGTCGTCGGCCAAGCTCAGGCGGTTGGGTGGATCGACGTCCTCTACCCGCCAGCGGCCGTCGAATTTCTCGCCGTCCGGGCCGGTCATGGAGTAGGTGATGCGCTCGCCGGCTGAGAGGTCGTAGTCGGCGAAGGTCGCGGGATGGGTCGGCGGCCCCCACCAGCGCTCCAGCTGCCGCGGGTCCGACCACAGCTCCCAGACGCGGTCGGTGGTGGCGGCGAACTCGGCGGTGATCGTCATCGTCAGGGCGTCGAGGTCGCTGTTCACGTTGGTGACGGGCATCAAAGGTCTCCTTTGTCGGTTTCGAGGATCTGGTCCATGCGCTCGACCCGGTCGCGCCAGACCTGCTCCAGGCGGTCGAGGGCGGCGTGGGCACGTGCGAGGGCGTCGGTCTCGGCGCGGACGATCGACTCGCGACCGACTCGGTGCTTGCTCACCAGTTCGGCCCGCTCGAGCACGGCGACGTGCTTCTGCACCGCCGCCACGCTGATCGGGTATTCGCGGGCCAGGGCCGAAACCGAAAACCGCCCTTCCTGGGCGCGGCGGAAGATGTCGCGGCGGGTCGGGTCGGCCAATGCCCCGAACAGCAGGTCGGCGGCCTTCTCGTCAGCGCGGCTCGTTTCTTGACTTACAACCATCTGGTTGTAAGTTAGCAGCAACGGCGCGAAGGTAACCGGGTTCGGCAGGCTCGACCTGCGTGGGGAGCAACTCCCTTCGGCCAAGGCACGCCAGTCTTATGGGGACGGAGCGGCCTCGAAGAAGAGGTTGGCCGAGACCACCTTGACGGGGCGCTCCTTTGTTTGCTCCATCCGCGCCTGCGCCCGCGTCATCACCTCCTGCGCCCGCATCGAGCAGTCGAGGTGAAGGGCAGCCAGCTCTCTGCGCCCCTGCTCGTCGACATCGCCCGGCACACGGGTGGCAGCCCAATCAGGTCGGCGAACAGCCGCACGGCTCCTGAGGGAAGCCGTCGCATCGGCGAATATCAGCCTAAGGCAGCCGAGGAAAATCTTCTTCTGGGTTGTGGATGAGAGAACCGCGACCTCAGCTTCGGCCAGCACCGGCAGGCGAGTTGGTGCGAAGCAGCGCTCCACCGCTCCCCGACGTTTCCGTTCGCCCGTGACCTCAACCAGACCTTGGTCGCAGAGCTGATCGAGGTGATACCGCACGCGCCGGAGCGCCTCACCCGTTCGCTCGGAGAGAGCGGCAACCGTGACACCCCTGCCGGATTCTTGCCAGGCGTTCCTCGCTTCAAAAGCGACCTCGGCGACAGAGCTCAAGATCATCCCCCGCATGGGGTCGGCCATCGCTCTTGCGATCGAGTCGCGTTCATCCTGATCACCGGGCTTGTCTCGCCTAGCGTCCCCATTGCTAACCCCGGTTGCTTCCATGCTCACTCCCCAATCACGCAGATTCCCTGAGCGTGCCGCCACTCTCAAGATCGGGTAGCGGTTGGGGGGATTCTCCTGCAGATCCCTACTCGGCGCAAGGGCGAGGAGACAAATTAAAGTGTAAATCTCCTGTGCGCTCTAACTGCCTCCAGTTTCCGGTCTGTCGCACTCCATTCCGCGGATTTGCGGCCACCCATTTCTCCCAGCTGACGAACGGCCATGGGTGCTCGCTCACACCACAACACCTCGCGACCCTTGGGCCGCGAGGTGGGTGGTATAGGCGCGACTAGAAAGTCTCGACGTAGAGAGGCGACGGCGAGATGATGTTGTACGTGCCGCTCAGGAGGAGTTCGGGCGGGCAACTCCAGTGACTGCCATAAGCCGCGTAGTAGGGGACTTTGTTGTACACGATCTGCTGCGTTTCACCAAACATTGCCGGGTAGGTAGGACCGTGCTGCTTGTAGTAGCACGGAGCGTTGTAGCCCCAATGGTTGAAGAATTCCGTCGACATTTCAAACGTCGTTTCCTGCCACACTCTTCCGGCGTGGGTTCCACGGTACCATGAAATGTTATAGCGCGCTGCGGAGGCGTGGACGGGCTCATAGCACCCTCCGAACGTGTAACCTTCATTGCTCGTGTTCGCGAGGATTTCTTCTTCGAGATAATTGTTTCCCGAATTGTCCGTCGTTAGATCGAGGGTAGACGTTTTACATTGCAGGACAGAAGTGCCATTGACTACTGCAAAGCGGAAAGTCGTGTTCGGCGCCAATTCGGTGTGGATTTTCGTGCCCGCCGGGTAGAGATTTTCGTTTCCGCATAAATGGTTGCTCGGACTTTTTTTGCAGAGGACCGTGGCCGAGGCCGAGGTTGCTCCGAATGCGACGGCAGCTAACAAGGCGCTTGCCAGCAGCGCTGCCAATAGGGGAATTCGTTTCACTTGCACTCCTTTGTGTCAGCGCCAAGACGCTGGCTTTTCTTTGAGCAAACCTTGACGCCTCATGTATGGGAGCGCTACTCCAGTTTGGCGCCTGAGCAGTCGGCTGACCGCCGATTTGTTGAGTGAGATCAGAAAAGCGATCAAGAATGCCTGATCTGGCCGGGCGGATACTCGTCGCGTGGTTCGCGGCGCCGCACACTAGGATGGGAGCATTAGTGCGAGGCTCAGCTCGAGAGCACACTCGGCGATGGATTTCCCGAGCCTGTCTTCGACCGACCTCAGGCGACTGCTGACCGTTTGGCGATGCACCCGCAATGCGGATGCGGCCGAGCTGGTGCTGCATTCCGCCGCCAGATAAGCTGCCACCGTTTCCCGGAGCGCTTCTCCGCTTTCCCCACCACCCGAAAGCGGCTCGAGGTAACGTCTCCGGAGAGATTCAACCAACACCTGATCTCGCTGAATTGAAGCCAGAACCCCTTTCTCCTCGTACCGAGCCAGGGCGACGGGCCGTCCTTCAGCGAGCGGGAGAACGGCCAAGGCCTGGCGATGCGAGAAGCGCCAGCCTTCGATCCCACGGCCTGGCTCCCCGACGGCAGTCTTCATCTCCGCCTGCCCACTGTGAAGCCGTTTTGCCACCTCCGCGCTATCCATCAGACTCCTGCCGCCTAGCCACGCCCATAAGGTCCCGGCCCTGGGTTCGACGGTGAGCAGGAGTCGGTCGGTGTCGGCGGCGACCGCTCGAATGACCTCCCCCGCCTCCGGTGACTCCATGACGAGGGCGACATGCCAACCATCAAGCGGATAATCCAGCAGCTCAGACGACAAGAACTCTCCTGCCAGAAGGCGCTCCACCCGTTCCACCCGGCTCCACTCGCGGGGATCGGCTGAGCGTCGGCCGGCCTCGCTGGTGTGCTCGTCGCTGATAGCCAGGATGAGCCGATCGAATGCCGTAGAGCTGGAAGCCAACAGCGCTTTCAAATCGGCTGCCGGCAATCTTTCCCCACCGTCGGCCTCTTCCACCAAGAAAGCGACCAGAACCGAATGAGCCGCCGTGTACCGTCGTAACACGACATCGAGCCTTACGCCGTGCCTGGCAGCCAGCCTGGCTTGCGACAGGAAGACGGCTGGTATGGGGGGGTCGTCTCCTGGCCTACTGCGAAGCGTTGCGATTGCGAAGTCAACTGCGGACCCGACGGCAGCGCGAAACCCGCTGAGGTAGGCGCTGTCGTGAACTTGCGCAGGGTCACCGATTCCGTAGACGCGAGCAAGAAGCGCCTCCTCGAGATCTGTGCGCCTGTCTTCAATGCGGTCTGCGAGTTCTTTCCCTACCCGGCTCACGGTTCTAGTCTCCGGTCGTCCTGGCCGAAAAGCGCGCAGTCGTCCGGGCCATAGATTCCATCTCCCGTTCGGACAAACACCCCCTGCATCACAGGTCTTCTTTTGCTCACCCCGCCTGGGCCTTCGCAACAAGAGGGCCTCTACACGGCAAGCTAGACCCC
>Ga0126313_10000902_pt1 | contig 14933 bp, 16 predicted proteins | sample Plot105A_FD_89954 | JGI IMG/M metagenome (GOLD analysis project Ga0126313, IMG submission 89954) | Serpentine soil microbial communities from UC McLaughlin Reserve, CA, USA - Plot105A | ecosystem: Environmental > Terrestrial > Soil > Grasslands | place: USA: UC McLaughlin Reserve, Lake County...
CCTCCGTAGGCGGTGAGCCGGACGCCCGAGGGGATGTAGTCGATCGGGTAGAAGTCGGCGACGTGATGGTTGATGGGGTGATCCCGCAGGAAGATGCGGTTGCGGCCGCTCGGTCTTTCTAGGCCGTCCACGCGCGGGTGTCGGCAGCAGTAGTCGGGGAGCCGGCCGCGGTGCATCGGTGTGAGTGAAGGGCTTGGCGCGCGCGAAGCGGGGGTCATGCGGGTGCCAGTGCCTCCTCGCCGAGCTCGCGGAGGGTGTGGTAGCTGCGCTTGAGCGGCTTGCGGGCGACCGCCAGGCACGCCCGGTTGCCACCGATGCGCTCGGCGGCCTTCGGGTAGTAGTCGCGGTCCGGGCCGGGGGTGACGGGGGACCTGGGCGGCCTCGTAGAGCGCCCAGCGCAGCGCCGGTGGTCCCTGGCGGGAGAGATGCCCGGGCGCGCGGCGCTGGTCGGATTGCTTGACGGTGATCTCCGGGCCGGCGTAGCGGACCGCGTCGCGGGAGTTGGAGAACCGCCTTGCGTCACCGAGCTCGGCGAGGATCGTCACCGCGGTCAGCTCGCCGATCCCGTAATGGGCGATCAGCGCCCGGCACCCGGGCTGGCGGCGCGCGTACGCGCGCAGCCGCTTATCCAGCGGGCCGATCTGGACCTCGAGCGCGTCGACCATCGCGATCGCGACGGCGACCTGCTCGCGCGCGCACTCCGGCAGCGGCAGGCCTTGCAGCCAGCGCCGCGCGTCGGCGGTCATCAGCGATCGGCGCCGCGGGCAGCCGTGGTGATAGAGCACCGCCTGGATCCGCTGCTGCCACTCGCCACGCCGATCGCAGAGTGTGTGACGCAAACCGCACACGCGCGCGCAGATCCAAGAGGTGCGCCGGCGGGATCGACGACTCCGGCAGCCGCGCGATCATCAACAGCTCGCGCAAGTGCCGCGCGTCCGCGCGGTCGGTCTTGGCGCGCTTCTTGTTGCCGCGCCGCGCGCTGGTCTCCGCCGGCTCGGCCAGATGCGCCCGGGCACCGATCGCGTGCAACTCCTCGACCACGAACCGCCAGCCCGTCGTCGCCTCCAACGCCACCTCGAGTCGCCGGTCGCGGAAGCGGCCCAGGAACCGCCGCACGCTCTCGCGGTCTGCCGACATCACGCGCGCGCGGCCGATCTCGCCGCTGGCCGTGTCGATCCACTCGGCCGTGATCTGCGCCCGGTGCTGATCGAGGCCCATCACGATCGTGCGCGGACCATCCGCGCCCGGGCTCTCGAGCACGGACGCGGCCCGCGCAGCAGGCCCGTCCAGCCCGACGCATTGCGTACCGTTGGGCACGGTCGGTACCTCGTCTTCGAAATGGCCGGCCGCGCGGGTGCCATCCGCGCGCGCCTTGACCCATGCCGTTCGACGCGGAGGACCGGCCACCTTCAACCACGCCGAGCCGTCCCTACACGACCGCCAGGGCTCCCCGCCCTGCTCATGCCATCTTTCGACGCGACAACGAGCGCCTCGTGGGCCGAAGACTCGACAACCGCCGCGGACGACGCGCGAGCGCGGTGACGGAATGCGGCACGGCTTCCGCGTTTACCCAAACGGAAGCGGGCGTGTCGCGGCGTCGAGTCCCGGCTGAGGTGCGTCGTCATCAGCGCGCCCGACGGACACGTTCGTCTTGCACAAAACTCGCACCGGGGACGACCTATTCGAAGAGCGCGTGGGCGCGTCTGCGCTCCGAGGAGGCCTTGTCACGCGGCCGAGGGGGACGGTGTTCCTCTGGTGTTCCTCGATCGTCTGAGTCGATGAGGCGCCTGGTGCGAAAAACCCTGCAAATCGGCTAAGCCCTCTGCCGGACTCGAACCGGCGACTCCTTCCTTACCATGCACGAGACCGCGCCGGAGGCAAAAGCGCCCAGAAGCGAAACCGTGACTCGGCAGACGCACGCAGCGCAGGGCATCGTTCGGCAACCTCCATTGCCCGCTGGGTACCCGGGCGGCTCGGGACGATTCGTCGAGCGAGCGTGCCTGTGGACGCCCCACGCTCGCAGGGGGCTCCAGCTCGTCAGAGTCAGGTGGCGACCGCAGATCCTGGAAGCCGCCTTTGGCGTTAGACATCGCTTGGGCTGTCCTCGGGGCGCCCGTAGAGCGTCACGCGGGCGCGTTGTTGACCCACACGTCGATGCGCCCGAAACGCTCGACCGCTTGTCCGGAGGAACCGTTCTCGCCGTGGTCGCCGCCGGTTCCTCGCTGTCAAAGCCGGGTCGCCTCGCTGGCGCGGCAGCCGCCGTGAGGAAGCGGGAGTATCTGGGCGATGCCGAAATCGGACGATCTTGGCGCTTCGCGGCTGGAGCTCGGCGAGTGCGGCGATGGGACGGTGATTCATCGGACCGCCGTGATCGTGGCGCCCGCCAGTGTCCGTCTCGGCAGGGATGTCACGATCGAGCCACTCGCGGTCCTGATGGGTCATCCCGAAGGCCAGCTCGAGATCGGCGATGGAAGCCTGATCGCCCCGCACGCCTACCTCCAGGGCTACGGAGGGCTGCGCATCGGGCGGCACGTCGGGGTGGGCGCCGGTGTGCTGATGCTTACGGCGGTACATGCCGAGACGCCGCCCGGCGAGCCAATCACTGCAGCGCCGCTCCGCTTCGGCGCGATCGAGATCGGGGACGGCTGTGATGTCGGCGTCGGGGCCATCCTGCTGCCGGGCACGCGTCTCGGGGCCGGTGTCCAGGTAGGTGGCGGGGCGCTAGTGCGTGGCGAGCACCCGGACGGGGCGGTGATCGCCGGGGTGCCGGCTCGCGTCCTGCGCATGCGCGGGGAGGGCAACTGGGCGACGGGCTTCTCGGCTGAGCCGCCGCGGCGGAATGCTCAGGGCGCGCGAAACTTCGCGACCCGCCTGACCGGTCGCGCGTCACTAGCGCGGTGACGGCCACCCGACCGCATTTCGATTCGATGCGGAGGCTCGGGATGCATTCGACGACGACGCGCCGCACGACTCGGGCGAACCAAGCCGGTACGTCCACGAGCCCCTGGGCTCGCTCGTGGCGCGATCGTTCACCGGAGACCACCGGACGAAGGGCGCTGCGCTCGAGCCGCTGGAATCCTGGTCGGCGACCGAGGAGGTCGCCGACACCTATGCCTCCGGAGTCTGAGAGGACCGCACCCGCGTCTCAGGTGATGGCCGGGAGCACTTCGCGAGCGTAGAAGTCGATCATGCCGGCCTGGTCGGGACCCATCTGCATGACGTACACGTCGTCGTAGCCCGCATCGAGGTATTCCGCGATCGCGGCGCAATGGCGCTCCGGGTCCGGGCCGCACACCCAGCTCTCACGCACCGTTTCCTCGGTCACCGCCGCGGCGATCTGCTCGAAATGGTCCGTGGTGGGCAGGTCCTGCGAGTGCTGGCCGCTGATCAGCTCGTGGCGCCACGTTCGGTGCGCGATCCGCACCGCCTCGTCCTCGTCGGGATGCCAGCAGACCTTGAGCTCGCCCATCGCGGGGCCGGTCCCCCCGAGCTCGCGGTAGCGGCGGATCAGGCCACGGGCCGCCCACGCGCCGAAATAGCCGTCCGCGATGCGAGCGGCGACCGCCACGGCCTTGGGCCCGAACGCGGACATCACCACTCGCGGCGGTGACTCGGGCAGCGTCCAGAGGCGCGCGTTCTCGACGGTGTAGTAGCCGCCATGGTGGTCGAGCGTCCTGCCCGTCCATAGGTGTTGGACGATCTCCATCGCCTCCTCGAGCATCGCGTGGCGGACTTCGATGGCCGGCCAGCGGTCACCGAGGATGTGCTCGTTGAGCGCCTCGCCGCTGCCGATGCCGAACGTCAGCCGGCCGCCGAGCAGCTGCTGTGCGGTCGCGGTCGCCTGCGCGACGATCACCGGGTGGATGCGCATGATCGGGTAGACCACGCCCGTGACGACCTCGACGCTCGTCGTCGCCTGAGCGATCGCGCCGAGCACGCCCCAGATGAACGGGCTCTGGCCCTGTGATCGCAGCCACGGGTGAAAGTGATCGGAGATCGCGATGCTCGCGAATCCCGCCCGCTCCGCCAGCACCGCGCCTTCGACCAGTTCCGGCCCGGAGTGCTGCTCGCTGGCGAGGAAGTACCCGATTCGCGTCATCGCATCAGCTCCTTGTCGCGGACCGCGGGGCGGCACGGCGACGTGGTCCCGGGTGGATTCTCGTCCGCGGCGCGGTTGAATGGTCCTTAGCCGTGCTCGCTCGGTCGCATGTGGAACCCGGCTTCGTACCCCGTCGCATCCGCGCGCACGCTGACGCGCGCCGGCGGCGGCTGGCGCTGTGGGCCGCGCCGCTCGTCGGCGCCACGATGGCTCCGGTGATCGGGGTCGCGGGGCGCCGGCTGGGGTCCGACCGCGGCTACGTGGCCGCGTTCGCCGTCTACTGGGCGGGTTGGTGCGTCGCGGTCCCGCTCGCCTTGCTCGGTCCCCGCCGGCTGTGGAGCGTCGCGACGAGGCCCGGTCGCGATCCCGGCCCGCTGGGGCTCGGGGCACTCGCGGTCGGTCCCGTCGGCGGGCTGGCTCGCGGCGCCGCGGCGGCCCGCCGAGGAGCCGATCCCCGCCTCATGGCGAGCGCCGCCGCGGTGGGCGCGCTGAACGGCGCTCTCGAGGAGCTGCTGTGGCGAGGACTGTACGTGGAGCTGTTCGCCGACGACGCCCGTCGCGGTTGCGTCTGGCCGGCTGTCTGGTTCGCGGCCTGGCACGTCGCGCCGTTCCGGCTCCATGCGCCCGAGCGCCCCACCGCCTTCCTCGCCGGCGCCGCGCTGCTCGGTCTCGCATGGGGCGCGGTCGCGCAACGAACCGGCGCTATCCGATGGACGATCGCCGCCCATGCGCTGACCGACGCCGCGGACGTCGCCTCGCCGATCGCTCGCCATCTGGCCCGCAGGACGTAGACCGGCGCCCGCTCGCTTACCGCGGCCGAGGAGGGGTCTGGCGTTCCCTGCGCCGGCTATCGGATCGCGGCCGCGGCGGCGACACGCCATCCCGGCATCTCGCTCCGTCGGGCTGGTTGGGCCAACCATGGACGCACCGGCGCCACACGCCCACCAAGAGGCCCTTCGTTGGGCGCACCATCGCGGCGCCAGTCGCGGCCGTCCGCGGCATCTGCGCAGCCGCCGCCGGGCGACGACCCGTGCGGCGCTCTCCGGAGCGGCGTCGACTCGAGCGCCAGGTCGCCGTTCATCGTCCCGACGAAGATGACCAACGATCCCTTCACGCGCGAAGCTCGGGCAAGACGTGCTCCCCGTAGACGCGCAAGGCGCCGAGCGGATCGGCCGCGGAGGTGTTCATGAGCACGATCGCGGTGGCGCCGAGCTGCTGCATCGCCTTGATCTTGCGCACGTGAGCCGCCGCGTCCGAGGACAGGATCCCCATGGCCTTGAACTTGGCGTCGGAGATCCGACGGCCGTTGGCCTGGATCTCCGCCGGGTCCCAGATGCGATCGGTGTAGTGCTCGTCGACGAGCGTCGCCTTCCACTCGCGCGCGCTTTCGAGTGCGGCCTCGTCGCTCTCGGCCCAGGAGAACAGCCCCTGCAGGATCACCTCGCCCGGCTCCCGACCGGCCTGCTCGGCCGACCTGCGGTAGGCCGCGATGACCGGCGGCGCCGTGGTCGGATCGGCCATGCACCAGACGCCGTCGGCGAGCCGGCCCGCGATCTCGGCCGCCTGCTCGCCGAAGGCCGACATGTAGACCGGCGGCCTCCGCTCGGGGTTCGTGTAGAGCCGCGCGCCGCGGGCTCGGAAGTAGCTGCCCTCGAAGTCCACCGTCTCGCCGTCCAGCAGCCGCACGATGATCGTCAGCGCCTCCTCCGTGCGCGCCAACTGCTCGGCCGGCGGCCCCCAGTCGTAGCCGGCGGGGACCTCGTTCATCGCTTCGCCGGAGCCGACACCCAGGAACGCGCGCCCCGGACACAGCACCTCGAGCGTCGCGATCTGCTGCGCAACGACGACCGGGTTGTAGCGATGCACGATCGCCGTGACCCCGCTGCCGATGGAGACGCCCCGGGTCGCCTGGCCCGCCGCCCCGAGCCACACCCACGCGTTGCCGCTGTTCGCCGGTGCCGGTTCGCCCGGCGCCCACCACGGCGCGAGGTGATCGCTGCAGACGATCGCGTCGAACCCTGCGCGCTCAGCCTCGACGGCCTGCTTCAGCAGCTCATCGGGCCTGAATCGCTCGTGTGCCAGAGCTGCCGCGTAGACGACCTGGTCGGGTTGGCGCCGCCGGGCCCAGGTCACGCCGCGGATCGACTCGAGGACGTTCATCTTCCGCCCCGCCTACTGGTCTTCCATCGTCTGTCCGGAGAGTCCATCGAGCTCGCGTTCGAAGGCCGCGAACTTGCGTGGCTCGAGCTCATCCCAAGCATGGGACTCCTTCCGTGGGGTGCGAGTCCTACACGCGTTCCCCGGGCGCGGCCGCCGCGAACGCTCGGCGTAGCATGTCCAACCGCGACATCCGCCCAGGTCCACGTTCGAAACCCGAACCGGAGAACCCGGGCGGCCGCGCCGCATAGGCCGCGTCTCGTCCCACGACGGCACGACGCCGCGCCGTTTCACTTGACGCGCTGCAACAGCCGTAGCTGCCGCTCGACCTGGGGTGGCACTACTCGCCGCTCGCGCATCACCCAGGGAAGGCCTCGCAGTGCGGCGACGAGCCCGCGCATGGTTCCGTCGCCGCCGCGGGCGGTGAGGACGCCCGTCATAAGTAGGGCGCGCGGCAGCGGACGTCGCAGCCAGGTCGACCAGAGCATGTTGCGCAGTTCGTGCTCGCCTTGCCAGCGGCGCGGACCAGACGCCGGCTGGTGGTGCGCGACGACACCCGTCCACGTACGCCAGTCCCCAGCCTGCCGTCGCCAGGTCGACCGCGAGCAGATGCTCTTCGCCGCCGAATCCATAACGCGCGTGGAAGCCGCCGCAGGCCAGCACCGCCTCCCGTCGGGCGATCGCCGCGCACGCGAGGAACCCGAGGACCGGCGGACCCGGCAGGTCCGGCTCGTGCTCCAGCGGGCTGACTCGCATCCCGTGACAGGTCGGATCCAGGCGGCCGTCCGGCTCGACGATGATCCGCGCCGCGATCAGTCCAAGCCGTGGATAGGCCTGGAACAACTCCGCCGCACGGCGAAGTGCGCCCGGAGCCCACCACGAGTCGTCGTCGCTGAAGGCGACCAGCGACGTGTCGGCGACCTCGACGCCGAGCGTACGCGCCGCCGATCCGAGATGATCCCCGGACTCGCTCACCTCGACACCGGGAAACCGGCGGCGCGCGGCCGCGACCGTGCCGTCGCTCGAGGCGTTGTCCACCACCACGACCCGGAGGCCGCTCCGCAAGCGCGTCGAGGTGGGCAAGGGTGGCGAGGAGCCGCTGTCGGCGATCGCGCGTCGCGATCACGACCGTGGGCAGCCGCAGGCAGGCCTGCGCGCCTACCACAGGGCGGTGTGTTCGATCCGTCGTGGCGCTGTGCCGGTCGATCCGCGCGTCGTCATGTGCCCTCGGCCTGGTCGCGCTCGGCGTCCTTCTCGACCGTCTCCTCGGTAGCCGGCGGTTCTGTGTCCGGATCCTCGCTGGGTTGGTAGGGCTGGTCTGGCTGTTCCTGGTGGCGCTCTCCCATGTGCTCGATCATCGATGTGCCCTTACCCGCGTCCGGCCGGTTACAGCGTCGCCTCGGCAGCCGGCAGCGGCTGAGCGCCGGCGTTGAGCTCGGCGGTGAGGCACGACGAGCTCAGCGGGTAGGGAAGGTCTATGGAACGACCGCCCGACACCCGCCCGCCCGAAGACGACGACCAGATCGGGTATCGCAACGCCAGCGAGGAGGCTGATTACGACGAACGCGGCTCACAGAGTCCCGGCCCGGGTGAACCGCCGGTCGACGAGCCGCAGCCGGACGACGACGGCAGCTCCTCGTAGAGCACTTCAAGGCACGAGCGCAAGGCCTGGCGACGCCGAAGGCGCCGAGCTCTATCTCGATGCGGCGGCCGCCGGGCGTGCTCGACGGCAAGGTGCTCGACGGGCGAGCGGCAGGGCGAGGCGGTGCGATTCTCGATCGTCGACACAACGTGAAGCCCGCAGCCTGAGGACTCTCACGAGGCGCCGCCGGGACGCTGGTCGATATCCGCGAACGAATGGCGAGTTACATCAAGGACCCCGAGGGCGGCAGCGATTCCGAGGTCGCCGATCTCTTCCGCCGCGCGCAAGGCGAGAGCCGCAAGCGCGCCGAAGAGGTCATGGCGCTGCTGCGGGCGCGCCTGGGCTGACAGCATCGCTGCCGGCCGTCGGCGGGTAGCCGTATGGCATGCGCGATCTGCGTGATGCGGTGCGACCGGTCGACGAGCTCTTCGAGCTGGTCGCGGACGCGCAGCTGGTGCTGCTGGGCGAGGCCACGCACGGGACGCACGAGTTCTACGCGATCCGTGCGGCGCTCACGCGGCGGCTGATCTCGGAGCGCGGTTTTCGCGGGGTCGCGGTCGAAGCGGACTGGCCCGCGGCGGCGCGCGCGAACCGCTTCGTGCAGGGAACCGACGGCGACGGCGACGCCGAGGCGGCGCTCGGCGGCTTCGTGCGCTTTCCGCGCTGGATGTGGCGCAACGACCTGATAGTCGACCTGATCGAGTGGTTACGCGCACACGGCCACGGCGCCGGCTTCTACGGCCTTGACCTCTACAGCCTGCGCGAGTCGATGACGGCCGTCGTCGAGTACCTCGACCAGATCGACCCCGCCGCGGCCGCTCGCGCGCGTCGCCGCTATGGGTGCTTTGACGACCTCGACGACCAGGCATACGGCCACGCGACGGCCGGCGGCGAGAAGGAGCCGTGTGAGGACGCTGTGGTCGCGCAGCTCGACGAGCTGCGCGAACGCGCCGCGGAACTCGCCCAGCGCGACGGGCGCCTGCCGCCCGACGCCCATTTTGCGGCACGCCAGAACGCTCGCCTGGCGGCCGGGGCAGAGCGGTACTACCGCATGATGTTCCGCGGCCGGGCGAGCACCTGGAACCTGCGCGACACGCACATGGCCGACACGCTCGACGCGCTGAGGGAGCACCTCGGCGGCGCCGGCATCGTCGTGTGGGCGCACAACTCGCATGTCGGCGACGCGCGCGCGACCTCGATGGGGGCCGATCGCGGTGAGCTCAACCTCGGCCAACTCACGCGCGAGCGCCATGGCGAAGCCGTCCGCATCGTGGGCTTCACGACGCACACCGGAACCGTGACGGCGGCGAGCGACTGGGACGCTCCAGCGCGGCGCCGTCGCGTCAGACCGAGCCTGCCCGGTTCGCTCGAGCGGCTGCTGCACGACGCCAGCATCGACCGCGGCGTCCTGGACCTGCGCGGCGGCGTGCTGCGCGACGAGCGCCTGCAGCGGATGATCGGCGTCATCTACAGGCCCGACAGCGAGCGGTACAGCCACTACCTCACGGCCCGAGCCGGCGAGCAGTTCGACGCGCTCGTGCACGTCGACGAGACGACCGCGCTGGAGCCGCTCGATCGCCTTCCGCAGCTAGACGGCCGCCCCGACACCTTCCCGTCGGGAATGTGATCGCCGGCGGGCCGGCTCAGCGCTCGTCCGGTCTCACCACGCAGGCCCGCTCAAGGACGACGGCGGCGTTGGTCGGCTTCCTCGTGAGCCCGCCGCTCCCACGCTCGTGAGTCCTGGGCGGGCGATCGCTCGCCCTGCGCGGCCGGCGGGGGTGAGGCCGGACGGCTGACGTGGCGGTCGTCGTCGCGACCGCTGTCGGCCCGATCGATCTCCCAGCCGAGCTCGGCGAGGGCGGCGCCGGCGCGTTCGCTGACCTCACCTTCGGCGCCGCTCTGCGCCAACCCGGAGAGCGGCGGCTGCGCCTGCGTCGCCCAGACCGAGTTGATCACTTCTTCCGCTCGGCCCCAGCTGAGGACGATATGACCCTCGGCACGGGGAGGTGAGCTTGTACAGCGCACGGTTGCTCATCGCGCGATAGAGATCCCGGCAGAGCCGATCGTCGGCGAGCCGGTCGCCGAGGCGCTCGAGATCGGCGGTCAGCAGCCGCTCGAGCGTTCCAACGGACCCGGTCATGCCCAGCGGCTACCGGACCGCCGCCACCGCGAACGACGCGCACGATCCGTGCCTGGGATCACCAGGCCCGGGTCGGTCCCCGCGGTGCTCTTTCTGGGCTACTAGATCGGCTTGGGCGTCGGGTCGGGCGGCAGCGGGTCGGGGTCCGGCGAAGGAATCGGCGGCTGCGGGTCGGGCTGCGGCGGCTGCGGCTCGGGCCCCGGAGGGCGTGGATCGGGGATCGGAACTTCGACGGCGGGCCGGGTCATGTGGCTGCTCCTCGATCGGGGTGTTCAGCACCGACCTACCCGCATGCCGGGCCGCGCGTGCCGCCGATCTGCGATCGGCTAGCGGGTTCCGCGGTAGACGAGAAACGACGTGAACCGTCAGCGACCTGCAGCCGCATGTCGGCAAGGCCAAGGAGTTGCGGAACCGGCTGACCCAGGTGGCCGGTCTCGCGTAGCGCGAAGAGTAACAGCAGCGCTGACGCTGTGATTCAGACTTGTTCCTGAAGCCTCACGGCGGCACGCAGTTCGTCGATGCTGTCCTTGAGGCGATCGTCGTCCTTGCTCATCATCAGCTAGGCGAGCGCGACCGCGACGGTGTCGAACTTGCGATGAAGCGCCCCGTCGCCGCGACGCTCGGTGTTCGTGAGCAGCGCTACCAGCACGAACGCGATCACCGATGTCATCTTGTCAGGCGCCGGTCCGGAGCTGGCTGGTGTCGCCCTCGTCGGCGCGCTGGAGCAGCCGCGACAGGTCGGCGGGCAGCTGCGCCCGGATCCGATCGATTCGCTCCCGGTCGACCGCCCTGGTGATCGCCCGGAGCGTGGCCTGCACGAGGTTGGCGGCGTCGGGCATTGATACGCCGGCGCGCTCGGCGACGCGCTGCGCGAGATCGACCGTGCCGCCGGCCGCGGCTTGGCCGCCGGCCCGGCGGAGCAGGGCGGCTGCATCACGCTCGGGCAGTTGGGCGGCGAGTTCGTCCGCGGCGCCGGCACTCAGCCGTTCGCCGAACGACTCGAGCGATGCCTCCAGGGCGCGTTCGGCCCGCGCCTCGTCAAGCGTTGCCTGATCTCGCACCGCGTCGACCAGTTCCTCGTGCGTCATGAGATGAGCCTTCCTTTCATTCTCCGAGGCCTACCCCGATGCCACTCGCGGAAAGCCGATCGCGCTTCACTGGTACGGCTTCCCCGTCGGTACGGTGGCCGCGACGCAACTTGCGCGACGGCGCCGACTTCCGGGCGACGTCAGCTACGCCATCAACTGCGGCGTCCGTCTGCTCGCTGTCCGGTCTGTTCATGACGCGCGGACCATCGAGGTTTGTGATGCCGTTCGGAGGGCAGGACGACCGCGATGGCCGCGCACGCGGTCGAGCGCGCTCAGAAGACCGGCGACTTCCACTGCGCGAAGTGCAGCGAGGTCGTGCACGTCACCAAGGGCGACAAGATCCCGAAGTGCCCGAACGGACACACGGAGTTCGAATCCCGGACACGCGAGCCGGGGAACAAGAGCTGAGTAACCAGCCAAGCCTCGTACGCACAAGCCGCACGCCACACAACCCGGAAGCTGCTCGTCCACAACGAGCCCGATGACGCCAGATCGCTCGTAGGTGTTCAGCCCCACGGCGGTTGCGTGAGGCGGGAACACGATCAGTCCGTGCGTGACGACGGTTGCGACGTCTGAGGAACGGGCGCTCAGCCTCGGCGACTCCGTCTCCGGCGAGTCCGGGTAGAGGAGGACCGGATGCCGGAGATGCCATCTGCACTGGAAATGCACCGCGCCGGGCGGCTCGGGCGCATGCGCAGCCGCACGTGGGTGACTCCCGCGACGGCGTTCCGGAGGTGGTCGTCGTCATGGGGATGGCGGTGGCGGACTACCTGATGCCCGCAGTGGCGGCGCTGGGCGCTTGGACTCGTGCGCACCTGGTCGAGCTACCTGGCTTTGCCGGTAGCGGTGAACCGCCGCACGAGCTGAGCGTCGCGGATCATGGGAAGGCGGTCGCTGAATGGCTCGAGTCGGCGGCGCGGCCAGTTCTCTTGATGGGCCACTCGAGCGGAACGCAGGTCGCGGCCCGGGCGGCGACCTGTTGCCCGGGCAGGGTGGCCGGGCTTGTGCTGGCCAGTCCGACGGTCGATCCCGTCGCGCGCTCGTGGCTGCGCCTGTTCGTGCGCTGGCGACTCGACAGTCGACGCGAGCCTGCGGGTCTGAGCGAGCCACACCGCCCGGAGTGGCGGCGTGCGGGAGTGCGTCGTCTCATGCATCTGGTGAAGGCGCATCTGCACGATCGACTGGAGGACAGCGTGGTGGACGTGGCCGTGCCGGTGCTCATCCTGCGCGGCCGTGACGACCGGCTTCTCACGCGGCACTGGGCGCGCGAGCTGGCCGATCGTGCGGGTGCGGCGAGCGTGGTGGAGCTGCCGGGAGCGCACACGTTCCCGTGGCTGGACCCTGAGGCGTGGTCGCCGCCGGTGCGCGAGTTCGCGCTGCGTGTCGGCGCGGCTGACGTGTCGTGACGCCCACGCCGCGCGTGATCGCGAGTGCGTTCGAGCGAGCGATGAGCCCGGCGAGCTTCGACGGCGCTCATGCGACGATTCGGAGCGCGTGGACACACGTCGACGGCCTTCGCATCCATGCACGCACGGGAGGGCGCACCGGCGCGGCTCGCGTGCGCGACGTCGTGCTCGTGCACGGTGTCGTCGTCTCGAGCCGGTACATGGTCCCGCTCGCGCTCGAGCTGGGACGCGACTTCCGCGTGCATGCGCCGGATCTGCCCGGCTTCGGCCTCAGCGAGCACCCGACGGACGTCCTCGGCGTCGCCGACCTGGCGCAGACGCTGGTTGCGTGGCTCGACCACTGCCGGATCGAGCGTCCGGCGCTGGTCGCCAACTCGTTCGGCTGCCAGATCGCGCTGCACGCGCTGGCGCGCCGTCCGAACCGCTTCGACTGCGCCGTGCTGCAGGGCCCGACGTTCGATCGGCGAGCCGGCCCCTTGCGTCAGGGACTGAGATGGCTGGCCACCGGACTGCGTGAGCAGCCGTCGCTCAACGCGATCATCATCCGGGACTACGCCGACTGCGGACTGCGACGCGCGGCGGCCACGCTTCGCCTTGCCCTGGCCGACCCCGTGGAGGCAAAGCTGCCGCACGTCGACGTGCCGGTGCTCGTCGTGCGCGGCGGCGCCGATCGCGTGGTCTCCCAGCGCTGGGCGAGCGATCTCGTGCGAGGCCTTCCGAACGCCCAACTGCTGACGCTCCCAGGTCTCCCGCATGCACTGAACTTCTCTGCGGCGCCGCAGCTGGCTGCTGTCGTACGGCGCTTTCTCGCAGCGCCTGCGCGGCGCAGGCCGGCGGGCACCGCTCGGCGCGCCGAGAAGTCGATCGCCAGCTTCGACTCCGCCACCGCCATGCTGCGCGCGTCGGCGCGCGCGCTCCAGAACCGCGGCATGGACGGCCTCGGCGCCGTGCCGCGGCCACTTGCACCGCTCGCGGAGCGGCTAGTGCGGCCGATCAACGGGCTTCCCGGTGCTGCTCGCGCGGAGATCTACCGGCGCGCCAGCGGCTCGGAGTGCATCCCGCCCGCCGAGCTGCACCGCGTCAGCGCCGAAGCGATCGATCGCTGGATGGTCGAGTGCTATCCGTGGAAGCGCGCGTACGCGGGCGCGATCGTCGGCTCGTCCAGCGGCGCTGTCACGCACCTTGCCGCGGCGCTCGGGATGCCGTTCCTGCCGCAAACCGTCTTAGTGCCCGTTCGGCAACCGGAGGTCGCTCCGGACCAGCCTCGGCACGGCATGGAGGCGGGGCGCGGACCCGCGCAGCTGTTGCTCGACGCCAACCCGGAATGGCAGCTGCATCACATGCACGATCCCAACCAGGATCGCCTGACGCTCGCCCGCATGGCGTACTTCCGCGTGAAACGGTGGCGCCTCGGCGAGGCCAAGTCCAGCTTCCTCGCCGCCACGCTTCCCCGCGGCGCCACGTTGTTCATCAGCGACTGCCGCCTGCGCTGGCCCGTGACACGCGTCGGCGAGCGCTACCTGTTCCAGTTCGGAGCGCTCGGCGGAATGACCGCCGACGAGTTCCACGCCGACGCGGCATGGGATCCGCCCGCTCCCGACGAGCAGGCACCGGAGGCCGAGTGGGGCTTCGAGCCCGCGCTGCTCGACGATCTGCGCGAGTTCGCCGAGCGCCGCGGCCTCCGCCTGCGCCGCGTCGCCTTCGAGGACCCAGAGGATCTCAGTCCGCTGACCGCCGACCTATACCGCTGGTGGTACCGCCGTAGCGGCTGGCCGGCAGACCGACTGCTGGTCGAGTCCTTCGTTCTGATGGACCCATACTGGGCGCAGCGCACCGGCTCCGTGCCGCTGTGGCTGAAATTCCCGGTCGAGCCTTCTGCTGCGCGGCTCGAGCGCTACCTGCAAGCGAGCGAGCCCTACGACGACATCCGCCTCGCGCTGTTCTCCCACGGAGCCGACAGCACCGGGCTCGCGCACGTGACGCGCTGGCGCTCGCTGCTAGAGCGAACCACGTCCTCCTCCTGGGGGTTCCTCGGCGTCGACGCCGAGCGCTTCCCCAGCGACTTCGCCAGCTTCGGTCGCTTCCACCATGAGCTACGCAAGCTCGACCAAGGCCGGCCACTGCCAACCCCGATCACCCTGGGCGAGTTGGACGAGTTCCTGCGAAGCCGCGTCAATGACCCGGGTGTGATGTGGCTCGACGAGTGAGCGCCGATCGCGACGCTCACCTGCTCCCCGGCACGTGATCTCGTCATGCCGCCGTCCTGCGTCGCGGCGGGGCGGGGCCCCGCCCGCGCGAGGTGCTCTCAGCAGCCGCTCCGCGACGAAGCTGCCGCCTTGCTCCAGCGCGCCTCGGTCGGCATGACGAATCGGCATTGACCGTGCCGACCGCGAAGACCGTC
>Ga0126313_10000903_pt1 | contig 14926 bp, 18 predicted proteins | sample Plot105A_FD_89954 | JGI IMG/M metagenome (GOLD analysis project Ga0126313, IMG submission 89954) | Serpentine soil microbial communities from UC McLaughlin Reserve, CA, USA - Plot105A | ecosystem: Environmental > Terrestrial > Soil > Grasslands | place: USA: UC McLaughlin Reserve, Lake County...
CCGGCCGCCGCGACCGCGTTGAGCACCGGTCGCATCGCCTCGTAGCCGAGCGCGTACGCATCGGGGTTGGGGTCGCCGTAGCGCTGCCGTCGCTGCCGAACAGCTTGGCGCGGGGCATCGCGCGCGACGAGCAGCGCGCAGGGTGAGGAGATTCACCACCCCTAGGTGCGCGCTTCAGTCGACGGCCACGATCGCGTCGACGATGACCGGGACGTTGAGCGGCGACGGTCCCTGGCCCGGCGACGATCGCGCGTGGCGTCCGGCGTCGCCCCAGAGCGCGACGATGAGGTCGCTGAAGCCGTTGGTCACAGCGGCGTTCTGCCCGAAGCCGGCCGCGCAGTGGACGTACCCGACGGCGCGCAGCCAGCGCGTGACGCGGTCGAGGTCGCCGAGCTCGCGCTTGAGCGACGCGAGCATCGACAGCGCGGTCAGCCGGGCGGCCTCGTAGCCCTGCTCGAGGGAGAGGTCGTCGCCGATGCGTCCCTCGACGAGCAGCGTCGCTCCGTCGAACGGGCCGTGGCCGGCGACGTAGGCCAAGCCGCCGTGGATGGTCACGAGCTCGAAGTTGCCGGGCGGCTCGAGTGGTGTCGGCAGCACCAAGCCGAGCTGCTCGAGCCGCTGCTCGACCGGCATCTCAGGCTCCGACCAGGTCGTCGAGGTGTGGCAGCGCGGTGACGTCCTCCTGCGCCTTGGGGTCCGTGCGCGCGAGCACGGCGACCGCCGGGTCGGTCCGGCTCGGGTTCACGACCACGTGCGGGACGCCGTCCGGGATGTAGAGGAAGTTTCCCGGCCCGCCGGTCACGTGATGCTCGAGCTGATCTCCGAACCACAGCACCATCTCGCCGGAGATCACGTACGCGGCCGACTCGTGCTCGTCGTGGCGGTGCGCCCGTGAGCGCGCCCCGGGCGGCAGGCTCGCGAGTTGCAGGCACAGGCCACGCGCGCCGGCGCTCGCGGCCGAGATCCCGGGCGCGTAGGTCACGCCCGTGGCGCCCTCGGCGGCCTCGCCCGTCCGGACGAGCACGCATGCTCTGTCTTGAATGCTCCCCATGGGACTATCTATACTCCCGTTGGGACCATGAGTCAACCGCCGAAGCTCACGACGACGTCGTACGTCATCCTCGGCCATCTGGCGCTGCGCGACTGGTCCACCTATGAGCTCGCGCAGCAGATGAAGCGCTCGACGCGCCACTTCTGGCCGCGCGCACAGAGCAAGATCTACGAGGAGCCCAAGAAGCTCGTCGCCCACGGCCTGGCGAAGGCGACGCGCGAGTACACCGGTCGTCGGCCGCGCACGATCTACGCGATCACGCCGAAGGGCCGCGAGGCGCTGTCGCGCTGGCTCGACGAGCCCACGCAGCTCCCGGTCGTCGAGTTCGACGCCGCCGTCAAGGTGCAGTTCGCGGAGCAGGGCACCAAGGAGCAGCTGCTCGTCACGTTGCGCTCCGTCCGCGAGCAGGCCGAGCGAGTCCGCGCGGAGCACAGGGCGCTCGCCGCCGATCTCCTGCTGCCGACCACGCGCTTCCCCGACCGCCGCCATGTCAACGAGCTGGTCATGAAGTTCATGTGGGAGCAGAACGAGACGGTGCTCCGCTGGGCGGCCTGGGCCGAGGAGCAGGTCGAACGCTGGCCCGACGACATCCGGCTGCCCGGGGGGCCGCACGTGGGCGACTTCCTGCGAGCGGTGTCCGCGGGGCACTAGAGGTAGCGCAGGCCGATGTAGGCGGTGACGAGCAGCATCGATACGAGCGTGGTCGCGATGCCGATGCGCATGAAGTAGAGGAACCCGATCGGCCGCCCCGCGCGGGCCGCGAGGCCCGCTGCGGCGACGTTCGCCGCGGCCGCGATGATCGTGGCGTTGCCGCCGAAGCAGGCGCCGAGCGAGAGCGCCCACCAGTAGGCGTCGTCGCCCGGGCCGCCCTGGAGCGACTCGACGACCGGGATCATCGCGGCGGTGAAGGGGATGTTGTCGATGACCGCGGAGCCGAGCGCGGAGGCCCACGCGATGCCGAGCAGCTCCGCGGAGCGGTCGCCGGCGGTCAGCGAGGCGATGCCGTTGGCGGCCTCGTCGATCGCGCCGGTCACCTCGAGCGCGCCGACGAGCACGAACAGGCCGATGAAGAAGAACAGGGTCGGCCACTCGATCGAGGCGAGCGAGCGCTCGAGCGGCTGCCGGCTGGCGAACAGCATCGCGGTCGCGCCGGCCATCGCGACCGTCGCGGGCTCCAGGTGCAGCGCCTGGTGGGCGAAGAAGGCGAGGATCGTGACGACGAGGATCGGCACGGTCCGCTTGAGCTCGGCCGGATCCTCGATCGCGCTCGCCGGGTCCAGCTCGAGCACGCGCGCGCGTGCGCGCGGACTGATCTGGAGCGGACCGCGGAAGGCCAGGTAGAGCCCGCCGACGACCACGGCGAAGGTCACCACGACGATCGGCGCGAGGTTCGCGATGAAGGCCATGAACGGCAGGTCCGCCGCGCCCGCGATGAGGATGTTCGGCGGGTCGCCGATCAGCGTCGCCGTGCCGCCGATGTTCGACACCACCACCTCGGCGACGATCAGCGGGACCGCGTCGATGTCGAGCGCGTCGGCGAGCAGGAACGTGATGGGGACGACGAGCAGGATCGTCGTGAGGTTGTCCAGGAACGCCGACAGCAGCGCGGTCGTGCCCGCGAGCGCGAGCAGCACCGCGAACGGCCGCCCGCGCGAGAGCTGCCCGGCCCGGATCGCCAGCCACGCGTACACGCCCGTCGGCTCTGTGACCTTGACCATGATCATCATCCCGGCGAGCAGGCCGAGCGTGTTCCAGTCGACGGCCTCGATCGCGTCCTCCTGGGCGATCGTGCCGGTGAGCAGCACGACGACCATCGCCGCCAGCGCGACCTTCGTGCGGTCGACCCGCTCGCTGGCCACCACAGCCAGCGCGACCGCGAACGCGACGAGCGCCAGGGCCATGGGTCAGCGCCCGACGAAGCGCTCCGCGACCGACCGGAAGAAGTCCGCGCGGGTGATCACGCCGACGACGCGGCCGTCGTCGGTGACCGGCACGAGCAGCACCCGGTGATGCAGGAAGATCTCCGCCACGCTGAGGTCGGAGAAGTCGCGGTCGACGGACGCGTGCTCGGTGTTCATGTGCACGCGCACCGGCTCGGCACGGCTCTCGTCGCGCTTCTCGAAGACCTCGTCGAGCCCGCGGTGGACGAACCCCGCGTGCCTGAGCTCCTTCAGGTAGCCCGGGAAGACGGCCTCCAGCAACTCCCGCTCGCCGAAGATCCCGACCAGCCTCTCCCGGCCGTCGACGACCGGCAGCGCCGGCAGGTCCGTCTGGAGCAGCGCCCGCGTCGCCGCCTCGACGGTGTCGTCGTCGTGCAGCAGCGGCGCGTCGCGCAGCAGCGGCTCGCTCACCTCACGTGGGCTCATGGCGACCTCCTCACAGGTACCTCAGGGCGATGTAGGCGGTGGCGATCAGCATCGAGACCGCCGTGACCGGCAGGCCGACGCGCAGGAACTCCACGAAGCCGATCGGCCGGCCGGCCCGCGCGGCCATCCCCGCCGCCGCGACGTTGGCCGCAGCGGCGACGAGCGTGGCGTTGCCGCCGAAGCAGGCGCCGAGGGCGAGCGCCCACCAGTAGCTGTCGTGCTCCGCGCCACCGAGCTGTTCCACGACCGGGATCATCGCCGCCGTGAACGGGATGTTGTCGACGATCCCGGACCCGATCGCCGACACCCACGCGATGCCGAGCAGCTCCGCGGTGCGGTTGCCGGCCGTCACGTCGGCGATCCCCTGGGCCACCTCGTCGATCGCGCCGGTCTCCTCCAGCGCGCCGACCATCACGAACAGCCCGAGGAAGAAGAACAGCGTCGGCCACTCGAGCCCGGCGAGCACGTCCTCGACCTTCTGGGTGGTGACCAGCAGCATCACCGCGGCACCGGTCAGCGCGACGGTCGCCGGCTCCAGGTGCAGCGCCTGGTGGGCGAAGAACAGCAGGATCGTCGCGACCAGGATCGGCACGGTGCGCTTGAGCTCGCCCGCGTCCTCGATCGTGTCGGCTGCGTTCAGCTCCATCACCTTCGCCCGCGCCACGTCGGAGATGCGCAGCCGCGGACGGAAGATCGCGTACAGGCCGGCGGTGGCGACCGCGAAGGTGACCACCGCCACCGGCGCGAGGTTGCCGATGAACTGCACGAACGTGAGCCCCGTCGCACCCGCGATCATGATGTTCGGCGGGTCGCCGATCAGCGTCGCCGTGCCGCCGATGTTCGAGACCAGGATCTCGATGATCACCAGCGGGATCGGGTCGACGTCCAGCGCGTCCGCGAGCAGGAACGTGATCGGCACCATCAGCAGCACCGTCGTGAGGTTGTCCAGGAAGGCCGACAGCACGGCGGTCGTCACGGCGAGCGCGACCACGACCGCGAACGGCCGCCCCCTCGACAGCTGACCGGCGCGGATCGCCACCCACGTGTAGGCGCCCGTCGGCTCGGTCACGCGGACGACGATCATCATCCCGACCAGCAGGCCGAGCGTGTTCCAGTCGACGGCCTCGATCGCCGCGTGCTGGTCGATCGTCTGCGTGAGCAGCACCAGCACCGCGCCGAGCAGCGCGACCTTGGTGCGGTCGACGCGCTCGGTCGCGATCAGCGCGAGCGCCAGGACGAAGATGAGGATGGCGAGGGTCACGGGAAGCGGGCAGGGTCAGGCGACGTTCGCCGACCAGGCTTCCCGGCACTCCGCCGCGCAGGATAGTCGAACGGGCCTTGACGGAGGCGCGATCCTCGTATACATGCCCGAAGCACATACTTTGCGCCTCGCCAACCGCCTTGGAGCGGTCGCGCTCACCCTCGGCGACGGCATCCGCGAGGCGGTGGAGTCGACCACGGGCATGTCGGGCGGCATCCCGGCCGCGCTGATCTCGCTGCACGAGTGGGCCGACGGCTGCTCGGTGGAGGTCCTCGCGGACGCGATGCGGGTCACCCACTCGCGTGCCGTGCGCGTCGTCGACCGGCTCGAGCAGGCGGGCCTGGCACGGCGCGAGCGCAGCAGTGCCGACGGGCGGCGCGCGCTCGTCGTGCTCGAGCCGGCGGGCCACGAGCTGGCGGAACGCGCGCTGCAGGCACGGCTGGCCATGCTGGCCGGCGTCGTGGCGTCGCTGGATGCGTCGGACGCCGCGAAGCTCGAGCGGCTGCTCGCCCCGCTGCTCGCGGCGAGGACGGACGGGACCCGCGCGGCGCGCGGGATCTGCCGCATGTGCGACGCGCACACGTGCGGGCACTTCGACGGCACCTGCCCGGTGAGCCACGCGGCCGGCCGGGCTCGGCGCGCGGGTGCGGCATGACGCGCGAGCGGGCGCTGCTGGGCCTCTTCGTCGTCGCGGCGACCGTCTTCCCGTTCTGCACACCACCGGGCGGAGACCTCGTCGGCGCCGCGACGCTCGCGCTCGCCTACACGGTGATGGCGCTCGGGCTGAACGTCATCGTCGGCTTCGCCGGCCTGCTCGACCTGGGCTTCGTCGCGTTCTTCGCGATCGGCTCGTACACGATCGGCTGGCTCGGCTCGATGTTCTTCTCCGGCGTCAACGGCGGCGAGGGCATCCACCTGCTCGTCTCCGGCCGCGCCGCCGAGCTTCCGGGCGTCCACGCGAACTTCCTGCTCGTCGTGCTCGTGGCGGTGGCGCTGACCACGCTCGCCGGGATGCTGATCGGCGTGCCGACGCTGCGGCTGGGCGGCGACTACATCGCGATCGTGACGCTCGCGTTCGGCGAGATCGTCACGATCCTCGCCGCCAACGGCGACACGGTCCGCATCGCCGGCCAGCCGCTCACGCTCGGCCGCAAGGGCGTGACGCCGATCGACAAGATCGACCTCCCCTTCCTGCCGCCGTTCACCGCGCTGCAGCTGCGGCCGTGGTACTTCGTCGCGCTCGGCTTCACCGTGGCCGCGCTGTGGGTGAGCTTCGCGCTGCGCGACTCGCGCCTCGGACGCGCATGGAGCGCGCTGCGCGACGACGAGGCCGCCGCCGTCGCGATAGGGATCCCGGCCGTGAGGACGAAGCTGCTGGCGTACGGGACGGGCGCCGCGTTCGGCGGCGCCGCGGGCGCGTTCCTGGGCTCGTTCGACAACACCGTCAACGCGGGCCAGTTCGAGTTCTCGTTCTCGATCCTGATCCTCGGCATGGTGGTCCTCGGCGGGCTCGGATCGGTCTGGGGCGTGGTGCTCGGGGCGATCGCGCTGAGCACCGTGAACTTCTACGTGCTGCCGGACCTGCTGCGCTCGGCGCCCGGGGCGCTCGGGCTGGACTTCGACCCGACGCGGTTCGCGGTGGGCATCTACGGCTTCCTGCTCGTCCTGGTGATGCTCCTGCGCCCCGAGGGCCTGGTGCCCGCGCGGCGGACCCGTCAGCTGCTGCACGCCGGCGACGTGGAGTCGCCGGTGCGGCCCGCCGCCGCCTCCGTCGCGGCGCCGCCGGCCGCGCCGCGGCCGGCGCGGCCCGCCCCCGCACCCGCCCGGCCGGCGGTGCGGGCGGGCCGGCTCGAGACCCTCGGCGCCTGGCTGCATCTGTGGACGCCGGCGCGCGACCGGGAGGTGCCGCCGGTGCCGTGGCGCGCCGTCGCCGTCCGGGGCGGTGCGGTGCTGGTCGTGGCCGGCCTCGCGGCCGGGCTGATCGCGCCGCGGATCCAGGACGCCAAGGAGCAGGCCGCCGCTCGCGACCGCCGGGAGGCCGCGACCGCCGCGGCGGCCTTCCGCGCCCGCCAGACCCGCGAGCAGGCGCCGCGCCGCGGACCGCTCCCGCGCGGCGGCCGCGCCGCCGCGGTCTCCCGCGTCGAGGCCCGGATCGGCGCGGACGCCCGCGCCCGCTTCGACCCGCGCTACCGGGCCGCGGCGTGCGAGCCCGCCCCGGGCGAGACGGCCGGCGGCGGGCGCGTGGCGTATGACTGCTTCGTCGCGCTGCGCGAGATCGTCGGCGCCGGCGCCCAGGCCGGCGCACGCGGGCAGCTCGGCCTCCCCTACCGCGCGGTGATCGACCACCGCGCGCGCCGCTACGCGTTCTGCAAGACCAACCCGCCGCCGGGCGAGCGGCTCGTCCCGGACCCGCGCAAGCTCGTCGAGCTGCCGGCCGCGTGCCGGTGAGCGACCACGGCGGTCAGCTCCGCCTCCGGTACAGGCGCATCGTGAGCGGCGCGAAGACCGCCACGAGCGTGACGGACATGAGCAGGACCGCGACGACGTCGCCGGCCGTGGCGGTCCCGTGCGCCAGGCCGCGTTCGGCCGTCACGACGTGGCTGATCGGGTTGACGTCGAGGAACGCCCGCATCCACCCCGGCATCGTGTCCGGAGCGACGAACACGTTGCTGGCGAACGTCAGCGGGAACACGACGAGCAGGCTCACGGTGGAGACCGCGCTCGGCGTCCGCAGGACGAGCGCCAGGGCGGTTCAGATCCAGGCGAGGCTGAACGCGAACACGAGCAGCAGCAGCACCGCGAGCAGCACGCCCACCGCGCCGCCGTCGGGCCGGAAGCCCATGACGAGCCCGAGCACGATCACGATCGAGGCGGCGAGCGTGTTGCGGGCGACGTCGCCGAGCAGGGCGCCCATGAGCGGCGCCGGCCGCCAGATCGGGAGTGATCGGAAGCGGTCGTACGTGCCCTTGGTGATGTCGGTGTTGAGCCCGACGCCGGTATAGACGCTGACCAGCACGAGGGTCATCGCGAGCGTGCCCGGGAGCAGCGAGTGCAGGTAGTCCCCGGTCGATCCCGCCAGCGCGCCGCCGAACAGGTACGTGAACATCAGCGTGAAGATGATCGGCATGAAGATCACGTCGACGAGCTGCTCGGGGACGTGCTTGATCTTCAGCAGCGCGCGCCAGCCGAAGGTCAGCGACGCGGACAGCGCGCCGGGGCGCGGCGGGCGCGGCGGGCGCTGTGCGGTGATGGCCGTCATGCCGCATCCTCCTTCGGCGCGCCGTGGCCGGTGAGGGCGAGGAACACCTCGTCGAGGCTGGGCCGCCCGAGCCCGAACTCGGCGAGCGGGACGCCGGAGCGGGAGAGCGTCGCGAGCGCGGGCAGCACGCGCTCGGGCTCGGCGAGCTGTGCCGTGAGGGCCGACGGGTCGGCATCGAACCGCACGTCCACGCCGAGCGCCGCCTTGAGGACGTGCGCGGCGTGCACGCGCTGGCCGGGATCTTGGAGGCGGAGGTGCAGCGAGCCGGCGCCGACCGACGCCTTCAGCTCGCCCGGGGTGCCTTCGGCGACGATCAGGCCGTGCTCCATGACCGCGACGCGGTCGGCGAGCTGATCGGCCTCGTCGAGGTACTGGGTGGTGAGCACGACGGTCGTGCCGCCCGCCACGAGCGACCGGACCATCGCCCAGACCTCGTTGCGGCTGTGTGGATCCAGCCCGGTCGTCGGCTCGTCCAGGAACAGCACGTCCGGTGTGACGACGAGGCTCGCCGCGACGTCCAGGCGCCGGCGCATCCCGCCGGAGTAGGTCTTCACGAGCCGGCCGGCCGCGTCCGCCGCGCCGAACGCCTGCAGCAGCTCGTCCGCCCTGGATCTCGCCTCGCGACGCGAGAACCCCTGCAGGCGGGAGAGCAGCACGAGGTTCTCGTGCCCCGTGAGGTCGTCGTCGACGGAGGCGAACTGGCCCGTGAGCGCGATCCGGCTGCGCACGGCGTCGGCCTCGCGGTTCACGTCGTGGCCGAGCACGCGCACGGTGCCGGCGTCGGGCTCCAGCAGCGTGGAGAGGAGCCGGATCGTCGTGGTCTTGCCCGCGCCGTTGGGCCCGAGCATGCCGTAGACGGTGCCCGCCTGAACGGCCAGGTCGATCCCGTCGACCGCCCGCGTGTCCCCGAAGCGCCTCACGAGCCCCGTCGCTTCGGTGGCAAGCGGTCCGGAGCGTCTCTGTGCACGATATTTGGTCATGCGGGTAGTGTTGATCGGCTTCAGATGGGCCGCAATGGCGAGAGTGTGGCGGTTATAGGACGATCTTTGGGTCAGGCGGAGCCGCGCCCGGCGGCACCGCCCGTGTACACGTACGAACCGGTGCCGGGGGTGCCCCCGATCAGCACGCTCCGGTTCGAGCGCGGCTCGATCGCCGGGATCGGCCGCGAGCATGCGCACGCGCACGACTTCCTCGTGCTCTGCTACTTCGATCGCGGCGGCGGCTCGCTGCGGGTGGGTGACCGGGAGTGGCGCGCGCGGGCGGGCGACGTCTACCTGGTCGCCCCCGGCGAGGTGGTCGGCGCCGGCGCCGACCACGAGGGCCTCGGTGAGGTCGCGGGCTGGTGTGCCTACTTCCCGCCCGAAGGGCTCGGCCCCGAAGCGCCTGACGCCCTGCTCAGCTGGCGTGCCCATCCGCTGCTGCTGCCGTTCGTGCGAGGCGCCGCCGCCGGGATGCACCGGCTGAGCGTCCCGAGCGCGCAGCGCGCGAGCTGGTCGAGCCGGTTCGAGGCGCTGGACCGGGAGCTCGGCGAGCGGCGCGACGGCTACCCCGAGGCGGCGATCGCGCATCTGACGCTGCTCCTCGTCGACGTCGCACGGCTCGCCGCCGACGTCGTCGCCGACCTGCGCCTCAGGCACGAGCCGCTGCTCGCCGAGGTCTTCGGCTACATCGAGGCGCACTACGACGAGCGGATCTCGCTCCGCGACGTCGCCGCGGCCGTGAGCCTCACGCCAGGGCACCTCACCACCGTGGTCAGGCGCAGGACCGGCCGCACCGTCCAGGACTGGATCGCCGAGCGCCGGATGGCGCAGGCACGACGACTCCTCGTCGAGAGCGACGCGACCGTGGCCGAGATCGCCCGGCGGATCGGCTACGACGATCCCGGGTACTTCGCACGGACGTTCAAACGCAGCCACGGAGCGACACCGCTCCGCTGGCGACGCGCGGGTCGCCGCTAGCCAGGGGAGTCGCTCAGGACCGGATAAGTCCTGTTAAGGCCGAGCTTGCCGGCGGGCTCCGACGGGGACGCGAAGTAGGCTGGTTCGCCGCCGCGATGACGCTCGACGTTCACGCAGAGACGGCCTCGAGGGCCCTTCCGCCGCACGCGAGCGCAGCTGGTGCGCAGGATCGCGGCGGCTTCGCGCTGCCCGGGCGCCGGATGCTGGTCGCCGGGCCCCTCGTGGCGATCGTCACGATGGCGACGGCCCTGCTCGCCACCGGCGAGGCGGGCGTGCCGCTGCGCGATCCCGACAACGTCACGGGCAACCGGCTGGTGATGGCGGTCTCGCTGATCCTGGCGCTGTTCGGCATCGACATGGCGGTGCGGGCGTGGCGCCGCTCGGAGGGGCGCTGGCCGACGTGCGAGGCGCTGCTCGCCGTCCGGCGCGAGCAGTGGACGCTGCACCGCTGGCTGACGGTCGCCGGCGCGATCGTCGCCTTCTACGTCAGCTACCTCGCCTATCGCAACCTCAAGAGCGTCGTCCCGCTGCTGCGTCCCGACCTCTTCGACACCCAGCTGGCCGACTTCGACCGCGGCATGTTCGCCGGGCACGACCCGGCCGCGCTGATGCACGACGCGCTCGGCACGGGCCTCGCCACGCACGTCTTCTCGGGGACGTACATGCTGTTCTTCCTGTTCATCCCGGGCACGCTCGCCGTGGCGCTGGTCTTCTCACGGAACCTGCACAGTGGCCTGTTCTACGCGACCGCGCTGTCGCTGAACTGGCTGCTGGGCGCGGCGAGCTACTTCCTACTGCCGTCGCTCGGCCCGGTCTACGCCGACCCGGGCGCCTTCTCCGCGCTGGCGGGTACCGACGCCGGCCGCCTGCAGGCGGTCCTGCTGGAGCAGCGGACGGAGTTCCTCAGCGACCCGGCGCTCGGGACCGCGCAGAGCATCGGCGCCTTCGCGTCGCTGCACGTCTCGATCTTCGTCACCGCGGCCGTCGCCGCCCACCTGCTCGGGCTCGGGCGGGCGATCAAGGCCATCGCCTGGATCCTCGCCGCCCTGACCGTCGGCGCGACGATCCATCTCGGCTGGCACTACGTCGCCGACGACCTCGGCGGCCTCGCGATCGCGGTCCTCGCGCTCGGCATCGCCCGCGTGCTCACCGGCATCGACCTCCGCGCGGCGCGGGCGCGCATCGCGGAGTCGCCGTGACGACGCCCGCCGGCACCTGGCGGGACGTGTGGGCCGGCGGAGTGGTGGCCGCCGCAACCGTCGTCGGCGGGGTGATCGCGACGGACTCCGTCGGCCTGCGGCTGCGCGATCCCGATCACGTCGCGGCGCTGTACCTCGGCCTCGTCGGGCTCGGCGTGGTGCTGCTCGTCGGCATCGACGTCGCGCTGCGCGCCCGCTCGCGCGCGGGCGGAGGATGGCCGTCGCGGGCCGCGATGGCCGCCGTCAGGCGCGAGCGGTGGACGCCGGGACGCTGCGCCGCGGCGGGCCTCGCGCTGGTCGGCTTCTACGCCACCTACATGGCCTATCGCAACCTGAAGGCGATCGTCCCGCTGCTGCGGCCGGGCGACAACTTCGACGCCCAGCTCGCCGACTTCGATCGCGGCATGTTCGCCGGCAGCGACCCCGCCGCGCTGCTGCACACGCTCCTCGGAACCGGCGCGGTCACGCACATCCTGTCCGCCTTCTACGTGGCGTTCATCGTCTTCCTGCCGCTGACGATCGGCCTCGCGCTCGTCTTCTCGACCGAGCTGCGGCCGGCGCTGTTCTACGTCACCGCGCAGTCGATCAACTGGGTGCTGGGCATCGGCAGCTACCTGCTGCTGCCGTCGCTCGGCCCGATCTACTTCGACCCGGGCGCGTTCGCGCACCTGCCCGCCTCGGAGGTGGCCCGCCTGCAGGGCGTCCTGATGGACCAGCGGGTCGACTTCCTGGCCGACCCCTTGACCGGGACGCCTCAGAGCATCGCGGCCTTCGCCTCGCTGCACATCTCGATGAGCTTCACGGCCGCGGCCGCGGCGCTCCTGCTCGGCCTCGGCCGACGCCTTCGGATGGCCCTCTGGGTCTGGCTCGCCATCACCACCGTCGGCACCGTGTACCTCGGCTGGCACTACTTCGTCGACGACGTCGCCGGCGTGTTCATGGGCGCCGCCGCGCTCGCCCTCGCCCGCGCGTTCACGGGCCTCGACCTGCGCGCCGAGCGCGCGCGCCGGCGCGGCCCAGAGCCCGCGCCGCACGAGCAGCCCGCCTGGGACGCGGGGGCGCGGCCCGCGGGCGCCTCCGCGCGCTCGAACTGACTAACCGCCGTCCAGCGGCTCGGTCCACACGACCGCCGAGCCGTCGAGGACGACCGTGCCGTCCTGGTTGGCGATCTTCGTGCGCAGCTTCGTCAGCGGCTTGTCGGAGCGCGCCTCGAGAACCTCCACCTCGGCCGTGATCACGTCGTCGGGGCGCACGGGCGCCTTGAAGTCCCACTCCACGTGCAGGAAGACGCTGCCCGGCCCGGGCAGCTCCTCGGCCACGACCGCGTTCAGGAGCCCGGACGTGATCCCGCCCTGGACGATCAGCCCGCCGAACCGCGACCGCGACGCGGCGTCCTCGTCGTAGTGCAGCGGGTTGCGATCGCCCGTCAGCTCGGTGAACAGCTCGATGTCGCGAGCGCTGACGGTCCGGGTCCGGCTCGCGGTGGCACCCACCTCGGGTCGCGGCATCGGCGCATCGTACGGCGCTCTACCGGGCGAGCGCGGGCTTCTACCGAGCTTCTACCGAGCCGCGGGAGAGTCCCGACGGACTCCGCTGAACCGCTAACCCTGAAGAGAGGGAGGAAGCATGAGCAGAATCCGCAAAGCCGCGCTGGCGACGGCGACGGCCGCCGTCCTCGTAGCCGGCGCGAACGCGCTGCCGTCGGCGGCGCAGGATCCGCCGCCGCCACCCATCGCCACCGAGTTCTTGACCGGGCGCGCCGTGTTCGCCGACGACGTGGGCCTCAAACTCAAGGTCAAGCTCGACGACAAGGCGACCACGGTCGTGAACACCACAGAGCCCTCCCGTACCGTCGTAGCAAGATTCACCGTGCAGCCGGGAGCGCAGTTCCCGTGGCACAGCCACGCCGGCCCGGTGATCGTCAATGTCACCCAAGGTGAGCTCGTCTACGTCGGCGCCGACGACTGCGCGGAACGCAGCTATCCGGCGAACACGGCCTTTGTGGACGCCGGCCACGGCCACGTCCACACCGCCTTCAACCGGACGGACAAGGTCACGGTGATCGTGGCCACGTTCTTCGAGACGCCCGCGGCTGGGCCGCTGCTCATCCCCGCGGAGGCGCCCGCGGATTGCCCCGTCTAGCCGGCAGGCCAGACGGCCATGACGGGCGAGGCCCCGGCGTTCGCCGGGGCCTCTTCGTCCATGTAGGTCAGCCGGCCGGGAGGGTCTGGCCGAGGCCGAGCGACTGCAGGATGCGGTTGAGGTCGAGCTGTGTCAGCCCGCCGGACAGGTTGCCGATGCCGAGCTGGTTCAGGAGGTTTTGGAGCTGGGTCGTCGACAGGTTCACGCCGAGGCCGCTGAGCAGGCTCTGCAGGCCGGCGAGATTCGTGACGCCGCCGCCGCCGGCGAGCCCGCAGAGGAGCTGGCCGAGCAGGCCCTTGTCGGGCTGTCCGTTGATCGTGACGATCACGGGGTCGCTGCGGGTCTTGCCGTAGAGATCGACGACGAGGCCAAGCAGGTCCAGATGCAGCGGACCGAGAATCAGCTTGAGCACCTGGCACGTCTGCGGTTGCGCCTGGGCTGTGCTCGCGGGCAACGAGCTGGATGCGGAGAAGACCCGCAATGACCGCCCGTCGAGGCGGGAGTTCAGGGCGCGCGCGACGCGCGCGGAGCGCGGGAACGTGACCTTGGCGTGGGAGAGTGCGCAGAACAGGTCGCCGAGCACGCGACCCCTGCGGGCGTAGACGTCGAGACTGATGTGCGACGTCGTGACCTGCGCGCCGAGCAGCTCGAGGTCGAGCGGTGCGAGCCGGAGCGTGATGACGTTGCACCGTCGACCGCGACGCGCAGCCGCGACCGAGAACCTCACCGGCGCGCTGTCGCGCGACACGCTCGTACCGGAGCGCAGCTTGCCGGTCAGTGTCCCGTCCGCGACGACACCGCTGGCTGTCGCGCGGAAGTTGGTGATCTTCGCCCTCATCGAGAGCGTGGACGAGGTGGCGGCGTTGGCGGATGCTGGGATGGCCAACGCAACAGCGGCCGCGAGCGCGGCCAGTATGGGGATATGGGGCCTCATGCCCCGGCGTACCCGCGCGCAGGCCGTGGGATCCCTGATTCCGGCCTGGTGAGCCGGCCTCGCTGGCGTCCCCATACGCGGCCTAAGTGCACACTCGATGCGGCCGCCGGGCGTTACGCGGCCACCGGCTCGGGAGTGCCGCGGGCCGTCTCCGCCCGCACGCCGGAGCGGAGGAGGCTGCCCGTGACGAGCGCGCCGACCACGAGGATCCCCGCCGCCCACCAGAACGCCGTGGTGTAGCCCTCGACGGAGGCCTGCTGGACGAGTTGCGGCCCGTTCGCCGCCAGGTAGTCGGTCGTAGCAGAGACCGCCATCGTGCTGAGCAGCGCCGTGCCGATCGAGCCGCCCACCTGCTGGGAGGTGTTGACCATCGCGGACGCGACGCCGCTGTCACGGCGGGCACGCCGAGCGTCGCGGTCGCGAACGACGGTGCGACGACGAGCCCGAAGCCGAGGCCGATCAGGATCAGCGACGGCAGCGCACGTGCGACGCGTACGCGGTGTCGACGCCGATCCGCGTCAGCAGCACCATCCCGAGCGCCGCGACGAGCATGCCGGTCGGCACGAGCGGGCGCGGGCCGGTGCGGGCCAGGATGCGCGTGTTGACGAACGTCGCGGTGACGATGATCGAGAGGTTCATCGGCAGGAACGCGAGGCCGGTCTCGAGCGCGGTAAGGCCCTTCGTGTTCTGCAGGTAGAACGTCAGGAACAGGAAGACGCCGAAGATGCCGGCGCCCGCCGTCGCGATCGCCAGATA
>Ga0126313_10000904_pt1 | contig 14924 bp, 18 predicted proteins | sample Plot105A_FD_89954 | JGI IMG/M metagenome (GOLD analysis project Ga0126313, IMG submission 89954) | Serpentine soil microbial communities from UC McLaughlin Reserve, CA, USA - Plot105A | ecosystem: Environmental > Terrestrial > Soil > Grasslands | place: USA: UC McLaughlin Reserve, Lake County...
GCCAGCTGCTCGAGCGCGAGACGCTCACCCGCGACGAGCTCTACGAGCTCCTCGGCTCGATCGAGCCCGAATCCCGCGCGTCCGAGACCGTCGGCACCGTGCGCGCTCTCGAGAACTGAGCTTCCCTCCAGAGCGCTTCGCGGCGCGCGTCGCGTAGCATCGTCGCTCGTGGCACCTCGCGGCATCCACCACCTCGGCGTCGCCGTCCACGACCTCGACGAGGCGGTCGACACGTACGAGCGGCTCTTCGGGGCCGAGATCGAGCACCGCGGTGCGGTCGAGGACCAGGGCGTGGAGGCCGCGGCTGTGCTCGTCGGCGCCGGGAGGGTCGAGCTGCTCGCGCCGCTGGGGGAGGAGACGCCGGTCGGGAAGTTCCTCGCCAACCGCGGGCCGGGCATGCACCACGTCGCCTACGAGGTCGACGACGTCCAGGCCGAGCTCGATCGCCTCTCCGCCCAGGGCGCCGAGCTGATCGACGCGGAGCCGCGCCGGGGGCTCTTCGGCCTCCAGGTCGCATTCGTCCATCCCGACGCCGTCCACGGCGTCCTCACAGAGGTGGTGTCCGTTGGCTGAACCCGATTCCGTCCGTGTGGAGCTCTGCTTCGACGGCGGCCAGATCATGGGCGCGACCGTGACCGTCAAGGGCGCGGACGAGCTCGAACGCGCGCTCGCGACCGACCAGGGCGGCTCGCTGATGCTCGACGCGAGCGACGGCCGCTACACGGTCGTGCTCGGCCGCGTCGTCTACATGAAGCGCTACGCACGGGAGTCCCGCGTAGGGTTCGGTATCTGAGGGCACGTCTTCTTCGGTGGCCGAGACACAGCAGAAAGGCCCGTCGGGGGTCGAGATCCGGAAGCTGGTCGAGCGCGGCCAGCAGGGCGACCGAAGTGCACTCGAAGAGCTGTACCTGATCCACTTCGACCGGATCTACAGCTACCTGCACATGACCGTGGGAAACCGGCACGACGCGGAGGACCTGACGACGCAGACCTTCATGCGCATGCTCGAGTCGATCGGGAAGTTCCGCTTCCAGTCGGCACCGTTCTCCGCCTGGCTCTTCCGGATCGCGCACAACCTCTCCATGGACCACTTCCGCGCCAACCGCCGTTGGCAGCCCGAGGAGGACGTGCCCGAGCCGCACGGGTCGGAGGAGCGCTCGGCCGAGGATGCGGCGTTCCAGTCGATCGGCCGGCAGTCGATGCTGGAGCTGATCGACTCGCTCTCGGAGGAGCAGCAGCAGGTGCTGACGCTCAAGTTCGTCTTCAACTTCTCCAATGGCGAGGCGGCGACGATCCTCGACAAGACCGAGGGTGCCGTCAAGTCGCTCCAGCACCGCGCGCTCGTCTCGCTCCAGAAGCAGATCGCCGGCGACTCCGAGTAGTGGCGCTCGAAGTCGGGATCGTCGGTCTGCCCGGCTCGGGGAAGACGACACTGTTCACGGCGCTGACGAAGACCGGCGGCGCCGGCTTCGGCAAGGAGAACGTGGGCATGGCGTCGATCGCCGACGACCGGCTCGAGCAGCTCGCCGAACTCGTCGCGGCGAAGAAGGTGACGCCGGCGACCATACGGGTCGTCGACGTGCCCGGGACGGGGCCGGCGCTTCTGGGCGGCCTCCGCCAGATGGACGCGATCCTTGCGGTCGCGGACGGCTTCTCGCAGGGCGCAGATCCGGCCGGCGACCTGGAGACACTCGAGCTCGAGCTGCTCGTCGCCGACCGCGATCACGTCGAGCGGCGGCTAGAGCGGGTCGAGAAGCAGGCGAAGTCCGGCGACCCGGCGCTACGCAAGGAGGTCGAGCAGCTGCAGGCGCTGCTGGCCCATCTCGAGGCCGGGAACTCGCTGCAGGACTCTCCGGGCGAGCTCCCTGCGGAGCTGGAGCCGTTGACGACGAAGCCCCTGCTCGCCGTCCAGAACGGCCCCGACGGGATCGACCTGCAGCTCGAGGCCGAGCTGGTCGAGATGTCCGACGAGGAGGCGGCGGAATTCCGCGACGGGCCGTCGGCGCTCGACGAGGTCGTCCGCCGGCTGCGGGACGCCCTCGATCTGATCACCTTCTTCACCGCCGGCGAGAAGGAGACGCGTGCGTGGACGCTGCGGCGGGGCCAGACGGCGCTCGAGGCGGCGGCGTCGATCCACTCCGACATCGCGCGCGGCTTCATCCGCTGCGAGACGATCTCGGCCGAGGACCTGCTCGCCGCCGGCTCGCACGCGGAGGCGGCGAAGCGCGGGACGCAGCGGCTGGAGGGGAAGACGTATGAGGTCCGCGACGGCGACGTCCTGAACATCCGCTTCAACATTTAGCCGTCGCATGACCGAAACCCGCGGAAGCGGGTTCCGGTCCCGCAGATCCCTGAAGGGGCCGCTCCGCGGCCCGGCCTGCCCTCAGCGCAGGCGCTCGGCGAGATAGCGGACGCCGAGCGGATAGCGGTACTCGATCGCAAGGTGCGTCGCGTCGAAGAGCTCGACGTGCAGATCGCGAACGCCGAGCTCCGTCAGCTCGCGGCGCAGCCACTCCGCCGTCAGGTCGAGATACCACTCGTCGCGGGTGCCGACGTCGACGTAGATCGCACGCATGGCCAGCAACGCCTCGGCGTGGCGCGGCACGAGGGTGGGGTAGTCCCATTCGAGCCAACGCTCCCAGAGCTCGGGGATCACCTGCGCCGTGGCGACCTCGTAAGGAAGCCGGATCGTGCCGTCTTCGTCGGCCGAGTACGCGGCCGAGAAGCCCCACTGGAGCAGGACGTGGAGGTCGTCGGGGTAGGCGAGCGGCGCGGGACTCGTGCGCAGCTCCTCGAGGAAGCGCTCGACCGAGCCGCCGTACGCCTCCCTCAGGTGACGGGCGGCGACGCGGAAGAACGGCCGGATCGAGACCTCGAAGAGACCTCCACCGGCGTGGCTGGCGAAGCCCTGGAAGAGATCCGGGCGCACCATCGCCGTGACCGCCGCGCCCTGGCCGCCGCTCGACTTGCCCGCGACGCCGCGGAAGCCGTTCGAGTCGTAGTGGGCATCGACGAAGGGCACGATCTCGGCGCAGATGTAGGTGTGGTAGCGACCACTGCCGTTCGAGTCGACGAACTGGGAGCCGCCGACCGAGGTGAAGGCGTCGACGAAGACGACCCGGGCGTCGACCGCCGCCTGGTCGAGCAACTCGAGGAACGTCGGCCGGAACGCGGCGCGGTTCCGCCACATCTCGAGCTGCCCCGTGAAGCCCTGGAGCACGTAGACGATCGGCCCGCCCGCGTAGCCCGGGGGCGTGTAGACCCAGAGCGGCCGCTCGTGCGGGTCGCCCAGCGGGTTGCCGCGGAGCGCGACGCTCTCGATCACGTGCTCCTCGAGCGATCCCTTCATCCGGCGGTGATCATCGCAGCGCCGGCGAGGGCGCCGACGACGCCGAGCCGCTGCGTCGGCGCGACCCGCTCGTGGAGGACGATCGCCGCCAGTGCGACCGTCACGACCGGGTAGAGCGCCGCGAGGACGGCGACGACGCTGAGGTAGCCGTGCGTCGTCGCGACCGAGAAGAGCATGTTCGCGCCGACGTCGCAGAGGCCGACCACCGCGAGCACCGGGAGAAACGACCGGCCCGGCCGCAAGGAGCCACCGACCGCCAGCGCTGCAACGAACGCCACGGCGAGAGAGACGCCCCGTGCGGTGGCCACGGCGTACGGGACGCTCGCATCGGTGGCGCGATCGGCGAACACGAAGTAGACGCCGAAGCCGAGAGCGGCCAGGAGTGCGAGCCCGAACCCAGCCGCGCGCCCGCCTCCCCGTTCCGCCGGCTCGCGCGAGGCGACGGCGACTCCGAGCAGCGCAAGCATGATCCCGACCACCTGCAGCGCGCCCGGCCGCTCGCCCGAAGCGATCCCGACGACAAAGGGGATCGCCGCCGCCATGGCGGACACCGGCGCGACGATGCCCATCGCCCCGACGGCCATCCCGCGGTAGAGCGAGCCGATCCCCAGGCAGCCGCCCAGACCGGCCGAGGCGGCCCAGGCGGTCGCAGTCCAGCCGGGAAAGCCGTCGCCGGAAAGCACGACCCAGGTGAGTGCAGCAGCGAGCCCGAACACCTGCGAGACGACGAGCACCGTCAGCACGTGTAGCCGGCGCGACGTCAGCCCGCCGAAGAAGTCGCCTGTACCCCACGAGACGCTCGCGGCGAGTGCCAGCGCGATCGCGAGCACTACTCGACCGGGCGTGTCGCGGCGACGGCGTCGAGCTGGTTCGCGTGGTACAGCACAGCGGCCTCGGCCGTCCTGGCGGCGCTCCGGTCGTGGTGGGAGGCGATCGCGTGCAGCAGCTCCGCGCGCACCGGGGCGTCGAGCCCGCCCGCCTGCTCCTCGACCATTCGCAGCCCGAGATGGACGTGCCCGAGAAGGCGCCCTTCGTCGGTGGGCCGGAAGGATGGGCCGCGGCCCAGCTCGCGGACCCGGCCGAGGTCGTGCAGGATCGCCGCCGCAAGGACCAGGTCTGTGCGCAGCCGCTGGTGCAGCTGCGACGTCTCCCGCACGAGCGTGGCGACGGAGACCGTGTGCTCCAGGAGCCCACCGGCGTACGAGTGATGTGTCTCCGCGGCAGGCAGCTCCCGCAGCGCCTTCCTCAAGGCGCCGTCGCCGAGGAATCCGCCGACGACCGCCGCCAGCCCCGGATGTGCGAGCTCCCCGGCGAGGAACTCCAGGAAACCGTCGAGCTAGTCCGCGTCCCGGCGCAACCGGGGCGCCAGCCCGGCCGGATCGGCGTCGGACGCCTCCACGGAGCGGATCTCGAGCTGGAGCCTATCGTCGAAGCGTTCCACGCGGCCGAGCACGCGGACGGCGTCGCCCTCGGTGAAGCGCCCGTCGAGGAGCTCGACGTCGTTCCAGATCCGACCCTCGATCCGCCCAGTCGGGTCGACGAGCTCGAGCGCCAGGTACGGGGCGCCCTTCCGCGTCGTCCGGCGCTGCTTGCGAGCCACGGCGTAGACGCCCTCGACCGTACGGTCGGGAGCGAGGTCGGCGATCGTGCTCACGAGCTGAGTCTAGGGCGCCGGCCTGTTGGTACGTTGCCCGCCATGGCCGTGGTCAAGCCCTTCCGCGCCCTCCGGTACGACGAGTCGGTCGCCGGGCCGCTGGAGACGCTGGTGGCGCCGCCCTACGACGTGATCTCGGACGAGCTGCGCGCGGAGCTGTTGGAACGAAGTCCCTACAACGTCGTCCGCTTGACCCTGCCCGAGTCGGACGAGCAGGCTGCCCGCGAGCTCGAGGCGTGGCGCGGGGACCGAACGCTCGTCGAGGAGCCGCCGGCGGTCTGGGCACTGGAGCAGGAGTACGTCGGCCCGGACGGGATCGCCCGCACCCGCTTCGGGATCGTGGCGTCGCTGAAGGTCGAGCCCTACGAGACGCGCACGGTGCTCCCACACGAGCGCACGCATGCCGGCCCGAAGGAGGGGCGGCTCCGGCTCCTGCGCGCGACGCGCGTCCAGCTCGAGCCGATCTTCCTGCTCTACGACGGACCGGCTCCTGCGGGCCGCCCGGAGCGCGAGCCCGATCTCGAGGTCGAGGGGGCGAGGCTCTGGCGCATCGACGACCCGGCAACCGTCCGCGCTTTCGACGACAAGCAGCTCCTGATCGCCGACGGCCATCACCGCTACGAGACGGCTGTCGCCTTCGCCGAGGAGGAGGGGACGCCGGCGAGCGCGCAGATGCTCGTCGTGCTCGTCTCGACCGAGGATCCGGGGCTCGAGATCTTCCCCACCCACCGGCTCTTCGAGACGCCGAGGCGCCTGGACGGCGACAACGGCGGCGGCCCCGCGGTCACCGAGCTGACGCGTGAGGAGCGGCGGCGCGTCGGCGTCCCGGCAGGAATGCTGGACGTCCAGCTGGTCGACACGCTCGGCCACGAGGGAATCTCGTACACGGCCGACGCCACGGAGGCGGAGCGGCGTGTCCGCGACGGCGAGGCGGCCGTGGCGTACCTGCTCGAGCCGACGCGGATCGAGGACGTCTTCGCGTACGCCCGCCGCGGCGAGGTGCTGCCGCAGAAGACGACCTACTTCTTCCCGAAGCTGATCTCCGGCCTGCTCTTCCATCCTCTGTGAAGCCGTGGCTCGAGGTCTGCCGCGACGCGGTCGGCGACATCAAGGCGGTGCTGGCCGAGCTTCCGACGCGGGCCGAGCGCGAGCCCGTCCTCCAGACGGGTGTGGGCGGCGACGAGACCACGGCCATCGACGCCGCGGCCGAGACGGCCGTCGTCCACCGGCTGGAGCACCTCGTGGAGGACTTCACGCTCGTCTCGGAGGAGCTCGGCGAGCGCGTCTTCGGGACGGGAGAACCGTGGCGCGTGGTCTGCGACCCGATCGACGGCTCGCTGAACGCGAAGCGCGACATTCCCTTCTTCTCGCTCTCGCTCGCCGTCGCCGAGGGAGCGACGATGGACGACGTCGTCTTCGGCTACGTCTACGACTTCGGCTCCGGCGAGGAGTGGACGGCCGAGCGCGGGCGCGGCGCCTTCGTGAACGGACGCGCCCTCGGCGGGGTGAAGCCGAAGGACGAGATCGAGATCCTCTCGTTCGAGGCGACGACGACCGCCGAGGTGGCCGACAAGGCGGCCGAGATGGTCGGAGCGGCTCACCGGCTGCGGATCATGGGCTCTCTCGCGATCTCGCTCTGTCACCTGGCGGCGGGCAGGGTGGACGCCGTCTGCTCGCTGAAGCCGGCTCGTTCGGTCGACATCGCAGCCGGCCAGCTGCTCGTGCGGGAGTGCGGCCTGGCGATCGACCTCTTCGAAGACCCGCCCTTCAGCGGAGCGCCCCTCGACCTCGTCGGACGTTCGCGCGTTGTCGCTGCGGGAACCAGGGACCTGTGCCGGATGCTGGGAGACGCACTCACCTCGTAGGCTGCTCGGGCTGGAACTACGACAGCTGGCGCCACGGCGTCTTCTATCCCGAGCGCTGCCCGCCGCGACGCTGGCTCCGGTTCTATGCGCGCCACTTCGACAGCGTCGAGCTGAACGCCAGCTTCTACCGGCTGCCGACGGTGAAGGCCGTGCAGGGCTGGGTCGAGCAGACGCCGGACGACTTCGTCTTTGCGGTCAAGATGAGCCGCTACGTCACGCACGTGAAGCGGCTCCGCGACCTGCCTCCGAGCATCGAGCTCTTCTACTCGCGGATGGCTCCGCTCGTGGAGTCCGGCAAGCTCGGGCCGATGCTCTGGCAGCTGCCGCCGACGTTCCGGCGGAACGACGAGAGGCTCGGAGACGCGCTCGCGCTGCTGCCGGAGGGAGAGCACGCCTTCGAGTTCAGGCATCCCAGCTGGTTCGTCCCCGGGGTCATTGAGCTGCTGCGCGCGCACGGCGTCGCGCTCGTGATCGCCGACCGACCCGAGATCCACTCGTTTCAGTCCCACGAGCTGACGACCGATTGGGCATTCGTCCGTTTCCACTCGGGTTCACGCGGCCGCAGGGGCAACTACTCGGAGATCGAACTGAAGGAGTGGGCCGACCGCATCCGCTCGTGGCCCGTGACCCACAGCTACATCTACTTCAACAACGACTGGGAGGGCTTCGCGCCGCGCAACGCCAGTCAGCTCCGCCGGCTCCTCGGGGCGGCAGCGTCTGACTAGACTTTCGCCGATCGGCGCCACCGCACCTCCAACTGCACGGTGGACGAACGAGCACAACATCCCGCATCCGATCCGGACGCCGCGACGATTCTCGTCTGCGATGACGATCCGAGCCTGCGCGAGCTCGTCCGGGCGGTGCTCGGACCCCGCTACCGCTTCGTCGAGGCCGAGGACGGCACCGAGGCACTGGCGCTGGCGGCTGAGGACCGTCCGGATCTGATCGTGCTCGACGTGATGCTGCCCGGTCTGAGCGGAATCGAGGTGCTCGAGGAGCTCCGCACCGACGAGCAGCTCAAGGACATCCCGGTCGTCGTGATCACCGCCTGGAGCCACGCAGAGATCGACGCCCAGGTTGCGGGCGCCGACCGCTTCGTCTCGAAGCCGTTCGACCCCGACGAGCTCAGCGCCGCGGTCGAGGAGCTGCTCGGATGACGCTCGCCCGCCGGATGTGGCTGGCGAGCGCCGCGCTCGCGCTGCTCGTCGGCGCTGCCTTCTCGGCATTGATCCTCGCCGTCTCCGCCCAGCGTGAGGCCACCGACCGAGAGGCACGCTCAAAGGACGTGACGGCCGCGTCGCTGCAGTTGGAGAAGACCGTGGCGGATATCGAGTCGAGCTTCCTCAACTTCGCCATCACCGCTCGCAAGAACACGCTCGAGACGTACGACAATGCCAAGGGCAAGGTCGACCCTCAGCTGGAACTGCTCAACGAGCTCGTCCAGGACGACCCCAGCCAGAGCCGCCGGGCCCTTGGGATCGAGAACCAGATCCGTGAGTACGTGTTCTTCTGGCTTCCGAGCATCATCCGTCTCCTTCGCGAGGAGCCCGCGATCGCGCAGGCCGACTCCAGTCTCTTCCAGAACAACACGGGCTACACCGACGAGATCCGCCGACTCTTCGCGGGCTTCCGCGGAGCCGAGAACGACCTTGCAGCCCAAGCGTCGAGGGATGCCGATGAGCGAACGAACCTCGCGGTGCTGATCGGCGGAGTCGCCGTCGGCGCCTCGATGGCGCTGATCGTCCTCTTCGGAATCGTGCTCGCCCGCTCGATCGGACGCCGCGTCCGAGCGGTGGCGGACGGCGCGGGCCGGATCGCAGGCGGAGAGCTCTCGCTCAGACTCCCCGAAGAAGGCCCCGGCGAGGTCGGTGAGCTGACGCGCGCGTTCAACGAGATGGCGGAGCGGCTCGAGGCGAGCCACGACGAGCTCGAGCAGCAGAACGAGGAGCTGCGCGAGAGCGAGCGGATGAAGACGGAGCTCGTCAGCATCGTCTCGCACGAGCTGCGGACGCCGCTCGCGAGCGTCCTCGGATTCACCGCTCTGCTGCTGAAGCGGGAATTCGACCCAACGACGCGGCGCCACTACCTCGGAATCGTGGATGCGCAGGCGCGGCGTCTGGCGGCACTGCTCGAGGACTTCCTCGACGTGCAGCGGATCGAGCACGAGGGCGTCGACCTGACGACGGAGAAAGTCGATCTCGCCGACCTACTCGACGAGCAGGCGCAGCTCTATGCGGCGCAGAGCCCCAAGCACCAGCTCGAGGTCGAGCTCGCGGAGCGGCCGCTGACCGTGCGGGGTGATCCCGGCCGGCTCGCGCAGGTCGTCGGCAACCTGCTCTCGAACGCGATCAAGTACTCGCCGGAGGGCGGCACGGTCGAGCTCGTCGCGGCCCGGAGCGCGGAGGGAGTCCGCATCGCCGTCCGGGACGAGGGCCTCGGGATCCCCGAGGATCAGCAGGACCGCATCTTCACGAAGTTCTTCCGCGGTGACGCCGGCGCGACCGGTATCACCGGCACCGGCCTCGGCCTCGCGGTCTCCCGGGAGATCGTCGAGGCCCACGGCGGCCGCATCGGCTTCGACAGCGACCCCGGCCAGGGATCCACGTTCTGGCTCGAGCTGCCGGGCACGAATGGAGAGTCCAGAGCGACACAGACGAAGGAGGGGATGGAATGAAGACCAGAGTCGGCTGGGTGGTGGCGGGAACGATCGTCGGCATTCTCGCCGTCGGCCCGTGGCAGAGCTACTCCTCTGCCGGAACGGGCCCAGCGGTGATCCGGGTCAACGACCGCGTGCTCGCGGATACACGCGTCGACGTCGGCGCCCGTGGCCGGTCGCCGGGCGACATGGAGGTCGTCCGCACCCGGCTGCTCGAGCGCGGGACGCTCAAGACGATCGGACGCTCCGAGCTCGTCTGCACGTTCACGGACGCCGGCCGCTCAAGGGTCTGCCGCGGCACGTACATCCTCCCGAAGGGGAAGATCGTCGTCGGTGGGTCGATCCTCTATTCGCAGTTCTACGACCTCGCGGTCGTCGGCGGGACCGGCCTCTTCGACAACGCCAGGGGGACGCTGACGGTGACGCAGACGAGCCGAAAGCCGGTCCGCAACCTCATCCTCTTCCGGCTCGTCGGGTAGGTGGTCGGCGGCGCTACCCTCATGACATGACGGTGGATCGGGACGACGTGCTGCGCGCGCTCGAACGGGTGATCGACCCGGAGCTGCGCAAGCCCGTGACCGAGCTCGACATGGTCCGGGACGTCCAGATCGACGGCGGCGACGTGGCGGTGACGATTGCGCTGACGGTCGCCGGCTGCCCACTCCGGAGCTCGTTCCAGGACCAGGTGGCCGAGCACGTCGGCAGCGTCGCGGGCGTCGGCCGAGTCGAGCTCCGCTTCGACGTGATGAGCCCCGACGAGAAGGCGGCGCTGACGACGAAGCTCCGCGGCGGCCGGCCGGAGAAGACGATCTCGCTCGACCCGGCCACCCGCGTGATCGCGGTGGCGAGTGGCAAGGGCGGCGTGGGCAAGTCGTCGCTCACGGTCAACCTCGCCGCGGCCTTCGATGCTCTGGGGCAGCAGGTGGGCGTGATCGACGCGGATGTCTACGGGCACTCGATCCCGCACATGCTCGGTGTCCACCAGCGCCCGATCGTCGTCGACAAGATGATCGTTCCCCCCGTCCGCGGCAGCCTCAAGCTGATCTCGATCGGCAATTTCCTCGACGAGAACGCGCCGGTGATGTGGCGCGGGCCCATGCTCCACCGCGCCCTGGAACAGTTCCTCTCCGACGTCCACTGGGGCGAGCTCGACACGGTCGTGATCGACATGCCCCCCGGCACCGGAGACATGGCGATCTCGCTCGGTCAGCTGCTCCCACGGGCGGAAGTGCTCGTGGTGACCACGCCGCAGCCGCTCGCGCAGGAGGTCGCCGCGCGCGCGGCGATGATGGCGCAGAAGACGGGCCAGAAGCTGCTCGGCGTGGTCGAGAACATGAGCGGCGACGCCTTCGGCCAGGGCGGCGGCGGCGCGCTCGCCGATCAGCTCGACGTCGCTCTCCTGGGCACGATCCCGCTCGACCGGGCGCTGCGCGAGGCGGGCGACGCGGGCGTGCCGGTCGTCGAGGCGGAGCCTGAGGCGGAGTCCTCCCGCGCGATCGTGGCGTTGGCCGAAGCCGTGGCGGCGACGCGACAGGCTGCAATCCGGCGGCCACTGACGCTGCTTTCGTAGAACGGCGAAGGGTGCCTGCTGGCGCCCTTCATGCCGTTCGCGACGGCAGCGTGGCCGTAGACTCGAGGCATGCAGGCAGCCGCGTTCTTCGACCTCGACCGCACCCTGCTGCGCCGCTCGAGCGCGCTCGCGCTCGCCGGCGGCTTCCGGCAGCACGGCGTCATCGGCCGGGGCCAGCTCGCGAAGGCCGCCGCGTGGCAGCTTCTCTTCGCGGCAAGGGGCGCCAGCGCCGAGACGGTCCGTAAGGCGGCCGAGGACGGCCTGATGATCCTGAAGGGCTTCTCGGTCGAGGAGCTGCGCAGCCTCGTCCGGGACGCGATGGAGCCGGTGCTGAAGCCGCTCGTCTACCAGGAGGCGCTCGCGCTCCTCGAGCGTCACCGCGACCGCGGCGAGCCGGCCTATATCGTCTCGGCGACGCTGCAGGAGATCGTCGAAGAGCTCGCGGCCGAGCTCGGCTTCGACGGCGCCCTCGGCTCGACCTGCGAGATCGCCGACGGCCTCTACACGGGCACGTCGCTGCGCGCCTGCCACGGCGCGGGCAAGGCGGCCGCGATCCGCGAGCTCGCCGCCGTGCACGGCTACGATCTCGCGACCTCGACCGCCTACTCCGACAGCCATACCGACCTCCCCTTCCTGGAGGCGGTCGGGCATCCGGTTGCAGTCAACCCCGATCGGGAGCTGCGGCGTGTCGCGGAGGAGCGCGACTGGAAGATGCTCACCTTCGCCGAGCTTGCATACCCGCCGGGGGCGCGGCGCCTGAGCCCGGCGCTCGTGGGGATTCCGCTCGTGCTCGGAGCGGGCGCCGCGATGTGGGCCGCGCGACGCCGTGCGGCCTGAGGAGCGGATCGCGGCGCTCGGCTTCTCCGGGCCCGACACCGCCACCCTCGCCGACCACTTCCTCGACGCCGAGTCGCGCGGCAAGCTCGGGCACGGCCTGTCCCGAATCGGTTGGCTCGAGACGCTCCCCGACCTGAGGCCGGACGCGCGTCCGCGCCGCCTGCACGGCGAGCCGGGCTACGAGCGCTGGGACGGCGAAGGAGCGCTGGGCTACCTGACGCTGGCGGCGATCGTGAACGCGCAGCTGGCTGACCCCCCGGTGCGTGCACGGGTCGTGGTCGCCTCGAACTGCTTCCCGACCGGGATGCTCGGCTGGTACGTCCGCCGCCTCGCGGACGGTGGCCTCGCCGCCGCCCTGACCGCGACGTCACCTGCACGGCTCGCACACCCCGAGGGAGGGGAGCCGCTGGCCGGGACGAACCCGCTCGCGATCGGGATCCCGAGCTCCGGCGGCGCGCCCCTCGTCGCCGACGTCTCCATGGGCGCCGTCACCTACGGCGACGTCCTCCGCGGCGCGGCGACGGCGGATCAGCTCGTACCGTTCGGCGGCGAGCAGGCGCACAAGGGATTCGCCCTCGCGCTCGGGCTCGAGCTTCTGGTCGGCGCGCTCGCAGGGGAGGGCTACGGCGCGCTTCTGGTGGTCGCGCAGCCGGAGGCCGACCCGGTCCCGGAGCTGCGGCGCCGAGCGTCGGGGCTACGGCTCCCCGGCGACGCGTAGCGCCCGCAGGTCCTCGTCCTCGTCGACGTACTTCTGCAGCTCGGGATCGAGCTTCAGCGCACGCTCGAGGTCCGGCCGGGCCTCGTCCAGCCGCCCCGCCTTCGCGTTGATGCAGGCGCGGTGGTAGAGGAGCGGTGGGTGGTCGGGCTTCTCCGCCAGGCCCGCCTCGATCTCGGCGAGCGCGCGGTCAGGATCCTCGTCCACGAACGCGTAGGCGGCGAAGAAGTACTCCCAGGCCGAGATCTCGTGCTGGCCGGGCTTCCCGCCCAGCGCAAGCACCGTCGTGCCCGCTTCCTCCGCGCGCGCATAGCGCCTCACCTTCGGGTCGCGGAGGAAGACGGCCGAGCCGGCAGGCACCTCGAACTCCTCGCCATCGAGGACGAAGGTCGCGCGCCCGGTCAGGATCACGTAGAGCTCTTCGTGGCCGAGCCGGGCCTCGTCGTGCTCCTCGACCACGTCTTGCCCGACCTCCGTCGCCGTGTAGGCGTTGATCCCGAATGCAGTGATGCCGAAGTGGCGCCGTAAAGGCGTCCACTGCAGGGATCCCGGCCCAGGAAGCGCCCGGATTCCGGTCAGGCTTGCGACTTCGTAGCCCTTCATCTTCGCCTCCTCAGCTCCGCCAGCACGACGGGATCGATCTCCGCGTCGCCGTCGACCCGCTCCTCCAGGTTCGCCGCCCCGGCCCAGTCCTCGAGCCGGTCGTAGCCGAGCCGGGTCAGATGGCCCTCGAGCTCCGCCCGCAGCTCGTCGTCGACCGGCAGCCACTGCTCTCTCGGCGTCTCCCCGAAGAGTTGCTGGTGCAGGTCGCACAGGCGGCGCAGCTCGTCGATCGGCGCCTCGTGGTCGTCCACGCGGAGGTCGACGAGGATGTCGGACAGGCCCGCATAGCCGCCGTCTCGCTTCACGACGATCAGCGCCGCGGACTGCTGCCCGCGCTTGTCGCCGCCCGCCGCCTGTGCGGCCGCCAGGGCGCCGAGCACGCGCTCGGCGAGGGAACCGCTCGACGCTTCGAAGGACTCCGCCAGCGCGTCGGCGGTGTCACCCGAGACGAGGAGGTTTCCCTGAGCCGCATAGCCCGCTCCCGTGCGGCCGCCCGCCCAGTCGTGGCAGGCGGACCCCGTGAAGGTGGCGGCGCCGCCCCTGGCATCGATGATTCCGAGCTGGCGCTCGTCGCGGCCCTCGTCCGCCTCAGTCAGACGCGTGACGACCTCCGCCGCCGAGAGGCCCTCCCGGAGCAGAGCCAACCCGTCGGGGCCGTAGCGCGGGTTCGCGTAGGACTGGGTCGCGACAGCGCCGGCCTGCGGCTCCGCCCAGGGGACGATCGAGCCCACGGCGAGGAACTTGGACTGCGTCGCGACGCCCCACTCCCCCCGCTCCAGGTCGCAGGCGACGATCGAGTAGGTCGAGACCGGCCTAGCCATAGGTGAGCTCGGTCAGATCGAGTGCCAGGAGCTCCTCCGTCGGGACGAGCACCGACGCGACCTCCGGCCGCGCGAGGGCGGCCTTCACGGCCTCCGCCGTCCGAGCGCGGACGACGACGGGCGTGCCCGCCGCGTGAGCCGACCGCAGCCGCTCCTCGTCGTCGACGTCGTCGAGCACGAGGGCCCGTTCGAGGTCCAGGGAGCCGTCGAGCGCCAGCTCGGGGACGCGCCGGCCCGTCGCGCCGAACCAGCGCTCCCTCACAGCTCGACGGCTCCTCCGGGCTCCGGCGTGATCACCTCGACACCGGGCGCGAGCTCGCGCAGCTCCTCCGGCGTCCCCTTGAGGATCGGGAACGTGCCGTAGTGACAGGGGATGCAGCGCTTGACGCGGAGCAGCTCGAGCGCGACCGACGCTTCCTTCGGATCCATCGTGTAGTGGCCGCCGATGGGAAGCACCGCGACATCGGGCGAGTACAGGCGCGCAATGAGCGCCATGTCCCCGAAAACGTTCGTGTCGCCCGCGAAGTAGATCTTGGGCCCCTCGCCCAGATCGAAGACCAGACCGCACGGCTCGCCCGTGTAGATGATCTCCCACTCCCGCGCCGAGCCGGCGGGCGCGTCGGTCATGTAGCTGGACGAATGCTGCGCGTGGACGAGAGTGACCTTCGCCCCCGCGACGTCGACGGTGCCGCCCTTGTTCGGATCGTGCGGCCCCTCGGTGGGATACCCCATCATCCCGATCAGATCCCGGAGCTCCACCGGGGCGACCACCGGGCACTCGAACTTCTTCGCCAGCTCGAAGGTGTCCCCAACGTGGTCGTTGTGGCCGTGGGTGATGCAGATCGCGTCGACGC
>Ga0126313_10000905_pt1 | contig 14917 bp, 12 predicted proteins | sample Plot105A_FD_89954 | JGI IMG/M metagenome (GOLD analysis project Ga0126313, IMG submission 89954) | Serpentine soil microbial communities from UC McLaughlin Reserve, CA, USA - Plot105A | ecosystem: Environmental > Terrestrial > Soil > Grasslands | place: USA: UC McLaughlin Reserve, Lake County...
ACGAGCTCGGGGCCGGTGTCGAGCGCGGCGTCGTGGACGATCGCGGCCACGCGGACGCCGTTGCGCTCGACCGCCGTCCACGCGCGGCCCGAGCCCGGGTCCGGCAGCTCGACCGGCCGGCCTGCCTCGTCGACGAAGGTCTGGCGGTCGGGCAGCCAGTAGGCGATCGAGAGCGTGCGGTCGCCGAGGCTCTCGGCCAGCATCTCACGCACCGGCCCGCCGGGCGCGCGGCGCGCGTGCAGCAGCGCGTGGCACAGCGCGCTGAGCGCGCGCCCGAGCGTCTCGAGCAGCGCGATCGCCAGCACGGCGGCGGGCGCGGCGAGCAGCAGCAGAGCGACGCCCAGGCCGGGGTTCAGCCGCCACCCGCCGAGGTAGGTCGGCTCGCCGAAGCCGCCCACGCCCTGCGCGCCGAGGCTGAGCAGCCCGGCGGTGAGGATGATCGGGAGGGCGCCGAGGACCAGCAGCGCGACGCCGAGCGGCAGCTTGAGCGCGAGCATGACGAGCACGCGCCAGAGCTGGCGGTCGGAGAGCGCGTGGCGGGCGCGCTGCCACGGGCTGCCCGCGACGTGCCCGCGGCGCGGCAGCGGCGCGATGTGCGCGCCGAGCAGCCGGTTGGCGGCACGGCGGTCAAGCTCGGCGACCCGCCGCGCGCCATGGATCGCGGCGACCAGCGCGGGCGTGCCCGTGCCGGTCAGGCTCAGCAGCGCGGCGAGCGCGACCGCGAGGAGCGCGAGCAGCCCGACCACTCCGAGCGGCACGCTCAGGGCCAGGTACGCGAGCGTGCGGAACGCGCGCTCGACGCGCTGCGGCAGCTCGAGCTCGGCCCGCACCGGGGCCGACGCCGTCACGCTCACCGCGACTCCACCTCGACGTTGCCGGCGCTGCTGAGCGCCTGGATCTGGAACGGGGCGTCCTCGGCCGCGGTCAGCCCCGCGACGCGCCGCGAGCCGCCGTCGCTGTCGGCGTCGACGCGATAGCGCCCGGCGGGCACGACCGCGTGCACGTCGCCGGTACGCGAGCGCAGCTCCATGCGCTCGGGCGCGCAGGACGTGCTCGCCTGCACGTTGCCGGTCTCCGCGCGGGCCTGCAGCGCGAAGCCGCACCATGCGCCGACGGCGATGTCGCCGGTCTGCGTGTCGATCCGCGCCGAGCCGCGGTACGCGCTGAAGCGCACGTCGCCCGAGCTCGTGCGCACGGTGACCGGGATGTTGTCCGGCACCGTCACGCGGTAGCGCGACGCGCACGATCCCAGCACGGTCTGCGGGCACCGCGAGCGCAGGCGCAGCGCGCCGCCGGTCACCTGGCGCTCGGCGTCGGCCCGGCGCCCGAACGCGAAGTCGTCGGTGCGGCGGACCTGCACCGCCCGCCGCGAGCCGCCGCCGACCACGGTCGCGTCCGCGCCGCCGAGGTCGAGCGTCACCGAGCTCACGGCGCCGCGCACGGCGTACGTCGCGATCTGCCGCTCGCTCGTCGCCAGCCACCACAAGCCGAGCCCCGCGGCGCTGCCGACGACGAGCACCGCGGACGCGGCGACCAGCATCGTCCATGCGGACGGGCGGCGAGCCGGAGCGAGCGATGCGGCGGGCACCTGCCCAGCGTAACCGGGTGGGTGGGGGCCACCGCAAGCATTGTGCGCGACCGCACATGGGCGCTCTTACGGACTCTTCATCGGCCGCTGAGGTCCCGCTGAGCGCCCGCTGGTCCCATGCATCCATGCCGCGCGTCCCCCGCTTCCCCCGCACCCGAACCTCCAGGAGACCCGAACCCCGATGACCCCCCGCCGCACCTCCGCCGTCCTCGTTGCCGTCGCGCTCGCCTCCGGGGCCGGTGGCGCCGGCGTGGCCGAGCTGGCCGGCGGCGGCAGTGCCGCCGCGACGAGGACCGTCACCACCACCACGGCCGGCACCGCCCGCCCGGCCGCCGCCGTCGAGACCCAGGACCGCCTGTCGGTCAACGAGATCGTCCGCCAGACCAAGGACGGCGTGGTCGACATCAAGGTTCGCTCCTCGGGCGGCACGACGCCCGACCGCTTCGGCGGGCCGGGCGGGTCGGGTCAGGGCGGCGCCCAGGAGTCGCAGGCCGAGGGCTCGGGCTTCGTCATCGACGACGACGGCCACATCGCGACCAACCAGCACGTCGTCGACGGCGCCACCTCGATCACCGTGACGTTCGCCAACGGCCACACGGCCGGCGCCAAGGTGGTCGGCACGGACGCCTCGACCGACGTGGCCGTGATCAAGGCCGACGCGCCCAAGTCCGAGCTGCACCCGCTCACGCTCGCCGATTCCTCGCAGGTCCAGGTCGGCGACGGCGTCGTGGCGATCGGCAGCCCGTTCGGCCTCGAGGGCACGGTGACGACCGGCATCGTCAGCGCGCTCGGGCGCACGATCAACGCCCCGAACGACTTCACGATCTCGGGCGCGATCCAGACCGACGCCGCGATCAACCACGGCAACTCCGGCGGCCCGCTGCTCGATGCGGCCGGCCACGTCATCGGGATCAATGCCCAGATCGAGAGCGACTCCGGCGGCAACGACGGCGTCGGCTTCGCGATCCCCTCGAGCACCGTGCGCCGCGTCGCGTCGCAGCTCGTGTCGGGCGGCAGCGTCGCGCACGCCTACCTTGGCGTGCAGCTCGCCGATGCGACCGGCGGTGCCGGCGTCGCCCAGGTCCGCGGCGACGGCCCGGCCGGCGACGCGGGCCTGCGGGTTGGCGACGTGGTCACCGCGATCGACGGCAAGCCGGTCGGCTCGGCCGACCAGCTGGTCGGCGCGGTCGACGGCCACAAGCCCGGCGACGAGGTGACGCTCAAGGTCCGCCGCGACGGCCGCATCCGCGACGTGCAGGTGAAGCTGGGCACCCGTCCCTCCTGACCCCTCCGGGCGCGCGCTTCAGGAAGCCTTCAGCATCGCTTTGGGCTTCCTTGAGGCGCGCGTGGTGTCCTGCTCGCGCGCCCCGCTCCGCCCCCGAGTGTCCCTCGGGGCTGCGCGGGGCGTCCAAGGCCCTCCCATGAGCCCCCGCCCGTGACATCCGCCCCCCGAGTGATGGTCGTCGACGACGAGCCCGGGGTGCGCGCCGCGCTCGAGCGCGCCCTGCGCGTCGAGCGCTACGACGTGCAGGTCGCCGGCGACGGCGCCCAGGCGCTGGCGCTGATGGCCGAGCGCAGCCCCGACGCGATCGTCCTCGACGTGGCGATGCCGGAGGTCGACGGCCTCGAGGTGTGCCGGCGGCTGCGCGCGACCGGCGACCGCACGCCCGTGCTCATGCTCACCGCCCGCGACGCGGTCGACGACCGCGTGGAGGGCCTCGATGCCGGCGCCGACGACTACCTCGTCAAGCCGTTCGCGCTGCGCGAGCTGCAGGCGCGGCTGCGCGCGCTCCTGCGCCGCACCGAGACCGCACGCGCCGGCGTCCTGCGCTTCGCCGACCTCGAGCTCGACCCGGCCGCACGCGAGGTGCGCCGCGGCGGGCGCGAGCTCCAGCTGTCGCGGACCGAGTTCAACCTGCTCGAGCTGTTCCTCGAGCACCCCCGGCAGGTGCTCACGCGCTCGCAGATCTTCGAGCGCGTGTGGGGCTACGACTTCGGCTCGACGTCGAACACGCTCGGGGTGTACATGGGGTACCTGCGCCGCAAGACCGAGGCGGGCGGCGAGCCGCGGCTCCTGCACACCGTGCGGGGCATCGGCTACGTGCTGCGCGAGGACCAGCGGTGACGCTCGGGCGCCGGCTGACCCTCTTGTCGGCGCTGGCGGCCGGCGCGACGGTCGTGCTCGCGTGCGCGGCCGCGTACCTGGCGACGCGCGGCGAGTTGCGCGGCCAAATCGACGGCTCGCTGCGCGCGCAGACGCGCGCGCTGCAGGTTCGGGTCGGCATCCGGCCCGACGGCCCCCCTCCGCTGCCCGGCGAGCCCCGGCCGCGGGGCGGGCTGGCGTCGGGCTTCGCGCAGCTCGTGCGGCCCGACGGGTCGGTCGACCGCCTGCGCGGCGCCGACGACGTGCGCATCCCGGTGACCGAGGCCGACGTCGAGGCCGCGGCCGCTCCCGACCGCGCCCCGTTCCTCTCCGACCGGCGCAGCGACGGCGTGCACCTGCGGGTCATGACCGTGCCGGTCCCCGGCGCGGGCTCGGTCGTGTTCGCGCGATCGCTGAACGGCGTGGACTCGGTGCTCGACCGGCTACGCTTCGCGCTGATCGTGCTGTGCCTGGTCGGCACCGCGCTGGCCGCGGCGCTCGGGCGCCTGTTCTCGCGCCGGGTGATGAAGCCGGTCGCCGACCTGACCTCGGCGGCCGAGCACATCGAGGCCACGGGCGACCTCGACCGCCGGATCGGCGCGAGCGGCGACGACGAGCTCGGCCGGCTCGCGCGGCGGTTCGACGCGATGCTCGATCGCCTGGGCGCGTCGCAGGCGGCGCTGGCCGCGTCGCTGGACACGCAGCGGCGGCTCGTGGCCGACGCCTCGCACGAGCTGCGCACCCCGGTGACGAGCCTGCGCACGAACGCCGAGGTGCTCCGCGTCGCCGGCGACCTGTCGCCAGGCGAGCGCGACGCGCTGCTGCGCGACGTGGTGACGCAGGCCGAGGAGCTCGGGGAGCTCGTGACCGACATCATCGAGCTCGCGCGCGACGGCGACGCCGGCGCCGCCGTCGAGGACGTGCGCCTCGACCGGCTCGTCCCCGAGGCCGTCGAGCGCGCCGAGCTGTACGCGCCGTACGTGACGTTCGCCGCCGACCTCGAGCCGTGCGTCGTCGAGGCGGCCCCGGACCGCCTCGGCCGCGCGGTGAACAACCTGCTCGACAACGCCGCCAAGCACAGCCCGCCCGGCGGCGTGGTCGAGGTGGCGGTGCGCGCCGGCGCGCTGACAGTGCGCGACCACGGTGCCGGCGTTGCGCCGGCCGACGCGCCGCACGTCTTCGACCGCTTCTACCGCGGCGCCAACGCCCGCGGGCGGCCGGGCTCGGGCCTCGGCCTGGCGATCGTGCGCCAGGTGGCCGAGGCGCACGGCGGCACGGTCGGCGTGCGCGAGGCGCCGGGCGGCGGGGCGGTGTTCCGCCTCGCGCTGCCGTGGCGCGCGGTGGCCGACGACGCGCCCGCGCCGGGCGCGCGCGAGCCCGTCGGCGCCGTCTGAGCCGGCCCAGCGACGGCGCTCGAGGGCCGTCCGGGAGGTGCGTTTCCAACCTCCGTTCCCGGTCGCGTCGCGTCCCGAGCCGCTCTCCCGCGCGGCGTCGGGGGCGGGGTACGGATTCGCGCAAGGCGAGTGCGCGTTCCGCCCTGGGTGGATCGTGCAACCGGTCGCACCATGACGCCCCTTCACAAACGCTCTCGGGAGGAGCAACAGTGTTCAGGAGAACGCTTTCCGGCTCGCGCGGCGCACGGTGGCGCAACCGCGCGGGCCTCACCGGCGCCGCGGCCCTGGCGGCCGCGGCTGCATTCGCCGTTCCGGCGCAGGGGGCCGTCACGAACGGCGCGGCGCTCGAGGTCTTCCACGGCCGCGACTTCGTCAGCATCGTCGGCTACGACCCGCGCACGCCGCTGCAGGTCATGGTCCGCAACCCGGCCGGCGAGCCGATCGGGTTCGCCGACGTCGAGACCGACGACCAGGGCAACTACGAGCTCAACCACGTCGGCGTGGACGGCGGCATCAACGACTGCTTCGGCGGTCAGTCGACGCCGGACATCCAGCCCGGCGACACCGTGTCCGTGATGGTCAACGGGGACGCCGCACGTGTCGACTCGACCGTCGTGCAGAACGTGACGTCCGGCCGGGCAGTGATCGACTCCCTCGCGAAGACGATCACGGTCAGCGGCCTCGCGCGGACGCCGGACGGCGCCGCGCTCACCAACGTGGAGGTCCGCCTCAACCACCCGAAGGCCGCCCAGCCCGGCGAGACCGGCGTCTGGGAGGCCGCCGGCGCAGACGGCCGAAAGGACTGGCGCGAGTCCGGCGTCATCGATCCCGTGACCGGGAACTACACGGCGACGTTCGCGGGCGCTTCCAACGCCGACCTCGCCGCGGTCGCGAACGCTGATGTGTCGGCCGAGTGGGCGAACGCCGACCTGTCCGAGCTCACCATCTGGGACGGGGTCCTGCCGGAGCCGAACCCCGGCTGCCCGCCGGTCAGTCGCAACGCCGTCGAGGTGCCCACGCCGGTCGTCGAGACCCCCGCGCCGACCTCCGATCCGGACACCGGCACCGGCACGGCCAGCGGCCCGGCCGCCGGCGGGACTGTCACCCCGAGCCCGCGAGTCGTGACGGTGTTCGTCCAGGAGCCCGTTCCGGACCAGCGGATCGCCGGCGTCGCCGCGAGCGCGCTGCGTGTCAGCCAGCTCAGCCTCGCCCGCCGCATCAGCCTCGCGCGGCTCGGCCGTCGCGGCCTGCAGGCGAGCATGCGCCTGCAGCAGGGCACGCACGTGGTGCGGATCACCGTGTACCGGGCGCGCGACGGCCGGCGCACCGGCAGCGCGCTGCTCGTCGCCACCCGCACGCCGCGCGCCGCGGGCGTGTACCGGGTCGCCCTGCGCGACCGCAGCCTGCTGCGGCGGATGCGCCCGGGCCAGTACGTCCTGGAGGTCCGCGCGGGGCGCAGCGCCGCCACGCTCGGCCGCGTCACCCGGGTCGCGTTCCGCGTGACCCGGTAGACCATCCAGGCCCGAGGCTTGCCTCCCGGCGCGACGAGGGGCCGGTTCCGCGGAACCGGCCCCTCTCGCGGCCGGCGGCTCAGGCCGTCGCCATCACCGGGTGGCTGGCGAGGAACATGCCGTCCCGGTCGTAGGCGAGCTTGACCGCCTGCAGGCGGGCGAGCGTCATCTGGGGGAAGAACTCGCGGGCGTCGGCCGGGCGCTCGGTGAAGTTCGGGTAGCGGCGGCCCGCGTCCCACGGGTCGAGCGCGGCGGTGAGGCCGTCGAGGTAGGCGGCGATCGCCGCGGCGGCGTCCGCGTCCATCGGGATGCCGACCGCGAACAGCGCAAACTCGCCGCCGATCTTCGCCAGCGCGCCGTGCTCGGCCGGCGGCACGCCGATCGCGCCGCCGAGCTGGCGCAGCTCGACCATCAGCAGCGGCGAGCCCGAGCCCGGGCCGACGGCCTCGACGAGCGCGTCGATCGCGGCGGGGGTCAGGCGGTCGAGGATCATGCCGTCGCCGCGCGTGGGGACCGGGTGCTCGGGGTCCATGTGGATGTGGCTAAGCGCGGCGGGCGGGATCGGCGCGAAGAAGTCGAACTCGGGGTCGAGCGCGCGCAGCGGCGCGAGCGCCGCGACGGCGTCCGCCTCGGAGCCGAGATAAGCGCCGTCGATCGCGACGAAGCTGCGGCCCTGGAGCGCCTCCGGCACGTCGGGCAGCGGCGGGACCTGCAGCAGGCGGATCGACGTCGAGACGGCGTCGGGCGCGGTGCGGCACCACTCGACGTAGCGGTTGAGGATCTCGGTCGCGCGCTCCCACGGCCACAGCATCGCGCCGCCGTAGACCTCTGGGGCGGGGTAGAGCGCGAACTCGATCGCGGTGACGATGCCGAAGCCGCCGCCGCCGCCGCGCAGCGCCCAGAACAGGGCGGGCTCGTGGTCGCGGTCGCATCGCACGACCCGGCCGTCGGCGGTGACGATCTCGATCGCGATGACGCTGTTGGCCGCGAGGCCGTGGCGGCGCGAGAGCCAGCTCAGGCCGCCGCCGAGCGTGTAGCCGACGACGCCGACGTCGGGGGAGGAGCCGGCCAGCGGGGCGAGGCCGTGCTCGGAGGCCGGGCCCGTGACCTCCGCCCAGAGCGTGCCGGCGGCGACGCGCGCGCAGCGCCCGACCGCATCGATCGCGACGCCCTTCATGCGGCTGGTCTTGACGAGCACGGTGCGCTCGAGCGACGCGAGCGCGGCGGCGTTGTGGCCGGTCCCCTGTGCCGCTACGCGGAGCCCGTTGCGCCGCGCGAACTCGACGATCGCGACCACGTCGTCGACGTTCTCGGGCAGCGCGACGAGCGCGGGACGCTGGTCGATCGCGAGGTTCCACGCCCGGCGCGCATCGTCCCATCCGCTGTCGCCGGGCGCGGCGATCGTCCCTGCCAGCCGCGCCCGGAGGTCCTGCACGTCCAGCCCCAGCCCACCTGTCATCAGCATCCGTTCAGCTCCCCCCGTCGGGTCTCGATTCCGGTCGTCCGATGGTGGCCTCGGCCGGCTCCCGGCGCATGGGGGTTGGCCGAACCCGGGCGGTGCGGCGGCCACATCGCGTGGGTCGGGAGGCACCCGGCCGCGACGGCGCCGCGGCATCCTCAGAACCGGGGCCGGGCGCTACGGCGCCGGGATGCCGTCGATCGCGAGGTGGTGGTTCTTGTAGCGCTCGTCCGTCGTGACCTCGGCGCCGAGCCAGGCCGGAGGGGCCCAGGCGTCGGCGGCCGCCTCGGACGGGAACTCGATCTCCGCGACGACGAGGCCGGCGAGGTCGCCCTCGTACACGTCGACCTCGAGCACGAGGCCGTCGCCGGCCGGCACGAGGTGGCGCACCTTCTCCACCCTGCGGCCCTCGGTGAGCGGCCAGAGCCGGTCGAAGGCGTCGCGGTCGATGACGACCTCCTTCTCGATGCGCGTGCGCCCGGCGCCGCGCTTGACGGTCAGCACGGTGGCGTCGCCGATCTGCCGCACCCGCACCTCGTTGCCGCCGCCCTCGACCGCGAGGTAACCCTGGCGGACGGCGCGCGCCGGGTGGCGGTCCAGGTCGCCCGGTGCCTGCGTGACGAGGAACTTGCGCTCGATCTCGATCGCGACGCCGGTCACGCCGAGCACCCTAGAGCCCGCACCACCGCCGCGCGATCTCGAAGTATGCCTCCGCGGCGGCCTCGAGCGCGGAGACCGAGCACGACTCGTCGGTGCGGTGCGCCTGGTCGGCGTCGCCGGGGCCGCAGATCACGGTCGGCGGGGTGCCGTAGGCGGCCGCCAGCGCGGCGGCGTCCGTGAAGTACGCGAGGCCGCGCGGCGTGGCGTCCGTGCCGGCGACGGCGCCCATGACGTCGAAGACCTGGCGGACCCACGGGTCGTCCGGGGCGGTGTCGACGGCGTCGAGCGCGAGGCGGGTGTCGAGGCGCACCTCATCGCCCGCGGCCGCCGCGAGCTGCGCGGCGACGTCGTCGGCGCTCAGGGCGGGCACGGTGCGTACGTCGAGGCCCGCCGTCGCGCGGTCCGGGACCGAGTTGATGTTGATGCCGCCCGTCGCGGTGCCGATGTTCAGCGTCGGCTCGCCGAGGAGCTCGTGGGGCGCGACGTCGAAGCGGAAGCCGTCGAGGCGGGTGATCGCCCGCGCGAGCTTGTGGATCGCGTTGTCGCCGAGGTGCGGCATCGAGCCGTGCGCGGTGCGCCCGTCCGCGACGAGGTCGAGCCACACGACGCCCTTGTGCGCCACACAGGCCTCGTTCGTCGTCGGCTCGGCCACCAGCATCGCGCCGGCGCGGCCGAGCGCCCCGCCGTCCTGCGCCAACGCGAGCGCGCCGGTGCAGCCCGTCTCCTCTCCGAGGGTGAAGACGAGCTCGAGGCCCGCGCGCCCGCGGCCGAGCGCCGCGACCCGCTCGGCGGCGACGGTGATCGCGGCGACCCCACCCTTCATGTCGCTCGAGCCGCGCCCGTACAGGCGATCGCCGTCGATCTGGGCCTCCAACGGATCGCGCTCCCATTCGGCCCGGCCGAGCGGCACCGTGTCGAGATGCCCGGTGAGGCACAGCGCGGGCGCGTCGTCGCGGCCGGGCCAGCGGGCGACGAGATTGGTGCGGCCCTGCTCGAGCTCGTGCGCCGCGACGTCGAGGCCCGCCGCCTCGAGGCGCTTCGCCAGCACGACCGCCGCCCGGCCCTCGTGGCCGGGCGGGTTGATCGTGTCGATGCGGACGAGCTCGCGCGCGAGCGCGACGACCGGCGCGTCCGCCACTACTTCGGCAGCACGTGGGTTGCCATCGCGCCGGCGGCGCGGCGCGCCCGCGGCGCGCGCCGGGTGAGCCCGGTCGCGCCCTCGGCGCCGAGGCCGGTCTCGGCGCGCACGTACAGCTCGTGGTAAGAGCGCTCCGCGCCGCGTTCGTGGCCGAGGAGCGTGCCGACGTAGCACCCGAGGAAGCCCAGCGGAATCGTGTAGATCGCCGGGTTATCCAGCGCCCACGTGCCCAGCGGCGAGCCGGTCGTCGAGTCGGCCCCCGGCCACACGGGCGCGCTCAGCACGATGAACAGTGCGGACGTGCCGACGCCGGTGAGCATGCCGACGATCGCGCCGGTCGTGTTGAAGCGCTCCCAGAACAGCGCCAGCAGGAGCGCCGGGAAGTTCGCGCTGGCTGCCACGCAGAACGCCATGCCGACGAGGACCGACACGTTGAACCCCGCGCCTCCGGCGATCGCCAGCACGATCGCGAGGATGCCGATCCCCGTGGCGGCGACCTTCGCGACCCAGACCTCCTCGCGCTCGGACTGGTGGCCCTTGCGGACGACGTTCGTCCAGACGTCGTGCGCGACCGCGCCCGACGCCGAGATCACGAGGCCGGCGACCACGGCGAGGATCGTCGCCAGCGCCACGGCCGAGATGACCGCGAGGAAGATCTCGCCGCCGGTCGAGTTCGCGCCGCCGCCGAGGGACTCCGCCAGCGTCGGGACCGCGAGGTTGCCGCCCTTGCCGGCGGCCTCCTCGCCCGCCTTGCCCAGGATCGCGCGCGCGCCGACGCCGACGACCATGACCATGAGGTAGAACGAGCCGATCAGGAACACGGCCCAGCCGACAGAGCTGCGCGCGGCGCGCGCGTGGGGCACGGTGAAGAAGCGCATCAGGATGTGCGGGAGCCCGGCGGTCCCGAGCACGAACGCGATGCCGAACGAGATCATCGCGAGCTTGGTGTCGAACTGCAGGCCGCCGCTGAGGAAGCCGTCCGGGTCATCGTGTTGCTTCGTCGCGCGGTTGAACAGCTCGCCCGGGCTGAAGCCCACCTTCGCGAGGACCAGGATCGTCAGCAGCACGCCGGCGCCCATCAGCAGGACGGCCTTGATGATCTGCACCCACGTGGTCGCGAGCATGCCGCCGAAGATCACGTAGGCGAGCATGAACGCCCCGACCACGATGACGGCGGGCGTGAACGAGACGCCGGTCAGCGCCTGGATCAGCACGCCGGCGCCGACCATCTGCGCGAGGAGGTAGACGATGACCACGGCCAGCGTGCCGATCGCGGCGACCAGCCGCGCCGGCCGCTCGCGCAGTCGGAAGGAGAGGACGTCGGCGAGCGTGTACTTGCCGGAGTTGCGCATGCGCTCGGCCAGGAACAGCAGCACGGGGACGAACGCGACGAGCGCCGCCATGAGGCTGACGAATGCGTCGACCCCGAACAGGAAGACCAGGCCGGCGAAGCCGAGGAACGACGAGGCGGACATGTAGTCGCCCGCGATCGCCCAGCCGTTCTGGAAGCCGGTGACCGTGCGCCCGGCGGCCCAGAACTCGGTGGCCGTCGAGGTCCGCTTGGAGGCCCAGTAGGTGATGCCGAGCGTGACGGCCAGGACGATTCCGAAGATCGCGAGCGGCAGAACCTTGAGCTCGGCGGCGAGAACGTAGGTCATCGTGCGCTCCTCTCCGTGGTGCGGTGCTCGGCGGTCGCCCCGGTGCGGGCGGCCGGCTCCTCCTCGGTGCGGGTGAAGCGCGTCTCGACGCGGTCGACCACGCGCTGCTCGAGGCGATCGAACTCGGTGTCGGCCTTGCGCAGGTACGTCCAGGTGACGCCCCACGTGATGAAGACCTGGGTCATCGCCACGAGCCACGCGATCGGCACCCCGCCGACCAGTGTGCCCATGAAGCCGGTGGCGAAGACCGCAAGTCCGAGGTAGATCAGGAACGCGCCCAGTGAGACCGCTGCGGCACGGGCGATGAAGCCGTGCCGCCGGCGCGTGAGCTCGTGGAACTCGTCGGAGCCCTCGATGCGCGTCCAGTCGAGTTGTGGGGCCTCACCGTCTCGCGACCCGGACATGGCGCTGTCGGCGGCTGGTGCGGTGCCGTCTGGCATGCTCCCCTCCCAAGGACGTTTGCCCGCCTTGCGTTCCCCCGACCATGGGCGCGGAAACGCACCTCAACCGGCGCCCGCGCCGCTCACCCGGAGCGCAGCGCCTCCACGGCCAACGCCCCGGCGTCGAGCACCGCCGCGTCGGCGCCGACCGCGCCGACGAGCTGCACGCCCACCGGCGCGCCGTGCGACCCCGTCAGGCCGGGCACCGACAGCGCCGGCGTCCCGAGCAGGGTCCACGGGCGGCAGAACAGCGGGTCGCCGGTGACGCCCTCCGACAGCGGCGGCGCCTCGCCGACGACGGCCGGCACGAGCAGCACCTCGCCGGCGCCGAGCAGCGCGGACAGCTCCGCCGCGCTCTCGGCGCCCAGCGCCGCCGCGGCCGACGCCTCGTCGGCGGCGACGCGCCGGCCATGCTCGAGGTACGCGCGCAGGACGTCGCTCAGCTCGTCGCCATGCTCGGACAGCTCCCAGGCGAGGCTGCGCGCGCAGTCGTGCGCCTGCACCGTGTCCTGCGCCTCGACGAGCCCGTCGAACGTCGCGGGCAGCGACACGGAGCGCACCCGCGCGCCGGCTGCGCGCAGCCGCTCCGCGGCGGCCTCGACCGCGGCGCGCGAGTCGCCGTCCGCGCGCTCCCACCACGGCGTCCGGCACACCGCGAACGACGGCGCCGCGCCGGACGCGGGCCACGAGGCGCCCAGCGCCGCGCCGAGCAGCCGGAGGTCCTCGACCTCGCGGGCGAACAGCCCGAGCGTGTCGAGCCGCTCGCTGAGCGGCTTGACGCCCGCCAGCGACAGCACCCCGCGGATCGGCTTGAACCCGAGTACGCCGCAGAAGGCCGCGGGGCGGATCACCGAGCCGGCGGTCTGCGTCCCGAGCGCGAGCGGCACCATCCCGTCCGCGACCGCCGCCGCCGACCCGCTCGACGAGCCGCCCGGCGTCCGCGACGGGTCGGCCGGGTTGCGGGTCTTCGACGGCTGGTAGAGCGCGAGCTCGGTGGTCACCGTCTTGCCGAGCACGACGGCGCCCGCGGCCCGGAGCGCCGCCACGCAGTCGGCGTCGCGCTCCGGCCGGCGCCCGGCGTGCACCGGCGTGCCGCACTCGGTCGGCAGGTCGGCGGTGTCGATGATGTCCTTCACCCCGACCGGCACGCCGTGCAGCGGCCCGCGCGGCGCGGACGAATCGAGCCGCCGTGCCGCCTCCAGCGCGGCCGCGCGGTCCAGGTGGGCCCACGCGCGCACGGTCTCCTCGCGCGCGTCGATGCGCTCCAGGCACGCCGCGACCAGCGCCTCGGACGTGGACTCGCCCGTGCCGATCCGCCGCGCCGCCTCGGCCGCGGTCATCAGGGCCCGAAGACGGCCTGCGGCAGCACCGCGCTGACGATGTACTGCCCGGCGTCCACGATCTCCGAGATCTTGAGGTCGACGCACAGCGACGACAGCAGGTACGCGTCCTCGCCCGACATGTCGTACGTCTGCGAGATGTGGGCGACCATCGCGCGCACCGCGTCCTGGGCGGCGACGTAGAGGTCGCCGCCGACCCCCGTGGTCCCGTACCAGCCGCCGTGGTCGACCAGCCCGGTCAGCGGCCCGGGGGCAGTCTGGTAGTGCGGGGCGACAATCGTGCGCCCCTTCTGCAGCGTGAAGCGCAGCGAGCCGTACATCGGCGCCTCGAGGCCGGTGACGCACACCTCGCCGTCGCCCTGCGCCGCGTGCGCGTCGCCGCAGCTGAACAGCGCGCCCGGCACCTGGACCGGCAGGAACAGCGTCGTGCCGATCGTGAGCTGGCGGGTGTCCATGTTGCCGCCGAACGTCCCCGGCGGCATCACCGGCTGCGCGCTCGCGCCCTCCGGGCAGACGCCCATCGTCCCGAAGAACGGCGTGATCGGCACGCGAACGCCCTCGCGGAAGTGGATGTACTCGCCGTCGGAGAGGTCGAACGTCCGCAGGTAGGGGTCGGGGAAGTCCTCGGGCAGCAGGCCCAGCCCGGGCAGGATCGCCGTCCAGCCCCAGCCGCGCGGGTGCAGGTCGAGGATCTCGACAGCGAGCGTGTCGCCCGGCTCGGCGCCGCGGACGCCGATCGGTCCGGCCAACGGGTACACGCGGTCCCAGTCCAGACCGGCGACGACGTCGGTGGTGGAGTCGGGCCCGATCTGGTTGTCGCTGACGTCGCGCGTCTCGACGATGACCGTGTCGCCGCTGTCGACCTCCAGCACTGGCTCGAGCCCCGCGTCCCACTGGAAGTGGACGCGGTCGGTGGGGAAGTAGTGCGTCTGGGGCATCAGCTCTCCTCGTGCTCGTCGGTCGTCGCCGCGGGCACCCTAGTCGGAAACCGCACCTGCCCGCCCGCGACTGTCGGCGCAGACGGAGTTGCTATAAGAGCCGTCTCAGACCCCCCTGCGCACGTCTGGCGGCGCCGGCATCCCGCCAGGCGTTGTCCTCGCCGGTTCAGTGGCTGGGCCACGCATCACCGGCTGCGTCCCAGCCTGGCGGGCGCCGGCATCCACCAGCCGCACACACGGGGTTCTGAGACAACCTCTTAGGACCCGCCCTCGCGGGGGAGGATGGTCCGCAACACGGGAGAGCTCATGCGAATCGTCGTCAATGGTCAGCAGGCGTTCGGCGCCGAGGTGCTCAAGGCGTTGCTCGAGCACGGCGAGGAGGTCGTGGCGGTGTACTGCGCCCCCGACAAGGAGGGCCGCCCGCCCGACCCGCTGGCCGAGGCCGCCCGCGAGGCCGGCATCGAGGTCCGCCAGCCCGAGTCGTTCAAGACGGCCGAGGCCGCCGGCGAGATGGCCGAGCTGAGGCCCGACCTCATGGTCATGGCGTTCGTGACGCTGTTCGTCCCTGAGCCGGTGCTGAACACGCCGACGCACGGCAGCATCCAGTACCACCCGTCGATCCTCCCGCGGCACCGCGGGCCGAGCGCG
>Ga0126313_10000906_pt1 | contig 14909 bp, 15 predicted proteins | sample Plot105A_FD_89954 | JGI IMG/M metagenome (GOLD analysis project Ga0126313, IMG submission 89954) | Serpentine soil microbial communities from UC McLaughlin Reserve, CA, USA - Plot105A | ecosystem: Environmental > Terrestrial > Soil > Grasslands | place: USA: UC McLaughlin Reserve, Lake County...
AGAGGCCGCTCCCATAGGGAGGTGCCATCCGAGGGCTAGAAGGTCTCCAACTGATCCAACTACCTTCCTAGCACCTGTTGATACATACGCTACTCGCCTATTGGCGCAAGCTCTATGCACCTCTTCTGCCCAACGCCCGGTACAGGAGACCCCACACGGCGCCGAACACGGCGTGATCCAGGACCGGCAGGAGCACCTTCGGGGTACGCTGCGTCCAGGGCGGCGAGTGGACACCGGTCAGAGGCAGCCAGGTGGCCCACCCCGCCCCCCAGGCGAGGAGACCGAGGGCCGAGCCCACGGCGGCCTCTTCGGCGGGGCCGCCCCGCTCGCGCCGCAGCAGGCCGAGGGCCGCCCCGATGCCCGTGCCGTAAGCGAGGTGAGCGGCCACCGTCAGGAGCCGTTGTGCCCCCGGCCACCAATCCTCCGCCAGGCCCAGTTCCTCGAGCCGATCGACCACCTGCTCCGGCGCTGTCTCCTGCACCAGACCCACCCAGGCGAGTGCCTGGCGCAGCCCGGAGAGCGCGAGCGTCCCTCCTATCCCGGCGAGCGTCCCGTAGGCCGCCCTTCGCGTTGGGTTCATCGTCCTCCGATCCTGCTAGTCTACGAGGAGGATGTACCCGTCGCCAGCCCGCGCTACTCTTTGAGCTCTTCGAAGGCGCGTCTCAGCTGAGCATCCCTGGCGAGGATCTCCTCTCTAGAGAGGTCGCGGGCGGCGCTCGGGGTGAGCGTCTCGTCGTTCTCTTCGAGGGCCACCTCTACGTCGGGTTCGATCCCGGTTCCGCGGATGAAGTCGCCGTCGGGCGTGAGCCACTCGGCGATGCCGAGCAGGATGGCCGAGCCGTCCCGTAGGGTGAACTCGGAGAGCACCGTGCCGGTGCCGAAGGTCCTCTCCCCCACCACCGTCGCCCGGCCGTTGTCCCGCAAGGCGCCGGCCAGGATCTCCGAGCTGGAGGCCGAACCCTCGTTGACCAGGACCGCCAGCGGCGCGTCGGTGGGCTCGGATCCGTCTTCGACCCTGATCTTCTCGCGCTTGCCGGAGGCCTCCTCGCGGATGTAGACGACGCTACCGGGCTCGAGGAAGTCCCCGGCCATCTCAACGGCCTGATCCAGGCTCCCACCCGGGTTGTCGCGGAGGTCCAGGACGAAGCGACGAGCCCCCGCGGCCCGCGCCTCCTCGAAGGCCTCCCGGATCTCCTCCGCGCTGTCGTTCGAGAAGGAGGAGAGGCGCACGAGGGCGACGTCGCTCCGGGGGATCAGGGCCCAGGAAACCACGGGAGCCTCGATCTCGGCGCGCTCGAGGTCGAACACGCGCTCCTCTCCGCCGCGCAGGACGGTCAGCTTCACCGCGCTCCCCTCCGGCCCCCTGACCTTTCGGACGACCTCGGAGATGTCCTCGCCCCGCACGCTCTCTCCGTCCACGGCCACCACGACGTCGCCGGACTCTACGCCGGCCTCGTCCGCCGGCGATCCCTCTATCGGGGTGGCGACGACGACCTGGTCTTCCTCGTCCTGGAGCTGGACCCCGATCCCCACGTAGGTCCCCGAGAGGCCCTCGCGGTTCTGCTCACGCTCCTCGGGGGTTAGAAAGCGCGTGTGCCCCTCGTCTCCCAAAGACTCCAGCATGCCCTCTATGGCCGCGTAGGTCTGCTTCTCGGGGTCTATGGCCTTCCGGTCCACGTAGTCGTCCCGGACGACGTCGAGCGCCTGCGCGTAGAGCGCCAGGTTCTCGCGGTCTTCCTCTCCCAGGGCCGCCGGGCTCTGCGAACGCCCGTAGAGGTACGCCGCGAACGCGGTCGCCGCGAGCAGCATCACGAGCGCCAGAACCCTCGCCACGGTGCGCCGCCGCTGGTGTTCCTTTGCGGTGCTCTTCCACACGCCGAGATTCTACTACCTGAGACCGGAGGGTTGCGCTACTCGCCTGCGCGGTAGGGCGTGCTCGTTGCGGGCTCCTCGATACTCTGGCCCTCCATCACCGGGAAGAAGCAGGCTGCGAGGTGGCCTTCGGCCTTGCCGGCTTCGCCACTCGCTTCGCCGTCCTGCGGCTCGAGGCCGGGCTCGTGTTCCTTGCAGTACTGCTGGGCGCGCGGGCAGCGGGTATGGAAGGAGCAACCGGGGGGCGGGTTCGCCGGAGAGGGGACATCGCCGGTCAGCACGATCCTGCTCCGCTCCCGCTCCTTTTCGGGATCGGGGATCGGGATCGCGGAGAGGAGCGAGCTGGTGTAGGGGTGGCGCGGCTCGTCGTAGAGCTTCTTGCGCTCGGCGATCTCGACGATCTTGCCCAGGTACATCACAGCCACCCTGTCCGAGATGTGCTTGACTACCGAGAGGTCGTGGGCGATGAAGATATAGGTCAGGTCGAACTCCTTCTGGAGGTCCTGCAGGAGGTTGATGACCTGCGCCTGGATCGAGACGTCAAGTGCGCTCACCGGCTCGTCGCAGATGATGAGCCTGGGGTTGAGGGCGATGGCCCTCGCCACCCCTATCCTCTGGCGCTGCCCGCCCGAGAACTCGTGCGGGTAGCGGTTGTAGTGCTCGGGGGAGAGGCCCACTATCTCCAGGAGCTCCTGCACCCGCCTCTTGCGGTCGCTGGCTTCGCCGATGTTGTGGATCTTCAGGGGCTCGCCGACGATGTTGCCTACCGTCATGCGGGGATTCAGGCTCGCATAGGGATCCTGGAAGACGATCTGCATGTTGCGCCTCACCCTCAGCATCCGCTTGCGGTCGTAGCCGAGTATGTCCTCTCCATCGACGAGGACCTCGCCGTCCGTCGGCTCGAGGAGCCTCAGGATCAGGCGCGCCAGCGTGCTCTTGCCGCACCCCGACTCCCCGACGAGCCCTAAAGTTTCTCCGCGCCTGACCTGCAGGTCCACGCCGTCCACGGCCTTCACGTGCCCGATGGTGCGTCGGAGGACGCCGGCCTTTATGGGGAAGTGCATCTTGAGGTTCTTTGCCTCGAGCAGGAAAACGTTCGGACCCCCGTTCGGGTGCTCGCTCACCTCTCCACCCCCAGCTCCTCGTCCACGCGGTGCTTACTGCTTTCGATCTCCTCCAGGGAGAGGATGCACGCCGCGGTGTGCCCCGGCTTCTTCTCCTCGAGATTGGGATCAATCTCATGACATTCGTCCTTTACGAAGGGGCAACGGGGGCTGAAGTTGCAGCCTTCGGGCAGGAAGATCAGGGACGGCGGCGTGCCCTTTATCGGGAGGAGCCGCACCTCGCCCGCCGTGTCGAGCCGGGGTAGAGACCTAAGAAGAGACCAGGAGTAGGGCATCAGGGGGTCGTAGAAGACCTCGTCGGTCGTGCCCTGCTCTACGGCGCGTCCGGCGTACATGACCATCACCTTGTCGACCAGCTGGGCGACGACGCCGAGGTCGTGCGTGATCATGATGATGGCCGTACCGTACTTCTCCTGCAGGCCGACCATGAGATCGAGTATCTGAGCCTGGATGGTGACGTCGAGGGCGGTGGTCGGTTCATCCGCAATCAGCACCTTCGGGTTGCAGGCGAGGCCCATCGCGATCATGGCCCGCTGGCGCATCCCGCCGGAGAACTGGTGCGGATAGTCCTTCACCATCCGTTCGGGGTTCGCGATACCGACGTCGCGCAAGACCTGAACGGTCTTCTCCTGCGCCTCGCTCTTGGAGACGTCCTGGTGGATGCGGATGGCCTCGCGGATCTGGTTCCCCACGGTGAAGACCGGGTTGAGGCTCGTCATGGGATCCTGGAAGATCATGGCGATGTCGTTGCCCCGGATCTCCTGCATCCGCTTCTCGGGGGCCCGAAGCAGGTTCTGGCCCTCGAAGAGGATCTCGCCCTCCGGATACTCGACCGGCGGCCTGGGGTTGAGCTGCATGATGGAGAGGGCCGTGACGCTCTTGCCGCTGCCGGACTCGCCCACGATCCCCAGAGTGTCCCCCGGCTCGAGTGAAAATGAGACCCCGTCGACCGCCTTCACGACCCCGTCGGGCGTCCTGAAATGTGTCTTGAGGTTGTTGACTTCCAGCATCGCCACGGCCTACCCGACCACCTCCACGGCCCTTCAGGCGTCTCCTCCCGAGGAGTAGACTACATCACTCCCGTAGCCCGAGCCACCGCGCTCAAGATCTACCCTTCTCTCGACCCTTCTCCCTCATGAACTCGAGCACCGCGCGGTCGAGGTAACCCCGCTCCTGCTCGCGCTCCTCGAAGTTCTCGGTGCGGATGAAGGCGCTTAAAGCGTCGAGCTGGGCCTCCTCCTCCGCACGCGCTTCGAGGTAGCCCAGCCGCCGGAGGAGCGTCGCCACCTCTTCCCTGACGCTTCCTTCCACGGAGACCACGTCTTCCGGTCTCGTCTCCCCGAAGTAGAGGGTGTGGAGGTCCCGGACGCGGATGAGCTCCTTTATCGGATCGGGGTGGTCGTCCACGCGCAGGTCCACGACGCGATCGTTGTCGCCGCCGTACCCGCCGCCTTCCCGGACGACGAGCAGGGCCGCGGACTGCCTGCCCCGGGAGTCGCCGCCCGCCTCCTGCCCCGCATCCAGCGCCGCGAGGAGCCGCCCGGCAAGATCGCCTTCGGCGTCCTCGAAGGTCTTCGCCATCGCCTCGATCGTCTCCCGGCCGACGAGGATGTTGCCCTGCGCGGCGTAGTGCTCGCCCGTAACACCGCCGGCCCACTCGAAGCACTCCTCCCCGGTGAAGGTCGTCGCGCGGCCCTGGGCGTCCACGACGCCCAGTTGCCGGTGCCCGCGTTCGGTGTCCGCGGAGATCAGGGCCTCGACGGTCTCTGCGGCGTCCGTACCCCCGGCCATCAGGTCCAGCCCGCGCGGTCCGTAGTTGTAGTTCGCCATCGCCTGCGTCGCCACCGCGCCTACCCCCGCGCGGGCCCAGGGCACGACCGAGCCGACCGCGAGGAACTTCGACTGGACCGCGACGCCTAAAGCGTCCGTCTCGGGGTCGAAGGCGACGATGGAGAAGGTGGCGATCATGTCTATCGGGCTACCAATCTTCGCTCCTTCCGAAGCCGACGTGTCCCATCCCCGACATCCTGCGAACGTCTTGAGAGTCCCTCAGGAGCGGCGGGACCATCCGGGTCAAGCAAAGCAGGGGCAGGCCTGTATCCAGTGGCCGGGCTTTATCTCGCGCCATTCCGGTTCCACGTGCGCGGCAGCTTCCACCGCCTGAGGACAACGCGTCCGGAACCGGCACCCTGAAGGGGGGTTGACCGGACTCGGAAGATCCCCCTGGAGGACCGTCCGCTCCCGCTCGGTTTCGTAGTCGGGATCTGGGACAGGCACCGCAGAGAGTAGAGCTCTGGTGTACGGGTGCAGCGGATTCTCGTAGAGTTCGTCGCTGTCCGCCATCTCGACCAACTGTCCCAGGTACATCACCCCGATGCGATCGCTTATGTACTTCACCACCGAGAGGTCGTGAGAGATGAACAGGTAGGTCAGGCTCCTCTCTTCCTGCAGCCGCCGCATGAGGTTTATGACCTGCGCCTGGATCGAGACGTCGAGTGCCGAGACCGGCTCGTCGGCGACGATAAACTCCGGGTCGACGGCGAGCGCCCGGGCTACGCCGATCCTCTGGCGCTGCCCACCGGAGAACTCGTGCGGGTAACGGTTGGCGTGCTCCTTGTTCAAGCCCACCGTCTCGAGCAGCTCGTGCACCCGTTCGAGTCGCTCTCTCTTGTCCCTGGCCAGGCCGTGGATGTCTATCCCCTCGGCGATGCTGTCGCCAATTACCATGCGCGGGTTCAGGGAGGCCTGAGGATCCTGGAAGATCATCTGCATCTTCCGGTGCAGCCTCTTCGTATCCTGGCCCTTTACCTTGGTGATATCATCGCCGTTGTAGAAGATCTCCCCACCCGAAGGCTCGTAGAGCCTCACCAGGACTCGCCCCACCGTAGTCTTGCCGCACCCCGATTCGCCCACAAGGCCAAGGGTCTCACCCTTCTTTATCTCCACCGAGATCCCGTCGACCGCCTTGAGGGCCTCCCGGCCCACGCGGAAATACTTCTTCAGGTCCTTGACCTCGAGCAGAGCCCGCCCGTTCCCGTTCGGGCTCTGTTCCGTCATCGGGCGCCTCCGACCCGTACGGGTGGCTCGACGTTGGGGGCCATGGGGTGGTGTAGCCAGCAGGCCGCTTTGTGCTCACGTGAGAAGGTGGTGTACTCGGGCATCTCGTCGGCGCAGATCCGCATGGAGTATGGGCACCTTGCGGTGAAGGGGCAACCCTTCGGCGGGTCGAGCATGTCGGGCGGGGAGCCAGGTATCGGGATCAGCTCTTGGCTCCGGTCCGCCGTGGGAAGGGGAATGGACGCCAGAAGACCCCAGGTGTAGGGCATCTGCGGGTTGTAGAAGATCTCGCGCAACGTCCCCGTCTCGACGACCTTGCCAGCATACATCACCGCAACCCTGTGGGCGGTATGGGCAACCACACCGAGGTCGTGCGTGATCAGGATGACCGACATCCCGAGCTGCTCCTGCAGCTCCCGCAAAAGCTCGAGGATCTGGGCCTGGATCGTCACATCGAGCGCAGTAGTCGGTTCGTCAGCGATGAGTATCTGCGGGTCGCAGGCGAGGGCTATGGCGATGACCACCCGCTGGCGCATCCCGCCGGAGAACTGGTGGGGGTACTGCTTGACCCGGTCCTCGGGATTCGGTATGCCAACGAGCGTCAAGAGCTCGACCGCGCGCTCCTTCGCCCTCTGTCCGGAGAGCCCAAGGTGCTTCTTCAGGCTCTCGGCGATCTGCTTACCAACCCTCATCGTCGGGTCGAGCGAGGTCATCGGGTCCTGGAAGACCATCGCGATCTTCGACCCCCGGATTTTCTGCATCCGCTGCTCGGAGAGCTTGAGGAGATCCTGTCCCTCGAAGATCGCCTCGCCGCCCTTGATCAAGGTGTTCGCCTCGGGCAGAAGGCGCATCAGGCTCTTGGCCGTGACCGTCTTGCCCGAGCCGGACTCCCCGACGATGGCCAGGGTCTCTCCTCGCCTCAGGTCGAAAGAGACACCCCGCACCGCCTGGACCTCCCCGGCGTAGGTGGTGAAGGAAATCTGCAGGTCCTTGACTTGCAGATTGTTGTCTCCGTTCATGGCCGCCGCCATGCTACTTCCTCATCTTCGGGTCGAGGGCGTCGCGCAGTCCGTCGGCTAGAAGGTTGAAACTGAGCATGAGCAGGCTGAAGACGGCGGTTGGGAACCACAGGAGGTACGAGTGGAAGCGAAGCTCCTTATAGCCTTCATTTATCAGGGCTCCGAGCGAGGTGTCCGGCGGCTGGATACCCAGCCCGATAAAGCTCAAGAAGGCCTCTGAGAAGATCGCCAGGGGTATGGTGAACATGAGGTTCACCACCATGGGTCCTAAAGAGTTCGGTATGAGATGCTTCGTAAGCAGCCGCGCTCGGTTCGCCCCCAGAGATCGTGAGGCCAAGGCGAACTCCTGCTCCTTGAGTTGCAACATCCTGCCCCGAACAATGCGGGCCATGTAGGTCCAACTCGTTAGACCGATAGCTATGGTGATCGTAATTATCCCTGGAGACAAGACGAGCATGGCGAGGATGGCAACCACTAGGTACGGTACCCCGTTGAGAATTTCGATGCCACGCTGCATCACATCGTCTACCCGACCACCAAAGAGGCCTGAGATCGCCCCGTAGACGACGCCTACGACGAGGTCCAGAAAGGCGGCCAGGAAGCCGATATAGAGCGAGACCTGAGTACCGATCCACACTCGATTCCACATGTCGCGCCCGAACTCGTCCGTCCCGAACCAGAACTGAGACGATGGAACAGAGAACCGGCGGGCAAGATCCTGCCCGAAAGGGGTGTAAGGCGACAGGAGTGGGCCAGCGTAGGCAACGACGATCACAGCCACGATGACCACAAGCCCCACTAGCGCCCCGCGGTTCTTCTTCAGCCGAGTCCACGAATCCCTCCAGAAGCCTATGGGTGGGCCAACGATGCGCTCGCTGTCCTGCAACCCCGCCTCGATCTGCTCGAAGAGATCAGGCGTTAGCTCGGGGCGACGGGTCTCCATGCTCTACTCCTTTGCCCCAGAAACGCGTATCCGGGGGTCGATCATGCCGTACAGGATGTCCTGGATCAGCAGCGCCAGGATGAACAGAACCGAGAAGAAAATGGTAGTTCCAAGGATCATGGCGTAGTCGCTGACGACGACAGAGCGGACGAACTCCTCGCCGATGCCGGGCACCGCGAAAATCTGCTCGACCACCAGCGAACCGGTTATTATGTAGATGGTGAGCGGGGCCAAGACCGTAACGAGCGGGATCAGGGCATTGCGCAGGACGTGCTTCATGACCACCGCCAGCCTGGAGAGCCCCTTCGCTTTGGCCAAGGTCGTGTAATCTTGGCCCATAACCTCAAGCATCTCCGCCCGTATAAAGCGGGCGACCGTCGCTATCACGAAGACCGAGAGGGCCAGCGAGGGGAGGACGGAGTGCCTCCAGCTCTCGAAGAACGCTATCGGGAACCACCCGAGTTTTACCCCCAGCCAGTACTGCAGAATGGGTCCCAGGACGAAGCTCGGTACGGACACGCCCAAGATCGCCAAAACCGTCGCCGCCGAATCCCAGAAGCTGTTGTGCCGCAGGGCGGCGACGATACCTAACACTAGCCCGGTGACGAGCCCCATAAGGATAGCCTGAACGCCCAGGAACGCCGAGATGGGCAGGCGGGCCAGGATTATCTCCGTCACTGGCCTGCCCTGGAAATAATACGAGTTTCCGAGATCCCCTTGCACCACGTGGAGCATGTACTTACCGTACTGGACCGGCCACGGTTCGTCGAGGCCGTACTTGGCGAAGAGCTGGGCCCTGGTCTCTGCCGAGAGTTTCTGGTCGGCGAACGGCGTACCCGGAAGCAACTTGCTTATGAACCACGTCACGCTGATGATTATGAAGAGGGCGGCCAACATGTAGACAACGCGCCTGGCTACGTATCTGAGCACTTTGGGTCCACCACCTTGATCACCGCTCGCTTACCTACGGAAAGGCGCGCGCAGCGGGAGCAGCTCGCAAGGAGAACCCTTCCGCCGCACGCACCGCACCGAATCCATCCCTCCGGCCACCGCCGTCCTGCCGCTACCCCACCCTCAAGTACTTGAACTCATAGGTCCCGGTAGGGTGTTCCACGAAGTTCTTGAAGGAGGGTCTCAGGAGCGCAGCCACGCCTGTAAACCACACTGGCGCGCACGCTGCCTGATCCTTGACCAGTAGTCTCTCGGCTTCCATCAGTTTGTCCATACGAACCTTCTCATCCGTCTCGGCCTGGGCCGCCTTGATGAGCTGATCGTAGCGCGCGTTCTTGAAACTTGGGTCGTTGTACTCCGAGTCAGAGAGGAAGAGATCTAGGAAGGTCATCGGGTCGTTGTAGTCCGCAATCCAGCCGTAGAGGCACATCTGGAAGTCCCCCTTCTGGCTCAGGGCGAGGAACTCGTCGAAGGGCTGCACGTTGATCTCGACGTTAGCCCCCATGTTCTTGAACTGGTCCTGCAGGTACGTGCCGGAGTCCCGCGCCGTGCCGGTGTCCTGGGTTAGCATTGTTAGGGTCGGCTCCTGGCCGAGCTCCTCGACCCCTTTCTGCCAGAGCTCCTTGGCCTGCTGGGGATCGTACTCCGGCATCGTGGGGCCCTCAGCCTCGCGGAACGTCTGGTTCCCCGGCCCGGCCATTCCCTCCGGGACGAGCCCTTCGGCGCCCACCGACCCGTCGTTGAGTATCTTGTTCGCTAGGGCATCCCGATCGAAGCTCAACTGTATGGCTTTGCGGATGTTCTCATTCTGGAAGACCTCGTTCTTGAAGTTAAAATTCAACCAGAACGTGGACCACTCAATGATCCTCAGGAACGCCGGAGAGTCCTTGTACTGATCCACGTACTCAGACGTCAGCTCGCCGAAGTCGAGCTCCCCAGCTGAATAGAGGTTAACCCTGGTGTCGACCTCCTTCACGATCCTACAATCGATCTTCGGCACGCCCACGTTCTCTTTGTCCCAGTAGTCTTCGCTCTTGACCAGCGACGCGCCGCTGGAGGGGTTGAACTGGGTTAAGGTATACGGGCCGTTGTAGAGTAGGGCATCCGCGCTCTGAGCGTACTCATCGCCCTGCTGCTCGACGAACTTCTGGTTCTGCGGCAGATAGGCTTGGAACGCTGTCAAGCCCAACCAGAACGGATATGGAGCATCAAGCGTCACCTTCAGCGTCTTGTCGTCCGAGGTCTCGATGGCGACGTCCTCGGCGCTGCCGTCGCCGGCGTTATACGCGGCTGCGCCCTTGATGAAGTAGAAGATGTAGGCGTACGCAGCCGCCGTATCGGGGTTTAGCAGCTTCATCCAAGCGTACTTGAAGTCTTGCGACGTCACGGGATCACCGTTGCTCCACTTTATGCCGTCGCGCAGGGTAAAGGTGTAGTTCAGCTTGTCGTCGCTGATGTCGACGCTCTTCGCCATCGCCGGCTGGGGCTTTTCGTTCTCGTCGAGCCGGAAGAGACCCTCATTTACGTTGTTGAGCAACCGGGCGGAGTTGAGGTCCGTCGTGGTCACGGAGTTCATGTCCGGGATGTCGGCGCCTAGGTCGAGCGTGAACGTGTTACCTCCCGCGCCGCCTCCCTGCTGCCCCCCACCCTGCTCGAAGACGCCGCATCCCGCGGTGCCCAGCAGGGCAGCGCCGACTAGGCCGGTGCCGCCGATCTTCAGGAAGTCGCGACGGGATACCCGGATCGCGCCGGACGCCCCTTCCGTCCGCAGCCTCTCTATTTTCATGGATTCTCCTTTCTCATCCCGACGCCTTCATGGCGCGGGAACCCAGACCATTATTCTATAACTGCTATACGAACCCGTGCCAGCCCCCGGATGTTCGTGCTGCCCATGCTTTGCATGCCCCGCTAGGGAGGCCCATCTCTCGAACGAGCCTCCCGGAGGTCCACCACGAGGTTGCCTCCCCAACGGTCTCCAAAAGCTTCCCGGCTAGAATCATTTAACCGGACTGTAACCATAATGAGGAAAGCCTGTCAAGGCTCATAGTCTGGTTCGCATTCATCCTTAACACCTTTTTCACGAGAACGTCGCATAGCATACTTGCGAGATACGCCCGAAGCGAGGACGCGTGACGCGGCGCATCCCGTGCGGATGTTCTGACGGAGGATAAGATACCCGGCGAGGAGCCGAGAAGCACGCTCGTGTTCTCCCTGATCCCGGAGGGACACGAGGCTCAGAGAAGGTGAACGGAGCCACGGGCTGGTCTTCGACGCGCGGGAGCATCTCAGACCGTCGGCGGGGTAGGGTGGCTGACCCTCCGGCGGGTCAGCCATTCTTGCGCGAAGTCGACCGCGTCTCTATGGGAGAAGAGCCTGGCACTGGCGGAGCCAACCTCCGCGACCTCGACATCCTTTGTCTCCTCGAATGCGGCTCCGAGTTCCGGGAACACCTCCTCGTGCATCTCGATGTCCTCGATTTTTCTCCAGACTCGCCGGCCGTCTTCGAGGATGGGCGCCTCGACCTCCGTACTTCTGGCTCCGGGAGCCCGGTACTCGGCCAGGTGGAAGGAGGTGTTGCTCTCGTGCCCGATGCCGAGGAGCAGGACCCACCCTCCCAGATCGTAGATCCGCGCCAGGGGGGATCCCTCACCGAGCGAGTGGTCCAGCCCGTGATCCGTCACGACGCGTCCCGCGTGCCGGCCCCATGCGGCTAACGAGAAGTGGGGGTGCTCGCTCCTCTCCACGCCCGGCCAGGTGCGGAAGACTTCGACGACACTACCCATCCCGCTCGTCGGCGTCGTCTGCGGATCGTAGGCCGGCATCGTCTCCCTGATGGCCTCCCACCAGCTCTGTGGTACGGGCGGGTTCTCCCAGTGTGCCGGGTCGGAGAGGCCGCTCGAGTGCGCGGGCATCACGAGGGTCCCGGAGTCCGTGACGGCGTCCATCAGAGCCCGGACGACCGCGACGGGCCCGCCGCAGACCCAGCCGAGCGAGCTGTGAGGGAGGAGTGTACGATCACCGCCACACCGGGCGCGACGCCGAGCCGGCGCAGGTCTCCGGCGAGGCTCCGGCGGGTCCGTGGCGACGGCGTCCTCTCTATCACGTCACGCTCGTTCACAGAACGAAATATTACTGTCGCCGGGTCGGGGGCATCAATGCTCGGAGGGTCCCGAATGCGCCGGTCGTGAAATACTAGGCGTCGCGTCGGTCCCGGACGTAGGCTTCGTAGGAGGCGTACGTCGCCGGAGGAGGACGGCGGGAGAAGAGGGCGAGGACCGCGGCCCCGGTCCCGAGCAGAGCGAGGCCGTAGAGGATGAGGGTGCCGATGACCGGGATCTGGTACGCGACGGCGACGATGAGGGCCCCGACCACGGCGGCCAGCGCGTTGCCCGCCCGGTAGCGTCCGGTGGCGAACACCACCTTGCGCCCCACGAAGAAGGCCGCCACGAGCGCACCGAAGAAGAGGAGCGCCAGGTACGCCGGGGCCAGGAGCACCAGTAGCGGTATCCCCACGAGGGAGATCGCGAGCACCACGCAGAGGACGATGACCGCCGGCACGGAGGCCACCCCGAAGAGCAGCGACCAACCGGGTGATTCCTCCGCCCGCCGCGCAGCAGCCAGGAGCGGTCTCGGCGCCAGGACGGCGACCAGGACGGTGCACGCCACGAACGCCGCCGTGCCAAAGACCCACCCTACGAGATCGAACAGTCCGGTTTCTCCGGAGTAATCGCCGAAGTCTGAGTCCACCCCGGCCTTCATGGGCTCCTTCACCAACGCGTTCGGCCCGAGGGTTACGCCTCCGTGGTCTACGTCTACGCCGCCGCCCACCCGTGAGTCTACGTACACGTCCCCGAACCCGGCGTCTACCGCGCCGCCCACGGGGGCGCGCACCGTGATGTCGCCCCAGGCAGAGTTGACGTCCCCTCCCACGCGCTCGTTGATCTGGATATCTCCGAACGCGGAGTGAACGTCGCCGGGGACGGAGCCGTTCACGGTGACGTCGCCAAAGGTGGTGGAGACCTCGTCCTCGACGTCTCCGGGCACCACTACCACGTCTCCGAAGACCTTGTTCTCGAAGGCGTAAGCCGGAAGCGGTGGTAGAAAGAGGACCAGCCCCAGAACCGCGAATGAGAGCGCGATCAAGGGTCGCACGATGGTTTGGGGGGAAAGGGGCGAAGCGGAGAAGCTCATACCTCGCGGGCGCGACGCCGGGTCAGAGCCAGCACCGTCGCGGCTATGAGGAGGTCGAGCAGCGCGCCGACGCCCAGGGCGATCATGAGCGCCGTACCGGTCGCGACGAACATGGTCCGAACCACGTCCTCGAACCCTGACACGAGCCCCCAGATGAGGCCCAACGCGTTCATGGCGAAGACAGCGGGGTTCGTTCCGTAGAGGCTCAGGGCGAGCGACGCGGCCAACAACAGGGCCAGGGCGAGGGCCGCCCACAGGAGACGGGCCTTCAGCGGCCGCGTCGGCAACGCCATCGCGACGCCTCGACATACGGACCGCGAACGGAGCTCCGCGAACTCCAGGGTGTCGAGAAAGGCGTTGAGGTTCAGTTCCTTCTCATAGAGTTCCCGGCATTCGGGGCAGCCGCGCAGATGGGTCCGTACCTCGCGCTCCCGCCTGGTCCCGAGCCCGCCGTCGGCGAGCTCGAAGATCGCCTCGGGGTCGCACCCGCGCGGATCGTTCATCCCCGTTCCCCCACCTCTTCGAGCCTCTCGCCCAGCATCTTCCGGGCGCGAAAGAGCCGGCTCTTGACCGCCGGGACCGTGATGTCCAGGACCTCGGCGATCTCGGCGTAGCTCATCCCCTCGGAGTAGCGCAGGACGAGAGGGACGCCGTAGGCCTCCGGCAGGGTCGCGACGGCCTCCTGGACGCCCCGGGAACGGTCGGCGTCGAGGGCCTCGGCTTCGGGTCCCCGGACGACCGACGCGTGCGTCTCCGGGTTGAACTCGACGATCTCCCTGCGCCGCCTCAGGGTGTCCACGCCGAGGTTGTTGGCGATGGCGAGCAACCAGGTCTTGAAGCGGTAGTCGGGGTTGAAGGTCTCCAGGCGGTCGTAGGCGCGCAAGAACGTCTCCTGCACCAGATCCTCGACCGAGATCTCGCGCCGCGCATAAGGGTAGAGGACGCGGCCGACGAGCCGCTCGTAGCGGCGAACCAGCTCCTCATACGAACGCACGTCGCCGTCCAGGGTCCTTAAGACGAGATCGTTGTCCTCCAGCGTCTCGCGCCGGACCGACAGACCCCCGAGCCTCTCCCGCCAACCGCCTAGTGTCACCGTGGATGTGTACTCCATACCAAGATGAGTATACGCCCCTCGCCGCCGAAAGTTTCTACGAGAAAGCACGCTACGTCCAGGAAGGCTGAATCAGACTGGCCGAGGTCGACGCGGCCGTGCGGGCGACAGACGGTCAGAAGGCCGCCGAGCCGCCGTCTAGATCCGTAGCCGGCCGCTGACGGCCAGGCCCGAGGGGCCGGAAACATACCTGGAGAGGGCCTCCCGATCGAGGTTGGTGATCCTGCGGCTGCGGGTCTCGGTGACGCCGCCGCGGCGCAACCCGCTCATCACCTTCGAGACGGCCTCGCGGGACGCGGCGATCATGTTCGCCAGGTCCTGATGGGTGAGGCGCACGCCGATGGTGTCCTCCGGCCCGAACCGCCGCTCGACCACCCGGAGGGATTCGACCTCTACGACTTCGAGGAGGTCGAATCCCTCCGGCGCGCTGGTGGCCGCGAACCCCCAGGTGCCATGCCTGGTTAGCATCTAACTCGTCTACCTCTCTAGCGAAGTACCCTGCGCGCAGAACCTGCCGGCCGTTCCATTGTAGCTGACTTTTCGCTACTTCATCCTGAACAAACGAGCTATTTGATGCCCTTTAGAAGAGCTTGTTCGGGTTTGTTCTCAGGCCGCCGTCCGGCGCCACCGGAGCTCGACGC
>Ga0126313_10000907_pt1 | contig 14901 bp, 14 predicted proteins | sample Plot105A_FD_89954 | JGI IMG/M metagenome (GOLD analysis project Ga0126313, IMG submission 89954) | Serpentine soil microbial communities from UC McLaughlin Reserve, CA, USA - Plot105A | ecosystem: Environmental > Terrestrial > Soil > Grasslands | place: USA: UC McLaughlin Reserve, Lake County...
CGACTCATCCGCGCGGCGACGTTCATCGCCGTCCTCACGAGCCCGATTCCGTTCCTCTTCTTCTACTTCCAGCAGGACTGGCCGCTCGGCTGGGCGATCGTCGTCACGTTCTTGCTGATCATCGCGTATCGCGGCCTTCTCGACGTCGCGCTCCGGCGCTTGATCCCGTGGCCGAGCCTGTTCGCGAACGACGAGCAGAAGCTCCGCGACGAGGACGTCGTCAACCGCCGGCGCGCGTGGTTCTGGAGCAAGCGCTGGCGGCTCGTCTACCTGATCGTCCTCTTCATCACGCTCTGCTACGTCGCCGTCCTCCTCGTCCCTGGAGGCGACCACACCTGGTGGGGCACGGCGACCGGGATGGTCGATTGGGTCAAGGAGCAGCTGCAAAACCCCGCGATCGCGGGCTACGCGGTCATCCTGCCGATGCTGTTCCTCGTCAACTTCCTGATCCTGTTCGGGCCGCTGATGATCATGGGGATCACGCAGATCCAGGCGTTCGAGCCCGGCGACGCGGACTGGGGGGTCAAGCTCGAGGACGTCCGCGGCCAGGCCGAGGCGAAGGAGGAAGTACGGAAGATCGTCTCGCTCTGGCAGTCGGGCGAAGCGTTCGAGAAGGCGGGCGGCAAGCGCGAGCGCGGGATTCTCTTCCTCGGCCCGCCCGGGACGGGCAAGACGATGCTGTCCAAGGCGGTCGCGACGGGGTTCAACTGCCCGTTCGTGTCCATCCCCGGCTCGGGCTTCGCCCAGAGCTTCATCGGGATGGACGCCGTGATCGTGCGCTACCTCGCGTGGAAGGCCAAGAAGCTCGCGCGTAAGTGGGGCGGGCAGTGCATCGTCTTCATCGACGAGATCGACGCAGTCGGCATGCGCCGCCAGAGCCTCGGTCCGGCCGGCCACGCGACCCCGTTGCCGGCGACCCGCTTCGAGGAGCTCGCGTTCTACGGGCCGAACGGGTCGCTCACGCCGAGCGGTGACCTGATCCTCGAGACCCGCGCCTGGCGCGACCGCCTGTTCGAGGTGCGCGCCCCGCAGCGGAAGGCCACGTTCCTCGGCCGGATCGTCAACCAGATGCCGATGCCCGGCATGGGCGGCCAGGGCCAGCTTGCGCTGAATCAGCTGCTCGTCGTGATGGACGGGATCGGCAACCCGCCGTACATGAAGAAGATGCGGCGCAACTGGTTGAACACGTTCCTCGACGCGACCTACGTGTTCCCGCGCCGCATCGGGCGGGTCTCTCTCCGCCTCCCGCGCGCGAGGCCGCGCAACGAGCAGATCTACTTCATCGGCGCCTGCAACGTCCCCATCGACTCGCTCGATCCCGCGCTCACCCGACCGGGTCGGCTCGGCCGCCACGTCTGGTTCCGGACGCCGACCAAGCAGGACCGCCTCGACATCTTCGACCTGTACATCGACAAGGTCTCGCACAGCGAGGCGCTCGACGAGCAGCGCCGCCGCGACGAGATCGCACGGGTGACCAACGGCTACTCGCCGGCGATGATCGAGCAGGTCTGTTCGATGGCGCTCACGATCGCGCACCACGACGGCCGGCCCGAGTTCGATTTCGAGGACCTCTTCGAGGCAATGACCACCGTCGAGTCCGGTACCGCGATCAACGTCGAGTACGTGCCCGACGAGACCCGCGCCGTCGCGATCCACGAGGCCGGCCATGCCGTTGCGAGCCACGTCTACATGAAGGACGTCGAGTCGACGCGGCTGTCGATCCGGATGCGCGGCCAGTCGCTCGGCCACCATCAGGCGCTCGAGAAGGAGGAGCGCTTCTCGAAGTGGCGCTCCGAGCAGATGGCTGCGCTCGTCTGGACGCTCGGCGCGATGGCGGCGGAGCGCGTCTTCTACGACGAGAACTCGACCGGCGTCGGCGGCGACGTCCAGAGCGCCACCGCCCGCGCCGCCTTCATGGTCGGCGCGTCCGCGATGGGCCCCGAGCACGTCGAGCTCAACGGCGGCTCGGAAGACGAAGCTACGAGCGAGACGCGCGCCAAGATCATGAAGCGCTTCGAGGAGATCGGAATCCAGATCATGAACCGGACGAACGGCGGGCCCTTCGCCCACGACGCCACCTCGTCGGCGCTCAACGACCACGACAAGCGCAAGGCCGCGGCGCAGATCCTCGGGCAGGCGTACGTGAAGGCCTACAACCTCGTGCGACAGAACAAGGACGCTGTCTCGAAGATCGCCGACGTCGTCGTGGCGCGGCGCGAGATCTACGGAGACGAGCTGCTCGACCTGCTCAGGAGCGCGAACCTGACCGAGCCGACGATCGACTACACAGAGGAGGCCGTATGGCCCAAGCTGTAGAACCGTTGGCCGAAGGTCCAGGAAAGCGCCCCGAGGGAGCGGACGGTACGAGGCAGACCGGCGAGCTCGAGCCGCTCGCCGTCGCCGCGGAACGCGTCGGCGGCGCGAGCCTGCCGAAGGAGGAGGCCGTCTATCCGGGCCGGTTCATGGTCGGCTACCTGCTGATCGTGCTCTTCTTCGCGGCGCTGCTGATCGGATTCGCCGTCGCATGGAGCCGGCACTCCGACGACGGCGGCGCCGGCGACACGGCCACCGCCTGGTCGTTCTTCAAGCCGTCGGCCGACTCCGAGGCGCTGCGCATCAGGGAGATCGCGCGCTTCGTCGGCGATCGCTACCAGACGAACGACGGCCAGCAGATCGCCCGGGTGCTTGGCGGGCCACCCGCGGTCCAGGACGCGCCGATCACGCAGTTCCTGATCCGCGACGACGGCAAGCAAGACTCGGTCGGCGCCGGCAAGGCGATCATGTACATCCTCTGCGGAGCGGGGTCCGACTGCGCGCTGCCGCTCGAAGCCTCCTCGACCGCACACGATCGGCTCATCCGCCGCGAGGCGCTCGAGCTCGCCCTCTACACGATGCGCTACAACGACGCCGACCCGGTCGCCGTGCTCCTGCCGCCCAGCCCGCAGGGCAAGCCGGGGAACGCGGTGCTCTTCCGGCGCGACGACCTGAAGAACCTCCTCGACAAGCCGCTCTCGCAGTCGCTGCCGACCGGGAAGGCGCCGAACGCGCTCGGCATGGACGACCTCGAAGCCGCCACGGTCGATTACCTCACCCTGACAAAGAGCTACGACTACAACTTCCTGTCGACAAGCGACGGAACCGCGCGGATGGTGCTCAACCCGGCGCGCGCAAGCAAGTAACACATCTCCAAGCAGAAGGTGGACGGAATCGCGACAATCACCGTCGCAAACCGTAGAACGCGGGCGTAACGAAAGGGGAAGCGTGGCCGAGGTCACTTTCGAAGGGGTCAGCAAGATCTACCCCGACGGCACGCGCGCGGTCGACAGCTTCGACCTCGAGATCCTGGACGGCGAGTTCATGGTGCTCGTCGGCCCCTCGGGCTGCGGCAAGACGACCGCGCTGCGGATGGTTGCAGGACTGGAGGACATCTCCGAGGGCGAGGTCAAGATCGGTGAACGGGTCGTGAACCAGTTGGCGCCGCGCGACCGGGACATCGCGATGGTCTTCCAGAGCTACGCGCTCTACCCGCACCTGACCGTCTACGACAACATCGCGTTCAGCCTCCGGCTCCGCAAGACGCCGAAGGACGAGACCGACAAGCGGGTGCGCGAGGCCGCCCGCATCCTCGGGCTCGAGCAGTTCCTCGACCGCAAGCCGCGGGCGCTGTCGGGCGGCCAGCGGCAGCGGGTCGCGATGGGCCGGGCAATCGTGCGCGAGCCGCGTGCATTCCTGATGGACGAGCCGCTTTCGAACTTGGACGCGAAGCTGCGCGTCCAGATGCGCGCCGAGATCTCGGGGATTCAGCGCGACCTCAAGATCACGACGATCTACGTCACCCACGACCAGGTCGAGGCGATGACGATGGGCGATCGCGTCGCCGTCATGCGGAAGGGCGAGCTCCAGCAGGTCGCCTCGCCGCAGGAGCTCTACGACAACCCCGTCAACCTCTTCGTCGGCGGCTTCATCGGGAGCCCGGCCATGAACATGCTCGAGGCGACGGTCGAGCGGTCGAACGGCGGGCTCGCGCTGAGGGCGGGCGAGCAGTCGATCCCGCTCGGCGACGAGGTGCTCAAGGACCGCCCGGCGCTGAAGGGATACGAGGGACGCCAGATCGTGCTCGGAATCCGGCCGGAGGACCTCGAGGACGCGGCGATCAACACGGACAGCCCCGCCGAGCGCAGGGTCCGCGGCAGGGTTGACCTCCGTGAGGCGCTCGGCTCGGAGATCATGGTGCACTTCACGATCGAGGCTCCGCCGGCGGTCACGGACGACGTCCGCGAGCTGGCCCGCGACGTCGGCGACGAGAGCGTCGTCGAGGCGAAGGCGGAGGCGAGCCACACGACCGTGGTCGGACGCTTCTCGCCGCGGACCGAGGTTCGGCCGGGCGACGTGATCGAGGTGGCCGTCGACACCCGTTCGCTGCACTTCTTCGACCGCGACACGGGCATGGGTATCTACAAGGAGCAAGATTCCACGAAAGGAGCTGGGAAATGAGGAGATTCCGGTTGGGGCTGGCGCTCGCCGCGGTTGCGGCGGGGCTGGTGTTCGCGCTCGCCGCCTGCGGCGGTGACGACGACGAAGGCGGCGGCAGCGGGGAAAGCGGCGGCACCGTCTCCGTGCTCTCGCTCTGGGGCGGGAGCGAGAAGGAGGCTTTCGACAAGGTGCTCGCCAAGTTCACGGCCGACACCGGAATCAAGACCCAGTACGAGACCGCCCGCGACTTCCTGCCCGTCATCCGCTCGCGGCTGGCGGCAGGCAACCCGCCGTCGATGGCGATCGTGCCGCGGCCGGGCATCGTGGCCGACCTCGCGCGCGACGGCTCGCTGAAGACGCTCGACGATCTCGGCCTCGACGCAGACGACGTCAACGAGAACTACAGCGACGCCTGGACGAAGCTGACCACGGTCGACGACGACACGTACGGCATCGTCGCGAAGGCGAACTCGAAGAGCACCGTCTGGTACGACCCGGCCCGGATGAAGCAGGATCCGCCCAAGGACTGGGCGGGGCTGCTCGCGCTGACGAACCAGATCAAGAGCTCCGGCAAGACGCCGTGGGCCGTGGGGGCGGGCGACGGCTGGCCGCTCACCGACTGGTTCGAGAGCATCTACCTGTACCAGAACGGCGCCGACAAGTACAACCAGCTGTTCTCCGGTGACATCCCCTTCAACGACCAGACGGTCAAGGCGGCTCTCACCGAGATGTACAAGGTGCTGAGCAACAAGAACCTGCCGGGCGGTGTCGAGGGCGCGCTCGCAACGCCGTTCGTCGACTCGATCGGCCAGGTCTTCGGGAAGAGCCCGAAGGCCGAGCTGTACTACGAGGGCGGCTTCGTCGGCGGCATCGCGACGGGCCAGGTCAACACGGCGCTCAAGCCGGGACAGACGATCGACTTCTTCCAGTTCCCCGAGATCAACTCGGAGGTTGGAACTCCGCTGCTCGGGGCAGGTGACGTGGCGGTGGCGTTCGACGACAACGACAACACCTCCAAGCTGATGGAGTTCCTCTCAGGCGAGGAAGCCGGGACCGAGTGGGTCTCGACCGGCGCGATCGTGTCTCCGAACAAGGCCGTGCCGCTCGATGCCTACCCCAACGACCTCGTCCGCAAGGAGGCCCAGCAGGTCCAGAACGCCGAAGTGTTCGCGTTCGACGGCTCCGACCTCCTGCCGGGCGCGCTCGGCACCGAGTGGCCGACGGTCCTCCAGGGGATCATGAAGAACAACGGCTCGATGGATTCGGCGCTGGACAACTTCGAGAACCAGGCCTCGGCGGAGTTCGGATCGCAGTAAGTGAGTAGCACGGCAGCACCGGGAACGGTCGTCGGCGGGGCAACCCCCCGCCGGCGACTGCCCAACTTCACGAGGCGGTCGGGCTGGCAGGCGGGGCTCTTCATCGCGCCCGCCGTGATCCTGCTGCTGGGGCTAGTCTTGTACCCCGTCATCTGGACGATCCGGCTCTCGTTCGACACGGGTCGGGGCCTCGAGCCACGGGAGTGGGTCGGGTTCGAGAACTACACCAGGCTCTTCACGGAGGACCGGCGCTTCCTGAACCTGCACGAGTTTCCGCCGCAGGGCGCCCTCGTCAACAACGTGCTCTGGCTCGTGCTGTACACGGGGCTCTGCCTGGCCCTCGGCCTGCTGATCGCCGTCCTCGCGACGCGCGTCCGCTACGAGGCCGCGATCAAGGCGATCATCTTCGTGCCGATGGCGATCTCGGCCGTCGCCGTCGGACTGATCTGGAAGTTCGTCTACAGCCCCGACCCTGATATCGGCGTCCTCAACGCGATTCGCACCGGCATCTTCAGCCTCGATGCCCTGCCCTACCTCGGCCGCGAGGACACCGTCAACTACTCGATCATCCTCGCCTACGTGTGGGCGTCGGCCGGCTTCGCGATGGTCGTGCTCTCGGCCGCGCTGAAAGGGATCTCCCAGGAGATCATCGAGGCCGCGCGCACCGACGGCGCCAACGAGTGGGCGATCTTCCGCCGGATTCAGCTGCCGCTGCTCGCGCTCCCGATCTCCGTGGTCACCGTCTGGCTGATGATCAACGTGATCAAGCTCTTCGACATCATCTACATCATGACCGCGGGCGGCCCGAACGGGAAAAGCCAGGTGATCGCGTACATGATGTACGACCAGACCTTCCAGGGCGGGAAGGGCGGCTACGGCTCGGCGATCGCGGTCGTGATGCTGCTCCTGATCATCCCGATCATGGCCTTCAACATCAAACGCTTCCGGAGCCAGGCGATCCAGGGATGACCACCCAGGCCGCCGAGCTCGTCCGCCCGAAGCCGGCCACGCTGTCGGCCCGCATCGTCGAGTTCCTCACACGGTCGCCCGTGCACATCGTGCTGATCATCGTCGCGGTCGTCTGGCTCGTACCCTCGGTCGGCCTCCTGATCACGTCGTTCCGGCCGCGGCCGGACATCGCATCGTCGGGGTGGTGGGAGACGCTCTCTACGGCCAACTTCACCATCGACAACTACGACCAGGTGCTGAGCGGCGCCGACATGGGCTCGAGCTTCGTCAACAGCCTCTTCATCAGCATCCCGGCCACGCTCCTGCCGCTCTTCATCGGCGCGCTGGCCGCGTTCGCCTTCTCGTGGATCAACTTCCCGTTCCGGGACACGATCTTCCTCGCGATCGTGGCGCTGATGGTCGTCCCGATCCAGATGTCGCTCGTGCCGATGCTGAAGCTGTTCCAGTCGCTCGGCGAGAACCTCGTCGGCGACCGGACCTTCCTCACCGGGTCGTTCGGCGCCATCTGGCTTGCGCACTGCGCCTTCGCGCTGCCGTTCTGCATCTTCCTCTTGAGGAACTTCTTCATCACGTTGCCGCGCGACCTGATCGAGGCCGCACGCGTCGACGGCGCGTCGAACTTCCGGATCTTCTTGCGCGTCGTGCTGCCACTGTCCGTGCCGGCGCTCGCGTCATTTGCGATCTTCCAGTTCCTCTGGGTCTGGAACGACCTGCTGATGTCGCTGGTGTTCGTCCAGGAGCCCGATCTGCTGCCGATGACCGTCCGGATCAGCCAGGTGCAGTCGACGTACGGCGTCGAGTGGCACCTCCTCTCAGCCGGCTCCTTCGTGCTGATGGCCGTGCCGCTGATCGTGTTCTTCAGCCTCCAGCGCTTCTTCGTGCAGGGTCTGCTCGCCGGCTCGGTCAAGTAGCGCGGCCTGATCGAGGGAGACAGGGCACCCCGCGAGCGCCCGATGACTGATGGGCGTATGGCCCTGCGGTCGCTCCTCACCCCGCTCGTCGTCCTGGCATTGCTCGCGTCGGCCTCCCCGCTGCTCGGAGCGACCGACGGTAAGCGCAAGCGGCCACGGATGACTCACGGGCGCCTGGAGCTCGTCGCCTCGAAGCGCGGGGCGATCCTCGCAGGTCGGAATCTCGCGCCGGGCGACCGCGTCGCCGGCTCCGTGACGATTCGGAACACCGGCGAGCTCTCCGGCTCGTTCAGGCTGAAGGGCACGGTACGCGGGAGCCGGCCGCTCGCGGCCCATCTCTTCCTCACCGTGCGGGAGCGGACCCGGCGCACGACGAGGCCCGTCTGCTCGGGGACGCTCGCGCGCTTCCGCGGGGTCAGGCTCGGCACGATCCGCCGGGGTCAGACGCGCAGTTTCCGCTTCGCCGTACGGTTCGACCCGCGCGCATCGAACTTGCTGCAGGGCAAGCGGACGAGCGCCAGCTTTACCTGGCGGGCGGTTCAGCTTTCGTGAAGCGCGTGCTGCACGAGGCGCTGAAAGTGCCTGAGACCGTCCTCGCGGCCGGGCACGAGCAGGCCTCGCTCGAGCCGGCCGGAGCGCAGCCCGCGCTGCGCCGACTCACACAGTTCGGTGTCCTCCCGCTGTACCTGGTCGACGAACGCGACGAACTCGTCGGCCTCGGCGTCCGTGACCTCGTCAGCTAGGTAGTACTCGAACAGCGCGAGCGTCCGGTCGGCGGCCAGCGGAACGAACAGGTTGATCGAGACGTTGCCGGGGCCTGGATACGCATTGAGCGTGAAGTTCGGCCACAGGTAGGCGTAGAGGCCCTCGCCCGCCTCGCGTCCCGGCGTTCGCTGCACCGAGAAGGTCCGGTACTCGGTCAGCGTGTAGTCGTCGACGTCGAACGCGCTGGTGAAGCCGGGGTGCGCGACCCGGCAGTGGTAGCACTCGAGGTAGTTGTCGACGACCAGCTTCCAGTTCGCCTGGATCTCGTAGCTCGAGCGGCGGCGCGGGCGGATCGCCTCGAGCGGGACCGCGGCGTCGGCGACGATCCGCGGCAGCTCGCCGAGCGCGTCCTCGAGCGGGCCGGTCTCGGTCCCCGGGTTGACGAAGACGAACGGCCCCCACGTCCCGACGCTCGCGCGCGGAAGCTCGATCCCCTCGAGGTCGAGCCCCTCGGTGCGAGGCGCCGCCTGAAGGCGGCCGTCGAGGCGGTACGTCCAGGCGTGATAGTGGCACTGGAGCGACTTCCGCCGCCCGTTGCGCTCGCGGGCGACCTCGGCGCCCCGGTGCCGGCACACGTTGACGAAGGCGTTGAGCTCGCCGTCGGTATCGCGGGTGATCACGATCGGGACGCGGCCCGCGCGCGTGGTGAGGAACGTCCCCAGGTCGGCCACGAGCTCAGCAGGCCCGGCGTATTGCCAGGAGCGGTCGAAGACGCGCCCGAGCTCGTCGTCGAGGTAAGCCGGCTCGACGTACCAGGCGGAGGGAAGCGTCTCGGTGAGGCTCACGGAGCGGGCGAGATCGTGCCGCCGACCACGCAGGCGCCGGCGACGGTGTCGAAGTCGATCGCGTAGACATAGGTCGAGACCGCGGCTGACGGCGTCGTGAGGACGAGCGTGCCCGTCACCTCCCGCTTGGCCGCGGCGGGGTACAGGTTGACGACCTCACCGTTGTCGAAGTCGGCGTCCGAGGCGACGAACGGTACGGGTGTGGCCTGGTGGTCCATGCCCGAGAGGACGACGAGCCCGTCGTTCGCCGTCGAGCGGAGGCGCGCCTGGAACGGGTTGCACGCCGCCTCGAGCACGAAGCCCTGGCCGGTGAAGTAGGTCTGGAGTGTCGCGGAGTCGGCGGCTGCCCGGTAGAGCGCCTTCGTTGCGCCCGACGCGCCGGCCTCGCCGTCCTTGCCCGCGGGCCCGGTCGGGCCCATCGGGCCGGTGAACCCGCGCGGCCCGCGGTAGCCCCGACGCCCGCGCGGCCCGCGCGGCCCGCGAAGCGGCTTCTTGGCCTCGGTCTTGCGCTTGACCGTCGGCCCCTGGTCCGCGCCGGAGCCGGCGGCGGCGCCGATCAGGATGCCGACGAGGATTCCGACGGCGAGCAGGGACAGACGAACGGCTACGGCTTTCACGGGCTTTCCTCCTTTGGGCGGGCTTGCCCATATCTTGCGCACAGGCAGCGACGGCGCCAAGAAGAGTTGCGCACGTGACACTTCGGGCGTCGAGTGCGCGAACGACGCCATGCCCGCACGCTCCTAACCTGGGACGCAGCCCAGCAGCCCGGAAAGGAGCACCATGAAACGCACGAAGCGGCACACCATTCGCCGGATCGCTCTCGGCATAGCGGTCGCGGCTGTTCTGGCGCCTGCCGCCCAGGCGAAGCCGACGGCGGTCAAGCAGCAGCCGCCCCCGGTCGAGCTCTCGGTGGTGAAACTCAGCCCAGGTGAGATCCCGTTCCTAAGCCAGCGGACGCTGAGGGTCGGCCCCGGCGAGGTTCCGTACCTCGATGACGGCGCGGCCACGGCGTCCGTGACGCACGAGCCGATGCCGGCGATCGACGACGGCGCCGACGTCGCCTACGGGATCGTGAGCGGAGCGGCGATCGCGCTCTTGCTCGCAATCTCACTCGCGTTCTTCGCGGTTCGCCAGACGCGGAAGACCAGGCTGGCGCCGGCCTGAACGGGGCATGGCGAAACGACGACGGCCCGCGTTGGCGGGCCGTCTTCGTTCTACGTGCAGTCGCCGCCACCCGTTGGGGGTCGGGGAGCGGCCCGGAGAAGTCTTGCAGCGTCCCGGCGGAACCGCATGACCCAGACGGGTTAATCGAATGCAACGACGAAGGCACTGGGTCGATTTCGTCTACGGATGGCCGTGCCGGGCTCGCGCCCTCTAGAAAACAATCCGCGAACCTGGTTACCTGCAGGAGGATCGCAATGAACACGTACCAGACCGTCCTGTACCTCCACGTCCTTTCGCTGCTGTTGGGCATCAGTGCCGCGGCCGTCACCGGCGTCTGCGTGTTCCGCCTGCGGGCGGCACAAACTCTCGCCGACGCTCTGCCATGGGGGATGCTCGCGGGCCAGACGAAACGCGTGTTCCCGTTTGCCGTTCTCGGACTGTTCGCCACCGGCGCCTACATGACGTCCGATCTATGGACATGGAGCACCGGCTGGATCGACGTGTCGATCGTGGCTCTTGCCGTCGTCGCGGTTCAAGGGCCGCTCCTCGCAGGTCGCAGCGCGAAGGCGCTCGCGCATGCCCTGCGCGAGAACGGACCAGGACCGCTCGGCGAACGGCCGAGGCGGCTGGCGCGTGATCCGGTGCTCTGGGTCGTCACGTTCGCGAATCCGGGAATCGTCCTCGGCGTCGTCTGGACCATGATCAACAAGCCGAGCACCGCTGGGGCAATTGCCGCTGTTGTGATCGGCTACGCCGTCGGAGCTGCAGCGGCGTTGCCGTTCACGCGGAAACCGGCAATCGAGGCGGAGCCGGTGGCCGAGCCGAGCCCGTAACAACGCGCGTGGTTTCCGAGCGGTAGCTCAGAAGACGACGGCTGGCATCGGTCAGTAGTCGCCGCTTCAGCGGGACAGCTTCGAGCCGCGCCCGGTCTGATAGTTCTCGGCTGCGGAGGCAGAGCGCGTGCTTAGACGGATGTTCGTCATCTCGTCGTGCATGCGGGAAGCCTGTTCCTTTTCCAACAGTTCCTCGGGTGACTCCGGCTTTGGCCGCAACCAAGCGAGCATGCGTCGAACGGGGTTCACCCGCGCAACGTAGTCGGTGTCGCCCGGCGGGGGTTGGCGCATAGGCGTATGTAGCGTGAACCTGCCCGGGCGCCGGAAGCGTTGTCGGCCTGGAAACGGAACCCGCGCGTTTGCCGCCTGTTTGCGAATGGGCGGTGCCGGGCTCGAACCAGCGACCCCCTGCTTGTAAGGCCCAAGCAGGGATCGCCGTGAGTCGCCGTGAGTCGCCGATCAGCCGCAACGGTGCGGCATCTGCACCGTTCCCCGTCGCGGCCACTGGCGGCGCGTCGCCAAGGGCGGTTTCCAACGATGTTCCATGCTGAGCGTCGAGCGGGGCGCGCGCCTGTTCAAGCTGCTCGTCCTGGTTGAACTCATGGGCGTAGATCCCGAGCGTGATGCGCGGGTCCTTGTGGCCGAGCTGCCCGGACACGAACACGACGTTCTCGCCCTGTGCGAGCAGCATCGAGCCGAACCCATGCCGGAGCTGGTGCCAGCCGATCCGGCGCTTGCCGGCCGGCTTGAGCCCCGCGTCGTCGACCGCCTTCGCCAGGCCACGGCGGGCGACGTTGCGCGCCTGCAGCGGCGTGCCCGTCTCGGAGGCGAAGACGAAGTCGTCCGGCCCCGAGTAGCTCGAGGCGAGCTTCGCCTCGCGCAGCACTCGGGCGAGCGCCGGCAGGAGCAGGACGTCCCGCTACGACTCCTCCGTCTTCGGGTCGATGCGAACGCCGTCGCGCCCGAGCTGCTTCCGCACCCGGACGAGCCCGGCGCCGAAGTCGACGTCGCCCCACCCGAGCCCGCGGTCGAGGTACACGGTGATGGCCCTGAAGGCGACCGGCTCGTTCTTCGAGTCGAGCATGCCCTCGAGCCGCTCGAGCGCCTTCGCGAGCCCGGAGATGAGCCGCTCGTCGGCCGCCTGCTCTGCGGCTTGCCGACGCTCCTGGAAGCTCTCGGCCCGGGCGCGGCCAACCTTCGCGGCGTCCTCGGTGGTGAAACTCGTGCGCGTCGGCGCCGCTTTTCAGCTTCCGTTTTCGCCAGTTGTGCCCTAGACGTGCCCTACAGGTGCCCTAGCAACTCTCTACTAAATGGAGCGTGTGTACGTGCACCCGCGCCATGAACAGCCGTGTTGCCAGGACGAGTAGGTTCTGCCATGCAAACGGATCCGTCGCACTCGCCTTCTCCACAGGTCGAGGCTGGTTCGGTTGCCGGTCTGTGGCGCTACCCGGTGAAGTCGATGGTGGCGGACGAGTTGAATGCCGCGGAGGTCACGGACCGCGGCCTGGTTGGAAGGACTGAGCCGCGCCGTGGTGGGGAGATTGCAGGTCACGGTGGTGTCGCCGCGGGAACGCGGTTCCGGACGCAGGCGTTCGTAGGCGATCATTCCACCGAGTACATTGGGCACGGATTGGGCACTTCAAGCGCGTCGTTCCTACCGAGTCTTGCGCCTCCATCGAAGCGAGACGATCCGCTCGCGCATCGCCACGAGTCGAACACGTAATTCGTTGTTGCGGGCGCGCTGGGCGAGGGTGCCAGCGGCCATTCGACGCGCGTTCGCACGCGCTTCCTCATTCTTGCGCCTGATAGGTGACAGCCTCAGGCCTCGGATTCCGCCTCGGCTCAATGAGCCAGAGGGACCAAGGAGTCAGAGCGTTGTGTTGACGTCGACCATAGCCGAGCTTTGAAGCGAGCGCGCGGTCGCCTCGAGCGAGGGAGAGGCGTTTGGGCCACTAGCGGGCCAGCGGCAAGAGCGGGAGGCGCTGGGGAGGATTGCGGCCAACCACCGAGGCCCCCCGCCAGTCACAGTTACCAGGCCTGGCCGAGGCCATTCAGGTCTTTCGGTTGAGCGGCCTGCACGGGTCGCAGCCAAACTCGCGCTCGGCACACTCGGCGCAGTAAACGACCGCCTCGTTATCCACGGTCAGGAACGCGAGCCAGCCCTCGCCGGTCTCGCTCTCTTCTCCGCACTCAGCGAAGCGCGGTTTGTGCTTAGCCACGAGCGCCGACACCGCGCTCTCTCGCTGGGGCGTGCCGGATTGTGGGCCAGGGAATGGCTGCGATCAGTAACCGCGACACGGTGTCTCTCTTGACTACGAACCTCGAGAGTTCAATGATCAATGGCGTCCCCCCACCCCTCCGGAAAGGAGGCTGCGGAATGCGGCGGAAGATGGTTCTCACGCTGCTTGCGGCGATGATGGGTCTGTCGTTGGCGGCCCCGGCGTTCGCTGATGCTCCCGGCCCCGGCGACAATCAGTGTCGCGGAGCAACCGGGAACAACAACCCGCACTGCCCGCCTGGCAAGTAGCCCAGGCGAAAGCACTCTCAGCAGTGGGGGCCACCGCTTTCGGTGGCCCCCACTATTTGTTTGAGGGCGGTCGCCTCGCGAAGGGCGCCTTGGTTCGTCGGTCAACCGCTCTTGTTCACGCGCCAGGTGAGCCAGCCGAGGAAGAAACCGAACACGAGCACGGCGACGAAGGCGACGACAGCGATCAGCGCTTCAACTGTCACGCGATCACGTCTCCGTATGCCCGTTCAGTGGCCTGGTCGCGTCTACCACCCTCGAGCGGCTCGATCGCGATGTCAGCGAACCAGCGCCCCCAGGCGACGTCCCGAGCGCCCGCGACTTAATCATGTCGGGTCGGGCGAAAGGCGAGGGCCCGCCGAAGCGAGCCCTCGCCTTCCGATCGAACTGCTCTTACGGATTGACGGCGACGATCGTGGAGCCGATCTCGCCGCTCCCGTCGCGGTAGCTGACGCGGCCGAGGTACTTCGTCCCGCCCGTCAGCCCGCTCCAGGAGACGGTGACGTTGGCAGTTCCGCCCACCGTGGCGGACGATGTGCTCGACGACACGCTCATGTTGCCCGCCGCCGTGCTCGGCACGAGCCAGTCGAAGAGCGTGTAGACGGCGTTCGTCCCGTCCGTCTGCCAGCCGTGCACGTACAGCTTGTACGTGCCCGCCGAGGGCGTCGGGATGTCGATCCGCTCGGCCGCCGTGCCGCCGGCGCTCTGACCCACGAGCGTGAGGCTGCCGCCGTCACCTACCCGGTAGAGGTAGATGTCGAGATCGTCATTGCCGTCCGTGAACTCGTCGAACAGCTGGAAGCGGGCCAGCGTCGTCCCACTCGCCACGGTGAAGTTGTGCACCTGGATTCCCTGGTTGGAGTCAGGCGCGTCCGTGTCGAAGTTATTGGTGGGATCGTCGCTGACGGTCCGCTGCTCGGTCGTCGCCGGCACGAGGCCCTGCGCGGCAACCGAGAAGGGGCCCTGGTAGCCCAGCTGGACGTTCACCGTCTGAGAGCCCGACGGCGTCGTGCCCGTGATCCCGGCCGGTGCGGCCAGCTTCACCGGGCGGACGACAAGCGGGATGCGGACGTTGTGACCGCCCCGGTCGCTCCACGTGACAGAGCCGAACGAGTAGCTGTCGAACGCGGCGTCGGTATTCGCGACGAACGAGAGCTGGTA
>Ga0126313_10000908_pt1 | contig 14881 bp, 15 predicted proteins | sample Plot105A_FD_89954 | JGI IMG/M metagenome (GOLD analysis project Ga0126313, IMG submission 89954) | Serpentine soil microbial communities from UC McLaughlin Reserve, CA, USA - Plot105A | ecosystem: Environmental > Terrestrial > Soil > Grasslands | place: USA: UC McLaughlin Reserve, Lake County...
CCGGCGAGCGCGATCTGCGGCAGGTGGCCGCGCTCGCGTTCGGCGCGCATGATCGCGCGCGAGCCCTTCACGTCGCTCAGCTTGCGCCGCAGCGCGGAGATGCGGTCGCGGGCGAGGCGGCGGTCGGTCTCGAGCTGGGACTCGCCGGGGCCGCGGGTGCCGATGCCGCCCTCGCCGCGGCCGGCGCCGAGGCGCTCGAGGTGCGTCCACAGGCCGCGCATCCGCGCGAGGTTGTACTCGAGCTGGGCCAGCTCGACCTGGAGCTTGCCCTCGGCCGTGTGGGCGTGGTCGGCGAAGATGTCCAGGATGATCGCCGTGCGGTCGATCACCGGCACGCCAAGCTTCTGCTCGAGGTTGCGCTCTTGGCGGGGCAGCAACTCGTCGTCGCAGGCCACGAGGTTGGCGTCCGACTCCGCGATCGCTCGCTTCAGCTCCTGTAGCTTGCCCCTCCCCAGGTAGCGATCGGGATCCGGCTCCAGGCGGCGCTGGGTCAGCTCGCCGGCGATCGCCACGCCGGCGGTCCGCAGCAGCTCCCGCAGCTCGGAGAGGTCCGGCTCGTGCGGCCCCGCCGCTATGCACAGCGCCCGTTGCCTCGCCCTCGGGTTCTCGATCCCCTCGCCATAGCGGCTTTCGGCTGTCCGGCCGTTGCGCGCTCTCTGCATTCCCCTCAAGTGTAGGCTCCGGGCGTGCGCGCGTTCGTCACCGGCGCCACGGGCTTCATCGGCGGCCACCTTGCACGCAAGCTCCGTGACAGGGGAGACGAGGTGGTGGCGCTGGTCCGCTCGCCAGACAAGGCCGCCGGCCTGCGCGAGCTCGGCTGCGAGCTCGTGAAGGGCGACCTCTCGGACCAATCGGCTATCGACAGGGGCGTCGAGGGGTGCGACTCCGTCTTCCACGCCGGCGCGGTTTACAAGGTCGGCGTCCCGAAGTCGGAGCACGAAGGGATGTGGGACGCGAACGTGCATGGCACGGAGCGCGTGCTCGACGCGGCCAACCACGCCGGCGCGGGCCGCATCGTCTACGTCTCCACCTGCAACGTCTTCGGCAACACGCACGGCGAGGTGGTCGACGAGGGCTACCGGCGAGACGAGTCGGAGGGCTTCCTCTCCTGCTACGACGAGACCAAGTACCGGGCGCACCAAGTCGCGGAGGACCGGATCGAGAAGGGCTACCCGATCGTGATCGTCCAGCCCGGAGGCGCGTACGGACCGAACGACCACTCCGAGGTCGGCACCATGATCGACCAGGCGCGCACCGGCAAGCTGCGGATGAAGATGTTTCCCGAGATGGGGCTCATGTTCGGCTACGTCGAAGACGTCGCGGGCGGCATCGTCCTCGCTCACGACAAGGGCCAGGTCGGCGAGGCGTACGTGCTCTCCGGCGAGAGGGGGACGATGGGCGAGCTGGTCGACCGCGTCTGTGAGCTGTCGGGACGCAGGCCGCCGCGCATGACCATGCCAACGGCCGTGATGAAGCTCTCGGCCCCGCTAGGCCCGGTCATCGGCCCGTTGATGGGCTTCCCTCCCAATCTGGGCGAGCTGATCAGGATCTCGGACGGCGCGACCTACTGGGCGAAAGACGACAAGGCCCGCCGTGAGCTCGGCTTCGCTCCGCGCGACCTCGACAGCGGGCTGAAGGAGACCCTGGCCGCCTAGTTGGCGGGTGGCAGCGGCACGCGCTCGACCGGCGCGAGCACGCCGTCGGTGCTGAACTCGTCAGGGATCGAGGTGCCGGGAAGGACCACGACGCCCTCGTCGGGGTCGCCCAGCCAACTAGCGTGGCCAACGGCGTAGCGGTGGGCGCAGAGCGCCGCTGCGGCGGCGTCGATCTCCTCGATACGGCGGTCCCAGAGATCCCCGCCGTCGTCCAGCAGCTGGTTCTGCTCCAGCTCGGCTATCCGCAGGCGGAGGCCTTGGGGGTGGCGCTTGGCGGGCAGCCGGCGAGCCCTGAGGGCGCAGAAGACGCCGTCCGCGTTCGTCTCGAACACCGGCTCCTCGCGGAAGGCGGCATACGGAACGGTGCCCTGGCGACCCTGATCGGCCGCCTCGAAGGCGCCCAGCGGGGCGACCGCCTCCACCAGCCGGCGGGACTCCTCCCCGGCCGGTACCGGCGCGACGCCCCGCGCGCGCAGCAGCTCGTCGCAGGCACGGACCGGCCGGCCCTGCAGGGCATCAGTCGCGGGGGCCCCGATCGCCAGCACGAAGTCGTCAGACCCCGTCAGCTCGGCCGCTATCTGCCCCGCCGTGCCGGGCTCGAAGAAGGCGGCGGACAGGCGAATCGGCGGCTCCGCGCGGCGGACCTCCTCCAGTCTGACGAGCTGCAGAAGCCGGCGTGCGGGGACGACGCCGCAGTAGTGCACGGAGCTAGCCTCCCAGGCTGGCGCGCAAGCGTTCAACCGCCTCGCTCAGCCGCTCATCGGGAACGGTCAACGAGATCCGAAAGAAGCCCTCGCCGCCCCGGCCGTAGGCACTGCCCGGGGACACGACCACCCCGGATTCCTCGAGCACCAGCTCGCAGTAGGACGCCGAGGTATGTCCGTCGGGAACCGGCGCCCAGATGTAGATGGTGCCCTTGGGCGGCGTGACCTGCACGCCGATCTGGGCCAGGGCGTCGCAGACGAGGTCACGCCTGCGCGCATAGAGGTCGCTCATGCGGCGCGGCACCTCGTCGCCCTCGTCGAGGGCCCGCGCGGCGGCCAGCTGGACCGCCTCGAACATGCCGCTGTCGATGTTCGTCTTCAATGCTCGGTAGGCCTCTACGGCGGCCGCGTTCCCGACCATCGCGGCGGTGCGCCAGCCCGTCATGTTGTAGCCCTTGGAAAGCGAGAAGACCTCGACGCCGACCTCCTTCGCGCCCGGCGTCTCGAGGAAGCTCGGCGCCACGTAGCCGTCGAAAGTGGTCTCTGTATAGGACGCGTCGTGTACCACCAGCGTGTCGTGCTCGCGCGCGAACCTCACGGCCCGCTCGAACAGCCCGTGGGGCGCCACGGCCCCCGTTGGGTTGTTGGGGTAATTGAGGTACATCAGCCTGGCCCGTGCGGAGTCGCCGGGGGAAATCGCGTCGAGGTCGGGTGCGAAGCCGTGCTCCGGCAGTAGCCGCATCAGCACGGGATCGGCTTCCGCGAGCAGCGGCCCCCCCGTATACACGGGATAGCCCGGGTCGGCAGCCAGCGCCGCGTCTCCCGGGTCGAGGAAGGCGAGGTTGAGGTTGAAGACGCACTCCTTCGCGCCCAGGGCCGGCAGGATCTCGGTATCGGGATCGAGCTCGATACCGAAGCGGCGCCCGTAGAAGCGGGCCACGGCCTCCCGCAGCTCGGGCCGGCCGCGATTGGAGGGGTACCGGTGGGTGCCGGGGTCCCTGGCCGCCTCGCCCAGGGCCTCCACGACGAACTCGGGGGTAGCGGTGTCCGGGTCGCCGATTCCCAGGCTGATGACGTCGACGCCGGCGGCCTTCTTCTCGGCGATCCTTCGCTCGAGCTCAGCGAACAGGTACGGCGGCAGCCGGCTCAGCCGCTCACTCGGCTTCATTCAGGTCCTCCACCAGCTCGTCGCTGAGGATGCCGCTGTAGACGGGCACGGCCCAGCCGGTCAGGCTCACGCGCAGGTCCTCTCCTACTTCGACGCTCAGGTCGCCGCCCCCGAGGTGGACCGTCAGCGGGCTCGGGGCGCCGCGGAGCACCGCCGCCACGGCGGCACCCGCTGCGCCGGTGCCCGAGGACATCGTCTCGCCTACGCCACGCTCGAAGATGCGGGCACTGATCTCGTCGTCGGCGTCGCGGCGCCGGAACGACACGTTGGTCCGGTTGGGGAACAGCTGGTGGCGCTCGATCTCCGCGCCGTAGCGTGCGACGTCCAGCTCCGGCAGCTCCTCCCCCACCTCGATCGAGCACTGCGGGTTCCCCACCTGCACGAACTCGAAGCTGAACCGGCGCCCGGCGGCCTCGAGCTCCCCGCGGCCGTCTTCGTTGCCCGAGGGGAAGTCGGAGTCGGAGCGAAGGCGAGCGCGGCCCATGTCGACCGCGCAGGTGTTTACACCCGTTATCCGGGCCCTCACCTCACCCGCGGGCGTGTCGAGCGAGAAGCCGTCCTGCTCGGTCCAGCCGTTTCGCCGCAGGTACATCACTGCGTCGCGCACGCCGTTCCCCGACAACTCGGCCTCCGAGCCGTCCGGGTTGAAGATCCGCAGCGACGCCACGAAGGCTTGCTCCTCGTTCGGTGAGAGCACGAGCAGGCCGTCGGAGCCGATCCCGGTATGCGCCGCGCAGAGCGCTCTCACGCGGGATGCGGTCAGCTCGAACGGAAGCTCCCCCTCCTCGACGATCGCGTAGTCGTTGCCGAGCGCCTGCCACTTCTCGAAGCGCACGGCGGGTGACTCTATAGCGAGGCCGGAGGCCGAGCCTTCGAATCAGAACGCGGGGCCGCACGCCCCGCGGAGGTCTCCTTGAGGCCGGAGGCCGAGCCTTCGAATCAGAACGCGGGGCCTGCACGCCCCGCGGAGCTCTATTTCGCAGGTCTCCGGAAGCGAATCGCCTGCTGGATACCGCTCGGCCGGTTCGTGTACCGCATTGTCGTCAACAAGAGCGGATGGAAGCGGATTCGGCGCTCGTCCGCACGCGATCCAACAACGGCGTCAGACGGTCGTAGAGGGGGGCCTCCCGGTCAGCGCCTGCTGGTATGGGGACGCTGCCGTACGCCCCCGCCGGGATGATGTTCCGCGCCGTGCGTGCCTCGTCGCGCACCGCGAGCGCCGTGGCCGGGAGGGCGAGGCCCACACAGACGGCACAGGCGACCAGCAAAGCGCTTCACGGGACCCTCCTCCGTTAGGTCTCCGCGCTCCCCTCGGAAGCGGCCAGTATAAGTGCCGCCGCCTCGGCCGACCCGAGCTTCGTCACATCGATCAGATGCACGCCGGGCAGCTTCCGCATCCACGTGAGCTGCCGCTTCGCGTAGTTGCGGGTCCGCCGCTTCATCGCCTCGGTGTCGCCTCGGAGCAGCTCCTCGAAGCCGAGCGCCTGACGCGCCGTCCGTGAGGCCCCGGCGCTGTCGGCTCGGTAGACCTCTACCGCGCCCCCCGTCGCCAGGATCTCCTCCACGCGCTTGTCGATCCGCTCGTAGAGCACGTCGCGGTTCATTACTAGCCCGCAGAGCAGCGTGGGATGCCGCGTCTCGGCCGTCCACAGCCCCGACCCTTCGCCTGTCGGCGCGGGATCCTCTCCCATCTCGACCAGCTCGAGCGCCCGCACGATGCGGCTGCGGTCGCCCGACTGGATCGCCGCCGCGGCGGTCGGCGCCCGCTCGGCCAGCTCGGCATGCAGGGCCTCCGGCCCGCGGCGCTCCAGCGCCCGCAGGAGCCGCTCCCGTACGCTAGGCGGGGGCGGCGGTCGCAGGTCCAGGTCACAGAGGGCGACTTGCAGGTAGAGGCCTGTTCCCCCGACGACGATCGGCCGCCGGCCCGCGGTCAGGGCCTCATCGATCTCCGACTGCGCCAGGGCGGCGAACTCGCCCGCCGAAAAGGTCTCGGTGATCGGAATAAAGCCGACCAAGCGGTGCTCGAGCCGTGCGCGCTGCTCGGGTGTGGCCGTGCCCGTCAGCCTGCCCAGGCCCTGGTACACCTGCAGGGCGTCCGCGGAGATCGCCACGGGATCCTCGCCGCGCTCGCGGAGCCGCTCCGCGAGTGCCACGGCAACCGCGGTCTTGCCCACGCCCGTGGGCCCGAAGATGGCAACAAGCTGCACGCCGCGAGTATGGCCGCGCGACGCGGCCAGCGGCCTGACGCTAGGAATAGGGGGGATGCCCCGATTGCGAGTCCTCCTGTGCGCGGCCGCCGCGCTGGCTCTGGCCGGGTGCCAGGCCACCGACACCGACGACCCGCCGGAGACCACGCTCAACCTGAAGGTCCGCCACGCCCTGGGGCAGACAAAGGTTCCCGGGCAGCCTAAGCGGCTGGTGGTCCTCTACCCGAGCGAGCTGGACGACGCCTTGGCCCTCGGCGCGACTCCCGTGGGCGCCGCCGGAACCCTCCCCCGCTATCTGAGCGCGCGTACGCGCGCCGTCCGGCTCGTGGGTCCCGTTGCCCGGCCGAACCTGACTCGCATCAAGGGGCTCGATCCGGACGTGATCCTCGCGGCCAGGCAGAGTCAGAAGCGCCTCTACAGGCGGCTGGACAGCATCGCGCCGACGGTGGTCCTCGACCAGAGGGTCGACTGGAGGCCGAACCTGCGCCAGGACGGCGAGGCGCTCGGGCAAGCGGACTACGCGGAGCGGCTCCTCATCGAGTACGACCGCGTGGCCGCTCGCGTGCGCGGGCTGATCCGCCGGCGCGGCAGGCCCTCCCTGCCCGCGCAGGTCCGCGGCTCGCTCAGCAGGCCCTTCGTCGCCTCGATCCTGGACGACGTCCGTCTCCACCACCCGCGGCCGCGGACCGACCTGCTCTCCGGAGCCCGCCCCGGTGTGTACGACGCCTGGACGCTCGGCATCGGCTACATCGCGGCCTTGCGGATCCTCGCCGACCTGGAGCGATTCGCGGGGCGCTAGGCGGGGAGCCCGGCCAGCAGGCGCTCTTCACCGGACAGCGTGGTGCTCGTCGCCGACGCGATCTCGACGTCGGTCAAGTCGCCCGGGCCGGCCACGCCGGTGAAGTTGACGGTCTTGTTGTGCCGGGTCCGGCCCCGCAGCCGCGTCGGGTCCGTGCGTGAGGGGCCCTCGACGAGCACCTCCATGGTGCGCCCGACAAACCGCTGCGCCCGCTCTGTGGCGATCCGCTGGACCGCGTCGACCAGCCGCTCCATCCGCTCACGCTTGACGTCGTAGGGGAGCTGGTCGGGGTAGTCGGCGGCCGGGGTGTCCCGCCGCGGCGAGAAGATGAAGGTGAAGGCGGAGTCGTAGCGCACCTCCTCCACCACCTGCAGCGTCTCGTCGAAGTCCTCGTCCGTCTCGCCCGGGAACCCCACGATGATGTCCGTGGTGACCGCGCAGTCCGGGACGTGCTCCCGGATCATCGCGGCGCGGTCGAGGTAGCGGCCGCGATCGTAGGTGCGCTTCATCGCCTTGAGGATTCGGCTCGATCCCGATTGGAGCGGCAGGTGGATGTGCTCGCAGACCGAGGGGAGCTCCGCGTGGGCGCGGATGACGTCCTCGCGGATGTCCTTGGGGTGCGGGCTCGTGTAGCGGATCCGTTCGATGCCGTCCACGGCGTCGACCATCGCCAACAGCTCGGCGAAGGTCGTCTTCGCCCCTTTCGGCAAATCACGGCCGTAGGAGCAGACGTTCTGGCCGAGCAGGGTGATCTCCTTGACGCCGTCGGCCGCCAGGCGCTCCACCTCGTGGACCAGCTCCGCCGGGGGACGTGACACCTCACGTCCCCTTGTGGAGGGCACGATGCATTTCGCGCACACTCAGTCGCAGCCCACCGAGATCTGCACCCAGGCCTGGTGCTCGCGCTCACGCTTGGCCGGCAGGTGCCCGGTGAAACCCTCGAACTCGAAGTAGCCCTGCGCCGTGAGACTGTCGCTCGTCAGGAACTCGGCCAGCTTGTGGAACTGGCCCGGTCCGAAGGCCACGTCCACGAACGGGAACTGCTCGAAGACGCGCTCCTTCATCGACTGCGACCAGCAGCCGCCTACCCCGATCACGCGAGTCGGGTCCTCGCTCTTGAGCCGCTTCGCCTCGCCCAGGTGGCCGACCAGCCGGTTGTCGGCCTTCTCTCGGACCGAGCAAGTGTTGAACAGGATCAGGTCAGCCTGCTCGCGGGAGGCCGCCTCGCCATAGCCGAGCGACTCGAGCATGCCCTTCATGCGCTCGGAGTCGTGCTCGTTCATCTGGCATCCGAACGTGGTGAGGTGGTAGCTCCGCTGCGGCTCCATTGCCGCCGAGGATAGCCCTAGATGCGCTCGGCCAGCCGCGGGTAGCGGAGGACGAGACCGTCCTCGTCGAGCTCGAGCTCCGCCCGAAAGTCGCTGTCGCGGCTCACGTATCGGACCGTCCGGCCGTCGACCGGCTCGTAGCGCTGGGCGGAACAGTGGATTTCCAGGCCCGGCAGCGCGACCCAGGCCGTCTCCAGGTCCACCGGGCCTTCCCCGTCGCGAAGCCGCTCACGAAGGGTCGGCATGGTGTTCGTGAGCGGGGAGAACGCCAGGTCGCAGTCGAGCGCGCCTTCCAGCTCGGGCCGAGCGTGGCCGTTCGCGGACCAGCCGCCGTCGGCTCCGCGACGGAGATCGAGACGGCGCTCGCCGTCGCGGTCGCGGACTTCGACGCGGAGCCGCTCCGTCACCCAGCCCGCGGTCGTGGTGAGCTCATAGTCTGCGCGATAGGCATGCGGCTCGGCCCCGAGTTGCGTTCCCCGAGCCTCCAGCCGATCGCCCTCCAGGCGCACCTCGGCCGCCTCGGCGAGCCACTCCTCCAGTCCCCGCCAGACGAGCAGCCGCCGCATCACGCCGGACGCCGATCGGGCAGGTCCTCCACCCCGCCCCGCGCTACGCCGGCGTCACGCTCGGCGGAACGGTTCTGGTTCAGCGCGAAGACGTTGTCCGGGTCGTACTTGTCCTTCAATGCCATGAGGCGCTCGAACTTCTCATCGCCGTAGGAAGCCCGCAGCCGCGCCGCTCCCTCGTCGGCACTGATGAAGTTGGGCAGTGCCCGGTCCGCGGCCCATGGCCGCATCGTCTCCATGAAGGACCGAGCCAATGATCTCTCCGGCTCGGTCAGCTCCGGCTCCCACCACATCGCGGCCAAGGCGATCCTAACCCGGGGATCGAAGCTCGTGCCACCCTCAACCCGCTACGGCGATCGCTTATACGTGATCGACGACGGCAAGGCCGAGGTAATCGGCGATCGCCGCCTGATCCGGACCATGGGACCCGACGACGTTCGCCTGGCCCGCCCTCACCCGAGCTCGAATGTCGTGACCCCGAAGGTCCTCTGCAGGTCCTCCGGCGGCCGCCCGTGCAGGTACATACGGACGGTTTCGAACGACGGCTCCACCTCGCGGGTGGCGCGCAGGAATCGGGCGCGGGAGTTTGCCGCGGGCATGTCGACGAACACCTCCCTACCTGGGCCAGCCGCGGCGACCAGACCGGTTAGCAGCAGCTCGGCCACGTCCTCGTCCTCGGCCATCAGGGGTCCGACCTTGGCGCCCACCTGGCAGGGTCGCAGCACGCCGTAGCCGACCAGGCTGCCCTCCTTAATGCACGCAATCGCATGGCCGGGCGGGCGGTCGATCCAGGCGCGCAAGAAACGTTCTCGCTCAGTACCGAAGACCGCCTCGTCGAATGCCAGCAGTTCTTCGAACGGCACGGAGGACAGCTCCACCCGCCCGGGTGGGCGGCCACCGCCACCGATTGTGCGCCAGCGGACGTTGCGGTACGCGAGCAGGAAGCCGCGGCGCTCATACGAGGCTTGCTGTGCGAGTACGCCGTCCAACCCGACAACCCGCCCGTCGGCGCGCCTGAGCGCGCGGTCGAACAGAGCACTCCCGATGCCGCGGGCCCGTAGATCGGAGCGCACGATGTAGAACCCTATGAACGCATACGCCTCGCCGTACAGCGCGCAGGAGACGGTAGCGACAATCTCACCGGCCCGTTCCGTCGCCAGGAACGAATCGGGATCCGCCGCCAGAAATCGCTCGCCGTCATCGAGCCCCGGAAATCCAGCCCTCCGCGTCCACCCACGCGATCGCGGCTTGAGCGGCACGAGCACTCGGCGACGCGTCAGGGTCCACGACTGTCCGCGTGCCCGGCCCGGGCCGAGATCAGGGTCGCCTGGCGGCGTTCGGCATCACGGAGTGCCTGCACGAGATCCCGCTGAACGGCGTCCAGGAATCGGTGTCCGAGCGGCTCGTCTCCCTGGAGGAGCTGGTGGAAGCGGTCCCGCGGCAACGCGAGGACGACGGCGCGCTCGCGGGTGCGGCAGTCGACCGAGCCCGTCCCCTTGTCGATCAGGCCGACGTACGCGCACCCGGTCCCCGGGCCGGCAAGACGGACGCGCTGCTTGCGTTCGCCACGCTGGATCGTCGCTTCGACCGCGCCTCGCAGCGTGAGGTAGAGGGCATCCAGCGGATCGCCGGCGCGGACAAGCAGATCCCCCCGCACGAGCTCGAGTCGCCCCAGCTCGCCCAGCAGCCTCTCGAGGTCACCGGCCGGAAAGGCGGAGAAGAAGGGCAGACGCGAGGCGTACTCTTGTTCGCGCTCGGCTGCTGGGCGCAGCTCGACGCGGCGGGGCGGCGGCACTGCTTGCGCCTGCTCCTCGTTCTCCCCGAGCCCGGTCCCGATCGCGGCGTAACGGCGCCGTAGGCGGTCGCAGACGACGCCGCACAGGCGCCGCATGACCGCCCGTGCGCCCGGCCGCAGACCGGCGCGGAGGCTGTCGAAGGCATGACGCTCAATCACCACTCCCCTGGTCGCCTCGACGGCGCGCACCGTCGCCGTGCGGGCCCCCCCGCCCACCAGCGCAAGCTCGCCGATCAGCTCCCCTGGCCCGATGGCTGCCAGCGACAGCTCACGTTCAGCCGGCAGGCGGGCCACGCTCTCCAGCCGCCCCGATTCGACCACGTAGAGGCTGTCGGCGGGCTCTCCTTGCCGGAAGAGGCATTCGCCCGGGCGCCGCTCGAACGGCTTGGTCACACGCGCCAGATCGGTCAGCTCGTCCGGGGCCAGCCCGGCGAACAAGGGGAAGGTCGAGAGTAGCTCGTCGGGCGTCGAGGCACTCACACGACCAGCTCGCGCGCTGTGATCTCCACCGTCCCGTCGCGCAGCGAGGCCGTCATCATCGCGTACTCCGGCACCTCCACCCAGGTCGAGAAGTCCTTGGTGATCGGCTCGGAGGCGACGATCACCGACTCGAGCCGGTCGCCTCCCAGCATGATCCATTCCCCGTCACGGCAGACGTACTCCCGGCCGGCCGTACACCAGAGCGAGGTGAAGTCGTAGCGGCGGTGCTTCGCGTGATAGGTCTCCTCGGGGGAATACCAGCCGTAGTCGTAGGCGAAGCGGGTCGCGATTATGGTCCTGCCGTCCCCCACCAGGAGGTTCATCTCCGATGCCGTGTCGATGCCGTGCCGGTCGCGGGTCTCACGGAGGATCCGTAGGGTCGCCTCCGTCGCCCGCTCGAGCTGCCGCGGAGTCGCGGGGGCGGCGGGATCGGACAGCTGCGAGAGGAGCAGCGCATAGACCCACTCGCTGTCGGTGTTGCCCTCGATGTGGCGCGCGACCTCCGGCCTGATCTGCCCGAGCAGGTCGTAGCGCATCTCCGCGAAGCGCGACAGAGTCCCATTCATCCCGAGCACCACCCGTGTGCCCTCGAATCGGAAGGGGTGCACGTTGTGCACGGTCAGGCTCTCGCCGTGCTCGTAGAACACTCCGCGTACGTGTGCGACGAGCGCCTCGACGGTGAGGTTCCGCGCCAGGCTGCGGAGGTTTCTGTCGAAGATCGGCAGGGAGGGCGTTCGGTAGTGCAGCGGGGCGTCGGGGTCGGCGAGCCCCTCACCCCAGGCCGCGAGGCCAAAGCCACCCAGATTGAGATACGCGTACAGCTCAGCGTCGTAGACCTGGGAGGCGAGTGAGCTGTCCGTCCCGTACAGCAGGTCGTCGACGAGGATTGGACGCCCCAGGTAGGCAAGCGCGCGGCACATGGCCCAATCGGCAGCGTACCCCGCAGTGGTTGCCTGGACAGCGGCCGGGGGTGCCCGTAGTCAGCGATGCTCGCTCTCTGGCGGTGGCTCGCCCGTGAGGCGCGCCACGTCGCGACGCCACAACTCGCGCTGAAGCCGCCAGCGGGCGAAGCCGATCAGTGAACGGGTGCAGCGTCGGCGCGATGATCGCAAGCGCCAAGGCGCCCTTCACGGGCTTGCCCGAGTTGACCGCCTCCTCAGCGACCCCCTTCCAGTCGACCCCCAGGACCAAGGTACCCGCGAACACGACCCAGACCGCCGTTGTGAGCTTCCCGAAGAGCTCCAGGTACCTGTTCAGCCGGACGACCTGATCCCAGCCAAGCTGCTGGACGGTCTGGCGCTCGAAGAGAGTGGCGTTACGGGTTCCCTCCAGCGAGAGACGCGCGGCCACCGCTGCGCGCCATCGGGTGGCCAGATGCTTGTCTTCGGCGCGGGCCACGCTGCCTCCTTACGAGTGGATGGGGGGTGCCGGTCTCGGCGATTCGGGAAGTGCCTGACCGTCGGACGTCTCGGTGGGAGCTCACTTCGCGTAGTCGGTGGCCCTGCTCTCCCTGATCACGGTCACCTTGATCTGGCCGGGGTACTCGAGCTCCTTCTCCACGTCCCGCGCGATCTGGTGCGAGAGCAGCGCCGCGCCGTCGTCGTCCACCTCCTCGGGCTCGACGATCACCCGGATCTCGCGACCGGCGTGCATCGCGTAGACCTTCTCGACGCCCTCATGCCGCTTGGCGAGCTCCTCCAGCTCGTGCAGCCGCTTGACGTAGTGCTCGAGCGACTCACCTCGCGCGCCCGGCCGCGCGCCGGACAGGGCGTCGACGATCTGCACGATCACCGCCTCGACGGTCTGCAACTCGACCTCGTTGTGGTGCGCCTCCATGGCGTGGGCCACGGCCTCCGACTCCTTGTAGCGTCGCGCGATCTCGCCGCCTACGAGGGCGTGCGGCCCCTCCACCTCGTGGGACACGGCCTTGCCGACGTCGTGCAAGAGCGCGGCCCGGGCGGCCACGCGGGGATCGGCTCCCAGCTCGGCGGCCAGCATCGACGCCAGGCGGGCGCACTCGATCGAGTGGTGAAGGACGTTTTGGCCGTAGCTGGTGCGGAACTTGAGCCGGCCGAGAAGCTTCGTGAGCTCCGGGTGCAATGAGCCCACGTTCGCCTCGAACACGGCCTGCTCGCCGACCTCCACCACATGCTGCTCGATCTCCGAGCGCGACTGGTGGTAGGCCTCCTCGATGCGGGCGGGGTGGATGCGGCCGTCTTGGAGCAGCCGCTCCAGCGTAAGCCGCGCGATTTCCCGGCGGACGCCGTCGAACCCCGAGAGCAGTACCGCGCCCGGTGTGTCGTCGACTATGACGTCGATCCCGGTGAGCGTCTCCAGGGTGCGGATGTTGCGACCCTCGCGGCCGATGATCCGGCCCTTCAACTCGTCCGACTTGAGCTCGACCACGGAGACGGTGGTCTCGACGGCATGGCCGCTCGCCACCCTCTGCATGACAGCCGCGAGGATGTTCCTGGAGCGGCGGTCGGCGTCCCGCTTCGTCTCCTCCTCGATCTGACGGACCAGCCGCGCGCTCTCGTGGCGGAGCTCGTCCTCGAGCTCGCGGAGCAGGATCTGCTTCGCCTGCGCTGCGCTGAGCCCCGACAGCCGCTCGAGCTCCCGAAGCTGTTCGCGCCTGGCCTCCTTCAGCTTGTCGCGGTGCTTCTCCAGGTTCCGCTGCCGGTCGTCGAGCGAGCGCTGGCGCTCGTCCAGCCCCTGCGCCTGCAGCTCGAGCGATTGCTCCCTGGCGCGAAGCCTCTCCTCCAGCCGCACGAGCTCGGCCCGACGCGCACGCAGCTCCTCCCCGACCTGATCCGCGTCCACGGCTGCGCTCGGCGCCGGACCATGCGTCTCACGATCCGGTGCGCGGGGCTCGGGCGTCCCGCCCGCCGCGGCGGCGCGCCCCTGAGCGGTCCGCGGCCGCTGCACGAGCAGCACCACGGCCACGGAGACGGCTCCCGCCACCAGCGCCGCCAACACGATCTCCATCTCGTCTCCTCTGTCCGGCGCGCTCGCGCCGGTCGCTCAACCTCGTCGAGCGGTGCGGCTGGCGCCGCGAGACACAAGACGTTGCTTCAGAGCGGGGCGTGCCTCCGGGGCGGAGCACGCCTGGCTGCCGCTAGGGGCGCCCTTCGGTCCTCCTTCCGGGTCTCTCCGCTCGTGGTTGTCCGATCTCAGTTCTCACGTGCTCGGGGAGCCATGCTCCCAGCTGCGAAAAGAGCGTCATAAAGGCATCGGTTTGCAGGTCTTTCTGTCTCACGGCCGCCAAACCGGCCGCTTTCACATGAGGGTATCCACGCACCGGGCCGGGTGCAAGCGGCGGTGCAAGGCGCGCACCGCGACGGGCCCCGCGGTGGCCCTAGGCGGCGCGGCGGTCCGACGGGCGCCGGCCGTGGATCCGCACCGCCTCGTACGCAAGCTCCGCCTCGTAGCCGCGTCTCAGGAGGAGGCGCAAGGCGCAGTCGCGCGCCCGGTCATCGGTCGGGGGGTCAGGCAGCCGAGCAGCGAGCAGAGCGAGGGCGGCGTGCAGCTCGGAGTCACGATCCTGCTCCGCCACGATCGCCTCGACCAGCTCCCGCCCCACGCCGCGGCGCCGAAGGTCCTGCGCGATCCGCTCGGTCCCCCAACGCTCGAGCGTGCGCTTGTCCTCCGCGAATCGCCGCGCGTAGCGAGCGTCGTCGAGGTAGCCCTGGTCGTGCAGCTCCAGCACGGCCTCCTCTATGGCGGCCGGCTCAACACGCTTGCGCTCCAGGCAAGCCCTCATCTCGGCCACCGTGCGGTCGCGTGTCGCGAGCGCTCGGTAGGCGAGATCGATGGCCCGCTCCCGTTCCGGCTGAACTGGGGGGACCTCGTCCATGAGCGACCCGGACGGCGGGCGGCCTAGGCCGCCCGCTCCTCGGGTTCCTCGCTCATCCCCCCGCCCGCCCCGTCGGGCGGGGCCTCTACCGGCGCGAGCGACGGCGCCGCCGGCTCGGCGCCGACCGCCTCGTAGATCTTGCGCTCGATCTCCTGCGCCATCTCCGGGTGCTCGCGCAGGTAGCCCTTCGCGTTGTTGCGTCCCTGGCCGAGCCGCTCGTCGCCGTAGGAGAAGAACGAGCCGGACTTGGCGACCACGTTGTGCTCCAGCGCCAGGTCGAGCAGGCAGCCCGCGGTGGAGATGCCCGTGCCGAACTCGATGTCGAA
>Ga0126313_10000909_pt1 | contig 14879 bp, 11 predicted proteins | sample Plot105A_FD_89954 | JGI IMG/M metagenome (GOLD analysis project Ga0126313, IMG submission 89954) | Serpentine soil microbial communities from UC McLaughlin Reserve, CA, USA - Plot105A | ecosystem: Environmental > Terrestrial > Soil > Grasslands | place: USA: UC McLaughlin Reserve, Lake County...
CGAGGCGCCCGGCTCCTCGCCGAGCGCGACGGTGCGCGCGCCGACCGCGTCGAACAGCGGCGCGCAGCGCTCGCGCGCCCGGGCGTCGCCGGAGGCGATCACGATCAGCGTGCCCTGCTCGGCTGGCGCCTTGGTGCCGAGCACCGGCGCGTCGACGAGCGGCACGCCGGCGCCGGCGGCGCGGGCGAGCAGCCGCTCCGTCGCCTCGATCCCGACCGTCGACATCTGCGCCCACACCGCGTCCTCAGGGAACGACAGCTCCGCCGCCACGGCCTCCACTGCGTCGCCGTCGGAGAGCATCGTCACCACGACCTCGGCGCCCGCGGCCGCCTCGTCCGGCGAGCCGGCCACCTGCACGCCGTCCGCGGCGAGCGGCTCCGCGCGCCCGCGGCTGCGGTTCCAGGCGCGCACCTCGTGACCGGCGGCGGCGATGTTGCGCGCCATCGGCGCGCCCATCGTGCCCGTGCCGAGGACGGCGACGCGCATCAGTATCTGAGGACCGCGCCGATCCCGCCGAGCGGACCGAGGTCCTCGTGGAAGCGGATCCCGATCACCTCCGCGGACTGCTCGATCGCCCGCTCGATCGCCTTCTCGACGATGTCCGGCAGCGGCACGGCGGTCGCGCCGTCCGGGACCTCCTCGGGCGTCGCGTACAGCAGCCCCGTGTCCGGGTCGCAGACGCCGGGCGCGTCGAGCCCGCGCGCGACCAGCAGGATCTCGACGCGCGCCTCGTTGAGCGCCGCGAGCACCTCGGAGAGACCCGCCGCGCCGCGGCCGCCGCTGCCGACGCCCTGCGCCAGACGGTCGAGCGCCTCGCGCTCGCGCCCGCGCGTGTGCTCCTCGATCCGCTCGGCGGCGCACGCCCGCACCTGGTCCACGGTCGAGTTCTCGACGTCGCAGCTGATGCGGCCGGCCAGCCGCTCGCGCAGGTACGGGTGCAGCTTGGCCTCGACGTCGCCGACGAGCTCGTCGGGCGCGCCCACCAGCAGGCGGTCGAACCCGCGCAGCTTGAAGAGCGCGAACGTGATCTCGGCCGTGTGCGCGACGTGGTCGCCGACCTCCTTCTCGACGCTGCGCTGGTAGTTCGCCTGCGACCAGCCGCCCTTCTCGTGGCGGCGGTGGACGTCGTCGACGATCCGGTCGGTCTCGGCGAGCTCGTCGCCGCTGCCGGTGAACAGCCGCGCCACGCGGCGGTTGGCCAGCAGCACGCACCAGCGCTCCGCGGCGCCGGCGTGCACGAGCGGCTCGACGTAGGGGGAGTCGTCGAGCACGACCCGCGAGTCGAGCGGCTCGCGCAGCGGGACGACCTCGAACAGGTCGGCCGGCTGGCAGGCGAAGACGGCCAGCGCGCGCGTGCCGTTGCTCGCGATGTCGCCGTTGAGCACCTCGCGCACGCGCTCGACGTCGGCCTCGAGCGCGGCGCGCTCGTCGTGGGCGAGCTCCTGCGCCGCCTCGACGCGGCGCGCGGCCTCCGTGAGGATCGAGGTCACCGCCGACGATCGCGCCGCGGGAGTGGGGAGCTCCGACGGGTCGAGGTTCATGAAGACCGAGAGGACGCGGCCACGGTCGGGGTGCACGTCTGCGAGCCGCCGCAGGCGGCCGCGGGAGAGCGACTGAGCTGCCATGTCGGGGCCCTACCCCGCCCCGGAGCCGGTGGAACCCTCCTCCGGGCGGGGTGTGACCACGCGGACACGCGGACGGCGCTCGCCCTCGGGTGCCTCGCCGGGCAGGATCCCCAGCCCCTCGGCGAGCACGAAGAAGGCGCGCGCGAACGGCGAGGCCTCGGTGCGCTCCCGGACCGCCGGCCAATCGACCTGCTCGCGCAGCGCGCGCGAGATCTGGAGCAGGCTCTCGTAGCGCAGCGCGTGCTCGGAGAGCGCCATCAGCTTGGTCGTCAGCACGTCCTCGAGCGCCATCACGCAGATCTCCATCCCGAGGACGGACATCTGCTCGCCGCGGGCGATCACCTCGTCGGTCATCGGCAGCCCCTTCGGGCAGAAGATCAGGTCGACGAGGACGTCGCCGTCCCAGGCCTTGACCAGCCACTCCTCGGGCGGGTCCTCGGCGCGCATGCCGGAATCCACGAGCGCCTTCAGCCCCGCCTCGGCGTCCTCGGGCTTGATCATCAGGTCCAGGTCGTGGCGGGTCTCCGGCCCGCCGCGCGCCCAGCTCGCCAGGCTGCCGCCGAGCAGGAACGGCACGCCTGCGTCGCGCAGCGCCGCGGCCGCGCGCTTGAGCGCGTGCTCGATCGCCTCGAAATCCGGTTCGGTAGACGCCATGGCCAGATGGGTACCCGCGAGAGCATGAGCATCCGCATCGCGGCGGCGGGCGACATGCACTATGGCGGCGAGCAGGACCGCGAGCGGGCGCGCGCAGCCTTCGCGGCGCTGGCCGGCCGCACCGATCTCGTGCTGCTGGCGGGCGACCTCACGACCCACGGCGAGCCGGAGCAGGCCGTGATCGCCGCCGAGGCGGCGCGCGAGGCCGAGGCCCCGGTCGTCGCCGTGCTGGGCAACCACGACTGGCACTCCAATCGCGCGGCCGAGGTGGCCGCCGTACTCGAGGACGCCGGGATCGTGGTGCTCGACCGCGGCCACCACGTCGCCGAGCTCGGCGACGCGCGGGTCGGCATCGCGGGCACGAAGGGGTTCGTCGGCGGCTTCCCGGGCTCCCACATCCCCGACTTCGGCGAGCCGCTGCTGCGCGAGGTCTACGCGCAGTCGATGGCCGAGGCCTCCTCGCTCGACGCGGCGCTGCGCGAGATCGCGATGTGCCCGTTCCGGATCGTGCTGCTGCACTACGCCCCGACCACAGAGACGCTGAAGGGCGAGCGGCGGGACATCTGGGCCTTCCTGGGAACGGACCGGCTCGCCGTGCCGATCGCCGAGCACGCACCCGACCTCGTCCTCCACGGCCACGCGCACGCGGGCACGTTCGAGGGGCGCGTCGGCGAGGTGCCGGTCTACAACGTCTCGGTGCCCGTGATGGGCGAGGACTGGTGGGAGTTCGAGCTCAGCGGCGAGCGCCGCGTGCCGTCCGAAGTGCGCTGACCTCTCAGGGGGTTGACCGGAAAGCGGAGCGGGTACGTGTGTACGCGCCCGTTCACAGGACGAGGGGAGCTTGGATGCTGCGCCCAGGATTGGGGATCGGCGCCGTCATGGCGATGCTGCTGGTGCTGTCGGGCTCCGCCGCCGGGCACCCCGAGCGCCACGCGTTCTTCCCGGACGGCAGCGTCGGCGAGGTGCCGAAGGTCCGCTCCAACGCGGGCCAGGTCCTCACGGTCTGCAAGCCCAACTCGAAGAAGCTGATCAAGCGCTCCTTCAAGGGCAGGTCCAAGGCGCTCACCAAGAAGCGCAAGCTGCGGCTGCGGCAGCTCGAGAAGTGCCGCTTCCGGCACATCCAGGCCGCCGTCAACAGGGCCCGCAACGGGGCGATCATCCGCATCATGCCTGGCACCTACAAGGAGGAGCCGAGCCGCCGCAACCCCGAGCCCGACCCGCGCTGCGCGGGCGATTACGACGAGATCGGCGGCGACATCCTCGCCTCCGGCGGCTTCGGCAAGAAGGGCGCCCGCGTCGCGAACTTCGAGTACCAGCGCAGGTGCCCCAACGCGCAGAACCTGATCGCGATCATCGGCGACTCCGCGGACGAGGACCGCGTGTGCGACGTCAAGTGCGACATCCAGATCCAGGGCATGGGCCGGCGCCGCACCGACGTGAAGATCTCCGGACAGCGGACCAAGCTCAACGTGATCCGGGCCGACCGAGCGGACGGGATCCACCTGCGCAACTTCACGGTCGAGTACTCCGACTTCAACAACATCTACATCCTCGAGAGCAACGGCTTCGCGATGCACCGCATCAAGTCGATGTACTCGCGCGAGTACGGGTTCCTCTCCTTCACCTCCGACCACGGGCTCTACGACCGGCTCGAGGCGCTCGGGTCCGGCGACTCCGGCATCTACCCCGGCTCCGGCCCCGAGGGCCACTGCGAGCGCTACGGCATCGAGATCCGCAACGTCAACTCCCACCACAACACGATCGGCTACTCGGGCACGGCCGGCAACGGCGTGTGGATGCACGACAGCAAGCTGCACCACAACTCCACCGGCATGACGACCGACTCGTTCGCCTCCGGGCACCCCGGCATGCCGCAGGACTGCGCGAGGTGGGAGCACAACGAGATCTACTCGAACAACGAGGACTACTTCAACGACGAGCGCGACGCCTACTGCAAGAACACGCCGATCCCGCAGCGCGACCCGACGATCGTCTGCCCGACCTTCCAGGTCCCGGTCGGCACCGGCATCGGCATCTTCGGCGGCAACGGCGACATCGCCCGCGACAACTACATCTACGACAACTGGCGCGACGGCATCAAGCTGCTCTACGTGCCGGCGGCGTTCCGAGGGGAGCCGGACAAGGGCCGCGACACGTCATTCGACAACACGTTCACGGACAACAAGATGGGCGTGCGGCCCGACGGGACGCCCGACGCCAACGGCAACGACTTCTGGTGGGACGAGGAGGGCAGGGGCAACTGCTGGGGCGACAACACCAGCCACAGCGGCCTGCTGCCCTCCAGCAACGTGCTGATCGGCCTGCCGGCCTGCCCCGGCACGCAGACGGAGCGCCCGGGCAACCAGGCCAAGCTCGCCAGCCAGGCGACCTGCGCGACCTGGGATCCGATGGAGAACCCCGACCCGCCGGGCTGCGACTGGTTCACCCGCCCGCCCGAGCCGCCGGACGACTCGTCCGGCACCAACGGCGCCGCGCCCGGCGGCGGGCGCGGGGCCGAGCCCGGCTCCGGCGGGCCGACGCTGCCGAGCCTGCCGTGAGCCGCGCACCGCTGATCGCCGCCCTGGCCGCCGCCGCCCTGCTCGCGGGCTGCGGCGGCTCGGGCGGCGTGGTCGGCGGCACCGGCCAGGGTCCGCTGAAGTGGGCCGAGGAGCCGCTGATGTTCACGCCCGACACGCTGCCGGGCGACCGCGTGCTCACCGGCTACCTGCGCAACGACTCGGTGCGCCGCGTGCGCGTGAACCTGCCCGACGTGCGCGTGCTGGCGCGCAACGGCGACGTGGTCAAGGCCTCGCCCGTGTTCCTGAACACGTTCGGCAAGAGCCTCTGGTCGCCGGGCCGGGGGCCGAGCCAGCTGCCGGACTCGGAGCTCGTGCGCACGGGCCGGATCGCGTTCCTCAAGCCGGGCGAGCAGGTCCCCTTCACGGTGGCGTGGCACGCCGCCGACGGCGAGCCGATGGTGGTCGACTACGGGGCGGGGTCGCTGAGGGTGCCGGGGTAATCTGGAGGCATGGCTGACAACTCCTTCGACGCACGCTCAGAGCTCCAGGTCGGCGACCGCACGTTCGAGATCTACCGGCTCGACGTGCTGCAGTCGAAGTACGACGTCGCCCGCCTGCCGTTCTCGCTGAAGGTCCTGCTCGAGAACCTGCTGCGCAACGAGGACGGGGTCGGCGTCCGCAAGGAGGACGTCGAGGCCCTCGCCTCCTGGGACCACCAGGCCGACCCGTCGAAGGAGATCGCGTTCACGCCCGCGCGCGTGGTGCTGCAGGACTTCACCGGCGTGCCGTGCGTCGTCGACCTCGCCGCGATGCGCGACGCGATGGCCGACCTCGGCGGCGACCCGTCCAAGATCAACCCGCTCGTGCCGGTCGAGCTCGTGATCGACCACTCGGTGCAGGTCGACGTGTTCGGCACGCGCGACGCGTTCCGCATCAACGCCGAGAAGGAGTTCGAGCGCAACAAGGAGCGCTACGCCTTCCTGCGCTGGGGCCAGACCGCCTTCGAGGGCTTCAAGGCGGTGCCACCGGACACCGGCATCGTGCACCAGGTCAACCTCGAGTACCTCTCGCGCGTGGTCTTCACGTCCGACGAGACCGCGCACGAGGGTCCCGTCCAGGCCTATCCCGACACGCTGGTCGGCACCGACTCGCACACCACGATGATCAACGGCCTCGGCGTGCTCGGCTGGGGCGTCGGCGGCATCGAGGCCGAGGCCGCGATGCTCGGCCAGCCGATGTCGATGCTGATCCCGCGCGTGGTCGGCTTCAAGCTGCACGGCGACCTGCCCGAGGGCGCCACGGCGACCGACCTGGTGCTCACCGTCACGCAGATGCTGCGCGAGCACGGCGTGGTGTCGAAGTTCGTCGAGTTCTACGGGCCCGGCATCCCGAACCTGCCGCTGGCGGACCGCGCGACGATCGGCAACATGTCGCCGGAGTTCGGCTCGACCTGCGCGATCTTCCCGATCGACGCCGAGACGCTCCGCTACCTCGAGTTCTCCGGTCGCCCGAAGGAGCGGATCGAGCTCGTCGAGGCGTACGCGCGCGAGCAGGGCCTCTGGCACGACGAGGACTCCGAGGAGCCGACCTACTCCGAGACGCTCGAGCTCGACCTCGGCGAGGTCGTGCCGTCGCTCGCGGGCCCCAAGCGCCCGCAGGACCGCGTCTCGCTGACCGAGTCCAAGTCGTCCTTCCGGATGGCGCTCGAGGGCTTCGTGCCCGACGCCGAGGAGGAGGAGGGCGGCGAGGACGAGTCCAGCGCCGAGAGCTTCCCCGCCTCCGACGCGCCGGCCACCAACGGCACCCACCACCACCACGATCCGAGCCACGCCCACGAGGAGGCCGGCGCGGGCACCGGCGGCGCCCAGGTCGCCGACCGCGTCGAGGCGCAGTCGAAGGTGGTGCTCGCCGACGGCACCGAGACCGAGCTCGACCACGGCCACGTCGTGATCGCCGCGATCACGTCGTGCACCAACACGTCGAACCCGTCGGTGATGATCGGCGCCGGCCTGCTGGCCAAGAACGCCGTCGAGCGCGGGCTCGAGGTCAAGCCGTGGGTGAAGACCTCGCTCGCGCCGGGCTCGAAGGTGGTCATGGAGTACTACGAGCGCGCGAACCTGATCGAGCCGCTGGAGGCGCTCGGGTTCCACCTCGTGGGGTACGGCTGCACGACCTGCATCGGCAACTCCGGGCCGCTGCCGGAGGAGATCTCCGACGTCGTCAACGCCGAGGACCTCGCGGTCGTCTCCGTGCTGAGCGGCAACCGCAACTTCGAGGGGCGCATCAACCCCGACGTGAAGATGAACTACCTCGCCTCGCCGCCGCTGTGCGTCGCCTACGCGCTCGCGGGGACGATGGACATCGACCTGCTCGACGAGCCGCTCGGGCAGGACCAGAACGGCGAGGACGTCTACCTCAAGGACATCTGGCCGAGCGCCGACGAGGTCGCGCACACGGTCGAGGAGGCCGTCCAGAGCGACATGTTCACCAAGTCCTACGGCGAGGTGTTCGAGGGCGACGAGCGCTGGAACTCGCTCGACGTGCCCGAGGGCGACCGCTTCGCGTGGGCGGAGGACTCCACCTACGTGCGCCAGCCGACCTTCTTCGAGGACCTCGCGCCCGAGCCGGAGCCGCGCGGCGACATCGAGGGCGCGCGCGTGCTCGCGCTGCTGGGCGACTCGGTCACGACCGACCACATCTCGCCCGCGGGCGCGATCAAGAAGGACTCGCCGGCCGCCAAGTACCTCAACGAGCACGGCGTGCAGAACAAGGACTTCAACTCCTACGGCGCCCGCCGCGGCAACCACGAGGTGATGATGCGCGGCACGTTCGCCAACATCCGGCTGCGCAACGAGATCGCCGGCAAGGAGCTGATCGGCGGGCTGACGCTGAAGTTCCCGGAGGGGGACGAGAAGCCGATCTACGACGCGGCGATGGAGTACGCGCAGGAGGGCACGCCGCTGGTCGTGCTCGCCGGCTCCGAGTACGGCTCGGGCTCCTCGCGCGACTGGGCCGCCAAGGGCACCAACCTGCTCGGCGTGCGCGCGGTGATCGCGCAGTCCTTCGAGCGCATCCACCGCTCCAACCTGGTCGGCATGGGCGTGCTGCCGCTGCAGTTCCCCGAGGGCGAGTCGGCGTCCTCGCTCGGGCTCACGGGCGAGGAGGAGGTCTCGATCACGGGCCTCGACGGCGGCGACGCCGACGAGGTCCAGGTCAAGGCCGGCGACGTCGAGTTCACGGCCAAGGTGCGCATCGACACGCCCAAGGAGCGCGAGTACTACAAGCACGGCGGGATCCTGCAGTTCGTGCTGCGTCAGCTGATGTCCGCCGACTGACGGTGCGTCGCTAACCTCCCCGGCCTCCATGGCCGTCCCCGAGACCCTTCGCAAGCTGCTCACCGCCGCCGGACCCTCCGGGTACGAGCAGGCGCCTGCCGCCGTCTTCCGCGAGGCCGCCGGCGCCTTCGCCGAGGTCACCCACGACAGCGTCGGGTCGACCGTTGCGCGCGTGCCCGGCACCGGCGACGGGCGCTCCGTCGCCATCGTCGGCCACATCGACGAGATCGGCCTGATCGTCCATCACATCGACGACGACGGCTACCTCTGGTTCACCGGCGTCGGCGGCTGGGACCCGGTCATCCTCGTCGGCCAGCGGGTCGAGATCGCCACACGCGACGGGCTCGTGCTCGGCGTCGTCGGCAAGAAGCCGATCCACCTGCTCAAGACCGAAGAGGACCGCCGCAAGGCGCCGGAGCTCAAGGGCCTGCACATCGACATCGGCGCCAAGGACGGCGACGACGCGCGCTCGCGCGTGCGGATCGGAGACGTCGCGGTGATCGGCGGCGAGCCGTTCGAGATGCCCAACGGCCGGATCGTCTCGCGCTCGATGGACAACCGGCTCGGCTGCTTCGTGGCGCTCGAGACGGCGCGCCTGGTCGCCGAGGCCGGTGGCGCGCCCGGCGACGTCTACGGCGCCGCGGTCGCGCAGGAGGAGATCACCTTCGCCGGCGCGCGCACGACGGCCTTCACGCTGCGGCCCGACGTCGCGATCGCGGTCGACGTGACGTTCGCCACCGACGCGCCGGGGCTCGACGAGAAGGAGCTCGGGCGTCACCGCTTCGGCTCGGGCCCGGTGATCGGCCGCGGCTCGACGCTCGACCCCGCCGTCTTCGAGCTGCTCCACGAGACCGCCGAGAAGGAGGGGATCCCGTTCACGGTCGCCGCCTCCGCGCGCGCGACCGGCACCGACGCCGACGCGATCCACTTCGCCGCCGGCGGCATCCCGACGGGCGTCGTCTCGATCCCGCTGCGCTACATGCACTCGCCGGTCGAGATGGTCGAGCTCGAGGACGTGGAGAACACCGCCCGCCTGCTGGCCGCGTTCGCGCAGGCGCTGAAGCCCGACTCGGACTTCCGCCGATAGCGTCGCCGCTCCTGCTGCTGTTCGACATCGACGGCACGCTGCTGCAGCGGGCCTCGGTCGAGCACGCGCGAGCGATCGTCGAGGCGGCGCAGGACGTCCACGGCGTCGCCGACTTGGGGTCGCACCGCGTCGAGGCGGCGGGCCGCACCGACCTGGCGATCGCGCGCTCGATGCTGCTCGCCGCCGGCGTCGACGCCACGGAGATCGACGCCCGCGCCGCCGAGGTCGCCGAGCGCGCCGTCACCGCCTACGCGGACCTCTGCCCGACGGACCTCTCGCCGCGGCTCGCCCCGGGGATCGTCGAGCTGCTGGAGGCGCTCGCGGGCCGGCCTTCCGAGTTCACGCTCTCGCTCGTCACCGGCAATCTCGAACCGGTCGCGCGCCTGAAGCTCGAGCGCGCGGGCATCGGCCACCACTTCGTGGGCGGGCAGGGCGGCTTCGGCTCAGACCATCACAAGCGCGCCGAGCTCCCGCCGATCGCCCGCGCCCGCAGGTCCGACCCGCCGTGGCCGCGCGAGCGCACCGTGGTCATCGGCGACACCCCGCGCGACATCGCCTGCGCCCGCGCCGACGGGGTGCTGGTGGCGGCCGTCGCCACGGGCCCCTTCGGAGTCGAGGCGCTCGCCGACGCGGACGCCGTCGCCGACGACGCCCGCGCGCTGCTGCCGGTCCTCGAGGACTGGCTCTAGCCGGCGACGATCGCGGTGACGCTCGGCGAGGAGGCCCACGAGCATGTCCGCGAGCTCCCACAGCGTGAGCCCGGCCGCGTGAGGCTCAGCCGGCCGGGATCGCCTCGAAGGACTGGGTGCCCGAGCAGTTCACGAACCAGATCTGATTGGCGAAGATGACGTACTTCGAGTCGAAGAAGGACATCCCGAGCTTGCCGGTGACCGTGTCGCCGGAGCGGGCGGTCTCGGCGACCTTGTAGGTGATGCCGCGCGAGCCGGAGCTGACGAGCCGGTTGACGGCGATGCCCGACTGCTGGGCGCTCTCGTCGGCGCCGAGGGTCCACGGGCCCGTGACGACGAAGGGCTCGAACGACAGCGCGTTGCCGTAGTGGCCCGCGCCGTTCTCGAAGCAGTAGACCGGCACGAGCGGCGTCTTGGTGATGGTGATCTGGCCGTCGATCAGCGTGAACTCGAGGTCGTCGTAGGCGCCCTCGGTGCCCATGCGGCCGGCCCACTTGTTGCTGGGGGCGGGCTGCGAGCCGCCGCCGCCCGGGGTCGTGCCGCCGCCGCTTGCCGGGGTACTGCCGCCGCCGGTGCCCGGCGTCGTGCCGCCGCCCGGGGCGGGGTTCGAGCCGCCGCCCGTGCCGCCGGTGCCATCCGTGGTGCTGCCGAGGCGCAGCGTCATCACGCGCTTTGCGGTCAGCTTCCTGCCGCCGGTGCGCTTGAGGGCGAGCTTGACGGTCGCGCGGCCGCCGGCGGCCCGCACCGCCGCGACGCCCTCTGCGCCGAAGCGCAACGTGACGTCGGTGACCGAGCGCTTGCGGAGCTTCACGGTGCGGTAGGCGGCCTTGGTGCCGCCCGCGGCTACGGTCGCGGTGCCGCGCAGCGCGTAGCGGTTCGGGTTGGCGACCTCGATCGTCGCGCTCGCCGAGGCGACCGACGAGGGCTTCGGGCCGATCTTCACCGGCGCGGCCTGCGCGGCGGCGGGGACGGCGAAGACAGCAAGGGCGGTGAGCAGGGCGAGGCGGTGACGTTCCATGTCGGGTATGGCTCCAGGAAGGCGAGAGTCGGTGGACCGGACTCTGGCGTGCGGCACGCCCGCGAACAGTCGGGCTAGCCGGGAGGACGACCTCGCGCTAGCCCGGAACACGGCCTTCGAGATAACCGCACGCCCTCAGGGCAGCAGCGAGGCGGGCACGCCGCCGCCGAGCCCGGCGGCGAACGCCTCGAGCTCGCCGTGCGGGATCACCGGCACGCCGAGCCGCGTGGCGGCGTCGCGGACAGCCGCCGCGCCGTAGGCCGCGCTCGCGGGGACCGCGACCGCCTCGACGCGCGCGTGCTCGGCGCGGAAGCCGTCGTCGTGCACGACGATCCGGCCCCAGGCGGAGACGACGCCCTCGCACCAGTAGGCCTCCCCGAACCAGGAGCGCGGCCCCGGGGCGTGATACGCGTAGATCCCGCACTGGCACGCCTCGTGGGGGGAGTCGTGGGGCTCGGCGAGCCAGCCGATGTCGCGCTGCAGGCGGCGGTTCGCGTCGTAGCACGCGGCGTGCATCTCGCGCCCCTCCCAGCGGCAGGGGATGAACGGCGACATCAGGCGCTCCCCGGCCAGGCGCCAGGATCGGAAGGCCACGACCGCGCGGGCGAGGTCGGGCGCCGCGGTCACGGCGCGGCGGCGGGCTCCGGAGCGGGAGGCGCGACCGCGGGCGGCGCCGGGACCGGCGGCGCGGGCGGCGCGGGCACCACGGCGGGCGCCTCAACAGGCTCCACCACGATCGTCCGCGACGGTTGCGAGAGGCTCACAACCCCAAGGGTACGCGCCGAACCCGGAGTTGTTCGGCCTCAGGCCGAACAACTCCGGGTTCAGTGACGCGCTACTTCGGGTTGACGACGCCGGCCGCGCCGCCGCCGCGGCGGACCGGCTCGGCGGCCGCGATCATGCCCCGCTTGCCGCGGAACTCGATCCCGGTGGCGGCGCCGATCTCGCCGTTGCCCGGGGGCGGGGCGAACTTGTGGCCGCGGCCGCCGGCCAGCGACTGGCCTTCGGGCGAGTCGATGAACGCCTGCTCGGCCTGGGTCGTGCTCGTGTTGCGCTCGACCGCGCGGGGGAGCGCGATCGCCCTGAGCAGCGGCTCGTGCAGGTCGATGCGGTTGACGATCGTCTGCAGGACCGTGCCGGGGATCGTCGAGCCGCCGGGCGACCCGAGCGCGAGGTAGGGCTTGCCGTTCTTCTCGATGATCGTCGGCGCCATCGAGCTGCGCGGGCGCTTGGAGCGATCTGCGCGGTTCGGGTGCGTCAGCGAGTCGTAGTTGAAGTCGGTCAGCTCGTTGTTGAGCAGGAACCCGTAGCCCGGCACGACGACGCCGTTGCCGCCAGTGGACTCGATCGTGAACGTGTAGGACACGACGTTGCCCAGCCGATCGGCGACCGTGAGGTGCGTCGTCGACTGCCGCGGATGGGAGATCGTCGCGCTGTTGGCCGCGGCCTTCGAGGACGAGCCCTCGTTGTCGTACGGGTCGCCCGGCGCGACGGGACTCGTGGCCGCCTTGTCGGTGATCAGCGGCCGCCGCTCGTCGGCGAACGACATCGAGGTCAGGCCGTCCACGGGGACGTCGAAGAACGCCGGGTCGGCCAGGAAGGCGTTGCGGTCCGCGAACGTGTAGCGCGACGCCTCCAGGTAGCGGTGCAGGATCTCCTCACGGGACGAGCCCGCGGGCGTCCAGCCGCCGAGGATGTTGAGCACCTCGGCCACCGTCGTGCCGCCGGAGGACGGTGGGCCCATGCCGAACACGGTGAGGCCGCGGTACTGGCTCTCCGTCGGCTCACGCTCGGGCGCGGTGTAGCGCTTGAGGTCGTCCGCGGTCATCAGGCCGGCCCGCCACGTGTGGTCCGCGTCGGCCGCGGTCGGCGGCTGCGTCGCGGCCTTGGCGATCGCGTCGGCGACCGGACCGCGGTAGAAGCCCTTGCGCACGCCCTGCCGGCCCAGCAGCCGGTAGGTCTTGGCCATGTCGGGGTTGGTGATGCGCGCGCCCACGTCCTTCGAGCTGCGGTCGGGGTCGAGGTAGATCGCCGCCGTCGACGGGATGTCGTCGAAGTAGGTCTTCACGGCCTCGACGGAGTCGAAGAACGTCTGGTCGACGGTGAAGCCGTTCTTGGCGACGCGGATGCCCGGCTGCAGCGCCTTCTTGAGCGAGAACGTGCCGTACTTCTTGAGCGCCCGCGCCCACGTGAGCGGGGTCCCGGGCACACCGGCGGAGAGCCCGCTGAAGCGCGCGGGGTCGAACGCCAGCGGCTTGCCGTTCTCCCAGAAGGAGTCGGGCTCCATCGCCCGCGGCGCCTTCTCGCGGCCGTCGATCGTGGTGACCTTGCCGTCGGCCGTGCGGATGACCATGAAGCCGCCGCCGCCGATGCCGCACGAGAACGGCTCGGTGACGCCGAGCACGCCGGCCGCGGCGACCGCGGCGTCGATCGCGTTGCCGCCGGCCTTCAGCGTGTCGATGGCGGCCTGGGTGCCGAGGGCGTCGACCGACGCGGCCGCGCCTCCCGTGCCTCGCGCGCTCGGCTGCTTGGCGGGCTCCTGCGCTCCGGCGCCCTGCGCGCCGGCGAACGCGGCCAGCAGCCCGGCGCCCACCAGCGCCAGGCGGAATCGGTTACGTCTCATCGGGCCTCCCCCGCGAACGACTTGGACTGGGGAAGGACTTACCCCGGAGCTCAGCGCGGCACGCGCAGCAGCGTGGCGCGCAAGGGCTTGCCGGTGTCCTGGCGCATACGCGTCACGTAGGCCGAGCCTGAGCTGAGCGCCGTGCTCCAGAGCGTCACGTTGACGCCCCGCTTGGGCCGCGGCGGCAGCTTGCGCGGCCAGCCGTGGGCGTGGTGCTCGGAGCCGGGCTCGTGGCCCTCGTCGCGGCGGCCGGTCGGGACGGTGCCGTAGAGCGAGCGGTCGCGCCGCACCGGCCGTCGCGTCAGCCCGCCGATCCGCAGCTGCTGGCGCCGGAACGTCGAGCGCACGTAGAGCAGCCGGCGGCCGTCGCTGGAGGGATTGAGCAGCAGCGCGCGCGGGGCGCTGCGCAGCGTCGTGCGGCGTCCGGTCGCCAGCTGCACCTCGTCGATGCGGGCGCGCGAGGCGCCGGCGACGTGGAACAGCAGCCGGTCGTCCGCCAGCGCGGGGCGCCCCAGCGTGGTGCTGGCGGTCCCGCGCGCGACCACTCGCGGGGCCGGGGCGGCGGGCGGGAGGGTGTTCGCGACCAGCACGTCGCGGCCGTCCTCCGTGGTGCGCCAGGCGACCCAGCCGGCGGAGACCGCGACCGCATCGGCCGCCACGGGCAGCGTGACGACGTAGGCGGGGTCGGACTGCGACCGGATCTCGACGGTCCCCTGCCCGACCCAGGCCAGCTTGCCGCCACCGATCGCCGGGTGCGGGCCCGGTGTGGCCTGCCGGGCGCCCGGCCGCGCGAGCACCCCGCCGCCGCCCGGCTCCTGGAAGGCGACGAGCGGCCCGTCAGCACTCGGGTCGGTGGCCGGCACCGCGAACACGCTCGCGGCCTGGGCGGGCGCCGCCCACAGGGCGGCGGCGCAGGCGGCCAGCGCGGCCGCGTCGGCGGCGCGCAGCGCGCGCAGGATCGCGGGCCGCTCGGCCATCGCCGCGTGTGCGGCGGCGCCGCGCTCGGTCATCGACAGCGGCGCGAGGATCACGACGGGCAGCGCGCGCCCGATCCCGAAGCCGAGCCCGACGAGCAGTCCGAGCGCGGGGTCGCCGAGCGCGATGCTCACGCCCGCCAGCGCCCAGACGGCGAACGTGAGGATGAAGGTCGTGAAGCCGAGTCCCAGCAGGATCCCGTAGAGGCCCGCGGCCAGCGGCAGCGGCAGCACGCGCCGCCACGACTCCGGCACCTGCCGGCGCACCTGGGGGACGATCCGGGCCCCGCGCGCCTCGCCCGCGGCGGCGGCCAGCGCGACCGCGGCGGCCACGGCGATGGCCGCCGCCCCGCCG